>ERZ773260.4167-NODE-4167-length-12553-cov-9.775804_pt1 | contig 12553 bp, 10 predicted proteins | sample MGYA00511387_ERZ773260 | MGnify/ENA primary metagenome ERZ773260 (study PRJEB29015, sample SAMEA2737745) | human gut metagenome | biome: human gut; feature: human-associated habitat; material: faeces | place: China | collected 2012 ... | reverse complement strand
GCGTGGATGTTGGCCCGCAGGGCCTGCTCCGGCCAGGTGGGACCAACCAAACCCATAAAAATGACTGCAATCGCTTAAAATATTACACCTGAGAACGCAATTATGCGAATGATAGTGACACACTGGAGATATTGATGTTATACAGTGTAGTGTTGAGATTTTAATGAAAGCAACTTCATGTGGATTCAAGTCCCTTCATCCGCACCAAACCAATATAATCCGAACCCAATCTTCCTTATTGGAGATGGGTTCGGATTATTTGTTTATTTCGAAAAATTTGAGGATACTCACTTCCAAAATGGCGTAATCAAGCGACCAAACTCCAAACCAAGAGGACCGAGAAAACCAAATTTGAGATGAAAAAAGCAGCCACCGTGCCAAGCAAAAGCTTGCGTAGGTGTCTGCGTCTATTCAAATAGCATAGAAATACCGTTTTATCAATATTTACAGAAGAAGTGCAGATACAAAGCTGACTTTATCGTTCTGGCAAACCGGCCATACTTAAAATTCAAACACAACTAAAAATACTTGTGCTCAAAATTTATTGCAATTTTCAAAAAATTGCGTTATAATAATTCCGAACACAGCGAAATATTTATGTGTTTGAATTTTATAAGAAAAAGTGGGTGAATGAGTGGACATCCGTGAACTTGCAAAAGAAGTTATCATAGACAAAGGCGGTATCGCCAAATCTGCTGATTTTGTGGCAGCAGGAATGCGTGCGGTGGATGTAGTGAATATGTGTAATGCAGGGTATCTTGACCGTGTGCGCCACGGCTACTATCAGCTTGCCGGGCAGGATACTTCTTCTGAGGAACAACTACTTGCAACGCTCATTCCGCAAGGAATCGTGTGTGTTGAATCCGCTCTTTTCCATTACGGATATAGTGACTTTGCACCTCGCAAGTGGTCAATAGTTGTTCCCCGATCTATGTCAAGAACAAAGCTGGAACTGGATGTTCTTGCTCTACAGACCTATTATGTTCAGCCAGAGCTTTACGAGCTGGGCAAAACGAAAGACGATTTTAACGGTGTTACACTTCCTGTATATGACCGCGAGCGCACGATTTGCGATTGCTTCAAATATCGCTCAAGACTGGACAACGAGCTTTTTAATAAGGCTCTTAATGCCTATGCAAATGACACAAAGAAGAATCTTCAAAACCTTTCTGTTTATGCCAAGAAACTCAGGGTATACAAAAAGGTCACAGAACTGATGGAGGTACTACTCAATGGCTGATATTGCTGCATCCGTGCTTGCACGGCTCAAAAACAAGGCAAAAGAGGCCGGAAGAAGCTATCAGCTTTGCTTGCAGCTCCTCTGCCAGGAAGAATTCCTTCGTCGTTTGGAAAAATCCAAATACGCAGAAAATCTTGTGCTGAAAGGAGGTCTGTTCATCTATTCTGTTACCGACTTTGACAGTCGGGTAACGGTGGATGTGGATTTTCTCCTTCGGAAAGTGCCCAATACCCCTGAGCAGTTAAAGCCTGTATTGGAAGAAATCATTGCAACGCCCACCGGCAACGATTTTATTACCTTTGAGATTAAGAGCATTGAACCTATAGCCGTCGCAAAAAAATATGCCGGCATCGGCGCTTCTGTTGTGGCACGAATTAAAAACACAAAGACGCCTTTTGGCATTGACTTCGGTGTGGGTGATGTGATTGTACCAAAGCAGGAAAAACGCCAGATCCCCACACAGCTTGATGACTTTTCTGCACCTACCGTAAACACTTACTCCCTTGAAACAACAATTGCCGAGAAGATAGATGCAATCCTCAGTCTGATGGAATTCTCCAGTCGAATGAAGGACTACTACGACATCTACTATCTTGCCAACAAGTTTGACTTTGACGGCGCTACGCTGACAGAGGCACTGAGAAAGACTTTTGAGAACCGCAGACACGCTTTCACCGTTGAACAGTTTGAGCAGGTAATGGCTTTTGACGGTGATGAAGCTATGCAAAAGAAATGGAAAGCATTTTGCCGAAAGATTGATACAAAGACAGATGACTATGGAACTGTACTCAAAACGATAAGTGATTTTCTTACAAAGCCATTTTCAGCGGCTATAAGTTCAAATAATTTTTCCGCTAAATGGCATACAGATGTTTGCTTGTGGAAATGAGGTGAGTGAACATGAAAAGCAAAGAGGCAAAAACATGAATTAAATTTAATAGGCTGCTTGAAGATACCCGTTGGCGGTTTTTTAATGACGAAAACGGTCCAGCAACCTGTTTTGAAGAAGAAGCCTCAAAAAATTTTTTAGGCGCAAAAAGCCCTTCACCTGTTCCCACTGGGAGAAGCCGTTTGGGGATAGCAATTCTTAAAAAAGGCAAAAAAATTGCCCGCCGGTTGAGGCGGACGTTCACAAGCGTTAAGAACCAGAGATTATTGTTAGAATGTTCACGATTTTGTGATATGATATTTTTGGATTATTATCGGAGGTGAAGTTGGTGGCTGTTAAATATGATAAGCTCTTTCACTTATTGATTGATCGAAAAATTACGAATGTACAGCTTGCTCAAAAAGCCGGCGTCAGTGCAAATATTATTACCCGTTTGAAACGAGACCAGTATATCTCCATGGAAAGCATTGAACACCTTTGCGTTGCTTCGAATTGCAGAGTGAATGATATTTTAGAGTTTATATCCAACGAGAACGAAGAGGTGAACAAGCAATGACACCTGAACAAAAAGCAAGGATATCGATTGATAAAAAGTTAGAGCAATCCGGCTGGATGGTACAGGATGTAAAGCGACTAAATCCAATGGCTTCACTCGGTGTCGCTGTACGTGAATTTCCGACAGACACCGGACCGGTAGATTATGCGCTTTTTGTGAACGGCATACCGGTTGGCATTATTGAAGCAAAAAAAAGTGATGCCGGTGAAAACATCACTGCCGTAGAGGAACAGTCTGCACGCTATGCAAACAGCACTTTTAAATGGGTAAAAGCCGAGTATTCCATCCGATTTGCTTACGAAGCGACGGACAAGCTGATCCGTTTTACTGATTATAAGGATATCAAGTTCCGCTCCCGCACGGTATTCTCGTTTCACAGACCGGAAACTTTGGAAGCCCTGCTTGCAAGTCCGGATACTATCCGAAATAATATGAAACATTTTCCGTCCCTTGATGAAACAGGATTCAGAAGATGTCAAATCAATGCAATTCGAAATCTTGACAATTCTTTTGCCAACAACCGTCCGAAAGCTCTTGTACAAATGGCAACAGGCGCAGGAAAAACTTTTACAGCAATTACAGCGGCCTACCGACTGCTTAAATACGGCAAGATGAACCGCATTTTATTTTTGGTGGACACAAAAAGCCTCGGAGAACAGGCAGAGCGAGAATTCCTTGCCTATACACCAAACGATGACCCACGCCCTTTTTTTCAGCTTTACGGAGTGTGCCGACTGAAATCTTCCTACATTCCTTCTGATGTTCAGATTTGCATCAGCACGATTCAGCGAATGTATTCTATCCTCAAAGGAGAGGATTTGGACGAATCCGCAGAAGAAACTCCTTTTGCGGAATATGTCACGGCTGACAGCAAAGCGCCGAAGGAAGTGGCATATAACGAAAAATACCCGCCTGAATTTTTTGACTGCATTATTGTAGATGAATGTCACCGCTCTATTTATAATGTGTGGAGTCAGGTGCTCTCATATTTTGATTCATTTATTATCGGGTTGACTGCTACACCGGATAAGCGTACTTTTGCCTTTTTTGATGAAAATATCGTCAGTGAATATCCCCGTGAACAGGCAATTGTAGACGGCGTCAATGTAGGCGAAGATATTTTCGTGATTGAAACCGAAATCACGAAAAACGGCGCCTATCTGATGAAGCAGATGATAGAACATCGTAACCGTCTGTCAAGGGAAAAACGCTGGATGCAGATGGACGAAGATATAGACTATGTGCCGCCGCAGCTTGACAGAGATATTGTTAATCCCAGTCAGATTCGAACCGTGATTCGCACTTTTAAAGAAAACCTGTTTACAACATTGTTTCCAAGGCGAAAAGAAGTTCCCAAAACGCTGATTTTTGCAAAGACAGACAGCCACGCCGATGATATTGTCCAGATTGTACGGGACGAATTCGGTGAGGGAAATGAGTTCTGCCGCAAAATTACATATTCCGCAGATAATCCCGAATCGGTGCTTAGCTCTTTTAGAAACGACTATAATCCTCGTATTGCAGTCACCGTCGATATGATTGCTACCGGTACGGATGTAAAACCGATTGAATGCCTGATTTTTATGCGTGATGTCCGCAGCAAGAACTATTTTGAACAGATGAAAGGGCGCGGCACCCGCACGCTCGGAAAAGACGATCTTCAAAAGGTCACACCTTCCGCAACGGAAAACAAAGACCATTTTGTGATTGTAGATGCAGTGGGCGTTACCAAATCAAAGAAATGCGATACCCGTGCGCTGGAACGCAAACCGTCCGTCTCTATGAAAGAATTGATGATGAATGTAGCGCTCGGAGCGAAAGACGAGGATACTATTACCTCGCTTGCAAACCGTGTGATTCGCTTAAACAGCCAGATGAACAATGCCGAGCGCAGGCAGTTTGAAGAAATAGTCGGAGAAAGCGCCGGAAAGGTTGCTGAAAATCTGCTCAATGCCTTTGACGAAGATGTGATTGCAGAAAAAGCAAAGGCAGACACAAAAACAGAAGAGCCATCAGAAGAAGCGCTCAAGCAGGCGCAAAAAGATTTGATTGCACAGGCAGTCGCACCGTTTATGAATCCCGACACGCGTGATTTTATCGAAAATGTCCGCCGCAGTCACGACCAGATTATCGACAATGTCAATCTCGACTCAGTTTTGTTTGCCGGATATGACACGCAGAAGGAAGAAAACGCCGACCGTATGATACAGACATTCCGCACCTTTATTGAGGAGAACCGGGACGAAATCCTTGCCCTGCGGATTATTTACAGCGAACCGTATGCAAACCGTGCAATGGCGGTGGAGCAGCTGAAAGCGCTGTATGAAAAGCTAAAGTTAAAGGGCATTACCGTGGAACGTCTGTGGGATTGCTATGCCATTAAGAAGCCGGATAAAGTGAAAAAAGGTGTAATGGCTCAGCTTGCCGACCTGATTTCCATTATCCGTTTTGAAATGGGTTATACAGATCAGCTTTTTCCTTTTGCTGACAAGGTAAATTACAATTTTATGCAGTGGACACTTAAGCGAAACGCAGGTGCCGTGCATTTTACTGAGGAACAGATGGAATGGCTGAGGTTGATTAAAGACCATATTGTAAGTTCACTGAGTATTTTGCCGGAGGATTTAGACCTGACTCCCTTTGATAAAAAAGGCGGACTGCTTGCCTTTTATGATGTGTTCGGGGAACAGTATGAGAAAGTTTTGCAGGAAATGAATATAGAATTGGTGGCGTAAAGGAGAAATAATATGAATTTTTATGATATATTAAGTGTTGCTAAACTATTTGCCGTAGCAACTGGTAATACAAAACATATTACTATGAGTTCAGCAGAATTAGAAATTGCCAGCGAAGCTCTTAAAAAACTTGCAGATGAGCGTGATGATTGGAACGAGGAACAAAAAGAATACTATAAAATATTGGTCGACTATGCAAAAGAACAAACGAAGGAGTTGAAAAATGGAAAATAATAAGGTATACCCTTTAGAAAATCTATTAAAGTATGAACAACCAACAGCATATATTGTCTCTTCGACTGATTATAGTGATGCGTATCGAACTCCTGTTTTGACTGCCGGAAAATCTTTTATACTCGGCTATACAAACGAAAGCGAAGGCGTTTTTGACAAATTACCTGTTATAATATTTGATGATTTTACCACAGCTACCCAGTATGTAAATTTCAAGTTTAAGGTGAAATCTTCTGCTATGAAGATTTTACATATCAATTCAGAACTGGTAACGCCTAAGTATATCTTTTATCGGATGCAGACAATTCAGTTTGATCACAGTACACACAAACGATACTGGATTCAACAGTATTCAAAAATAAAAATATCTGTTCCCCCTATGCACGAACAGGAACGGATTGTCGCACGGATTGAGAAATTATTTTCCGAGTTGGACAAAGCAGTTGAAACGCTGAAAACCACCAAGCAACAGCTTGCCGTCTACCGTCAAGCGGTGCTGAAAGAGGCGTTTGAAGGAAGTTTTACAGTACATCGTTCTTGTGATTTGGAATTAGAATGGTCATCTGCAGAAGAGACCAAAAATCTCCCTACCATACCAAAAGAATGGAGATATATTGAACTTTCAAAATTGGGCGATTTGGGACGTGGGAAATCAAAACATAGACCTCGAAATGATCCCAAATTATTCGAAGATGGAAAATATCCTTTTTTGCAAACCAGTGAAGTAAAAGCTGCTAAACAATATATTACTGAATTTTCAAAACTGTATGGTGAGTTTGGTCTCCAACAAAGTAAATTATGGCCTAAATGTACTCTATGTATAACCATTGCTGCCAATATAGCCGAAACGGCTTTTTTAGGAATTGATGCTTGTTTTCCAGATAGTGTTGTCGGTTTCACTCCATATGAAAATATTAGTCCTGAATACATTAAGCACTTTATTGAATCACAAAAGCTACGTTTATGGGCTTTCGCGCCAGCAACTGCACAAAAGAATATAAATTTAGATACCTTAGAGAATTTGATTGTACCTTATTGTTCTGCTGAAGAACAAAAAGATGTAATTACTGAAATTGAGACAAGAATGTCAATCTGCGACAGCATAGAAAAAACAGTGGACACCGCTTTGCAACAAGCCGAAGCTATGCGGCATAGTATTTTAAAGCAGACATTTGAAGGGAGGCTATAATAATGAATGAGAAATACGAAAATTGTTATATAGCATTTCTTGATTTGTTGGGCTTTAAAGAACTGGTTAAAACTCATACTTGTGAACAAATATTAAAAATATTTGATGAAATTAAAAGTCAATATATGATTACTCGTGATGAAGATAAAAAGCCATTGGTTGATCCTAAGAAAATTCATTTTAAAATTATGTCAGACAGCATTTGTTTTTATGTATCTTCCCATATATCCAATTCGCTTCCGGTGTTAATTAGTTTGTGTGCATATTTTCAGGTGCGGCTATGGCGATTAGAACATCCGATTTTAGTTAGAGGAGGTATAGTAAAAGGCGACATTTATGCCAATGATGATATAATGTTCGGCACAGGTCTTACCAACGCATATCTTTTAGAAGAAAAGAATGCAAAAGTACCACGAATTATTATCACAAAAGAAACTGCCGAAACTTGTAATGCTGATGAATCAGCAAAAACATACATGCAAGGATTTTTGTTAAGAGATTCTGATGGCTTTTATTATGTTGATAGTTTAGCAATGTTTTATGTATGGGGACAAAAAAACAAAAGCTATATAAAATTTTATAATTATGTTCAACATATCTTAGACAGCACAACAGATGAATCAATACGTAGTAAGTATCTATATCTTGAAGCCAAGATACAAGAAATGCCTTATCGTGTAAAATTAGGAGAGGAAAATATATGTCAGAACAATCAACAACCATAATCTCAAAAGTATGGGGGATGTGCAATCCGCTTCGGGATGATGGCATATCTTACGGCGATTATCTCGAACAGCTCACTTACCTTATCTTTTTGAAAATGTCCGACGAATATTCAAAACCACCCTATAAGCGTGATGCCGGTATTCCTGCCGGTTACCGTTGGTCGGATATGAATATGCTGAAAGGTGCGGAGCTTGAGGAGCAATACAAAGCCACACTGGAAAAGTTAGGCGAACAGAGCGGTATTCTCGGCCAGATCTTTAAAGGCGCTGTCAATAAAATCAGCAATGCGGCAATTTTGTACCGTGTGGTGCAGATGATTGACAAAGAAAAATGGGTGGCAATGTCCTCCGATGTAAAAGGCGAAATTTACGAGGGATTATTGCAAAAGAACGCAGAGGACATTAAAAGCGGTGCGGGACAGTACTTTACTCCCCGTCCGCTGATTCGTGCTATGGTGCGCTGTCTGCGTCCCGAGCCGATGAAAACCATTGCCGATCCCTGCTGCGGCAGCGGAGGTTTCTTCCTTGCGGCTCAGTCTTTTCTTGCTGATCCCACCAATTATACTCTGGACAGAGAGCAGAAAGAATTTTTGAAAAATGAAACCTTTTACGGAAATGAAATTGTGCCTGCAACCTATAAAACCGCACTGATGAACTTGTATTTGCACAATATCGGGGATATTTACGGAAATGTTCCGGTCACGCTGGGTGATGCATTGCTGACAGACCCGGGATATCGTGTTGACTATGTGCTGACCAATCCACCTTTCGGTAAAAAGTCGTCTATCACTTTTACCAACGAGGAAGGCGAGCAGGAGGACGAAGACCTCATCTATAATCGTCAGGATTTCTGGACAACCAGTTCGAACAAGCAGCTGAATTTTGTACAGCATATCAATACGATTCTCAAAGCTACCGGAAAGGCAGCAGTTGTTGTGCCGGATAATGTTTTGTTTGAGGGCGGTGCAGGCGAGACAATCCGAAAGAAACTGCTTGAAACAACGGATTTACATACCATTCTTCGCTTGCCTACCGGTATTTTTTATAAACCGGGAGTAAAAGCAAATGTTTTGTTTTTTGATAAGCGACCTGCCAGTGCTCAGCGACAGACAAAAGATGTATGGATTTATGATTTCCGCACCAATATACATTTCACGCTCAAACAGCACCCGATGAGCGACGTTGATCTGGAAGATTTTATTCGTTGCTATAATCCAGAAAATCGATACGAACGAATAGAAACCTATTCGGCTGATAATCCGGACGGTCGCTTCCGCAAATTCTCAGTAGATGAGATTATGGAGCGAGATAAGACGAGCTTGGATATTTTCTGGATCAAAGATAAGTCATTAGCGGATCTTGATAACCTCCCGTCTTCCGATGAGCTTGCAAGTGATATCATTGAAAATTTGCAAAGTGCTCTGGATAGTTTCAGTGCTCTGCAAGCACAGCTAAACAAATAAAAATCACACGCAAAGACCGTACCGTAATCACGCTGTGCGGTCTTATTGTTTTGCTAAATTAAATATGTTTTGCAGGTGGGACCAAGATAAGGTAAAATAAGGGACCTGTTGACAAAGTAGCATCAGAAACTTCTCTATGGTAAAATAACCATATTAGTCCAATAGTATGAAGTCAAGTAGGTGATGCAGAAAAAATTAAAGGGAAAACGAGCGAAAAGGACAGTATCGGCAACAAAAAGGTAACACCAATCTAAGTCCTGCCCCTGAGAATTTTTGAAACAGGGCTATTTCGTCAGAAGAATGAGTGGTACGCTCAGCCCTCCGGCGGGATATACAGGTGGTTGTCTTTCAGCAGTCGAAAGGCCAACCGAACCAGTTTTCTGGCAGTTAAAGCGAGTGCGCGTTTGCGCTGGTACTTGTTGACCTCTTTAAATTTGAGGTCATAGTAGCGCCGGAACTCGGAGTCGCATCTTCTCACAGAGTTGGCAGCTTCCAGCAGATAGTAGCGGAGGTAGCGGTTGCCGGATTTAATCATCCGGGAGTGATCCGCCTCAAAGTCGCCGGACTGGTTCCTGTTCCAGACAAGGCCAGCGTATTTGGCAACAGAGGCTTGAGAGTTAAAATGGTGGACATCGCCGATTTCAGCGATGATACCGGCGGAGTAGACCTTGCCAATGCCAGGAATGGAGGTTAGGGTATTGGGGATGATTTCAAACTGGTGTTCAATAGCCTTGTCCAATACCTTGACCTGCTTCTCTAAAGCCCTCATAGAGGTAATAGATACGGCCATGGCCTGATTCACAGAGTTGTTCACGGTGATTGGTAAGCGGTAAGAATCTCTGGCAGCGGTTCGAATCGCCTTGGCTTTTGCAGCCGGGTCGGCAAAGTTCCTGCCCTTCTCATCAATGAAGTCAGTCAGTTCTTCCAGATCAGCGTTTGCCAGATCATCCACGGTTTCAAACCGCTCCATGAGCGCAATGGTGGTAGCGCTGGTATTCTGAATGTCCTTGTCCTGCGCAATGCCGGAGCATTTCAGAAATAGATAGTTGGCAAACCGCTGCTTTTCCCGAGTCAGATTTTGAATCACGTCAAATCTGGCTCTGGTAAGGGTTCTGAGTGCCTGATAGCGATAGTCGTCCATATAGACCTCCTTGGCGATCCTGCCGAAACGGAGATGGTCGGCAATCACAAAGGCATCCACAAAGTCATTCTTGGGCAGGTCAGGATAGGCTTCCTTGAACTTTTTGACCTGCTTGGGATTGAGGACGTGAATTTTCCGCTGGAATCGGCCAAGGCTACCGTCCTCCCGGAGGGCATAGACAAGGCTGTCCCCATAGATAGAGGTGGCTTCCAGACCAATCACCACATCACTGAGCTGCATGGAACCAAGCGCCGACACGATTCTCTCTGACAATATTTTAGCACCGCCAAGGTTGTTCTGCACAGAAAAACTGGAATGTTTACTGCCGTCTGGTTTCATCAGGTAAGCCACGTTGTTCTTGCTGCTCACATCAATGCCAACGAATAGTGGGTTCATAATTTCACCTCCCCGTATGGAGATTTCAGGCCGGCAGGCTTTGAGATACCCATGATAACCGGAGCATCTGGCAACCTCGCTTATCAGAATCATTCCGGAGAAGGCCAATGCGAAAGCCCTCACTGCTAGAAGGGCGGCCTTGCCTCCGGCAAACAGCCAATGAGTTTGCAGCTAACTTCCGGTTCAGGGGAACTAACTAAGAATGAAGCAGCCTTACGGCTCAACCGGGGGGATAAGAGCTTGACCCTGCTGTCCTACAGCTATTGTATCACGGGCATCTCTAAGCCTGCTGATATCTGAATTTATTAACTTTCAAACTTATTATACGAACTTATTATACGAGGAGGGATAGAACATGATGGGACGACGAAATGGGCAAACGGCAATGGTTTTCGTAGATATGGAATCCATGATTCCGGAGAACCATTTATTGCGGAAAATCGACCGGGTCATATCTTTCGAGTTCATATACGACTTACTTGCACCTTACTATCCCTCTATTGGACGTCCATCTGTAGATCCTGTCTGTATGTTCAAAATGCTTCTGGTGGGCTATTTGTATGGCATCAAATCAGAACGTCGGTTGGAGGAGGAAGTGCAGCTCAATCTCGCTTACCGTTGGTTCTGCGGTTTTGACCTGGATGAGGCAATTCCGGATCACTCCACCTTTAGCAAAACCAGAACTCGCAAATGGCAGGAAAGCAATCTTTTCCAAAAAGTTTTTCAAGAAATTATAAAGCAGTGTATTACAAGTGGTCTGATAGACGGGAAAGCGATGGTTACAGATGGAAGCTATATCCCGGCCAATGTGTCCCGAGAAAGCTGGGTCGATGTAGAAGTCGAAGTTGAGCAAAGTATGCAAAGCTATCTGGATTGTTTGGATGAAGAACTCGCTCAGCAACCAGGGTTCAAAAAGCCACCGGTAAAAATTGTAAAGAAACATCGTACTACCAGCCGAACCGATCCTGACAGCGGCTATATCAACCACGGAAACAAACGTGGTGTTGGGTATCTGATGGAGTCAACCGTAGATTGCAAACACGGCATTGTGACCGGAGTTGATGTGTACAGCGCAAATGAGAAGGAAAGCACTCAAGTGTTGCGCCATCTGGAAAGACAAATAAAGCTTGGTGTTCCCATGAAAAACATAGCGCTGGATCGTGGCTATGAAACCGGCGCTGTTCATCGTGGTTTGGAGCTGCTGGGGATTACTGGCCATATCCCCGCAATTCAGTTCTCCAATCCTCCTGAAAGGTACGGCTTTTCTTACGACCTGGAGCGAGATGCATTTATTGGCCCGAAAGGAATGTCCCTTACTTACCACAGACTGAACTGTAACAAATCCACCGGCAAGTATCTGCGCTGTTATCAAACAGAGGGCAATACCTGCGTACATTGTCCCAACCGCCCGACGTGTTTTGACAAGTCCGGTATTCGGCGCAGGATCCTGGCCAGCAGCTGTTATCCTGCGTTTTACAGAGGGCACCAGCGTGTGGGAACGCCTGCGTTTTATTCCATGATGCGGCTGCGAAAAATCTGGGCAGAGGGCAGCTTCGCTGTTCTAAAACGGGAACACTGTATTTCAAAAATCCGTAAGAGGGGCATTCTGGAAGCAACCGAGGAATGCCTCCTGGCTGTCATGGCCTTAAACCTGAAACGGATGGTTAAGGCCATCCTCAATAAGCTAAAAATCCAATTTATTTGGGCTGAGGCGGTGTTCCCTCGGCCCAGTTTTACTTTTGTTAACAGGTCCAACTCTTGACGGCACCCAGTTCTCTATTCGAATGAAGCTGCCAGACAACAATTCTAAATAGTGTCTACACAAGATCAAGTCAAAACAGTACACCAAATAGCAATGCAACGAATTTCACAGCTGCTAGAAAAGATGTTGTAGTTTTGGCATATCGAGTAGCAATGCCTCGCCAACGTCTCAGGTGCAAAAAAGCATTTTCCACCAGATGACGAAGCCGATACAAGTAACGGTC
>ERZ773260.4152-NODE-4152-length-12599-cov-19.000319_pt1 | contig 12599 bp, 15 predicted proteins | sample MGYA00511387_ERZ773260 | MGnify/ENA primary metagenome ERZ773260 (study PRJEB29015, sample SAMEA2737745) | human gut metagenome | biome: human gut; feature: human-associated habitat; material: faeces | place: China | collected 2012 ... | reverse complement strand
GGATCCACAGATGCATGTACAGCAGGAAAATAATAATGCAACTGTTGCTGATGAAATCGATCCGGAACTTCTGGCAAAAGTGTTGGCAAATCCAGAGATGCGGGCATTGCTCAATTCACTGGCGAAGACGATGAAGTAATGAAAAATAGTGAAAAAATAGTGTAATTTTAGTGAAAAAACGATTCGCAACGATATAAGAAATAAGTATCGGAATAATAATACAAATAAAGCTTCAAATGAATCAATAAATGAATCTTTAAATTCAAATAGTTGGTAGCATACACGAACACAAGGCAGACAGGAATTATTTCTCGAAGCCAATGTAGATGAACAGAAAAGACTTTTAGAAGTTCTTCGATTCCGTTACAGAAAAGGTTACAGAAATTTTTAATGAATAAAATTTGCCAGTCAAAAACGCATGGACAAACCGTCTCGTATGCGGTATATTAATTGTAGACAAGAAAATATCTTGTGCTTTCGATAGGAAGTTTAATTGAATACTGTTTACCATGATCGAACGTACGAAGCATGGTGGTCATATAACAGATGTCGATGGTAATATCAAGGCATTCCCCGATTATTAGCTGGAGCAAACAATCAGCTAACTTTCAGAGCTTGACAGAGCTTGACAGAGGGGGTATTCAGAATAACTCAAATTGAATCGGAAACAGTTTTTAATAGTGTCCCATATGGGTTTACCTTACCTCAGATTGACAGAGAGTGACAATAGGTTGGAGCTCTCCTAAGCGTGGGGTCGGAGGTTCAAATCCTCTCTGGGACGCTGGAAACAACGCTGTAAGCCTTTGTTTTCAAGGGTTTACAGCTTTTTTTGTTTAGCTGTACTCTTTAGACAAAACCATTTTTCTTTTATTGGAGGTTAATGTATGTTTATGAGTTGGAACTTATATTTTGCTAATTGGAAACGAACAGAAACGATGTCCTTGCTAATAAAAATAGCTTCCTTGCTAATAGGCAACTGTCTTAGGCAGCCAGACCTTACGGATGCTGGAATCTGTCTTTGGTTTTTTCAGGATTATCCGGGTGCTGGTATTCGGCATTAACGGAGTAAAGATATGGTAAATGTCTTTTTCTCCTAACGTCTCAATCGCCTGTTTGGACGCTCGTGCCAGTTCTGCTTCTATGTAGATATAAGCATTATCAGTTGCTATGTTTTCATCCTCAATATGAACATTTTTCCAGGTTAGTCCAAGAATCTCCCCCATACGCAAAGAACACGCAAAAGCAAGGTTCATGGCAATATACAGTTTACTGTCGGTACACTGATCCAAAGCAAGACGAATCGTTTCAGCATCCCAAATATCGCGCTTTTTATATTCAGTCTTGGGAAGGACTACATTGTCAAAAGGATTTTTTTCAATCAATTCCCAACGAACAGCTTGCTTAAAAGCACACCGTAGAAGTTTGATGATTTTCTCAATCGTTGAGTTCGTGACAAATTCTGTCCGTGCTTTCCTATTCTTCCGAGAAACAGAAGGCGTCTTTTGAAGTGTTTGAATATACTTATCCACCACGCGGGTAGTAATGTCTTGCACTTCCATATCTCCGATAATCGGATTGATATAGTTGGCAATCAGGGCTGTTTGACTGTCATACATAGACACGCCCCATTTTTTCTCCCCATACGTGGAAACAAAATCATACAGAAAATCTGAAACTTTCTGATTATTCGGAGGAAGGAATGTACCATTGTTCTGTTGGTTTTCAACCTCCGCTTTCCGTTTCAGCGCTTCTTTATGGGTATGCCAGGTTTCCCATTTCTGTTTTGTTTGAAGAAAACATCTTTTGATGATAATGAAAGATATGTAACGCTATCTACTTGTACTTCAGAGAGTACAAACGGCAGACATCTTCTAATTGGAAGAATTTTAGAAAATAATGCTGATGAAAAAGGAGAACCGCAATATGAAGAAAAATAGACAGATACTTGTGTTAGCAGCTCTATTGTTTAGCTTCTTGTGTTTTCCTGCTGATAAAGTTTTAGCTGCATCAAATGTAGTAGAGGTTCCGTTAACAGTTAAGCAAAATTTTGAAGAAAATAGCAATGAAAAAGGAATTGATCTTACTGGAACTTATGAATTTCGTGCATTAGACATAGGCATTCCTATGCCGGGAGATTCTGATAACGACAGACATGTTTTTGTACTGGATGGTAATAATGCGGAAAAGATGATTTCATTGCAGTTCCAGCATGGCGGAGTATACCGTTATCATTTGGTTCAAACAAGTAAGGATAAAGAAAATTATACATATGATAGAAGTTCTTATATTATAGCTGTTTATATCAAAAACGGAGAAAATGGGAAATTGGTTCCACAAGTAATTGCAGAAAAAAATGATGGTAAGAAGTATGGAGAATTAATGTTTTACAATTCATATAATAAGAGGAATATATAGATTATAATCTGGTGATGGCAACGACATTTGGAAATCCAATTGGTACAGGGGCAATCCGGGGACAATTGAAAAAACTGATCGAAGAGCATAATCTTCCTCCGGTTGTCTTCCACAGTTTAAGACATAGCAGTGTAACCTATAAATTAAAACTGAATGGAGGAGACATCAAAGCGGTTCAAGGGGATTCCGGCCATTCACGGGTTGATATGGTAACAGATGTATATTCCCATATTATTGATGAGGATCGAAGACGAAACGCAGAATTATTCGAGGAAGCATTCTATGGGAAGAAAAATCTGGATCCAAAGATGCACGATGAAACAGCAACTCAGACAGTAGATGTGCTGGATGATGTAGATGCAGAGCTGCTTGCAAAAGTATTGGCAAATCCGGAAATGAAAGCATTGCTGGCATCACTGGCGAAGGCAATGAAGTAATGAAAAATAGTGAAAAAATAGTGAAATTTTAGTGGAAAAATTCTGCAGGAAATTATTCAATAGAATTACATAAAAGCGTGTCGATGAACATAAAATAGGAGTAGATATTGAAAATCTGTTTTTTCTGTGGTAGAATTTCATTACTAAAAATTGTGCAAATGCATAAAAATGAGGAATTAGATAATGGAAATTAAAAGAGATGCTTACTTACAACAGTTGATAGAGCGAAAAGATAACGGAATGATAAAGGTAATTACTGGGATTCGTAGATGCGGAAAATCATTTTTATTGTTTACCATATTTAAGAGATATTTACTGGAAAATGGTGTTGATACAGATCACATTATTGAAATTGCATTGGACGGTATCGAAAATGAAGAATTGAGAGATCCCAAGGTGTGCTATAAGTTCATTAAAGATGCTATGAAGGATAGTAAGAAGTATTATCTTCTTCTGGATGAAGTACAGTTTATGCCACGATTTGAGGAAGTGTTGAATAGTCTGCTACGTATGAGCAATATTGATGTGTATGTTACTGGAAGTAACTCAAAGTTCCTTTCCAGCGATATTGTGACTGAGTTTCGTGGTAGAGGTGATGAAATCAGAATCTATCCCCTCTCTTTTGCAGAGTTTTATTCTGTTTATAATGGAGACTATGACGATGCATGGGACGATTACATGACTTATGGTGGACTGCCGCAGGTCGTAGGTCTTCAGAGCGAACGACAGAAAGCAGACTATCTAAAGAACATCTTTGCTAATGTATATCTGAAGGACGTTATAGAGCGAAACAAGATTCAGAATGTGGACGAGATCGGTATTTTGGTTGATGTGCTTGCTTCCGCAATTGGCGCACCTACTAATCCAACGAAAATTGCCAACACATTTTCCAGTGAACGTCAGATGAGCTATACCAACAAAACAATCTCCAACCACATAGATTATCTGGCAGAAGCCTTTTTGATTTCTAAGGCTAGCCGTTATGATATTAAAGGCAGAAAGCATATTGGCGCTAATTTGAAATATTACTTTACTGATCTGGGATTGAGAAATGCCCGACTGAATTTCAGACAGCAGGAGCCTACTCACATCATGGAGAATATTGTTTATAATGAGTTGTTGATCCGTGGCTATAATGTTGATGTGGGTGTTGTGGAAGTATTTGACAGGAATAAAGAAGGTAAGCGTGTTCGCAAGCAGTTGGAGGTTGATTTTGTAGTAAATCAAAGCAGTCAAAGATATTATATTCAGGTTGCATACGACATGACCTCGGAAGAAAAGCAGACTCAGGAGTTCAATTCTTTGCGTAATATCCCGGATTCTTTTAAGAAGGTTGTCATTGTAAATGGAAGTAAGAAACCTTGGAGAAATGATGAGGGATTTGTCATTATGGGAATGAAATATTTTCTTTTGAATGCAAATAGTTTGGAATATTAGTTTTGCTTGTTTATAAAGGCGCATATGTAATTTGGAGACTTACAAAGATTAAATAAGAGGTCGTTATGTTAAAAATATATTTAGGAAATATGGAGAAAGCGATTTATCATCCTCCGACTTATTTTGATAATCAATATGAGGATGAATGGATTACAAAAGAATTATCAATCAGGATGATTAAAGAAGTTGATAAATCAGATGTGATAAATTCAAGTCTGATACAGAGTCCGGTATTGGGAACAATTTCTGCGAAAGAACTATCAGGTTCTGTAAAGACATTGATGCTAATGGCATTTAAATAAAGATATATAAAGTAAAGATAAAATAATTACAGATTTAATCAATTACCCATTCCATTCCTTTCCGTCCCTCTTAATTCTTTCTCTGACTTTGCTACTCACTACCTGTCAAAACGGAATTGCAGAATAGCTTTGATAAGCTGTGTTTTCAAACGGTCTTGAATATCGTCGTTAATATATCCTCGATATTTGGACAGATATTTAATGCGTGGACTGTAATGTTGTAAAACAAGTTCAATCGCTTCCGGTTCTCCGGCGACTGCCTTTTCAATGACTTCAAAGGGTATCAGCTTCTTGTTCCTCATGTTCTAATCTCTCCATTTCTTTTCGCAGCTGTTTTAGTGCCGCTAATTTCCAGTAATTTGCTGTACTTCTGTTTCGCCCATACTCTTTTCCGATTTGAGCGTCGGTATAACCGAAGAAAAAGTACAGGAACAAAACATTGCGTCTTTGTTCGGTCAATTTCAATAGTGCGTCGGCTAACCGCTTACTTGCGACAACAATCTCTTGCCCTTTTACAGCAAAGACGGTCGGTTGGTCGTACTGCTCAAAATAGGTATCCGTTGTGAACGGTTCAAGCGGTGTTTCGGATATTAAGTATTCAAGCGATACTTCTCGTTTCTGCTTCCGTCCAAAATCACGATAGGCAGTCATTTGTACCTTTTTTCAGACCGTCTAAAGTAACAGTATCAACAATAGTCACACTTTTACCAGCGACGATTGATTTTTCACCTGTTGCTTTATCGGCAGCAGTCGTATGGATAGTGATTTCTGGTTCGTATTCATCTGTCAGCGTACCTAAGTCAATCACGGTCTTATTTCTTGAAACTACCACATCAAAAGCAGGAATCAGCGTCATTCCCTTATTGGAATCGCAGCGCAATTCCTCAATCGTATAGGTATCGTAAGGCAAAGTTGACCGGGGATGTCGTATTAGACGAAGCTACGCTGACTTTCAAAATTATCTAATCAAAACAGGACGTTCATTTACAAAGTGGGATTCTCGGGTTACTATTTACCCCCTAAAATATGATATAAAAACCAATATAAATGTCATATCATTACAAATGTATTGAATTAGAAATGATTAGGCATTATAATAAAGAAAAACGGAGGTGTGAAATATGTCAAGTACAATACAAATTCGAGTCGATGATGAGTTAAAAATGAAATCCGATCAGCTTTTTAAAGATCTTGGGACAGATACAACTACAGCAATTCGGATGTTTTTAACGCAAGCTGTAGCAAATAATGGTTTTCCATTTGAAATTAAAAGAATCGTACGAAGTCCATATAGTCCTATGACGGAAGAGGAGATTTTAGAAAAACTGGAGAAATCCAGAGAGTCAGCAGCAAAGGGAAATCACAAATCAGCGGAAGTGGTTGTTTCAGAACTGAGAGGAAAATATGGATTATAAGGTTGTGGTTACATCAGATGCAGAAGAAGATTTGGATAGATTTCTTCAATATCTTCTCTTTGAAAAGAAAAATGAACAAGCAGCCGGAAATATTCTTGACGATTTTGGAGATACATTAAATTGTTTGAAAAATGTTGCAGGAAGTTTGTCTTTATGTGAGAACCAAAGACTTAGAGCGTTAGGTTATCATAGAATTAATTTTTTAAGACATCGATATTTTATGCTCTATAGAATCGAAGAAAATACGGTGTTCATAGATGACATATTTCATGAACTTCAAGATTACGAAAACAAAATGAAATAAAATCGAGATAACAAAATAAAGGAAAAGTGCATTCACACTTTTGGGAAAAGAGACGATTGATTTTTATAATACTTCTGATACCAGAGGGACAAGCCAATTCTATGGTTTGAATTATCAGAAGACAGGTTTTCTGCAGAGAATGACAAAAGATATACACACGAAGAAGTGTTTGCAAATCTTCGGAGAAAAATAAATGGCTAATACAAATTATGAGTTAAGATATTTTGCTACTATTTTACCGGGATTTGGAGGAAAAAATAGTATATATAGCAGAAACTTTGCAAAATCCCCAGGCAGCAAATAATCTGTTGGATGATGAACCTAATGAGGGGTGGCGTATGATGTTGTTAAAACCTATGTAACTGAAAAAATAGGTGACTTAACTGGTTTGGAGGTTATGGCAACATGTCCGAGAAGTAGTCAAAGTAAAATAAGAAAGAGGAACACCGGAAACGGCGTTTCCTTCGGAATAGTAGATTTGCACAAAGAAGTTGAAAAAAATATATAAAAAATGCTCAAAATACAAAAAAGTGTTGACGAAAAGATTGATTTGTAGTATTCTTTTTGTAAAATAAATACGAAACAGGGAATCATAGGCTTGTTACTTAATCTTGGTTATTAAGGCAAATTCTATAATATGACTGTAAGAGTGAGCAGTCATTTATAGAGTTTGTCTTTTTTGTTGTTTTAGGGAGGAGGTGTGATAGTGAAAGAAGATACAGGGCAAATTTTGATTGTGGATAAGATTGTTAATAATAATATTGTGATAGCGAAAGATTTTCGTGGTCGGGAAGTAGTTGCCATAGGGAAAGGAGTCGGGTTTCGTAAACGTAAGAATGAAGCGGTTCACAGATCTGAGATCATGAAGACATATGTGCTGTTGGACAAAGTTGACAGCGGTGTGCTTACGTTGTTTGAGGAAATACAATTTGAAGTTATTGAAACTTCGCAAAAAATTATTGATTATGCTCAGGAAAAGTTGAACGTTAAATTTAATGTAAATTTGTTAATGAGTCTGTCGGATCATATTAACTTTGCATTAATCCAATACCGGCAGGGAAATCACGTACCCAAACTGGTGAATGAGGAAGTAAAGCGTTTTTATAAAGAAGAATATCATATTGGTGAAATTGCCGTCCAAATGATTAATGAAAGATTTCAGATTCTTTTTCCAAAAGACGAAGCAACGGCTATAGCGTTTCATTTGATTACGGCAACAGAGAACAAGTCGAATCATCAGATGATGATTATCATGAAGGCTGTTTCGGATATTGTAAAAATTGTAGAAGACTATCTGAATGTCTCTTTACATGAAGATACCATTGCTTATTCGAGATTTGTTATTCATCTAAAATTTTTGTTTAAAACTGTTTTGTCAAAGCAGAATGTACCGGAAGTTGCAGGGATGGATTTCATTTTTACTCAGATTAAATCAGAATATAAAAATGTTATAGAGTGTGTGAAGAAAATCGCAGATTATATTATGGAAAAATTTAATTACCGATGTACAGACGGGGACTGCATTTATCTTATGTTACATGTTGTACGATTATATGAAACTACATTGAATTGAATGGAGGATGTGCTATGTCAAAAATTGATTATCAGGATTTATCTGCAAAAATTATGGACAATATCGGCGGAGTAAAAAATGTAAAAACAGTTACGCATTGTGTGACGCGATTGAGGTTTTATTTGCATGATAGAAATATAGCGGAAGATAGTGAAATAAAAAAACTGCCGGGAGTCCTTGGAGTAGTATATGGGAATGGACAATATCAGATTATATTGGGAGAGCATTTATTTAATGTTTACGATAATATCGTAAAAAATTATTCTGTAGAAACAGAGGATGCTATTGATGAAAATCTCGATGAAGATTTAGTGCAAAGCAGTGAAAAGAAGAACTTTAAATATTATTTCAGCAAAGTGATCTTGTTTATGGGACAGGCAATGACTCCGTTTATTACTGTTGTTTACGGAGCCGGAATGTTAAGAGTTGTGCTTTCTCTGGTCAGCTACTTTGCGCCGGCTGCTGCGGAGAGTTCTACATATCAGTTGTTTGATTTTATGTCGCAGGCTCCGTTTTATTTTATGCCGATTCTGGTAGCTTATGGAACATCAAAAGTATTGAAAGCAAACCCCGCTTTTTCAATCGCTATGGCAGCGGCGCTTTTATACCCGAATTTTATCGCTATGATGGAAGCCGGAGAAGCAGTGACAATGATGAAACTTCCGGTTTATTTAACGACATACGGAAGTACGTTGCTTCCGGGAATTTTCTCGGCAATACTGGTAGCCTATCTTGAAAAATTATTTTATAAAATCATACCGGGAATGTTGCGGTCTGTATTTGCACCTTTATGTGTTTTCCTGATCGGATATCCGTTGACAGTTCTCGTACTTGGTCCTGCAGGCGCTGTTGTTGGATCATGGATTGTAAAAGCAATCGTATTTATACAGGCTCATGTGGGAGGATTTGCGCCTGGAATTATTGCGGCAACGCATCCGTTTTTGGTAATGATGGGAGTTAATATGTTGATGGTTGCACCGATGACAGAACTTCTGACGAGGGTAGGAAGTGATAATGTATTCCGCCCGGGATGGATTTTGCATAATATTTCAGAAGGCGGCGCATGTTTTGCAGTAGCTGCCAGAACAAAAGATAAAGATATGCGTATGGCAGCATTGTCCGCAGGGATAGGTGCGATTGTATCAGGAGTTTCAGAGCCTGCTTTATATGGTGTGAATTTGAGACTTCGTAAGCCCATGATCGGACTTGTACTTGGTGGTTTTATCGGTGGATCAGTTGCAGGGTTTATGGGTGCAAAAGCGTTTAGCATGGGATATTCAAGTATATTGGGCGTTGTCATTTTTGAAAAAACGATTGCTGCAATTATAGCAGGTGTAATCGTTTCGTTTCTTGTATCATTTATTGTTACATTTGTTTTATTTAACGGAAAGGAAACAAAGTGATATGTTAGGATTTGGAAAAAGAAAATCTGTTTCACCAGGAAATATTGCAGCCGTTGTCAGTGGACAGATTATCCCCATTGAAAAAGTAAAAGACGAAGCGTTTGCGAAAAAAATGATGGGAGACGGTGTAGCGATTGTTCCGTCAGATGATTATATCGTATCTCCCTGTGATGGAACAGTGTCTATGTTGTATCCGACGCTTCATGCTTTTGCCGTTACAAGTGAAGACGGAATGGACATTTTAATTCATATAGGAATTGATACTGTGAAATTAAAAGGAAAAGGATTTCGGAGTTTTGTAAAGCAAGGGCAGAAAGTTCATGTCGGAGAGCGGATCATAAGAGTGGATTCTTATGACATGAAGAATAAGGGGATAGATCTGACAACTATGATACTGTTCCCTTCAGCCGATAAAAAGATAGCTGTAAAAAAAGAAGGCTATGCAGATCAGGGGAAAACAATAGTTGCATCCTATTCTGTATAGGAAATAAAAATAAAACAAGAAGAAAAGGAGATTTAGATTATGCAGAAATTCAGTAAAGACAGAAAAGTTATGGATAGTTTTCCGGAAGATTTTTTATGGGGAGGGGCTACTGCGGCAAATCAGTATGAGGGAGCATATCTTGAAAATGGAAAATTGCCATCGGTTGCGGATGTTCAGCCACATGGTGTATTTGGATATCCGGATCGCAATGCTAAATTTTATCCGACTCATGAAGGTATTGATTTTTATCATCATTATAAAGAAGATATTGCCGAGTTTGGGGAAATGGGATTCAAAGTATATCGTACAAGTATAGCGTGGACGAGGCTGTTTCCTACAGGGGAGGAAGACCAGCCAAATGAAAAAGGAATGGAATTTTATGACAAGATGTTCTATGAATTGAAGAAAAACGGAATGGAAATTATGATTACGATTTCTCATTACGAAATGCCGCTGAATCTGGCTGACAAATATGGCGGATGGAAGGATCGCCGGATGATTGATTTTTATGTACGTTTTGTTAAAGCTATGGTAAAGCGGTGGAAAGGTGTAGTTAAGTATTGGCTAACATTTAATGAAATCGGAAACAATATACATAAAATGGAGTGGATGACTGCAGGAATCGACCCATTGAACGATACACTTCAGGATGTTTATCAGGCGTCACATTATCAATTCGTAGCAAGTGCTCTGGCTGTCAAAGCAATTCATGAAATCGATCCACAGGCAAAAGTGGGATCTGTGATTGAATATAAGACAATATATCCGATGAGTTGTGATCCAAAGGATTCTCTGGTAGTATGCAGAGAAAAGCAAAGAGGTTACTTTTTCTCGGATGTCCAGGTGCGTGGAAAGTATCCGGGATATGCATGGGAGTATTTTAAAGATAATGATATTAACATTGAATATACGGATGAGGATATGGAACTCATTGCAAAATATCCTGTGGATTTCTTGAGCTTTACTTATTATCGTTCACGAATTGCATCGAAGGATTATGTGGAATCCGTCCAAAAAGAGACAAATAAATCGGATAAGGAAGTAGAAGGCGATACATCATATAGAGGAGATGATAATATCGTCAATACAGGAAAAACGAACCCATACCTGAAAATAACGCCATCCGGCTGGTCGATAGATCCGGATGGACTGTTCCTGGCATTAGAAGATCTTTATAGCAGATATCAGGTTCCGATTTTCATTGCTGAGAATGGTCTTGGCGTAAAAGAAGAATTAGTTGACGGGACAGTTGATGATACATACCGAATGGAATTTTTAAGAGATCATATTATTTCTATGAAAAAGGCGATTAGAAACGGAGTGGATTTATTCGGATATGCGTGGTGGGGACCGATAGATCTTGTATCAAACGGTTCAGGTCAGATGTCTAAACGCTATGGATTTATCTATGTAGATAGAAACGATGCCGGAGAAGGAACTCTGAAACGATATAGAAAAAAATCTTTCTATTGGTACAAAAAAGTAATCGAATCAAACGGAGAAGACTTAAGTATTTAAGATCGGAAAATAAAGATGCAGATTTGGCAATGGGAACATTACCGGGAGTATAAGATTTAGTCTGTACCGGGGATGATTTACACATTAGTAACCGTAAAAACTATTCTACTTTTCGTAGGTAGAAAAAATCTTCCTGTGGCGTATGATGTGACTATAGGAGGTACGAATAGATGAGTCAACATGTTACAGGAGCAGTGATTAAGGCGCTTCGCGAGAAATGTCATTATACACAGGCAGGGCTTGCGATCCATTGATTGTCAGACCTGTACTGGCTGGAGTTTGTGAGATTATTTAATTGCATTACATAAAAATGTGTGAATGCACATTGTGCTTGCATCTGCAATCGGAGCACCGATGAATCCCTCAAAGATTGCTAATACCTTTGCCGGTGAGCGCCAGATGATTTATTCCAATAAAACAATCTCTAATCATATCGACTATCTTTTCGGGCGTTATCAAGTGTGCGGACTGCGGCTATGCGATGCGGGCGGCGAGTGCCAACAGGAGGAAACGCCCCGACATCATCGACTGCGTACAATACACCTGCAATAATTATGGCAGATATGGCAATGTTATGTGTACCGCACACAGCATTGAAGCGAGGGACTTATTCAATGCCGTCCTTGCCGACATCAACCGCTTTGCGGATATGGCGGTCAATGATGAAAAGGCGGTCAGAGCCATAGAAAGGCGGCTCACGGAAACAGACCAGAGCAGGGCGAAATCATTAGAGAAAGAAAAGAAGAAGCTGAACAAACGCCTTGCGGAGCTTGACAGGCTGTTTTCCTCTCTCTATGAGGACAAGGTAATGGAGCGTATCACGGAGCGGAATTTTGAGATGATGTCGGGGAAATACCAGAAAGAGCAGCTTGAAATTGAAGCACGGCTGAAAGAGGTAACGGAAACGCTCAATGACAGCTATGAGAAATCGCAGGGCGTGAGGGACTTTCTATCCCTAATCCGCAACTATCAGGGGCTGAAAGAGTTGGACGCAACCATCATAAACGCACTCATAGACAAGATACTTGTTTCGGAACGTGAGAAACTTGCGGACGGGACAGTAAGGCAGCAGATAGATAACTGCCCGAAAAAAGGACATAAAAAAATCCCTCCAAATTTAAAAACAAATTCAGAGGGTAATTTAGGGTATAACAAAATAACCCACCCGAATATCGTTTTTTTTATTTGGTGAGTTTGTTCTTTCAAATACGAAACAAATGCTCATGTACGGTAAAGTATCACAAGAAAATTATGTCGAATTGACAGCCGCCTCCGCTATACCGAATAAGGAAATAAAGAGTCCTCAAATTT
>ERZ773260.4140-NODE-4140-length-12637-cov-3.786997_pt1 | contig 12637 bp, 7 predicted proteins | sample MGYA00511387_ERZ773260 | MGnify/ENA primary metagenome ERZ773260 (study PRJEB29015, sample SAMEA2737745) | human gut metagenome | biome: human gut; feature: human-associated habitat; material: faeces | place: China | collected 2012 ... | reverse complement strand
TTTTTTCCGCATTGTTTTGCCCGCTCAATCATGGTACAATTATTTGATATATAAACCGGCAGCAAGGATTACGGAAAGGTATGATAATAATATGAAATTATGTGCATCCTGTATGCGCTGTCTTGTGGACAGGCAGGAAGAAAGAGTCAGGGATAAAGGAAAAGAAGAGGATAGAGATGCCTATATGCGGCAGGTCGCCCGGATTATTGCGGAAAGCGCCCCGGAGGATTCCGCGCCGGTGCTGGTGGAGAGGATCAACGAGGTATACCGGCAGTATTTCGGGCCGGTTACGGATTATGATGAGATAAAAAAAGAATTCAATGAGCTGATGCTTTCTCTGGAACCGGATATCCGTTCCGTGATGGAAGCGGGGGAGGATCCCTTACATACGGCATTTGTATTTGCCAGGGCTGCCAATTATATTGATTTCGGCATGGCGGGCCAGGTGGAGAAGGAAACCCTGTTTCAGCTGCTGGAAAAGGCCGCTGGAGACAGTATGGATGAAAAGGTATATGAAGAGATGCTTTCCGATTTGGGGAAGGCACGGAAAATGATATATGTGACGGATAACTGCGGAGAGGTGGTCTGTGATAAACTGGCTGTGGAAGAATTGAAGAAACGTTTCCCCGGCCTTGATATCACCGTCATGGTGAGGGGAGAAGCGGCCCTGAACGACGCCACGATTGAGGATGCCCTGCAGACAGGTCTGGATAAGGCGGCCAGAATTACGGATAACGGCTGCGGTGTGGCAGGGACGCCCCTGGACTATGTGGGAGCGGACGCCAGGCGCCTTCTGGAGGAGGCGGACGTGATTGTGGCAAAGGGACAGGGCAACTTTGAAACCATGCATGGCTGCGGCCTGAACATTTACTATTCTTTCTTATGTAAATGCGACTGGTTCCGGAAGCGTTTCGGAATGGAAAAAAATAAGGGCATGTTTGTCCGGGAAAGGAGTTCATAATTCATGGCATTTGCACATCTTCACGTCCATACGGAGTACAGTCTTCTGGACGGGTCGAATAAGATAAAGGAATATGTGAAGAGGGTAAAAGAGCTGGGGATGGACAGTGCGGCCATCACCGACCATGGCGTTATGTATGGGGTTATCGACTTCTACAGGGCCGCCAAGGAGGCCGGGATCAAGCCTATCATCGGCTGTGAGGTTTATGTGGCTCCCAACTCCCGGTTTGACAAAGAACTGACCGGCGGAGATGATCGGTATTACCATCTCGTCCTTCTGGCGGAAAACAACACCGGCTATGCCAATCTGATGAAAATCGTGAGCAAAGGCTTCACCGAAGGCTATTATTATAAGCCCAGGGTGGATATGGAAATCCTGAACCGTTACCATGAGGGAATCATAGCCCTTTCCGCCTGTCTGGCAGGAGAGGTGGCCCGCTATATCCAGAAAGGCCTGATTGATGAAGCCAAAAAAGCGGCGCTGAAATACCAGGCCTGTTTTGGAAAGGACAATTATTTCCTGGAACTTCAGGATCATGGGATTCCCACCCAGCGTACGGTGAACACAGCGCTTCTTTCCATGAGCAAGGAGCTGGATATCCCTCTTGTGGCTACCAACGATGTGCATTATACGTACCGGGAGGATGAAAAGCCCCATGATATCCTCCTGTGCATCCAGACAGCCAAAAAGCTGGCTGATGAGGACAGAATGCGGTATGAGGGCGGCCAGTATTATGTGAAAAGCGAAGAAGAAATGAAGGGGCTGTTCCCCTATGCCTGGGAAGCCGTGGAGAATACCCAGAGTATTGCGGATCGCTGCAACGTGGAAATCGAATTCGGCGTGACGAAGCTGCCTCATTTTGAAGTGCCTGAGGGATATGATTCCTGGAGCTATCTGAACAAGCTCTGCACCGATGGCCTGAAGGAACGTTATCCGGAGGATGACGGCACGCTGAGAGAACGGCTGGACTATGAGCTGGGGATAATCCAGCGTATGGGTTATGTGGATTACTTCCTCATCGTGTGGGATTTTATCAATTATGCCAAGAGCAACGATATCATGGTCGGACCGGGAAGAGGATCGGCGGCGGGAAGTATCGTATCCTACTGCCTGAAAATCACCAACATTGATCCGATAAAATATAATCTGCTGTTTGAACGTTTCCTTAACCCGGAACGTGTTTCCATGCCGGATATTGATATTGACTTCTGCTTCGAAAGACGGCAGGAGGTCATAGATTATGTGGGAAAGAAATACGGAGCGGAGAAGGTGGTCCAGATCGTGACCTTCGGTACCATGGCGGCGAAGGGTGTTATCCGGGATGTGGGAAGGGTAATGGATCTCCCCTATTCCTACGTGGACGGTATTGCCAAAATGATACCGAATGAGCTGAATGTCACCATTGACAGGGCGCTGCAGGCCAATCCCGAACTGAGGAAGCTCTATGAAACCGATGAGCAGGTAAAGGTGCTTATCGATATGAGCAAGCGTCTGGAGGGTCTTCCCAGGCATACCTCCATGCATGCGGCCGGCGTGGTTATCTGTCCGGCAAGCGCGGATGAATACGTTCCGCTTTCCAGAGGCTCCGACGGCTGTATCACCACCCAGTTTACCATGACCACTCTGGAGGAGCTGGGGCTTCTGAAAATGGATTTCCTGGGGCTGCGTACCCTGACGGTAATCCAGAATGCGGTAAAGCTGATAAAAAAGGATAAGGATATCAGCCTGGATATCGATAATATTGATTTCAACGACAAGGCTGTCCTGGATTCCATCGGCACCGGAAGAACCGACGGCGTGTTCCAGCTGGAAAGCGGCGGGATGAAGAACTTCATGAAGGAGCTTAAGCCCCGGAACCTGGAGGATATCATTGCGGGCATTTCCCTGTACCGTCCCGGCCCCATGGATTTTATCCCCCGGTATATCAAAGGGAAGAACAATGCGGCAAGCATCACCTATCTGTGCCCGCAGCTTCAGCCTATCCTGGAGCCTACCTACGGCTGTATTGTATACCAGGAACAGGTTATGCAGATCGTGCGTGATCTGGGCGGGTATACCATGGGACGAAGCGACCTGGTGCGCCGTGCCATGAGTAAGAAAAAACAGTCCGTCATGGAAAAAGAAAGAGCCAATTTCATTTACGGAAATGAAGAAGAAGGCGTTCCGGGCTGTGTGAATAACGGAATATCGGAGCAGGTGGCGGGGACCATTTATGAAGAAATGATGGATTTTGCCAAATACGCTTTCAATAAATCCCATGCCGCCTGTTATGCGGTGGTTTCTTACCAGACCGCTTACCTGAAATATTATTACCCGCTGGAATTCATGGCGGCATTGATGACCTCCGTGATTGATAATCCCGGAAAGGTATCGGAATATATCCTCACCTGCCGGAGCATGGGCATCAAAATTCTGCCCCCGGATATCAATGAAGGGGAAGCGGGCTTTTCCGTGTCGGGCGGTTCCATCCGGTACGCGCTCACAGCCATCAAGGGTGTGGGAAGGCCGGTGATTGACGCTGTGACGGAGGAACGCACGGTCAGAGGCCCTTTCCTGAGCCTTCAGGATTTTGTCACCCGTATGGCGGACTCGGAAGTGAATAAGCGTACCGTGGAAAACTTTATTAAATCCGGTACTTTTGACGGGCTTGGGGGAACCAGAAAGCAGTTTATGAGCGTATTCGCACAAATGATGGATTCCCAGCAGCACAATAAGAAAAATAACCTGGCGGGCCAGATCAGCCTGTTTGATCTGGTCAGTGAAGAAGAAAAAAGCGATTTTGAGATTCGTCTTCCCGATGTGGGGGAATACTCTAAAGAGCTGCTGCTTGGCTTTGAAAAGGAAGTCCTGGGAATCTATATCAGCGGGCATCCCCTGGAGGAGTATGAGCAGACCTGGAGAAAGCATATTACAAGAACCACCGCGGACTTTATGATCGACGAGGAAACCGGTGAAATGAATGTCCGTGACCAGGAACGGGTGACTGTTGGCGGCATGATCGCCGAAAAGAAGATCAAATATACCAAAAATGATAAAATCATGGCTTTTCTCACGCTGGAGGATCTGGTGGGAAGTATTGAGGTGCTTGTTTTTCCCAAGGTTTATGAGCAGGAAAGCGCGAAGCTGACGGAGGAAAATAAGGTCTTCGTGAAGGGCAGGGTATCTGCGGAGGAAGACAAGGACGGAAAGATTATCTGTGAATCCATCCAGGCTTTTGATGATATCCGCAAGACTCTCTGGATCAAGTTCCCGACCATGCAGGAATACGAAACGGCGGAAAAGCAGCTGATGGAAACGCTGGCCGAGTCCGACGGAAACGACGGAGTCGTGATTTATGTGGAGAATCCCAAGGCGAAAAAGGCATTGCCCCCCAACCGGAATGTCAGGGCGGACAAGGAACTTCTTTCCCGGCTGGAAGAGCTGTACGGGGAAGAAAATATCAAGGTGATATAGTCCGGAAGGTCTGCAAAGAAAAAGATTGAAAACAGTACACATATCGATTAAAATAAAAGCAAAAGTTAAGTCACATACAGGGAATGCCCGAAGCGGCAGACTGGAGGATAAATCATGGCTAAGGCAATTAAGACAATAGGGATACTGACAAGCGGCGGTGACGCGCCGGGCATGAATGCCGCCATACGTGCCGTTGTCAGGAAGGCAATCACCAACGGCGTTAATGTAAAGGGAATTAAAAGAGGCTATCAGGGCCTTTTAAATGAAGAGATCGTGGATATGCAGGCCCGCAGTGTTTCCGACATCATTCAGAGAGGCGGAACCATACTGGGAACGGCCCGGTGCCAGGAATTCAAAACAGAGGCCGGACAGCAGAAGGGAGCCGACATCTGCCGCAAGCACGGCATTGACGGACTTGTGGTTATCGGCGGCGACGGCTCTTACCAGGGCGCGCAGGCGCTGTCCCGCCACGGGATCAATACGATTGGCCTTCCCGGGACCATCGATTTGGACATCGCATGCACGGATTATACCATAGGCTTCGATACGGCTGTAAATACGGCCATGCAGGCCATCGATAAGGTAAGGGATACCTCTTCCTCCCATGAACGCTGCAGCATCATCGAGGTTATGGGCAGGAATGCAGGATATATCGCACTGTGGTGCGGTGTCGCCAATGGCGCGGAAGATATCCTTCTCCCTGAAAAGTATGACTATAACGAACAGAATATCATCAACAATATTATCAACAACAGAAAACGCGGCAAAACCCATCACCTGATCATCAATGCCGAAGGAATCGGCCATTCCACATCCATGGCCAGAAGAATTGAAGCCGCGACCGGCGTGGAAACGAGAGCGACCATACTGGGATACATGCAGCGCGGCGGAAGCCCTACCTGCAAGGATCGGTATTACGCTTCCATCATGGGCTGCCTTGCGGCGGATATACTCTGCGAAGGGAAAACCAACCGGGTGGTAGGCTACCGTCACGGAGAATTCAAGGATTTTGATATCGAGGAAGCCCTGGCGATGCAGAAGGATATTCCGGAATATGAATACAAAATCAGCAAGCTGCTTGCAGTATAGTCAGGCGGCGGGAAAATAACGAATGCCCCTTTGCCGGGGAATTCCAAAAAAAATGAGGCGTCCGGTGGGAACCGGCGCCTTACTGTTTGTCAGAGGAAATTTATGCTTACAAAAAAGAAAACCAAAATGTCTTACACCAGAATGCTGGCCCTTGGTTTTGCGCTCATTATCCTGATAGGGGCCCTTCTTCTGAGCCTGCCCTTTGCGACCAAAAGCAGGGAATGCATGCCCTTTCTGGACGCCCTTTTTACCGCGACTTCAGCGACTTGCGTAACAGGACTGGTAGTGGCCGACACATATCAGAACTGGAGCCTGTTCGGCCAGCTGGTCATCCTTACGCTGATTCAGATTGGCGGCCTCGGCTTTATCACGATTGGCAGCTATATTGCGGTAGTCATGAAAAAGAAAATCGGCCTGAAGGAGAGGACGGCTATCCATGAGAGCGTGAGCACCATGGAACTGGCGGGAGTGGTGAGGCTTGTACGCAAAATCGTCATGGGTACCTTCGCCTTTGAACTCACCGGGGCGCTGCTTCTGTCCCTGCGTTTTGTCCCTCAATACGGACTGCTGCGGGGCTGCTATATGGGGCTTTTCCATGCAGTATCCGCGTTCTGCAACGCGGGCTTTGATTTAATGGGGATTAACGAAGCCTACAGTTCCCTTGTATCCTATGAAGGGGACTTCCTCGTGAATTTTACGGTAATGGCCCTCATCATCATAGGCGGGACAGGCTTCCTTGTATGGGATGATATCCAGAGGAACGGGCTGCGTTTCAAAAAATATCTCCTGCATACCAAAATTGTGCTGATAACCACAGCCGTATTGATTTTCGGAGGAGCCCTCCTTTTTTATCTGCTGGAAAAGGATAATGTGTTCGCAGGCATGAGTGGGAAGGAACAGCTTTTGGGAGCCCTGTTCAGCGCAGTTACGCCCCGAACGGCAGGCTTTAACAGCGTGGATACCGCGGCTATGAAGGAATCCAGCAAGTTCCTTACCATGGTTCTGATGTTCATCGGAGGAAGCTCCGGCTCCACCGCAGGCGGTGTGAAGGTGACCACAGCGGTGGTCATGCTGCTTTCCACCATAGCCATGATAAGGGGAACGCATGGAGTAAATATACTAAACAGGCGCCTGGAAGAGGATACGGTAAAAAAAGCCAGCGCCATCGTCACTATAGATTTAAGCCTGGCGGTAGCCGCCGCGCTGATTATTATGGCTGTACAGCCCCTGAAGCTTACGGACACGCTTTTTGAGGTTTTTTCCGCCATCGGTACGGTTGGAATGACTACAGGAGTTACGAGGGAGCTGGTTCCGGTATCTCGTATAGTCATCATTCTGCTGATGTACTGCGGCAGGCTGGGAAGCCTTACCTTTACTCTGGTATTTGCCAGAAGCAAGCCGGAACCGCCGGTAAAGCAGCCCGTGGAAAAAATAGTGGTGGGATAAGCCTGAGGAGGAAAATCCTCTGCCCGTCAGAGGACAAATTTCTAAAGAAATTACATTTTGCTCCGCAAAACAAGGAGGAAAATCCTCTGCTCGTCAGAGAACTCGCATTTTGCTCCGCAAAACAAGGAGGATAAAAAAGATGAAATCTATGCTTGTGATCGGTTTGGGACGTTTTGGACAGCATCTTGCTTCCAATCTTCTTGATCTGGAAAACGATGTGATGATCATTGATGTGGACGAAAAAAAGCTGGAGGGTCTTGTGCCTTATGCGACCAGCTCCAAAATAGGGGACTGCACCAACCCGGAGGTGCTCCGCAGCCTGGGCATCGGTAATTTTGACGTGATTTTTGTATGTATCGGCACCAATTTCCAGAGCAGCCTGGAAATAACCAGCCTGGTGAAGGAAATGGGCGGAAAGCATGTGGTCAGCAAGGCGACCAGGGATATCCAGGCCAAATTCCTCCTGCGCAACGGGGCGGATGAGGTCATCTATCCGGAAAAAGATATAGCGGAGCGCTGTGCGGCAAAATACAGTATGGATAATGTATTCGACTACATTGAGATATCATCCCATTACGGGATATACGAGATCAGCCCCATGAAGGAATGGGTGGGCAAAACCATTCGGGAATCCAATATTGCCGCCCGCTTCCGAGTGACAATAATAGGTATCAAGCGGGAGGGCTACGAGTCCCAGATCATGCCGTCCGCGGATGATTATATTGAAGAAGGAGAACACCTTATTGTCCTCGCTTCCCATGAAACGGCAAAAAAACTGTCCAAACAGCTGTAAAAGGAGAAAGAAATGATTACATCGGCATCCAATACCCGTATTAAAAAAGTGGCTGCGCTGAACCAGAAGGCGAAGGAACGCAGGCAGGAGGGCAGATATGTGGTGGAAGGGGTGAAAATGTTCCTGGAAGCGCCTGAAGAGGAAATCGAAGAGGTGTATGTATCGGAAGGCTTTCATAACCCTGCCTGCGACAGGAAGCTGAACGGCCTTCATGCGGAACAGGTATCGGAAGAGGTCTTCCGGAAGATGAGCGATACCTCCACCCCCCAGGGGATACTCTGTGTCATGAAACGTAAGCAATATACCCCTGATGACCTTCTGCAGGCAGCAAATCCTCTGCTCATGCTTCTGGAAGACATCCAGGATCCGGGCAATCTGGGGACAATACTGCGTACCGGTGAGGGCGCCGGAATTGACGGTGTGATCATGAGCCGGGATACGGCCGATATTTATAATCCCAAAACGATCCGTTCGACCATGGGGAGCATTTACCGCGTCCCTTTCCTGTATGTCTCTTCCCTCTCCGACATGATTGCCGAACTGAAACAAAAAAAAATCACGGTTTATGCCGCGCATCTGAAAGGAAAGCAATGGTATGACCAGGCGGACTACAGCGGCGGAAGCGCTTTTCTGATAGGAAACGAGGGGAACGGCCTGAAGGAAGAAACCGCGGCGCTGGCGGATTCCTACATAAAAATACCCATGGGCGGAAAAGTGGAATCTTTAAATGCCGCAATGGCATCAGGAATTCTGATGTATGAAGCATCCAGGCAGAGGCGGTTTATGACAGACGGTGCAAAAAAGTAAAATATTATGTAATATTTGTAACAATTAAATAACTAAATAAAGAAAAACTTAAGAAAAGTTGCTCTCCGCGTAGAAAAAAATACGTGGTGGCAACTTTTTTGCTGTTAAATATTAAGATAAAATGAAAATAATGTAAAAATAATGTCGATGTAATGATAAAATAAAACGTAATAATATAAAAATATAAAACATATAATAGTTAATTTAAAGTAAAAAAACGTCGAAAACCCTTATTTTAAGCCTGTTGTATCAAAGGGTTGACAAATGGCAATAATGTTGGTATGATATCAAACGTAACATTTGTTAACAAGTTTGTAACAATTGTGAAAATGTTCCTGATGACCACAGGAACTAAAAACGGAGGTTATTTATGAACACAAATGGCAGAAGGTTGTATAAGCGTGCTGCTGGATGGCTGACCGGTGTTATGGTGCTCAGCTCTGCATGCGGAACAACCGCTATGGCAAATGGTGTTATGCTGGTTGATGCGGCCAGTGTGGCAGATGTCCATGCAGAAGCTGATGAGACCTCTCCGGTTCTGGTAAAGCTTTCCGGTACACAGGCAGTAGTACTGGGGCATGATGAGGACTGGACGAAGGTACAGGTCGGTGACATTACCGGCTGGGTGGAAAGTGAACACCTGACAAACGGCAGTGATACAACGGAAGATATCGTGCCGGAGAGCCCGGAAAAGACAGAACAAACGGGCAGTACGGAAGAAAAAATAGAGCAGAAGGAACAGACGGAAGAAAAAGAAAGCATCTCTGAACCGGAACAGAACGAAGAGGTTCAGGCCGTGATGGCAGCGGCAAAGGATACACAGAGAATCAATGAACAGCAGAAAGCAATAGAAACACAAAAGGCAGAGGAAGCCGCAAAAGCGGCCGAAGAACAGAAGGCCATACAGAAAGCCGCAGAAGAAGCAGCAAAGAAAGCTGCGGCGCAGGCACAGGCCGCAGCAGAAGAAGCAGCCAGGAAAGCCGCAGCGGAAGCACAGGCCGCAGCAGAAGAAGCAGTCAGGAAAGCGGCGGCAGAAGCACAAGCCGCAGCGGAACAGGCGGCCGCAAAAGCGGCGGCAGAAGCACAGGCCGCGGCAGTTCAGGCCGCACAGCAGGCCGTGATAGCACAGGCAGGGGTAAGCCCCCAGGATGTGGATCTGCTTGCAGCCCTGATTCAGTGTGAAGCGGGCGGAGAACCCTATGTCGGCCAGGTGGCTGTGGGAAATGTGGTCATGAACCGTGTGGAATCAGCAGGACACCCTGCCAGCATCCCGGATGTGATTTATGCAGCCGGCCAGTTCAGCCCGGTACGCAATGGAAGCCTTTCACGCACATTATCCACAGGAAGAGTGAGCGCATCCTGCAGACAGGCGGCCGTGGAAGCCATAGCCGGTTCTTCCCCGGTAGGCGATAAACTGTATTTCAGAAGAGCAAACGGAAGAGGCGGCCAGATCATCGGCAACCATGTTTTCTATTAAACACAAGTTCATATATTTATGAAAGAAGCCGATAAATAAACGGCGGCAAAATAAAGTACGGCCGGATTGTGAACCACTGCAATCCGGCCGTTTTCTACCATACTCCCACACCTATCATCCGCACAAAGCAGCCATTTTCCAAATTGTTTATAACAAATACTTAACAAATATTGACAAAATTTGCAACAATTGTTAACATAGCTGTAATAAATACAGAAATTGGAAACAAAAGAAACTGCAGCTTTTGCGGCAGTACATTTAGTGGGGGAAGAGTGTGAAAGCACTTGACAGGGGTTAAACTATGACAGCACAAGAAAAACAGAAGAGCCTTATTCCCGTCCTCAGGACGCTTTTAATCCTTACTGTTTCCGCCCTGGCTTTCGGAACGGAAGCGATGGCACAGCCGGGAGACACAGACAATCCCGGAGCAGGCGTGGCGGCAATCCTGGACGAGGATACGGTTCCGGAAGAAGCTTCCCTGAAAACGGCCGAACAGGAAGTACGTGTGGGCGAAGCAGCCCTCGCCGTCAGTGTGGGAAGACAACAGAATAAAAATACCGGAAAGACACAGGAAGAAGAATTGGAACTGGTTATGACCAATGTATCCAATACACTCAACGTCAGAAAAGAACCCGATGAAGAAGCGGAGAAAATAGGATACCTCTATGCCGACTGCGGCGGAACCATTCTGGAAAGAAAAGACGGCTGGACCAAACTGGAATCCGGCGGACTGATCGGCTGGGCCAAAGACGAATACCTCCTCTTTGATGAAGAAGCCGTCCAGGAAGCCAGACAGGTAGGCAGAACCATGGCTACGGTTACAGGAGACACCCTGCGCATCCGCAAAGAACCCGACCCGGATGCCGGAGTATACGCCCTGGCCGCCAGAGGCGAGAGCTTTGAAGTAGTCGGCGAGAGCGAACTTGAGTTCAGCGATGGAATCCACCTTAGTGAAGACTGGGCGGCCATCGATTACGAAGGCTGCACCGGCTATATCTCCTCCGACTTCATCTCTGTAGACTTCGAAGTAGACAGTGGTGAGACCCTCCAGGAAATAGCCGCCAGAGAAGCCGCACAGACAAAAGCAATCACCGCTTCCGCAGAAACAGCCAAGGGCGGCCGTACAAAAGCCGACACACAGACCGGTGAAACCAAAAAAGAAAATGCAGGCGTAGTTCCCGCAGGCGTCAGCGATGCCCAGCTCCTCGCAGCCCTGATCCAATGCGAAGCCGGAGGAGAAAGCTACGAAGGCCAGCTTGCCGTAGGCGCAGTAGTAATCAACCGCGTCAGAAGCGGATCCTACCCCTCCACAATTTCCGGCGTCATCTATGCCTCCGGCCAATTCGGCCCCGCCGGAACCGGCAAAGTAGCCTCCCTGCTGTCCAGCGGAAACATCAAAAACAGCTGCCTCCAGGCCGCCAACGAAGCCATAAACGGCATAACCAACGTAGGAAACGCCACCCACTTCCGCCGCGCCGGCAACCGCGAAGGAATCGTCATAGGCAACCACGTCTTCTGGTAAACTTTTATTGCATGAAATCGAAAAAACGGCTTAAATCTTCTCATAGCTTCTTATACTGCCTTTTATTAGTTCTGTGAGAAGAGTAGCCGCCCCTGTAAGGGGCGTTTATGGGGCTGGGGAACTCCCCGGCAAGCGGTTAGAGAGAGGTGTATACACTCAAACACTGTTTGCCATTATGGTATCCGACAATAGCCCCATTTGTAACTTTGTGAAATCATTATAAATTCAAATCCCACCTTTCTTCCAGTACAGAATTTCCCCAACTCTCATTTTTACTGGTTTCAGTTATCTTGAAACCTGCATTTTTATATAATTTTCTTGCTGCTTCCTGTGCGCTTACCGTCCACAAAAAAATATGAGAATATTTTTTTTGGCGGCAAAAATCCAATGCTTTTTTTAGTAAGTTTGTTCCGGCGCCTAATCCTCTTAGTTCAGGTTCCAAAAAGAAATATCTTAGTTGTGCCACGTTTTCTTCGGTATGAGTGATTGCGATACATCCCGATGCATTTCCGTCGCACTCCAAAATGAGCATACAATCTTTCTCGGGATTGAATTTTCCGACAAGGGAAATTACCCCTTGTGTTAGATAGTTCTTCCATGTTTCTGTCGTAAAGTGTCTCTCGGCTTCATACAGCGACAGTTGTCTATCTATTACGTAGGCAATATCTTGTTCCTGGTACGGCCGGATTTTTATATTCTTAGTCGCTTTTGTAAAATATTTTTTTACAGTTCGTATACCATCCAGCAGTTTTTCATAATCATCCGTGTTTAATTTTGCAAGCAGGTCTTCAATTTGCTTATTGGCACGATTATTAAGTTCATGAAAAACAGCCATTCCTTTTTCTGTCATTTGAATTTCAATATTGCGGCTGTCTTTCCCGCATTTTTGTCTGCTAATCAATTCTTTTTTTTCAAATTTAACGATTATTTTACTCATATAGCTGCGCTCAATATCTAACACCGAGCATAATTGATTTGCAGTACAGATATCTGTCTTGCTAATTTCAAACAAAATTCTGGCTTCTGTTAATGAGTAACCGGAATCGATAATATGCTGATCCAGCAATCCTAAAATATTTGTATAAAAGC
>ERZ773260.4138-NODE-4138-length-12640-cov-3.236154_pt1 | contig 12640 bp, 9 predicted proteins | sample MGYA00511387_ERZ773260 | MGnify/ENA primary metagenome ERZ773260 (study PRJEB29015, sample SAMEA2737745) | human gut metagenome | biome: human gut; feature: human-associated habitat; material: faeces | place: China | collected 2012 ... | reverse complement strand
TTTGGTAAATATCAGACCAGTAACTGGGGACCTTTGTACAAAGAAGGAAAACTGGTTTCTTCCTTATCTGATGGCGGTCATGTGGATGTCGTTTCTTCTGCTCCTGAGCGTCTGGCTGCGCGCCAAAGTGACGTTTCTGCAGAAGTATCTTGTTCCGGCGGGGATCATCGCCGGGACGCTCGGGTTTGCGCTGATCAACTTGGGGGGGATAGGCTATCCCTCGCCCGAGGGCTGGGTGCCGCTCAAGGTCGGCGATTTCGGGATGATTTCTTTCCATCTGTTCAGTTTCGGGTTCGGGATCATCGGCCTCGGGTGCTTCAGCACGCACACCAAGGGCCGCAGCATGACGCTCATCAAGGGCGCTCTGTGGATCGATCTGCTGTTCTGGCTGTTCTACGGCCTTCAGGCGACCGTGGGCTACGGGATTACGGAGCTCTACGCCAAGATCACCGGGTCCGACCTGACCGCCGCGACGGGGTTCCTCGCCGGGTTCGGCTTTGCTTTCGGTCCCGGTCAGGCCCTTTCCGTGGGCATGTCGTGGCAAAACGACTATGGCTTGCCGGACTGCGTTTCCATGGGGTTGGCCTACGCGGCGGCGGGGTTCATGGTCGCCAACTTCGTGGGCGTGCCCCTCGCCAACTGGGGGCTGCGCAAGGGCTATGCGACCTACGGCACGAAGGAGCTTTCCTCCGATTTCCTGAAGGGCCTCCGCCCGGAGGATAAGCGGGTCCCCGCCTGCCAGTTGACGACCCACAGCGGCAACGTGGATACGTTCGCGCTGCACTTCGCCGTCGCCGCCACCGTGTACGGGCTGGGCTGGATCGTCTGCTACGTGCTCAAGTATTTCGTCCTTCCGCCGAACTATCAGACGGCCTCTTTCGGGTTCATTTACCTTTATGCGCTGTTCGCGGGCATGATCGTCCGCCTCGTCATCAACCACACCGCCGCGAATGCCTTCTACAGCGATGACGCGCAGAACCGCATCCTCGGGACCACCATCGACTACATGATCATTTCCGCGCTCATGGCGGTCAGCGCCGCGACGGTCATGAAGTATTTCATTCCGTTCATCCTCGTCATCGTCGTGTGCACGCTGATTACGCTTCTCGGCGTGCTGTACCTCGGCCGCAGGGTCGGCTCCTTCGGGCTGGAGCGGCTGCTGGTCGTATTCGGGCTGGTTACCGGTACGGCGGCCAGCGGGCTCGCCTTGCTGCGCATCGTGGACAGCGATTTCAAGACGCCCGCGGCCGCTGAAGTGGGCCTGAACAACGTGTACGCCCTCATCCCGCTGTTCCCCTTCCTGCTGCTCTCGGTGACCATGCCGGGCGGGTTCGGCATCTCCGGGATGCTCATCATGCACGTCGTCATGATTGCCGTCTGTGCGGCCATCCTGTTCGCGGGGCACAGGATGAAGATCTGGGGGCCGCGCCAGTTCTAGGTTTTTGGGAATTCTCCACTCCCCGGGCGGCCTCCTTCCTCCGCTGCCGTCCGGCCCACAACAAGGGATGCACGTTATGTATACGGATTTGAAAGGCAAGACGGCATTTGTGATGGGTGCCGGGAAGGCAAGGGGCATCGGTTTTCACATTGCGGGAGCCTTGGCCCGGCAGGGCGTATCCGTCTGCCTCGCCGACAGGGACGGGTGTGTGTTCGAACGGGCGCGGGAACTGGAAGCCGAAGGGGTGGTGGCCCGGGCGTTCACGGCGGACGTATGCTCCGCCGCGCAGGTCGAGGCTATGCGGGATGCGGTCGGGCGCTTGTTTCCGAGCATCGATATCCTGATCCAGTGCGCGGGGGTCTTCCCCGATCCCGTGAAGCTGACGGAAGACTCCATTGAAACGTGGCTGCGCACGCAGGACATCAACGTACACGGCACGTTCCGCCTGCTGCACGCGTTCTTGCCCCTCATGCGGGCACGCGGCGGGTCCGTGGTCGCCGTCGCGTCGGGGGCGGGCAAGCGCCCCCTGCCGGGGTACAGCGGCTATTCCGTCAGCAAGGCGGGGCTGATCATGCTCCTGAAGTCCGTGGCGGTGGAGTACGCCGCCGACGGCATACGGGCCAACAGCATCTGTCCCGGCCCCGTCGAGAGCGAGATGGTGGATTCCCGGGTGGCGGCGGAATCGGAACGTCTGGGCGTTCCCGCCGAAACCCTGCGCGAGGCCATCCGGAAAACCATTCCGCTGGGCCGCATGGCCAGCGTGGACGACATTGTGAGGACGGCGCTGTTCCTGGCTTCGGACGTGTCCTCGTATCTGACGGGGCAGTCCCTCAATCTGTCGGGCGGCATGATCACTGAAGTGTAATGGGGTTTACCCAGAGGGAGTACAGGCGATGCAGGAAGCTCCGTTGATGCTCAAGAACAAAACGGCCCGCCGGATCAAGGATATCCCGGGATTCGTCTTTCCCGGCGGCGTCAGGGTCATCATCAACTTTACGGTCGATTTCGACGCGATGATTTTTCGGAAGTTCCTCCGCGAACCGAAACTCTGGTGCGCGCAGGGCGAGTTCGGGGGCCGGACCGGATTGTGGCGGCTGCTGGACGTGTTCGGCGAATTCGACGTCAGAACGACGCTGTTCCTGCCCGGGCAGACGGGGCTCTTATATCCGGAAGTGCTCCGGCGCGCCGTGCGGGAAGGGCACGAAGTCGCCAATCACATGTGGGATCACCACATCCCCCCGACGCTTGAGGAGGAGGCCGTCCACATCGACAGGACGGATACGCTCATCAAGGGGCTGACGGGACAATACCCGGCGGGCACGCGCAGCGAGCACGACCTCGCCGCGCTCCGGGATCACGCCTACACATATGTTTCCTATACGCCGCAGGGCGAGTTTCCCTTCTATGTCTATTATGAAAACATCGGGAAATGGATGCTCAACCTGCCGATCAGTTTTATCCATGACGACGCGATGTTTTTCTATTTCGGATGGTTCGGAAGCCGCAACGAGCAGCAGCGCATCCAGTCCCCCGAAGCGTTCCTCCAGACGCTTCTCGAAGCCTATGCCGCCGCCCGCGAAACGACCGGCTATATGAACATCGTGATCCATCCGCACTTGTGCGGGAGGCTTTGCCGCCTCGAAATGCTGCGGCGGTTTTTCCGCCGGACGCGGGAGGACGGCGACGTGCTGTTCGCCACGTCCGCGTGGCTTGCTGACTACATCCTTGAACGGTTTCCGGCCGAAGGGCCGGCTTCAGCCTGATCCCGGAGGACGCCATGCCTTGGAAAAAAGATTTCACGCTTTCGGATGAAATGTCGCCTTCCGGCATCGTGTGGCCTGCGGGCAAGGCCGCCGTGTCCGTGGTGGTGGACTACAGCGTGCCAGCCGGTGCCGAGGGTATTGATGAGGCGGCGATCGCCTATGCCCGGACGGTGTGGGGCAATGCGGTATCCGGCGGCTGGCTCATCGACTATCTGAACGCTTACGGCGTGAAGGCCACGTTCGCCGTGCCGCTGGCGATGGCCCGGGCCTTTCCCGAGAGCGTCCGCCGCGCCCATGCGGACGGCCACGAAATCGCCGCCGGTTCCTTCGCCAAGGAGGACGTGGCGGGGCTTTCCCTTGACGAAGAACGGGAACGCATTGAGCGGACGTTTTCGGGGCTTGCGGAGCTGACGGGCACGCGGCCTGAGGGATGGTTCACGCTGCCGCGCACGGGGGACGATTATCCGGGCGGTTCGGTTTCCGACGCCACAGGGGAACTGCTGCTCGAAGCCGGTTGCGGGTATTTCGGCAACTCCATGGCGGACGACATCCCGCACTACTGGATTACGGATTACGACCGGCGGCACACGCTGCTCATGTTGCCCTATTATTACGCGATGGATACGCAGTTCTTCATGTTTTTCCCCGGAGTGGGCAAGGGGAGCGGGCTCGTGCAGACGCGGGCGCTTTGGGAAAACTGGGCCGCCGAGCTGGAAGGCGTGCGGGCGTGGGGAAGGCAGTCCACATTTGTGATCCAGCCATACCTCATGCAGTTCGGGGCGGCCCGGGCCGTGCTGGACAGGCTCATGCGGGCGGTTACGGGTGACCCCGATCTCTGGAGCGCCACTTCTGGAGCGTGCGCGGCCTATTGGAAGCAGGCCTATCCCGCGGATCGGACGCTGCGTTTCGAGAAGGCCGCGTGGCTTGATGAGGAATGAGCTTCACGGTTGGAGTCAGATGGAGACAACGCGCGTTAACCTGTCAGGAGGACGAGATGGATATTCATGCGCTGTTCAGTTTGAAAGGGAAAACCGCCGTTGTGACCGGTGCTTCCGGGGCCCTTGGCGGGGCCGCCGTGCGGGCGATGGCCTATGCGGGGGCCAACGTGGCGGCGTGTTACAACTCCGGCAGGGAACGGCTGGACACTCTGATCTTCGAAATCGGCGACGTGGGTGTGGAGATAAAGCCTTACAAGGTAAATTCGTTCAGCCAGGACGAGATCCGGCAACACGCCGAAGACGTGATGCGCGATTTCGGTGGGATCGACGTGGTGATCAACACCGCGGGCGGCAACGTCAAAGGCGCGTATTACACGGACGAACAGAGCCTTTTCGATCTCGACGCACAGCCGCAGTTCGATACGGTGACGCTGAACCTCTTCGGCGGCTGTTTCTGGCCTTGCCTCGCGTACGGCGCGAAGATGCTCGACAACCCCGGCGGCGGATCGATCATCAATTTCAGCTCCATCAGCGCGTTCACGGCTATCCGCGGACATATCGCCTATGCCGCTGCCAAGGCGGGGGTGAGCAATTTCACCCAGTCCCTCGCCGCGCACCTCGCCCGTGATTTCAACCCGAAACTGCGCGTAAACGCCGTGGCTCCGGGGTTTTTCCCGAACAACAACCCCGCCCAGATGCTGTTCAACCCTGACGGCAGCTACCGCGCCAAGGCGCAGCGCGGGGTGGACGCCACGCCCATGCACCGGATGGGGCATCCCAACGAGCTTATCGGCACGCTCGTCTGGCTGGCTTCGGACGCCTCCTCGTATGTGACGGGCATCACCGTGACCGTCGACGGGGGGTATCTCCTCGATTCCCCGGCCTGACGGCAGGGGTCCGGCTTTGCCGCATGGCGGGCAAACTTTAGGGAAGGAACGGGAGCGTTTCCGTATGACGTCTCCCCTGTATGCGCGCGGCGCTGTCGGAAAAGGATTCCGGCAGCGCCGTTTTTTCGGGTCGGGGAAAAGGCGCTCGAAGGCGGAAAACGTTTTCGGCGGATATTCTCATTGTAGCGTTGCCTGAGAGTTTGTAACAGCCTATCGCTTAATCTTTTTTGATGCTTTCCAATCTTTCTCCCGCAGGTTCCCAAGCTCGGAGCCCCATGCGCCTTTCTCCGAATGCTGGCCTTTTCCACAGGCAGGGATTGCATCCCTCCTTGCAGGAGCGGGGTGATGGGGGTACGGTTCTGCGATGTCTTTTTTCACAACATTCGTGCGAAATAGAGCCGCGTCATGGCGAAAACGTCCGGTACGCAGTTTGCTCTTCGGGGTAACCCTCTTCCTCATGCTGGATATCGGAAGATATCTGGTGTGGCCTCCCGTCGGCTGGCTGGAGACGGAACAGCCGCGGACCACGTCTTTTATGGAATACCGTCAGGAGCAATGGCAGAACGGCCCCAGGGCGAAGGACGGCAAGGCCATGCGTATCCGGCAGCAGTGGGTTTCGCTCAAGCGCATTGCTCCGGCGCTCCGCCAAGCCGTGGTGACGTCCGAAGACGATCTGTTCTGGAAGCACGACGGATTCAATTTTTCCCAAATGTACGATGCGTTGAAGCGTAACTGGGATAAAGGCCGGATGGCCGCCGGGGGCAGCACCATCTCGCAGCAGCTTGCCAAGAACCTGTGGTTTACGCCCGAGCGTTCTATCCTGCGGAAGCTCAAGGAAGCCATCATGACATGGCGTCTGGAACTCGCGTTGGACAAGGAGCGGATTCTTGAGCTGTATCTGAACGTCGCGGAGTGGGGCAACGGCGTTTACGGGGCGGAGGCCGCAGCCCGGCATTACTTCGGAAAATCCGCCGCAAGCCTCTCACGGGGCGAGGCCGCCCGGCTGGCGGTCATGCTGCCGTCCCCGCTGCGGCGCACCCCTTCTTCGGCCATCGTGAAACGCCTTTCGTCCCGGCTTTTGAAACGGATGCCGCGCTGAAGAAAATCTGTGCCGCATGAAGGAAATCATGATGGATGGTTACGCAATAGCACCGACGGAGGGCCCAAAACAGTGCTGGCATTGCAATGCTGAACAGCATAGGCTGATACAAAGGGGCTCCCGGTTTAGCCAACCGGCGGGAGAGGAGCCTGTTTTGACCCAGAGGAACGTCAAAGTGCCGTAAACAAGAGAATGAGGGAACCGTTTTTGCTGGGAAAGGAATCGTTTCACTGAGAGCTGGGGGAAGAGGGGCCTTCGTGCTTCCGAGGAGGCCCGGTTTTGACGAAGGCCGGGCATGGTGTCCGTGATACATCATTTAAGGGGATAGGACGTGTACAGGTGTAAGCTCGACATCAGGATTTTCAGCGAGGATCCTCTGCTTTTGGCAGACGTACGGAACATCGCTCCGCTGGAACGGTTTGAGCATGAGGTTTCCGGTTACCGGAGTTTTTCTCCGGAAGCCGTGCGGGGCAGTGATATCATCGTTCTTGATCTGCTCGTGGCGGAGCGTCCGGAAGCGGTTCGAGCACTGTGCAAGCCGGGGGCGATCCTGGTGTTCTGCATGGAAGCGGAAGTGTTCTCCGTTCTCCGCACCCCTTCCCTGGAGGCCGCCGACGACATCTGGGTGAAGCCTTTCCATAGGGATTTCAGTGCGGTACGCTTCAAAAAGATATTAGCGGGCATCAAGCATAGGAAAGACAGCCGCCTGACCCAGACGTATCTGGATACGATCATCGACAGCATTCCCGATCTTATTTGGTTTAAGGATGTAAAAGGGTCGCACCTGAAGGTCAACAACGGTTTTTGCCATGCCGTAGGCAAGAAGAAGGAGGACGTACAAGGACGCGGCCACTATTACATATGGGATCTGAAGAAGGAAGAATACGAGCAGGGCGAGTATATTTGTCTGGAGTCTGACGAGATCGTGCTTGAGGAAAGGCGTACCTGCCTTTTTGACGAAATGGTCAAGAGCAAACAGGGGATGCGTCAGTTCAAGACATACAAGTCCCCGCTGTTCGACGACGACGGGACGATCCTCGGGACGGTCGGCATCGCGCATGACGTGACCGATCTTGCGAACATGGGCGCGGAGCTGGAGATCTTCCTGAGGAATATGCCGTTTGCGATCCTCATCAGCGGCAACGACGGGCGGATCATTAATGTGAACGCCAAGTTTGAGGAATATTTCGCCGCGAAGGAAAAGAACATCGTCGGCAAGCCCTATGAGGAATGGAAGCACGTTATCCAGAAAAGCCTCTGCAAGACCTACGGGGAGGGGCACTTCGAAATACGGTTGCACGGCGACGGCGAGGAGCGGATTCTGGAGTTCCATGAAGAACCCATTTTTGACGTATTCCGCAACCGGGTGGGGCAGTTCTGCTTCTGCCGTGACGTAACCATCGAGCGGACATTCGAGCACCAGATCTGGATCAGCGCGAATACCGATGCCCTGACCGGATTATACAATCGCCGTTTCTTCTATGAGTATATGAACGAGAACAGGAAAGAGAACCAGCTCAGCCTCCTGTATGTCGATTTGGACGATTTCAAAAAAGTGAACGACGCTCACGGCCACCACATCGGCGACGGGGCGCTCGAACTCGTTGCCCGGCTGATGCGGGAAGCGTTCCCCGGGGATTTCATCGTACGGCTCGGCGGTGATGAGTTCTTAATCTGCCTTGTTGGTGAGCGGTCTTTAGCGTTTTTGGAAGAGAAGGCCAATCGGCTTTTGCAAAGTCTGTTGGAGGCGTTTCAGGTTTCGGATTACCTGCGCGTGATGTCCGCGAGTATCGGTATCGCGTCGAGCGCGGACCCGGGAACGAAGCTGGACGACTTGGTACGGCAGAGCGACATAGCCATGTACGCGGCGAAGCAGTCCGGGAAGTCCCGCTGTTGCGTGTATTCGTCCGGTTTGATCAAAAAATGACGTTTCGTTGAGGCGTTGCGCCGGAGAGAGGCTGTTGGCCGGATGAGGGGATGAACGGTGGCGGTATGGAGGCGGAAGCGTTGTACTTTTCCGTCTATGGCGCTTCTTCTGAAGTGCTTTTCCCTTTTCCTGGGGAGAGTGTTCTCGCCGCCTCGTGTGTGGCTTGGGCGGGATGCAGGGCAGGAGGGCAGCCTGGTCGAGGCTTCGGCTCAAGGCGTGCGATTCCATGACGGTTTTTCATGGTTCTGTTTGTTTGCTGCTTCTGATGTGCGCTCCTCACTGGCGGCCCGTCGCCTTCATGCAACGGAAGGGATTGCCCTGTTTGGGGCAGTCCTTTTTTGTTGCGCAGGATGAACGGATGCCGGGAGGTTCCCTGTCCCGGCCATGAGGCGGATTCCCTGTGGCACCCGCAGGAGAGGCTCGGTATCCATGTTTGCCCCGCCGCTAAAACGGTTTCCCCACGCCTTCGCCGTATCCCGGAGAACGGTTTTTCCGCGACATTGCGGACATTCTGCTCATTTTCCGAGATTGTCCCAAAAGAGATCTGCTTTTTTTGATAGATTCCTAATACCGTGAGACCATGTCCTTTTTGGGTGGGGGCACGACACGCCCTATTTGGGCCGGAAGGCTCCGGACAGGGCTGCTTCCGCGTACAGCTTACTGATTTATTATGCTTTTATAAGCATAATTGAAGATTGCACTTGTTTTCTCAATAGGCTGTTAACATTACGAAAAAGAAAGGGGGTCGCCTTGAATGAAACGGTTTCTTCCTGTACCGTGACTGGGAATTCTCCGAAAATCCGTCCGCCGTCAGCGGTCCGGGCATTCGGATAACCCTCATCATCGTGTGAGTGACTATGGAACGCAGATCGTTTCTCAAGTTGTCATGCGGGCTGGGCGCGGGAATCCTGCTCTCCAGCCTTGGCGTGAGTGTGCTTCCCATCGAAGCCTTTGCTCAGGAACTGACCAAATACGACCGGATCAAAACCGCCAAACAGTCCACCTCCATCTGCTGCTACTGTGCGGTGGGGTGTGGGCTTTTGTGCAGCACCGATACGAAGACCGGCAAGATCATCAATATCGAAGGCGACCCCGAACATCCCATCAATGAAGGCTCGCTGTGCGCCAAGGGCGCGGGCATCTACCAGACCACGGCCGCCAACGACCGCCGCCTGGACAAGGTGCTGTACCGCGCTCCCTACGGCGACAAGTGGGAGGAAAAGGATTGGGATTTCGCCATCGATCGCATCGCGCGGCACCTCAAGGAAGAGCGTGACGCCGGCTTCGTCAAGAAGAATGCGAAAGGGCAGACCGTCAACCGTGTCGAGTCCGTTGCCCATCTGGGCAGCTCCAACGTCGACAGCGAAGAGTGCTGGTCCATGGCCGTCTTCGCCCGCTCCTACGGCCTGGTTTACATCGATCACCAGGCCCGGGTCTGACACGGCCCCACTGTACCGGCTCTGGCAGAGTCGTTCGGACGCGGCGCGATGACGAATCACTGGATCGATCTCCAGCACAGTGATTGTATTCTCATTCAAGGCAGCAATGCAGCTGAAAACCACCCGATCTCGTTCAAATGGGTGCTCAAGGCAAAGGACAAGGGGGCCGAGGTTATCCACGTCGATCCCCGTTTCACCCGCACGTCGGCACGCTCAAGCATGTACGCCCCGCTTCGCTCGGGCACGGATATCGCGTTCCTCGGCGGCATGATCAAGTATATCCTCGATCATGATCTCTATTTTAAGGATTACGTACTGAGCTACACGAACGCCGCGTTCCTCGTGAACCCCAAGTTCTCGTTCAACGACGGCCTGTTCTCCGGCTATGACGCGCAGAAACACGCCTATGACAAGTCCTCGTGGTCGTTCCAGAAGGACGGCAAGGGCCTGATCAAGCGCGACGATACACTGAAGAACCCGCACTGCGTCTTCCAGCTGATGAAAAAGCATTATGATCGGTACGATCTGAAGAAGGTTTCCTCGATCACGGGGACGCCCGAGGCGGATCTGCTGGCCGTGTACAAGGCCTTCGCCGCCACCGGCAAGCCGGACAAGGCCGGGACCATCATGTATGCCCTCGGCCAGTGCCACCATTCCGTGGCCGTGCAGAACATCCGCACGATGACCATCGTGCAGCTCCTGCTCGGCAACATCGGCATCTGCGGCGGCGGCATCAACGCCCTGCGCGGCGAGCCCAACGTGCAGGGGTCCACCGACCACGCCCTGCTGTCGCATTATCTGCCCGGCTACCTCAAGGCTCCCAAGGCTTCGTGGCAGACGCTGGAGCAGTACATCGCGGGCACCACGCCCCAGACGGCGAACCCGCAGTCCCTGAACTGGATGAGCAATACCGGCAAGTACGCCACCAGCCTGATGCGGGCCTTCTATCCCGAAGGCGGGACGCCTGAAAACGGCTTTGGTTACGACTATCTGCCGAAGCTCGACGACGGGCAGGACGCCTCGGTCATGAGCATGATCGACGCCATGTATGCGGGCAAGATCAAGGGCCTCACCTGTGTGGGCCAGAACCCCGCGTGCAGCCTCCCGAATTCCAATAAGGTCCGGAAGGCGTTGCAGAACCTTGACTGGATGGTCCACGTCAACATCTTCGACAACGAGACGGCGTCCTTCTGGAAGGGCCCCGGCCTCGATCCCAAGAAGGTGAAGACCGAATGCTTCCTGCTTCCCGTGACCGCCTCCGTGGAAAAGGAAGGCAGCCAGGCCAACTCCGGGCGCTGGATGCAGTGGAAGTATGCCGCCGCCGAAGGCCCCGGCGACGCCATCTCCACGGGCGACGTGTTCTGGCGCGTCATGAGCAAGCTCAAGGAGCTGTACGCCAAGGACGGCGGCACGTTCCCCGAGCCGATTCTGGCGGCGAACACCGACTTCGTGGACGGCAAGGGCCGCTACGATCCCGAGCGGGTGGCGAAGTACATCAACGGCTACTTCCTCAAGGACGTGACCATCAACGGCGTGGAATACAAGAAGGGCGAATGCGTGCCCGGCTTCCCCCTGTTGCAGGCCGACGGCTCGACCTCGTGCGGCAACTGGATCTGTTCCGGCAGCTTCACCCGCGCTGGCGAAAACCTCATGAAGCGGCGCAAGAAGGTCGACCCCACCGGGCTCGGCCTCTATCCCGAATGGTCCTACTCGTGGCCGGTCAACCGCCGCGTCATCTCAACCGCGCTTCCGTGGACCCGCAGGGCAAGCCGTGGAATCCGAAAAAGGCGCTGGTGCAGTGGAAGGACGGGCAATGGATCGGCGACGTGCCGGACGGTCCGGCCCCGCCGCTGGCCATGCAGGGCGGCAAGCTGCCGTTCATCATGCAGCCGGAGGGCCTCGGCGCCCTGTACGGCCCCGGACTGGCCGAAGGCCCGTTCCCGGAACATTACGAGCCGATGGAAAGCCCCTTCAAGAAGAACATTATGTCCGCCCAGCGGGTCAACCCGGCCCTCCATAGCTTCGGCAAGGACATGAACCCGATCGCCAACGCATCGCCCGACTTCCCGCTGGTGATGACCACGTACTCCTGCACCGAACACTGGTGCACGGGCGCGTTCACCCGCTGGCAGCCGTGGCTCGTCGAAGCGCAGCCGCAGGCGTATGTGGAGATCAGCGAGGAGCTGGCGAAGGAAAAGGGCATTGCCAACGGGGAAAAGGTCCGCATCTCCTCGGCGCGCGGCACGGTCGACGCCGTGGCTATGGTCACGGTGCGCCTCACGCCCTTCAAGTGCGGAGGCAAAACCGTGCATCAGGTGGGCATGACCTTCAACTACGGCTGGCTGCAGCCCAAGGAATGCGGCGACACGGCAAACCTGCTCAGTCCCATGGTCGGTGACGCGAACAGCATGACGCCCGAATACAAGGCGTTCATGGTCAACATCGACAAAATCAAGGCTTAGGAGGGAAGGCCATGTCCGACGGAAAGACTATTCTCGTTGACGTATCCCGCTGCACCGGGTGCCGCGGCTGTCAGGTGGCCTGCAAGCAGTGGAACGAGCTGCCCGCCACCGATACCGTGCAGACCGGTTCCTACCAGAACCCGCCCGATATGAACGGCGATACCTACAAGATCGTCCGGTTCCGCGAAGGGCGGCATGAAAACGGCAAACCCTACTGGAACTTCTTCACCGACATGTGCCGCCACTGCGTGAACCCGCCGTGCGTGCTCGCCGCCGATGAGGGGACCATGATTCACGACGAGGCCACCGGCGCGGTGGTGTATACGGAAAAGACCGCCGAGAACGATTTCGACGTGCTTCTCGACGCCTGTCCGTACCGCATCCCCCGCAAGAACGAAAAGACCGGGGCCATCGTGAAGTGTACCATGTGCATCGACAGGATCAGCGCGGGCGGCATTCCCGCGTGCGTGCAGTCCTGTCCCACCGGAGCCATGCGCTTCGGGGAACGCGCCGCCATGCTCGAACTCGCGCACAAGCGCGTGGAGGAGCTGAAGAAGGAGTTCCCCAAGGCCCATGCCGTCGATCCTGATGATGTGCGCGTGATCTATGTCATCACGGACGATCCGGACAAGTACGCCGAGCACGTCGGCGCAAGATAGCCAAGGAACTCAAGGAGCGTAGCGGTAA
>ERZ773260.4127-NODE-4127-length-12671-cov-7.020529_pt1 | contig 12671 bp, 4 predicted proteins | sample MGYA00511387_ERZ773260 | MGnify/ENA primary metagenome ERZ773260 (study PRJEB29015, sample SAMEA2737745) | human gut metagenome | biome: human gut; feature: human-associated habitat; material: faeces | place: China | collected 2012 ... | reverse complement strand
TAGACATATTATAATAATAAAAAGTCCGCCCGGCGAAATCTCTTCGCCGGGCGGACGTCACTCTAAACCATTATTAAAACTCTATTTGACGACAACGCGGTGTCTGGATGATTGCTGTGCGTTGTCGATTGTAAGGATGTAGACACCTTTTGCAAGGTGGTTTACAGGAACGGCTATGCTTCCGTTGTTGCCGAGCTGCTCCATTACGAGTGAGCCGTTGGTGGCGTAGATGCGTACGGCATAGTCGGTCATCGCGGTGCGGATGTTTAGACGGTCGGTTGCCGGAACCGGGAAGATTCTGACGTCGGCGTCGACAGCCACATCGTTTACAGAAGCCTTTTCCTCGTCGATTTCAACAGGGATGTTCACAAATTGGATTTTACCCTTTTGTGTGGCGCTTACCACGGCTGATGTCTCGGTCTTGTCGGTAAGACCTGAGATTGTCAGGATGCCGTCGGCGATAGCCATTGTAGCCTTTGCTGCGTCGCAGTTGTCGACAATCGCATAGGTCACTGTTGAATTGTCGTTGTCGAGGTTGAAGAGTGTCTGGAGGTCGACGGTGGCAGGGATTGTGATGCCGGCGAGAGCCTTTTTGGCGTCGCTGATCTCACGGGTGCCGCCGAAGTCGTCGAGACAAGCGTAGGTAGGTGTAGTCAAGCCATACGCGTTTCTCTTCGTGCCTTCGAATCCGAATGTCACTTTCTTGATTTTACCGAACTGGCGGAGGTCAACCCATTGCCATGTGTCGAGGTAATAGTGGTCGGCTTCGTTGTCGGCGCGGTAGTCGGCAAGATAGTAGTCCATCGACGCTGTCGTATCGTCGGCTTTCACAACGTTTACGGTCATCTTGAACCAGTCGCCCTTTGCGAATCCGCCTGGAGCGGTCGACATGCCGTCGCCGTTTACGTAGGCGTTTACGTTGTTGGCTGTGTTGGTTACGTAGAATCCGCTCACGTCGGCTCCGTCGGCGGCGTTGGTCACGTTGGCTGCGTAGTTGGCGCCGGTGTAGCTGTAGACCACGGCGTAGTTCGCAGAGTTGTGTCCGCTGCCCACAGCCGACTTGAACTGGTCGGCATACGACTCAAACACGGTGCTTGTCTGGTTGCTCAGAGCGAAGCCTCCCCACCATGTCGAGGTGTGGCGCTCGGTGTCGAAAGCAAACGAGCCGCTGACAAACTGCGAGCTGGTGCCCGGGCTTGTGTAGCTTGGGTCGTCCTTGCCAAGACCGTTGTAGAAGCTTTCAGGAGCGAGGAAGTTGTCGTCCATTGTGGCGGCAAACTGGTTGCCGGTCACGTAGACAACTGCCGCATCGGTGGCGGTGTTGCCCCATGCGTCGGTGGCTGTCATATAGAACACGCCTGAGCGGTCCAAAGCCGGGGTGGCGGTGTTGTCGCCGTTGGCAACAACCTCGCGCATGGCGTTTTTCCATTCCACAGCCACAGGATATACGCCGCCGTCGAATTCTGCCTTAAGGTCGGCTTTCGCGCCGCTTGCCACGGTGGCTTGCGGAGTGGTGCATGCCGCTGTGAGAGGCAGAGGCTCGCCGCTGAAGTTGTCGATATATGCGTTGCCTTCTGTTGCAAAGTCGAGAGCCGTCACTGCGCCCTTGTCCTTCAGGTTGAAGAATATCCATTTTCCTGAAGTTGCAGGGATGGTGTATGCGTGAGCGTCGGCGTTGCCGTCGTAGACGTTCATAGCCACCTCGGCGTCAGTTTTCACGAAGAATCCGGTCAGGGTCAAGCCCTTGTCGGTGTTGGTGAGCTGCACAGCTCCTGCGCCTTCGATTTTAGCCACTTTCGTGCCTTCCACCACAGCATCGTCGGCATCGACTACGGTAAATCCGGCGAAAGAAGCCGTACCGTCGTCAAAACCGCCATCGTTAGCCTTCACGTTCTCGAATGTTGACACTTCGGTAGGCAGATATGTGGTTGTGAACGCGTCGGTTGCCGCAACTTCGCCCACATTCGTGCCGTCGAGGCTTTCAAGCAATGTGTAGAGGCGGTATTCCGTCTGGCTCGACAAGCCGTTGAGGCTCACCGACACTTCTTTGCCGGCACGCAGTGTGGCGGTGAGTGTCGAAGCCTTCATCTCGTCGGCTGTAGGAGCGGTTTCCGATGACTCTTTCACCATGAGGTAAGCCTTGCCGTTGGCGGCAGTCTTGAGGACGGCAGTCGCTGCGTTGTGGCTGATGCCAGAGATTGCAGGATAGCCTTCGTCGAATGCCGGAACAGCCGATGCGTCGGCATATTCGTAAGCGCCGATTGTCGGTGTCGTGGCGTTGCGCACGGCGCCGAGCAGGTCGGTGGTCACGAAGTCGAGCGGCATGGCGTTGAGCAGGTTGCCTGCGGCAGCCGGGAACAGCATTTTGTCGCTGAGGAACGCAACGTCCTCATTGAAGCTGCTCTGCTCGTTCACTTTCAGCATCCAGTCGCTGAACGATGCGAGTTTCGTTTTGCTGCTTGTCTGCGCAAACACAGTTCCGTTGGTGTGGAGCACGTTGTTGGAGAATGTGATTGCCGCAGCGTCAGCGTCCTTGTATGTGCGGTATACCAAGCCGTTGTCGCGGGCAAGGAAAATGTTGTTGCGCACGGTCATTGCCTCCATCGCGTCGTTGAGGTAGCAAGCCACGTTGTTCTCGTGTCCGGCAACTACGGCTGTGTTGTATGCGATGTCGACATTCGGGGTTTTGCCGTTGACCTTGATGGCGGCAGACGTGTAGTCGCTGCTCTTCACCGACACCTCGTTGTTGACGATGCGCGAGCGCTTGTCGGCTGTCGACGCGCCTTTGCGCACGTAGATGCCGATTGCTTCCACACCGAGGTCGATGTGCATTGTGTTGCCTTCCACGATGCAGTTGTCGCCGAACTGCAGGTCGAGGCCGTTGAATCCGCGCGACAGTGTGGTGGTGTTGTTCTCAATCACGTTGCCGCGGATGGTGAGGTTGTTGTCGCCGGAGTATGCCGAGAGGGCTGACGCCGCGTTGTCGCGGAACGTGTTGCCTTCCACCACGCATCCTGTCTGATGCGTCAGTGCCACATACGATGTGCCGCCGATGATTGCACCGCGGTATCCACCCTCGAGCAGACAGTTGCTGAGCGTGAAGTAGTCGTTGTTGCAGTTCTCCTTGTCGATGGCAAGCTGGCGCACAAGCACGAGCTGCTCGGCCGTTGTGCTCGACTCGATGCGGTCGGTGTAGAGGTGGCAGGCGTCGACGGTGTCGTGCTGGCTCGTGTTGATCATATAGACGAGAGCCGGGAATGTCTTGTCGGTCGATGTCACCGTCACGCCGCGGAGCGTCACGTAGTCGGCTCCGTTGAACGTGACCACACCATATTTATCTGTGTTGTAGCCCGGGTCGGTATATGCGTTGTGGAAAATCTTCACATCGCTGTAGTTGCTCGTAGCCGACTGGATAGTCACGGTGTTTACGTCAGACGCACCCGGAATCTCCGGAATGTTGACCTTTTCGTTGTATTCGCCGCTGAGGATGTTGACAGTCACAGAGCCCTCGATGCCGGTTGCAATGTCGTCGACGGCCGCCTGGATGGTTGCATAGTCGCCGCCTTCACCCACGGTGTAGACGCCTTTCTTGCCTGCCTTCATGGCAGTCTGTGCTGTTATCGACGCCATGGTGCTTGTCTCTGCGCCGTTGGCGGTGTAGGCTGTCAGGGCTGCGGTGCCGAGATTGCCTTCGGCAGCGTCGGCATTGAAGTCGTAAGCCACCCAGAAGTAGTATTTTCCAGGAGCGGTGGCTTTGTAGTCGGTAGCGATTTCAAACGGTGCGGTGTTGGCAGAGCCGATAAGATTGTTGGCGCTGAACTGGTCGGTTGTAGTGACAAAAATCTTTGCTGCGGCTATGGTGCCTTCGGCTGAACCGTCGGCAGAAACGACAAATTTTGAGAAGTCCATCTCGCCCTTGTCGCCGTCGATTGTGGCTTCGGCGCGGAGCATAGGCACATTTTTCGAGCCGCGGAGCGACTCGCCGGCAGCCACGCTTGTAATCGCCATGTTGCCCACGGAGAGCGGCAGGAGCTCGTACTGGCTCACCTCGATAGCCCAGCCGTCGCTTGCATAGCTGTATGACGGGCATTTGAAGTAGACTGTCAGCTTGCCGTCGTCGGCAACCGACACTACAGGGGCTTCGAGCATCTTGCTCACTTTAACATCGGGTGTCGAAGTCTTCTTGCCACCATAATATATGTAGAAATTGTCGTTGTAGGAAGTGCTGAACGACTTGAATGTCAGTTTCACCACTTTGCCTGCGTCTTTCGGACGGAACGTCACCTGTCCCTCGAAATTCTTCGGCGACTTGCCGTCGGCGCCGCCGTTGTCGTAGAACATCAGAGCCTCGTTGCCCACAACGATTTCGCCGTTGTCACCAGCCTGCAGGTTGTAGGTGTTTTTCACCGTGCGCGCGCCTTCAGGGTCGCCCTGCTCGGCAGCCACGTTGATTGTCGCAGTGGCGGTTGTCACGGCGGTCACGGCGGCATCGATGTCGGTGTCGGTAGCCGCTTCGTCGGCGATGTCGGCAGTCAGCCAGAAGTAGTTGCTTCCCTCGGCAAGCTCAAGCGGACGGGCGAACGTGATGTTTGCCTCAGCCGTCTCGGCGGTCACGTCGATGTCGGCGATTGAAGTCTCTTTGGTAAGCTCGTTTTTCTGACCTGAAGTGTAGACGTGGAGCTTGGCAACGTTTGCCTGGCAGCCCTTCATGTTGAATTTGATGCCCTTCAGCACCATCGGACTGAGATTGCCGGCAGTCTGGATGTCCACGCCGAGGAGTTCCTGGTTGACAGCGCCCTTGTTGACGATGTCGGTGCTTGCCTGTGTGGCCTTGACGGAGCTTACCTCCATCGGACGTTGGCGGTATTCGCGCACCTCGGCGTCCCAGCCCTTGGCTGTGTAGCCTGATGTTTCGGTCTTGGCGTCGAACACCACTGTGAGTGCGCCGTCGACACTCTTTGAGCGCAGAATCTTGCCCGGACCCACGTTCTTGTCGGCCTCGCCGGTGAGCGACCACAGGAGTTCGCCGGTGGTGCCTTTTCCGCTGTACACCTCAAACTTGGCGCGCGGATAGTTTGCGTTGGCTGAATAGTAGAGCGCGAACGACTTGATGTCGAGTTCCACGATCATGTCGTTGTCGCCGGGGATGAATGTTGTAATCTGGTCGCCGATCACCGGCTCATAGCCGTTGTAACCCACGTATGGGTTTGGCGTGTTTTTGAAAGTCCAAGTTCCGTAGATGGTCTTTTCGACGGTTCCCACGGTTGAGAGCAGTTCGTTTTTCACCGAGCTGTTGCCGTCGGGGTTGACGGTGGCTGGGCTGTAGCTTGCGCCGCCGATTTCAATCGATTTGCATCCTGCGTCGAGAATCTCACCTGTCTGAGCCTTCGGGTCGATGTCGTAAGCCAGCCAGAACCAGTTTTCGCCTTCCACGAGTTGCTGGTCGAAGGCAATCGAGAATTCCTGCTTGCCTGTAGGCACGGCTTCGCCGAGCTTGGTGGCGGTGGCGAAAGTAGATGATTTTGCGGTGTAGTAGACCGTGGCTTTCTGCAGATGGTTGATGTCGGTAGTGCCTTCGGTCTCAAACGTTATTTTTGTGGCGTTGACAGCCTCGGTGTTCTCCGTCTTCACGCAGACCGAGAGGATAGGCTGGTCGGTTGAGCCTGCCGTGCTTGTGTTGTCGGCAACCTGTGCCGTGGTGACCGTTTTCACGGTCATCGGTGCTGGCGAATATTCGCTGACGAAGGCCTCGAAGCCCTTGCCGCGGTAGTAGTCGCCGGTCACTGATTTCATCCATACGGTGAGCGAGCCGTCGGCAGCCGACGAGCGCAGCACCACGGGTTTGCCGTTCATCACTTGCGCATTGAGGTTGGCGTCGCTTACCGTCGTGCCGTTATACACCTTTACCTTGTCGTTGTACGAATCGCTGCCGTATGTCGACTCATACAGTTCCACTTTCGAAAAGTCGATTTGCACCACTTTCCCCGGAGTGGTGGGCTTGAACGTCACCACGCCTTCGAATTTCGATGATATTTTGCCGTCTTTGCCGCCGTCGTCGTAGAAATTGAGTCCCGACGCGCCGATGGCGAATGTGCCTGCGGAAGGCATGTTGAGGGTGTTGCCCACGGTTACCGAAGTGGATACCGGTGAGGTGATTTTCTCTTCGCCGCCAATCTTCACCGAGGTGCATTGCGCCGTGATGGCGGAGCCTACGGCTGCTGTGGTGCTAACGTCGCCCACAAGCCAGAAATAGTTGTCGCCGGCAGCGAGTGGAAGCGATCCGGTGGCTGTCACCGTAGTGCCGTCCACCTTGCTGGCACCGAATAGACCGGCTTCGGAGATGTTGAACGGAGCCTTCTTGGAGTAGTAGATGCGTGCGCCCGACACTGCCGAGGCGTCGCTGAGCACGAATGCCACCTGTGTGGCACTCAGTGCGTTACCTGCGCCTGCGGTCTTTACGTTGACCGCCGACACCGGCTGCATCGACGCGCCGAGAATCGGGTTGGGGAGGCTGACAGCCTCGGTTGCGGTGTACTCCATGTCGCCTCCGGCAACAAGTTCCACCTTGAATGAGTATTTCACATACTCATCCTCCTCGTTGGAGTAGGCAACCGTCAGCGAGCCGTCGGCAGCCGTCGACTCGAAGACCTTGCCTTCAGCCACGGCGCCCATGTCGCCTGCCGGCAATGAAGAACTGATTGATGCCGCGCCGTTGTACACCTTCAGCTCGGCGTCGCACGTGTCGAAGCCGTACATCTGGGTGCATGTGACGCGCAGAGTCTGCCCTGTCGCCGGGACGAGGTGAACGGAGACGGGATTTGTTGTCTCGCTTTCAGCCCAGTAACCCGAATAGGTCAGCGTAGACTCCTCTGTTACGGTCACCGTGGCGTTTGGCTCGTCGGCATACGGCATAGGCATGGTGATATTCGCCGACCATGCCTGCATCGAGCAGACCAACGAGAACGCCGCCGCAACCAACAAAGTTGAAATACGTTTCATAAGCATTCGTATAATTTTGGTTAGTAAAATAGTTTTTCTACGTCACGCAGTGAGAAAACCGTGCAGCGAATGCTTACAGCAGGGGATGTTGGAAAGATGGCGGAGCGCAAAATGTCCCGTGCGCCTGCCTTTCCGTTGCCTTAACTCCCGAAAGCATCGATGTAAAGTTTCTCTGAAACAGGCAGGTCTTCTGACTTATCTCTCCCCGTGGGCGAGCCTTCCCGCAAGCGCTCAGATGGCTTGCAGTGGCTGATGGTAGCCCAGGTTCGGCGAGAATCACAGCAGCGGGTACTGTCGCCGATTTGCACGGCGTTCCCTTTTAATCGCACTCCATGGAGCGCAAACCGATTTCTTGGCGACAAAGTTACAACTTTTTTTTGATTGGCAAATCTTTTTTCAAACAATCTCCGATGCGCCGAGCGCGCGCGGTGTCAGATGTATAGCAGGAGTGCGTCAGCGGCGGCGCTCCGCGGCGCATCTGCGGCGATGCGTGTACCCCCGACGCTGTCGGGGGTTAACAGAAGGCGTGACCGCTTGCGCGGTCGGACTCCGGCTCTGGAGTAGTGGCGTACCTCCGGCACGCCGACAGCAGGGGCGTGTCGAGTCCCGGCACACTGCGCTGCGCTCCGCGTACCGGGTTACGGCAGAATGCCGTCGCTCCGCGACGATGAGTGCGGATGTCGGTGGTGATGGAGCGAGGCGGTGATGAGCCTGCTGCCGGGCTCTATTCGAAAACTGTGTGACAAATGCACACTATTTTCGAATAGGTCTTTGATTTATGAAAGGAAAAGGTTATTTTTGTATTCGGAAACTATGTGACAAATGCACACTAATTTCGAATAGTATGATAAGTCGTGACAAATATTTGGCAGAACTTGTGTCGCTTCAAGGAAACGGCATGATAAAGGTAATAACGGGAATGCGCAGATGCGGTAAGTCGTATCTGCTGTTCGAGATTTTTGCGTCACATCTTGAACAACAAGGAGTCGCTCCCGACCATATTGTGAAAGTCGACCTTGAGGACTATAAAAACAAGTCATTGCGCAATCCGGACAATTTGTATGAGTATGTTGAAAGCAGGATTGTTGACAATGGCCGATACTATGTGATGCTTGATGAAGTGCAGATGCTCGACCATTTTGAGGACGTGCTCAATGGCTTCTTGCGGATGCGTAATGTGGATGTCTACGTGACAGGCAGCAATGCTAAATTTTTGTCGAAGGACATCATTACGGAATTTCGTGGACGTGGATATGAGGTGAAGATGTATCCTCTTTGTTTCAAGGAATTTATGTCGGCATATACGGGGTCGGTTCAAGCCGGGTTCAACGAATATATGCTCTATGGAGGTCTGCCGCAGGTGCTGATGTGTCAGACGGATGACCAGAAAGCAAAATATCTGAAGTCGCTGTTTGAAGAAACTTATTTGCGCGACATAAAAGACCGTTACGGCATCCGTCGTGATGACGATTTGGAGGAACTTATAAATATTATGGCATCTGGAATCGGTGCTTTGACAAATCCCAACAAGTTGGCAAACACGTTTCATAGTGAAAAGAAATCGAACATATCTTACGACACCGTAAAAACTTACATAGACTATCTGTGTGACGCATTTCTTGTGGAAAAGTCGACACGCTATGACCTGAAAGGCAAACGCTACATAAACTCTCCATTCAAATACTATTTTATGGATTTGGGGCTGCGCAATGCGCGCATAAATTTCAGACAGTACGAAAGAAGTCATCTGATGGAGAATGCTGTCTACAACGAGATGCGTGCCAGAGGATTCAGTGTCGACGTGGGCGCTGTGCCGACTCTTGGCATGATGCCTGACGGCAGTCGGCATCGTGCTGTGCTGGAGGTTGACTTTGTGTGTAATCTGGGCAGTAAAAGGTACTATATACAGTCGGCATACAGGATGGAGTCGGAAGACAAGGTGCGGCAAGAGCGTGCCTCTCTTTTAAAACTCGACGATTCGTTTAAAAAAATTATTGTTATTGGTGAAGAGTGTCCTGTGACAAGAGATGAGATGGGGATAACCACAATGGGAATATATGACTTTCTCTTGAACAAAAATTCATTGGATTTGTGATTCTATTCGAAAACTGTGTGACAAATGCACACTATTTTCGAATAGATGTGCCGGAGTGTGCTGGAGTGTGTCGGCGGCGGCGCTCCGCGGCGCATGTGCGTCGATGCGTATACCCCCGACGCTGTCGGGGGTTAACTGAAGGCGTGACCGCTCGCGCGGTCGGGTTCCGCCACTACTGCAATAGGCGATGAGGTCCGCAGAGCGCGGTCGGGCTGGTGGGGGAGTAGCGCATCTCCGAAGCGCTGAGGGTGTGGGTCGGCTGTGACCCCATGCGTCCTCCGCTGCGCTCCGTACGAATGGGGTTTCTAAAGAATAGCGCATCTCCGATGCGCCGTTGGCGGCGGTCAGAGGCGGTGAGAGTGTGGGTCAGCGCGTCGGCGATAGTGAGAGACTGGGCGTCGGTGAGAGTGTGGGTCATGGTGACGTGGGGGAGTGTGGGTCATGGCGACGTGAGAGTCAGAGAGTCAGTGCGGAGGGAGAGAGTCGGGGCGAGTCGGAGGCGCGTTGGAAACGCGCTATTTTCAGTAACCCCACTCACGCGGAGCGCCAGCGGAGAGTGCGTGGGGGTATGGCGGATGTCCATGCCTATGCGCTTCGGAGATGCGCTACAACGGGAGAGGCGGAGTGGTCCGCAGGGCGGACCCGTTTTCAGTTAACCCCGGACAGCGCGTCCGGGGATAGAGTGGAGAGGGAGATATGCACCGCAAGGCGGTGCCGCTGTAGATGTAGGGCAGGAGTGCGTCAGCGGCGGCGCTCCGCGGCGCATCTGCGGCGGCTGATGTCCCCCGACGCTGTCGGGGGTTAACTGAAAGCGTGACCGCTCACGCGGTCGGGCTCCGCCACTACTGCGATAGGCGATGAGGTCAGCAGAGCGCGGTCGGGCTGGTGGGGGAGTAGCGCATCTCCGAAGCGCTGAGGGTGTGGGTCGGCTGTGACCCCATGCGTCCTCCGCTGCGCTCCGTACGAATGGGGTTTCTAAAGAATAGCGCATCTCCGATGCGCCGTTGGCTGGGGTAGCGATGTGAGGGAGTGAGAGGCAGAGTCGTGAGGTTAGTAGCGCATCTGCGATGCGCTGTGGGCTGGGGGCAGCGACGTGGATTGGAGGGATGTTACAAACTTGTGATGAAAAAAATGTAGAAAAATTTGCAAAGTCATTATGCAAGTCGTACCTTTGTAACGAATTGAAAGATAGAACGCTTAATTGATTTTAAGACTTATAAGGAACAGGCGGTAAAATGCAATGCAAAAACTATAATAAACGGAAATTTAACTAACAAACTAAAATAAAATCTTATGAAAAAATTTTACTTTTTATTTCTGTTCGCGCTGATTGCTTCCATCAGCAATCTGTATGCTGCGGAAGTGACGGATGTGATAACGGCATCTAATTTAAAAGCCACAGGAACAACTTATGTACTTTTTTCTAATGTCAAAGTAACATCTGAAGCCTCATATTCAGGGCAATCTGCTCAAACAGGAAATAATACAGGCATAATACAATTAAATAATAGTAAAAAGAATGGTCATAACATAGGAATTGTTTCTACGGTTTCAGGTGGATTGATAAAATCAGTCTCGATTGAAGTAGATAACAGTAACGCGAATACATATTCTGTATATGCAAAAAAGACTGCATATAGTGCAATTGAAGATTTATATAATGACCCCAAACAAGGGGATTTGATATTAGAAAGCAAGTCAACAGGATCAGTAGATGTTACTGGTGAATATTATTATATTGGTATTCGCTCAAAAAAAGGTGTCGTTAAAATAAAAAAAATAACGATTACTTATATAAATAGTTCTGTGTCCACTCCGACAATCACCCCTAACGGAGGTGATGTGAAAGTAGGCGACAAGATTACGTTTGCAACTAAAACAGAAGGGGCTACGCTTTCTTATTCTACCGATGAGGGAAAGACTTGGACACCGGGCAGTGAATACACCGCAGCAGCAGTCGGCGCACTCAACCTTTGGGTGAAGGCTATAAAGGACAGCGACGAATCAGCTGTGGCAAAGGCTACATTCAATGTTGTTGACCCAAATGCAATCGGCTCTGTAAATATTAATATCACTGCCGACAAGAAAGCAAAGACAGGTGAATTATTCGGCACGATGACAGTTGCCGTTCCTATGCCAATCAACGCAACTGTAATGGATGTTGTGATTAAAAAAGATGGAAAAGAGTTCAGCAGCGATAAAGGTTTGACGGCAGAGTTCTCAAAAGAAATAACTGAAACTGGAACATACGAGATCGATGTCACTGCAAATAATGATAAAGAGATTACAGGAGACAAAAAAACTGCAGAATTCTATTCCAACAAACTTACTGACATTGCAGACTTCTTGCTTTATGGACCAGAGTGCAACAACCTTTTTGGCAGCGATGTAGTGTATGAGTTTACATGTCCGCTGAGTGTGACATTCTCTAAAGGTGAGAACCTTTGGGTTACAGACGGCACAGACGGTATGCTTATCTTCCAAAGAGGAGGTTTCTCTACAGCATACACTAATGGAACTGTTTTTGCGAAAGGCATAAAAGGACAATATACTGTCTACAACAATACTACAATCGAATTGACTGAGCCAGTGTTGACGGAGACTACAGAAGGAGCGACCGTAGATCCGAAACAAATTGAGATTTCGGCAATCAAGGCTGACAATCAGAACCAGTATGTAATCATCAAGGATGCCGTGCTGAATGTTAAAAATGAAACATTTGCCGATGCAGTAGGAAATACGGTGGACATGTTTGACAAGAAGTTCTGCACAGTTCCTGCGGATGGAACGTATGACGTTGTCGGCATCGTTTCTTATTATAAGCCTAAAAAAGCCGAGGCAGCGACTCAAGTCTACCCATTGGCATTCTTGACAACACCGACAGCAACATTGGGCTTTACTGCTGCAGAAATTAATGAAATGCCTTGGCTTGCAGCAAATGATAAAGTCTTGACAGATGAAGTTACCGAAGTCAAAGATGCAAGTTGTGTGAAATTGACTTGTGAAGAAGGTGCGCAGATTGAATATACTTTGAAGCTTGCAGAAAGTACTTCGACAGCAACAGTTGAGTCGGGTGCAGAAATTGTTGGCTTGGCTAAGGATGAAGTGTATGAATTAACAGTTTGTGCAGTTAAGGGTGGCTACAAAAGTGCTTCAAGAAAATATATGTTTACTATAACAGGCTCTACCTCTTCCGTATCGTCGATGTCGGCTGAAGGCGTAAAGGTATTTGCAGCTGAAGGCGGCGTAGAGGTTGTGGCAGCCGAGGCAACGGATGTGGCAGTCTACACTGTAGCCGGTCAGTTGGTTCGCCAAGCACACGTGGCAGAGGGCAGCACACTCGTAAACGTTGCTCCAGGCTTCTACGTGGTTCGCGCCAACGGTACAGCCACTAAGGTGATTGTTAGATAATCCAAACCACACTTATACTTTTGAATCCTCCAGCCGAGGCTGGAGGATTTTTTTGTACGCTCGGCTGCCCTTGGCGCGTCTGCGGCGCATCTGCGTCGGCTGATGTCCCCCGACGCTGTCGGGGGTTAACTGAAAGCGTGCCGCTGCCGGGAAATTTTGTCGGCGG
>ERZ773260.4125-NODE-4125-length-12675-cov-4.592631_pt1 | contig 12675 bp, 17 predicted proteins | sample MGYA00511387_ERZ773260 | MGnify/ENA primary metagenome ERZ773260 (study PRJEB29015, sample SAMEA2737745) | human gut metagenome | biome: human gut; feature: human-associated habitat; material: faeces | place: China | collected 2012 ... | reverse complement strand
CACAAATCAAAATAGCGATTAAAATGCTTGTAAGAAATAATCAAACGCTTGAAGAGATCTCTGAGATTGTTGGATTAGATTTAGATGCATTAAGAGAACTAAAAAAGAGTATTTGATAGAATGGATGAGCAATCACATTTATCTTTTCAGTAAGCAAAGAATTGATTCAAAAGTTATTGATGAAGGCTTAGATGTCGTAGTATAATTTCTTTGGGAATGAAGTTCTCCCTTAGTTTAACACTAAAACCGCTTTTTATAGGCTGATGACTTCTGTGTTTTTTTAACGCGGAAACCATCAGCTTTTCTGCGTTTTGAAAGGAGAGATAAAATGCTGATCAGTTTATCTTATATTTTTCTTGTAGGAATGTTTTTATCTTGGATCTGTAAAAAGGTGGGATTACCCGGACTATTAGGAATGATATTTACAGGGATTCTTTTGGGACCTTATTGCCTTGGCTTAATTGATTCATCTTTATTAAATATTTCTAGTGAATTAAGAAAGATTGCATTAATTATTATATTGATGCGAGCTGGATTGAATTTAGATTTAAGTGATTTAAAAAGAGTTGGAAGACCTGCTATATTGATGTGTTTTGTACCAGCCTGTTTTGAGATGATTGGAATGATTTTGTTGGCACCAAAATTACTAGGAATTTCTTCGTTAGATGCTGCCATTATGGGAAGTGTTGTTGCAGCTGTAAGTCCTGCCGTTATTGTTCCAAAAATGTTACAACTTATGGATGAAGGATATGGGACAAAAGAAAGTATTCCTCAATTGATTTTGGCAGGAGCTAGTGTAGATGATGTTTTTGTGATTGTGATGTTCACAGCATTTCTTGGTTTAGCCCAAGGAGAAAGTATAAATATATTAAGTTTTGTGAATATTCCACTATCCATTCTAACCGGCATTATATGTGGTGCATTATTAGGTAAAGGATTCGCAATTTTCTTTAAGAAAAATCATATGCGAGATACAGTCAAAATTCTAATTTTATTAAGTATTGCATTTGTCCTTGTAACACTTGAAGATATATTGTCAATTCCATTTTCAGGATTAATTGCGATTATGTTTATGGGAATTTTCCTTCAAAGAAATCATTCGGCTGCATCCAAACGACTATCCGTTAAATTTAATAAGTTATGGGTGGGTGCTGAAGTCTTATTATTTGTGTTAGTTGGCAAAAATTTTATCTAGCTGATCTAGAGGAAGTATATGTGCTGAAGTCTTATTATTTGTGTTAGTTGGAGCCTGTGTAAATATTTCTTATGCACTAAAAGCAGGCATGATAGCTATTCTGTTAATATTTGGAGTACTTTTATTTAGAATGATTGGTGTATTTATTTGTTTATTAAAAACATCATTAAGTAAAACGGAAAGATTATTTTGTATGATCGCATATTGTCCAAAGGCAACTGTGCAAGCAGCAATTGGATCCGTTCCTTTAGCTTGTGGACTTGGATGTGGGCAAATTGTATTGACTGTTGCCGTTTTATCCATCTTGATTACTGCACCATTAGGTGCATTTATGATTGAACATACATATAAAAAATTATTAAAAAAGAACAAAGATTGAATTAGTCTTTGTTCTTTTCGTATATTACCTTTAAGCCTTTGAAAATTAAGTTTGGATCATACACATCAATTGATTTCGTGTAGCTACAAACGATTCTTCCTAAACCACCCGTCGCAATAACTTTCATGTCTTTGCCAACTTCTTTTTTAAATTGAGCAATCGTATATTCAACGCCACCCAAGAATTGATAGAAGACACCTGCTTGCATTTCTGTTTGTGTATTTCTTGCCAAGATAGTTTTAGGACGTTTGATCTCAATTTCAGGAAGTTGTGCAGTTTGTCCCCATAAGGCATTGGCACCAGTTTCAATACCAACACCAATGGTCCCTGCTTTAAAACAACCATTTTCATCTACATAATCATAAGTAGTAGCTGTTCCAAAATCGGCAACTAGAATAGGTCCTCCATATTCATTAAATGCACCAGCGCAATCTGCGATACGGTCTGCACCGACATTTCGTGGATTTTCTAATTGAACACTTATTCCACTTTTAACTCCAGGTCCTACAATAAGGGGTTCTATACCTACGAATTTTTTGATTCCATTTGTGAAAGAGTGCATCATCTTTGGAACAACACTTGAGACAATAACTGCATCAATTTGTTTTTCATGTACATTAGAACGATCCAAAAAGTTTTTTAACATAAAACCATATTCATCACTCGTTCTTCTTACTTTTGTTGTTAATCGATATGTACCAATTAAATCATCCTTATCAAAAATACCAATAGTTATATTTGTATTTCCAATGTCTACTGTTACAAGCATATTATTTCTCCATCTCAATTTCTTTCATTGTTTCTAGAATTTTATATCCTAATTCTTCTTTTGAACATTTAGGTAAATGTTTTGTTTCATTTTTTCTAAGTAAAGTTACAACATTTGTATCTGTCTGAAAACCAGCACCACGAGTAAATAGATTGTTCGCAATCAACATATCACAATTTTTAGATTCTAGTTTCTTACGTGCATTTTCCTCTAAATTTTGTGTTTCCATCGCAAAACCACAAATGACTTGATTCTCTTTCTTGTGCTGTCCAATATATGCTAAAATATCTGGATTTTTTACAAAATGAAAAGTAATCTCTTCATCTGACTTTTTGATTTTTTGATCCGCAACCATTTCAGGTCTGTAATCCGCAACAGCAGCAGCCATAATAATGTAGTTTTGATCATCGAGTCTTGATGTAATTGCATCAAACATATCTTGAGCATTTGTCACGTGTACCATATTTACATCCTTAAGATCTTCTAAAGCTGTAGGACCTGCAACTAATGTTACATTAGCACCTAGTGATTTGGCAGCTTTTGCGATCGCATATCCTTGTTTACCACTTGAATGATTGCTTAAAAAACGAACAGGATCTAAAGCTTCTTGTGTTGGACCTGCAGAAATTAAAACATTCTTTCCTTTTAATGTTTGTTCCATTTCAAATTCATGATCAATGCAAGCCACAATATCTTGTACATCAGCAAGCTTACCTTTTCCAGTATCATTACATGCCAAATGACCTACAACAGGTTCTACAAACTTATATCCAAATTCTTTGGCTAGTTTGATATTTCTTTGTGTGACCTCATTTTCATACATATGAACATTCATTGCTGGGCAAATTAATTTTTTTGTATGACAAGCTAGAAAAGTTGTTGAAACAATATCATCGGCAATTCCATGAACGACTTTGGCAATAATATTAGCCGTCGCAGGAACTAATACCATGATATCAGCCCATTTAGCTAAAGTAATGTGGGCAATTGGATCTTCATTGGTTTCATCAAACAAAGAAACTTCACATTTATGTTTACTTAATGATTCAAAGTTGATTGGTTTGACAAATTCTTGTGCATGTTTTGTCATGACCACTTTGATTTCATAATCTTTTTTGGATAATTTGCTGACAAGATCACAAGCTTTGTAGGCTGCAATACCACCAGACACTCCTATAACAACATGTTTTTTCATGATTGATTCTCCTTTGTGAATAAAATCACGTATCGATTTTTCACTAAGACATTATCCCATATGAATCCATCGTTTTCAAGCAACAATAAAGTATTCACCAAGGATATTTTAACTTCTAAAACCTAAATTTTAAAAAAGTGTTTATTTTTCTTGGCATATGGTAAAATGAACGCATGAAAATAATTGTTGCGAGTGACTCTTTTAAGGGATGTATGTCCTCAAAAGAAGTTGAAGAAAGTATAAAAAAAGGAATATTAAAGGCAAATGATGCACATGAAGTTTTAACCTTTCCTATGGCTGATGGTGGAGAAGGTACCGCCATGGTATTTTGTGATATTATTAAAGGAAAGATGATTGATGTATTAACTACGGATGCCTATGGTAAAAATGTATTTACGAAATATTGTATCTCTCAAGACGGAAATTTGGCTGTGATGGACGTAGCTAGTTGCATAGGATTGAATATGACACCAAAAGAGAAAAGAAATCCGATGATCGCATCAAGTAAGGGTGTGGGTATCATGATGAAGGATGCACTATCTAGAGGATGTAAAAAAATTATTATTGGTTTAGGTGGTAGTGCAACAAACGATGGTGGCATGGGAGTTTTAAGTGAATTCGGAGTTCGCTTTTATAATTCAAAAAGAGAATTACTTGTACCTAGTGTATATGCTCTTAGCCAAATTGCCTTTGTTGATAAGCGTTATGCAAGACTTCCAAAAGATGTAGAAATTATTTGTGCTTGTGATGTGAAGAATCATTTGTTAGGTAAAAATGGAGCTACTTATGTTTTTGGTAAACAAAAAGGTATCTATTTAAATCAGATGTCTGAAGTTGAAAGAGGTATGGCTCACTATTGTATGAAATTGAAACAAACATTTCACGTAAATGTGAATGAATTTGAAGGCTCAGGCGCAGCCGGAGGTATAGGCAGTGTATTATTAGGGGTTATGCAGGCAAAAAGAGTTTCAGGTATCGATTTAGTTGTTGAATATTCAGGCTTAAAAGAACATCTTCAAAATGCGGATTTAGTCATTACCGGAGAAGGACAAACCGATGCGCAGACATTATATGGAAAGCTACCGTTAGGTATTGCACATTTGGCAAGATCTTATAGTGTTCCATGTGTTTGTTTAAGTGGGGCTTTAGGCTTAGACTATCAATCCCTATATGATGAAGGTATGATTGGAATTTTTTCGAGTGCTGATCGTGCCATGTCCTTTCAAATGGCTCTACAAACGGGAAGTGAGAAATTAGAGGCATTGGCCTTTAGTTTAACTAAATTTATGGATGGTATTAGAAAGTAGGTTTTTAGATGAAAAAGATAATAACATTACTATGTACATTTGTGCTTTGTATAGGACTTGTTGGGTGTGGATCTAAAACGCCTTTTGAAATTAAAGAAATTAGTGCAACAAAACTACAAAAGAAATTAGACAATAAAGATTCATTTGTGTTAATTATTGAAAGAGAGAATTGTCCTTATTGTGAGGCTTTACAAGAATATATCGACAAAACAAAAGATGAACATCCAAATCTAGTTTTATATAAGATTGATTCAACAGATTATGGCTTTAGTAAAATTAGTCAGGATTCTAAGCAGCTACAAAGTTCTACAAAAGATGGAAAGATTCTTTTGGATATGGCTCCATATTTTCTATATACACCAACACTTTATGTGATTGAAAATGGTAAGGCAAAACATGCTGGAATTGGATATAACGAAAGTGATAATTCAATTAGTTTATGGGATGTGGATTCAACTATTGATTTCGATTTGGCAGATACACAAGAATTTTGGGAGTTTTTAGAAACATATGAATAAGAAAAATATTACGATTATTGCGACAGGTGGAACAATTGCTGGACGTGGCAGTGTTGGTAAAAGTGCAAATTATCAAGCAGGCACTTTTGATGTGGAAGAAATCGTACAAAGTATTCCACAAATTCGTGATTTGGCAAATTTAAACACGATTCAATTATATAATGTTGACTCGAATGATATGGGGATAGACAAATGGGTTGAATTAAGAAAAATTTGTCATGAATTAGAAAAAAATCGTTATGTAGATGGAATTGTCATTACACATGGAACGGATACTCTAGAAGAAACGGCCTTCTTTTTAAATCTTACTTTAGCATGTCATAAACCAGTTGTCTTAACTGGTTCAATGCGTCCAGCAACTGCAACAAGTGCAGATGGTCCAATGAATTTATATCAAGCAGTAGCTTTGGCATGTCATATGGAAGCTTGGCAAGCTGGTGTTTTAGCTGTTATTTCAGATACGATCTATTCAGGAAGAGACTTACAAAAGACAAATAGTTATAAAACAGATGCATTTAAAATGGGGGAATTTGGTTCGCTAGGATATATGCGTGATGATCATGTATACCTATTAAATTCGCCATTTAAAAAGCATACATTTCAGACGATTTTTTCAAAAATGGAATTTGAAGATTTGCCTAAAGTAGAAATTTTTTATGTACATACAGACTCGGATCCAGAATTATTAGAATACATGTTAAATAAGTATGATGGTTTAGTTTTAGCAGGTACAGGTTCAGGAAATTATTCTACAAAGATAAAAGAGGTTTTAGAAACCTATGCAGGAAATTGTACAATTGTTCGTGCAAGCCGTGTATTAGAAGGTGCTGTTTTTGATTCAGATGTGTTTGATTCAAAGAAAGTAACCATTCCTGCTTATAAGTTTTCAGCACAGAAAGCTAGGATTTTGTTGATGCTTGCGCTAAATTGTACTAAAAACCATGAAACAATCAAATCATTCTTCCAAGAATATTGAAAAAACTTTTCTTGTATTGTAAATAATTTTGTAAATGCTATAATAATTTATAGACTATTACAAGACAGGAGGTTATTATGCAGCAATTAGAAAATAACGCATTTTTTTGGCAAAAGTTAGATACGCTTCTATTATCAAGCAGTTGTACAATTGACCGTCCAAAAGGAAGTGCTCATTATAAATTCACTAATTTGATTTATCCTGTAGACTACGGTTTTCTTTCAGATACATTTGGCTCAGATCAAAAACCAATTGATGTTTTCAAAGGTTCTATCGCAACAAATAATGTGGATGCAATTGCGATTACGGCAGATATTCTGAAAAAAGATTGTATTGTTAAATTATTAGTGGGTTGTACAGAGGAAGAAACAATGCGTATTCTAGAATTCTTAGATCAAACTGAATTCCAAAAGGCAATTTTAGTCCGTAGAGGCAACGAAACACCATCATGGTCGAATAACGATTAGAAAAGACAAGTCTTAGGATTTGTCTTTTTCTTATGCATTTAAATGGAAAAACATGTTGAGTTGATTTAAAATAAAGGTAGAAGAGGAGGTCTTTATTATGGAATTAAAAGGATCTAAAACAGAAAAAAATTTAATGACAGCTTTTGCAGGTGAATCTCAGGCATGTGTTAAGTATCAATATTATGCTTCACAAGCTAAGAAGGATGGATATGTAAAGATTCAAAATATTTTTGCTGAAACATCAAATAATGAAAAAGAACATGCTAAATTATGGTTCAAGGCTTTGCATGGTGGAAAAGTTCCAACAACAACAGAGAACTTAAAGGATGCAGCTGCAGGTGAAAACTATGAGTGGACAGATATGTACGCAACAATGGCTAAAGAAGCTCGTGAAGAAGGATTTGATGATATTGCTGCATTATTTGAAGGTGTAGCTCGTATTGAAAAACATCATGAAGCTCGTTATAAAGCTATGTTGAAAGATGTAGAAGAAGATGCAATGTTTAAAAAAGATACTTCTACAGTATGGATTTGTCTAAACTGTGGACACATTCATTATGGTGAAACAGCTCCATTGGTATGTCCAGTATGTAATCATCCACAAGCTTATTTCCAAGAATTAAAAGATCATTACGAATAATAATATCTCATGGTAGCTTCGGCTACCTTTTCTTATCCTAGAAAGTTGTGCTAAAATAATTTTATGGAAATAATAGAGGCAATTGAAAAATTAAAAGAGAGTCATGCACTTGTATGTTTAGAGAATCGTGCGTTGATCAAAATGGAAAAAGATAAAGTATACATATGGCATAGTCAATGGCATTCAAAGCTTTCAAGAAATGATTTTATTTCACTATTTCAAAAGAATACGTTTGAAGTTTATGAAAATGATCATGGTATTGATATGGAAAAAGATGAAGAGTATTATGCTTGGCGAAATCGCTACTTATGAAAGGATATATTTTATGATAGGAATTGTATATAGTTCAAAAACAGGGAACACACAATCTTTGGCAAACAGCTTGAATTTTATGGAATCAAAGTATTGTGTATCTGTAGAAGACGCAAAAGATTTAGAACCTGTAGATTTATTGTGCATTGGATTCTGGTGTGATAAGGGAGATTGTGATGATTCAATGAAGCATTATCTTTCCACATTACGAAATCAAAATGTTTTCTTGTTTGGAACAGCTGGCTTTGGTAAATCTAAAGAATATTTTGAGATGATTTTAAAAAATGTTCAAAGTCATTTAGATGCATCGAACTGTGTTAAAGGAACATGGATGTGCCAAGGTAAGATGCCTTTGGCAATTCGCGCAAAGTTTGAATCGAATCCCGAAATGTTGAAGAATTTTGATGAGGCTTTAAAACATCCAAACGATAAGGATGTTGATAGTTTAATGAAATCTGTAAATGAAGCGTTGTGAGAGCATATCCCTACGCTTTTCTTGTTGTTTGGAGTATGATGTAGCCAGAAAGAAGGAATGTGCTATGTTGAGTAAGAAAGTAGCGGACTTGTTGAATAATCAAGTTAATAAAGAATTATATTCTGCTTATTTGTATTTGGATTTCGAAAATTATTATCATGATAAAAGTTTAGAGGGTTTCGCAAATTGGTATCATGTACAAGTACAAGAAGAGATTGCACATGCTCAATTGATGATGCAATATCTTCAAGACAATGATTATAGTGTTGTTTTGGAGGCTATTAATAAGCCAAATATTTCTTTAAATGAGCTAAGTGATCCGTTAAAGGCAGGCTTAAAACATGAACAATACGTAACTGAATTGATTCATACTTGTTACGCAGCAGCTTATGAAGAAAAAGATTTTAGAACTATGCAGTTCTTGGATTGGTTTGTCAAAGAACAAGGAGAAGAAGAAAAAAATGCTTCAGATTTAATTTCTCGATTTGAATTGTTTGGACACGATGCCAAGGGTTTGTATGATTTAGATGCAGAGTACAAAACTCGTACTTATATTGCACCAAGCATTTTATAGGCAAAAAACTAAAGCGATGATTTTGATTCATCGCTTTTTTCGTGCTTATTTTATTGTGATATATAACTTATATAATATTGACTTTACAACTGTCTTGTCAGATGTAAAGTCTGGGTGTATAATTCAAAACGGTAAAATTTTTTAAGGGAGGAAAAATTCCATGTCTTTAAAGGAAGATGTATTGAGATTAAAAAAGGAAAAAAATGCGATTATTTTAGCGCATTATTATGTAGATGGAGCTGTACAAGATGTAGCTGATTTTGTCGGAGACTCATATGCCTTGGCAAAAAAGGCTAAGAATACAGATGCAGATATTATTGTATTTGCGGGTGTTAAGTTTATGGGTGAAAGTGCTAAAATGTTAAACCCAAATAAGAAAGTTTTGATGCCAGATTTAAATGCTGATTGTCCAATGGCACATATGGCAAGTAAGGCTGTCATTAAAAAGATGAAAGAAGAATATGAAGATTTAGCAGTCGTATGTTATATCAACTCAACAGCTGAATTAAAAACGATGGCTGATATTTGTGTAACAAGTTCAAACGCATTGAAGATTGTTCGTTCACTTCCAAATAAAAATATTTTCTTTATTCCAGACGGAAACTTAGGGGCGTATGTAAAGAAACAAGTACCTGAAAAGAATATTATCTTAAACGATGGATATTGTATTACACATAAGCGTGTGACATTAAAAGATGTTGAAAAAGCACGTAAAGAACATCCTAATGTTCCAATTGTTGTGCATCCTGAGTGTGTTAATGAAGTAGTTGAAGCAACTGACTTTGCGGGAAGCACTTCAGAATTGATTCAATATACAGTGGACAATCCAAACAAAGAATTTGTGATTGGTACTGAACTTGGTGTACTTCATGAAATGCAGTTGAAATCACCAGATAAAACTTTCTATCCTTTAACAGATAAATTAATTTGTATGAATATGAAGAAGGTATCTTTAGAAAAGGTTTATGATTGTTTGTTGAATGAAACAAATGAAGTGTTTGTAGATGAAGAAGTGAAGGTTATGGCTGAAAAGTCATTAGATAGAATGTTGGAGTTGGCAAAATAATATGGAAAAGTTAGAAGCAGATATAGTTATTGTTGGAACAGGTGCAAGTGGATTGTTTGCAGCTTTACATGTTCCTAGTGATAAAAAGGTCATTATGTTGACAAAATCAGATGCCGAAAATAGTGATTCATTTTTAGCACAAGGCGGAATTTGTGTGTTAAGAGACAAGAATGATTTTGATTCTTTTATGGAAGATACCATGAAGGCAGGGCATTATGAAAATCGTAAAGAATCTGTTGAAATCATGATCAATTCAAGCCGTGACATTATTAATGAGTTGATTGGATATGGTGTTGATTTTGCGACAAAAGATGGCAAATTAGATTATACGCGTGAAGGAGCACACTCTAAACCACGTATTTTATTCCATGAAGATATTACAGGAAAAGAAATTACATCCACTTTATTAGATGCGGTTCGCAAATTAGAGAATGTAACGATTATGGAATATGTCACAATGACAGACATTATTGAAAAGGATAATGTATGTTATGGTGTTTTGGCGAATGATGCCAACAACAATGAAATGTGCATTGAGGCAGGTTATACAATCTTTGCGTGTGGAGGAATTGGAGGATTGTATGCTCATTCAACAAATTATCCACACTTAACAGGAGATGCCATTGCGATTGCAATCCAGCATGGTATCAAATTAGAAAATGTGGATTATGTGCAGATTCACCCAACAACTTTATATACAAAGAAAAGAGGAAGAGCTTTCCTTATTAGTGAATCGGTTCGTGGTGAAGGGGCAAAACTTTATGGAAAAGACGGGAAGCGTTTTGCGAATGAAGTGTTGCCACGTGATATCATGACACAAAAGATTCGTGAACAAATGAAGAAGGATGATATGCCTTATGTTTGGATGGATATGAGCGTTTTAGGTGAAGAAGTCATCAAGAATCATTTCCCTCACATTTATGAAAAGTGTTTAGAAGAAGGATATGACTGTACAAAAGAATGGATTCCAGTTACACCAGCTCAGCACTATTTTATGGGTGGAATTCATGTAGATAAAGATTCACGTACTTCTATGTCACATTTATATGCAGTTGGAGAAACTAGCTGTAATGGTGTTCATGGAAAAAACCGTTTAGCTAGTAATTCCTTGTTGGAATCTTTGGTTTGGGGAAAAAGAGCCGTTGTTGATTTATTGAAAAAGGAACCGGCTTATACAAGTGATTTTGATTGTTTGGCAAAAGTGGCTAAATCACATCAGTTGTCAAATCAGGAAAAAATGTATCATGATATGGTACTCGAAGAAATAGAAAGAGAGAGACAAGCTCGTGGATAAGAATACAATGCGTTTAAACGTGGATCACTTATTGATCCAAGCTTTGCAGGAAGATATAACAAGTGAAGATGTTTCAACAAATGCGGTAATGCCTTCCTATCAGTATGGGCAGGTACAATTAATCTGTAAAGAAGATGGGATTATTGCAGGTCTTGAAGTGTTTGAAAGAGTCTTTTATTTATTAGATGAAAGCATGGAAGTAAAATTTTATGTAAAAGATGGGGATGCCGTAAAAAACGGACAATTATTGGCCGAAGTTTCTGGAGATGTTCGTGTTCTTTTATCTGGTGAAAGGACGGCTTTGAATTATCTTCAAAGAATGAGTGGAATTGCCACTTATACAAATCGTGTCGTATCTTACTTAAAGGGTTCAAAGACAAAATTATTGGATACAAGAAAAACAACACCAAATATGCGTGTGTTTGAAAAATATGCAGTGCGCGTTGGCGGTGGAAATAACCATAGATACAATTTATCAGATGGTGTTATGTTGAAGGATAATCATATCGCAGCGGCTGGGTCTATCACAAATGCAATTAAGATGGCAAAGAATTATGCTTCTTTTGTTCGTAAGATTGAAGTAGAAGTTGAAACTTTAGAACAAGTAAAAGAAGCTGTTGAAGCAGGTGCTGATATAATTATGTTGGATAATATGAGCGTTGAAAATATGAAAAAGGCAATCGAAATCATTGATGGAACAGCCGAAACAGAATGTTCTGGAAATGTTACTAAAGAGAACATTGAAAAACTAACGGCATTAGGTGTTGATTATATTTCTAGTGGTGCTTTAACACATTCAGCACCAATTCTGGATTTGTCTTTAAAAAATCTGCAGGTGAAATAAATGGAAAAAGAAGCTAGACTTCAAGCCATTTATGACATGATTTCAAAAAGTGAAGGACCGGTTTCTGGAACAGCGCTTTCTAAAAAATTTAATGTGTCAAGACAAGTTATTGTGCAAGATATCGCCTTGTTGAAGGCAAAAAATGTGCATATTTATGCGACGCACAAAGGATATGTATGTTCACCTCAAAGAGTTCGAAGAGTATTTTCTTGTTTTCATTTGAATGATCGTATGGAAGAAGAAATGAATGCGATCGTAGATTGTGGTGGTTGTATCGAAAATGTATTTGTCAAACATGATGTATACGGTATGTTAGAAGCTAAAATGAACATTAGTTCTAGAAAACAAGTCAAGGAATTCATTGATTCTATTTCACAGAATCAGGCAAAACCTTTAACGGATCTAACGAGTGGATATCATTGTCATACGGTGAGTGCACAATCAAAAGAAGATTTAGATTCAATTGAGGAATCATTAAGAAAACTTCATATTTTACAAGAGGCCTAAGGACCTCTTTTGTGTTAAAATAAATTTGAGAAAGTAGTGATTCTTATGGAACAACCACCTAAATTTATGCCGGATAAAGAATTAAGTAAAGTTGGAGGCTCATTATGGTGCGCCAGTTCGGTGCAGTTGATTTAGTTAGGTGAAACTCCTGACCTGG
>ERZ773260.4109-NODE-4109-length-12714-cov-3.100877_pt1 | contig 12714 bp, 12 predicted proteins | sample MGYA00511387_ERZ773260 | MGnify/ENA primary metagenome ERZ773260 (study PRJEB29015, sample SAMEA2737745) | human gut metagenome | biome: human gut; feature: human-associated habitat; material: faeces | place: China | collected 2012 ... | reverse complement strand
TCCGACAATCAGGCGGCGGAATATCCTGCCATGGAGCCGCTGGATATCAGCAAGATGGAGCTGGCGACAGTGGAAAACAGTGCGGCAAAATATCAGTATGATGCGGATGTTTGGACAACGGAGGGCGAGGTTGTAAACAGTCTGGTGTTATATGCAAAGGATACCGTTGGGACAGAAAAGCCGGTTGCCATCAACGTTCAGATTGCAGGGGAGAGAAAGAAAGCCCTTGACGAGGATCTGATGAATCAGGTGTTGGAGCAGCTGGAAAAGAATGCTTCTCTGACGGTTGAGAAATGCGAGCTGCGCAGCTTTGACGGCAATCCTGTCATCTATATGGAAAATTCCTTCACCTTCAACGATGAGGTTATTGATCAGATGATTGAAAATGAGCTTTGGACAGAGGAGTCCTTGGAGCAGGCGGGGGGCAGAGAAACGATTCTCGCTATCCCTGATTCCCATTCCGTTGTTGTGTATGGAATTCTGGATGGCAATCTGGTGATTTACGGCGGCACCTATTATGAGGATGCACAGAAGCAGGAAGTGCTGGATGCCATCAATATCATGCTGCAGACAACAGAAATCGAATAAAAATCAAAAAAGAAAAAGGATAAATCCCGTTCTGAGATTTATCCTTTTTTGTATGCTCCTCAAAGCTTCCGGAGCTCTCTGTTCTGCTTTCTTGCGTGGAAAAGTGCTTTCAGCACGACCGCAACGATAGGCCCTAAAATCAGCCCGAATACTCCGATGCACTTAAAGCCGAAATACATGGAGAACAGCGTCAGCAGGGGATGCAGCCCAATCTGCGTGCCGAGAATTTTCGGCTGTAGAATTTGCCGCGTTATTTGGATGATACCATAAAGTGCCAGATAGCCGATGGCAAGGAAGGTATTTCCTCTGGTAAAGAAATAGATTGCGCCCGGCCAGAGGATGAACCCACTGCCGAAGAAGGGCAGGGCATCGATAATGGCAATCAGGATACTCAGCAGCAGTGGATGAGGCGAACGCAGCACCAGCATCCCGATGAGAGTGACGATAAAAACAAAGCCCATCAGAATCAGCTGCGTTTTGAGGTAGCCCAGGACAGAAGCCTTTAATTCCTGCTTTGTGGTATAGACGGAAAGCCCGAACAGCGGCGCAATATGAATTTCATACTGCCGGCGAAGCAGGTCTCTGTCCTTTGTGAAGAAATAAGCGGAAATCAGTGATACAAAAAACGCAATGAAAAAGCCGGAAACACCGCCAAGCTTGTCTGTTGCGCTACCTTTGGGAACAAGGGAGAGCAGAAAGCCGGAGGAATCCGTTTGCAGGTCGGAGAAAAAGACCTGTAATGTCTTTGGCAGCCTCTGCGCAAGGGTATCAAACCGTGTCCAGAAACGTGCAAGCCCCGCTTCAAACAGGTTGATATAGTGCGGCAGATTTTCGGAAAGCTCCTTCAGCTTGGCAATCAGCCCTGTGCCGCTCCAGAAGCCGAGCAGTCCCAACAGGGCAAACAGCAGCAGAATCCCGATGATGGCACTGATGCCGCGGGGAATATGAAATTTCTGCAGGCGGTCTGCCAGAGGGTTAAACAGCAGGCTCAACAGCCACCCGATGAGGAATGGCAGGAAAATCCGAAAAAGATAGCGAAAGAACAGAAAGCAGCCGAGCACTGCCGCAAGCAGCAGGACAATATCATGAATGGCTTGTTTATTTTTTTCGTAAAATGTCCACATAAAGATACCCCCTTCAGGGAAGGAAAAATTTTTCTTTTCTTCATTATTATAGCACAAAAAAAAGAGTAGGAATTTCATCTTTACCGTTTTTTAAAAGAATGTTAACTTTTTCGACAAAAAATTCATTTTTTGTGTAAGTTGATGGTTGCGTGTTTGTTTTATGTAGTGTACAATATCCATAATAAAAATGTATACAGTATAGAAAAAACGGGAGGCTACACCGTGAGAGAAATACGACTGAAGGCAAGAGCAAAAATCAATTTAACCCTGGATGTGACAGGCAAAAGGGAGGACGGCTATCATCTTCTGGAAACCATCATGCAGACGGTAGCACTGTATGACGGTATCTATATGAAGAAGCTGGAAAAGCCCGTAATCAAGCTGAAAACCAACCTGCCATGGCTGCCGACGGATGCGCGCAATCTGGCGTGGAAGGCGGCAAGCCTGATGCGGGAGGTCTTTGGCATAAAGGAGGGTGTGTTTATTGAGATTGATAAACGAATCCCCGTTGCGGCAGGGCTTGCCGGCGGCAGTACGGATTGTGCGGCTGTTCTGGTGGGCATGAACCGCCTGTTTGGTCTGGGGCTTTCCGAAGCACAGCTGGAGGAGATGGCAGGCAGATTGGGTTCGGATATCCCTTACTGCATCCGTCGCGGCACAGTTTTGTGTGAGGGAGTCGGCGAGGTGATGACAAATGTCGCACATCCTTGTCCGGATTGCTATGTGGTATTGGCAAAGCTGCCCGTCAGCGTTTCCACAGCTTCTGTTTATAAGCAGCTGCGCTGGCAGGAGATCGAGCAGCACCCCGATACAAAGGCAATGCTCAAAGCCATGGAAGAGAAAGATGTGGCAAAGATGGGAAAGCTGCTTTCCAATGTTCTGGAAACCGTAACCATTGAGCTGCATCCAAGAATCGCAAAAATAAAAGCACGTTTGATGGAATTAGGGGCGGAGGGTGCCCTCATGAGCGGTAGCGGTCCAACGGTGTTTGCCCTGTTTACGGACAGAGCAAAGGCAAGAAAGGCGGCGGCTCTGGTGAAACGGGAGTTTGCCCTGAAGGATTGCTTGGCAACAAGAACCTATCGGGTACGAAGAGAGCTGAGAGGAGAACATAATAATGACCGAAACAAAATTCAACATCAATACAAATGAGTATTTACCGTTGCGGGATGTCGTATTTAACACACTGAGGGATGCGATTCTGACAGGCAAGCTGGTTCCCGGAGAAAGACTGATGGAAAATCAGCTGGCGGAAAAGCTTGGCGTAAGCCGTACCCCTGTCAGAGAGGCACTGCGTATGCTGGAACTGGAAAATCTGGTAGAGTTGGTGCCCAGAAAGGGCGCGCAGGTGCTGGATATGACAGAAAAGGATATCGTAAATATTCTGGAAATCAGAAGCGCGCTGGAAGGGCTTGCAACCTCTCTGGCTTGTAGGAAGATGACAAAGGAATGTTTGCAGCAGCTGAAAAATATGGAAGTGGATTTTGAACGCGCGGTTGCGGAAAATGATGTAGAGCGTTTTGTGGATATTGACGAAGATTTCCATGATGTGATCTTTCAGGCAACAGAAAACGATAAGCTGATTCAGATGTTCCGAAACCTGAAAATCCAGCTGTATCGTTACAGAATGGCACAGGCGAAGAGCGATAATTCCATGTCTACCATCGTGGCACACCACAGAAGTATTCTGCGTGCGCTGGAAAATCATGACAGCGAGGAAGGCGCAGCAGTGGCACAGGGACATATCAAATACCAGACAGAATCCATTCTGCGTTTTATCAAAAATAAATAAGACAATATAAGCCTCCCCTGCGGAGGCTTTTTTGATGCAAACGAGTTTCTGCGGAAGGGCTTATCTTACAGTTTCGTTACAGAAAAACGGAAATTTTGCCTTTTGCTTGCAATCTTCCTGTGGATATCATAAAATAAAAGCATCAGTTGTCAGAATTTGAAGAAATAAGGGGGAAAACCCATGGCGGATACATTGTTCCCGAAACGGGAGGAGCGTGTGCCCTATGGCAGCGGAACACCTGCCGGACGGGACAGAAAAAATACAAAAGGCAAAAAAACAGGCAGAACGAACCGCAATAAGCCCACAGAAAAAAAGCGCGGCAAAAAGGACGGCAAGAAGCTGAACCGCAATGCACTTTATCTGATTGGGATTATAGTGATTTTATTCATCGTGTTTCTCTTTGTGCGCAAAAACGGCTCTGCGGTTTATATCGCGGATGAGCAGGTCGGGATTCTGGAAACCAGAAAGGTAACGGCGAAGGAGCTGACTGCCACACTGGAAAGTCAGCTGGAGGGTATTGTCGGCTCGAAGGTGCAGATTAACGAGAAAATTAAGGTGGAGGGCATCCATATCGGCTCCAAGGAGAAGAAGGATGTCTGCACGATGGAGCATTTGCTGCCGAAAATGCGCAGCAAGGTGACGTATAAGGTGGAAGCGGCGATTATTACAGTGGATAGTGAAAAGGTTGCCATCCTTGCAAATGAAAAAACGGCGAATGCCGTGCTCAAGCAGGTGCAGACCGACCTCATGCCCAAGGAGGGCGTTGCGGAGGATGCGGAAATCAGCTGGCAGGAGGATGTTGAGGTTGTGAAGGAATTTGTGGATTCCACGCAGATTCTGGAGCAGGAGGATGCCGTGAAGGTATTGGAATCCACTACAGAGGCAACCCAGAGTTATACCGTTCAGTCCGGCGATGCGCCGTATCTGATTGCAAATGAATTTAAAACAACGGTGGAAAAGCTGAATCAGCTGAATGAAGGCGCAAATCTTACCGGCGGGATTCGTGTAGGGCAGGTCATCAATGTGCCGGTACAGAAGCCGAAGATTTCCGTAAAAACAGTGGAAACACAGGTGCTGACGGCAGTGGAGCCGAAGACCTACCAAACTCAGTATGATGATACCAAGCCTTCGAGCTATCAGAAGGTCATCCAGCAGGGCAAGGCAGGGCAGAAGAAAAGCACCATCCGCATTACGCGTATCAACGGTGAGGTGACGGAGGAAAAGGAAGTGGATAAGGAAATTATCCAGGAGGCTGTGCCCGAAATCATCGTCAAGGGAACACAATAAAAAAATAGCGAAAAAAAGAGAGTCGTTCCGCAGATTTCTGCTGCGGAACGGCTTTTTTGTGGTAATATATTGATATCGAAACAGTACATATGAAAAAAAGGAGGGGGATTTCCTATGGGTATTTCTTTTTCTCTGAAAGGAGATTTTATCAAAAAGGACGAGGTTTTTGCACTGCAAAAGGAGGTGGAGCGCTGCCATTATGCGCTTCATGAAAAAACAGGCAAGGGCAATGACTTTTTAGGCTGGGTGGATTTGCCCGTAAATTACGATAAGGAAGAATTTGACCGCATCAAAAAGGCGGCGGCACGCATACAGGCAAACAGCGAGGTGCTGATTGTCATTGGTATCGGCGGCTCCTATCTGGGGGCGAGAACGGCGCTCGATTTCATCAAGACCCCGTTTTATAATGAACGAAAAAAAGACACCCCCGATATTTATTTCGTAGGGAATAACATCAGCTCTGCTTATCTGAATGATGTTCTGGCAATTTTGGGAGACAGGGATTTTTCCGTCAACGTCATTTCCAAATCCGGCACGACCACAGAGCCTGCGATTGCCTTTCGCATTTTCAAGCAGCTTCTGGAGAAAAAATACGGAAAGGCAGAAGCAGCAAAACGTATTTTTGCCACAACCGACCGCGCAAAGGGCGCGCTGAAGGGCATGTGCGACAGAGAGGGCTACGAAACCTTTGTCATCCCCGATGATGTCGGCGGACGCTTTTCCGTGCTGACCCCTGTCGGGCTTTTACCGATGGCAGCTGCCGGTGTGGAGCTTGATGCTGTGATGCAGGGCGCGGCGGATGCAAGAGAAAAATACAGTAACCCTGATTTAAGGGAAAATGACTGCTATCAGTATGCCGCACTGCGCCATTTGTTCTATCAGCAGGGCAAAACGGTTGAAATTCTGGCAAATTATGAGCCGCATTTGACCTCCTTCGGGGAATGGTTCAAGCAGCTTTTCGCTGAAAGCGAGGGGAAGGAGCATAAGGGCATTTTCCCTGTGGCGGCGAATTTCTCGACGGATTTGCACTCCATCGGGCAGTATATTCAGGATGGCCTCAGGTGCTTCTTTGAAACGGTGCTTTGGGTGAAAACGCCGAAATCTGCCGCAGTGGTGCCGTTTGATGCGCAGGATGAGGATGGACTGAATTTCCTTGCGGAAAAGGAAATCCATTTTGTCAACAGCAAGGCATTTGCAGGCACAATGCTCGCCCACATGGACGGCGGCGTGCCCAATCTGGTGATTGCGCTGGATAAGATGGACGCTTATCATTTTGGGGCGTTGGTTTATTTCTTTGAAAAGGCAGTCGGCATCAGCGGCTATCTTCTGGATGTAAACCCCTTTGACCAACCGGGGGTTGAGGCGTATAAGAAAAATATGTTTGCGCTTTTGGGCAAACCGGGCTACGAGGACAGAAAAGCCGAGCTGGAAGCAAGACTTTAAGACAAAAAAGAACTTCTCAAAATAAAAATGAGAAGTTCTTTTTGATTGCCGAAAATGGTTAAAACAGCTGCGCCAGTAAGGCGGTGCAAAGTGCATCATCCAATTCGAGCAGGCTTTTCCTTCCGTCCGCAAAGGTAACGGAAATTTTATGATTGCCCTTGACCTCGCTTTCGATTTTGTGGGAGGCAACCATTTTTTTGTTGAGAATAATCATATTGCCGAGGCTGACGGATAAAACCACCTTGCCGCCGGAATGCATAATTTTGCCGCCGATATAGTCGCCTGCGATAACCTTATTTTTTGCGCCTAGGATACCCATGAAACACCCTCCTTGATTTTTTCGCTTTTTCTTACAAAATAGCATTTTTGGTGAAACTTGGCAAGCAAAAGCTTCGTCAAATATTGGATGCCAAGCGGTTTTGTTTACTTTTGCGGCACTTTCTAGTATAATCGAAGAAGAATAGAATGAAGAATAAGACTTTCCGAGGGGGAGAGGACACTATGGACAGAAAAATTCTGATTGTCGATGATGAGAAAAACATCGTCGATATTATTGCGTTTAACCTGAAAAAGGAGGGCTATACCGTCATCACGGCGGCAGATGGGGAGGAAGGCGTGCAAAAAGCCATGGAGGAAAATCCAGATCTGATTCTGCTGGATATCATGATGCCGAAGATGGATGGCTACGAAGTCTGCAAAAAAATCAGAGAAAAGAAAAATACCCCGATTATCATGCTGACGGCAAGAGCCGAGGAGCTGGATAAGGTGCTGGGGCTGGAGCTGGGAGCGGATGATTATGTGACCAAGCCCTTTGGTGTCAGAGAGCTGATGGCAAGGGTGAAGGCGAACCTCAGAAAATCCGTTGTGCGCGAGGAGACTCCCGAACAGGCACCTGCCGGAAAGGGGAATTTTGGCAAGCTGGATATCAACCCCGATCGGTATGAGGTGCGGAAGGATGGGAGAATCATTGATCTGACTGTCAGAGAATTTGAGCTTCTGAAATACCTTTCCGCGCAGAAGGGGCAGGTTTTTTCCAGAGAAACGCTTCTGGAGAAGGTCTGGGGCTATGAATATTTCGGTGATGTGCGGACGGTGGATGTCACCATTCGCCGGTTGCGTGAAAAAATCGAGGATGACCCCGGCAAGCCGGTTTATATCCTCACAAAAAGAGGCGTAGGGTATTATTTTGACTGCTGAGAAAAGCGAGGGATTAGCTTTTGCGAATGCGAAGTATTAAATGGAAGTTAATTATCATGTATCTGGGGCTGGTGCTGATTGTGATGATTGTCAGCGGCACCTATATCCTGCTCAGCCTGCGAAATATCGAGATTGATAAATCCAGACAGGAGCTGGCAACCTATGCGGAGAGAATCAATGAACAGGTGATTGAGGGCGGCAAGGATGAGGAATTTCAGGAGAAGCTCTTAAAAACCGTATCAAATGCCGTCGGCATACAGGTGGGGAAACGATTGCCTCCACCACCGTAACGGAGGCACCCTATCCGGTTTATACGGATCAGGCGATTATTGCGGCAATGAACGGCATGACCTCCTTTTCCACACAGAAAAAAAGCACCGATTCCTTCGGGCTTTTGCGTGAATGGATGAGCTATGCCACACCTGTGCAGACGAGTGGGACAACCCCCTCCTATATCATCTATACCAGATTGGACGCAAGCGATATGCAGACTAGTCTGGATAAAACCACGCAGACGATTGTTGCGGCGGTTATGATTGCGCTGTTTCTGGCGGCGGTGATGGGCTATGTTTTTGCACAGACACTGACGGGCCCGATTCTTGCGCTGACAACGGGCGCGAAAAATCTGGCAGAAGGGAATATGGGTCAGAGCCTAACGGTGCGCAGCAATGATGAAATCGGTCAGCTGACAAGCAGCTTTAACAACATGGCGGCGGAGCTTTCCAAGAATATGTCAGAAATTTCAAGAGAGAAAAATCGTCTGGAAATTCTCCTGCATAACATGAGTGACGGCGTGATTTCCTTCAGTAAGGACGGCGAACTGATGCTTGCCAATGCGGCGGCAGAGGGGATGCTTGGTCTGGAAAAAATCGAAATGAATTTTACGGAATTTATCCGTGCGTATGATATCAGCTCCTCTGTCTATCTGGATATGGGGAATGAGCCCTCTAAAAAGGTTATTTTCCCTGTCGGCAAGCAGTTTATCAATGCGAATTTCTCTCCTTATTACGATAAAAGGGGCGAGGTTGAAGGCGTGGTTGTTGTTTTGCAGGATATCACAGAGCAGAAAAAGCTGGACGATATGCGAAAGGAATTTGTGGCGAATGTGTCGCATGAGCTGCGAACACCGCTGACAACCGTAAAAAGCTATACGGAAACCCTTCTGGACGGTGCTATGGAGGATGCGGAGATTGCGCAGGAGTTCCTTGGCATCATTAACAGCGAAGCAGACCGTATGGCATTTCTGGTGCGTGATTTGCTGCAGCTGACGCGTTTTGATAATAAGCAGGTGCGTTTGGATATTACGAAAATCGAAATGAACGAATTCCTCAGCATGACTGTCCGCCAGAACAAAATCCATGCGGAAGCTAAGCATCAGACGCTGACCTTTGAGCCCTATGAGCATGAGGTGGTTGTTTTCGGTGACAGAGACCGCGTGGGGCAGGTGGTGAATAATATTGTGACCAATGCCATCAAGTACAGCTTAGAGCAGGCGAGCATCCGCATTTTCATTACGGAGGAGGAGCAGTTCTATAAGATTCATGTGAAGGATACGGGCATGGGCATCACAAGAGAGGATTTACCCCGTATTTTTGAACGCTTCTATCGTGTGGATAAGGCGCGCAGCCGTGCCATGGGCGGCACAGGTCTGGGGCTTGCCATTGCGAAGGAAATTATGGAAAGCCACGGCGGTAAGCTGACGGCAGAAAGCGAATATGGCAAGGGAACAACGATGATTATGTGGTTCCCGAAGGAACGCCCGATTCTGGAATATGAAAGGGAGGAACAGAAGGCATAATATTACGCCGAAATACAGGAGAAAATAGCACCTCAGACAAATGGCTTAACCGCGGCGCGCTTGTCTGAGCAGATTGTTATAGAACTGTAAGGGCGTTGTAACATAATTGTAATCTTCCTGCGATATAATCATAGTAGACAAAAAGCAGAAATTTCCATACAATAGAATGGAACGAGAATGGAACGGCTTTTCCGAATATGATGAGATTGCAGAGGAGGTGACAGGAATGAAAGCATATAGAAAAAAACTCATTGGTTTGGCTTTGGCGGCAGTGTTTTCCTTTTCTCCTGTCAGTGTATTTGCTTCCTCGGTGAATATTACAAGTGGGCTGCAAATCGGCGGCGATGAGGTGGAATGTACCTTTGACAGCAGCCGAATTCTCTATGGGGAAGCGAAGCCCGGCACGGATATTACTTTTACGGTATCCAAAATGGATCGTTTCGGCAATATGGTCGAAACCCACAAAGAAACCGTAACTGTCGGCTCTATGGGGCTGTTCAGCGAAACCCTGCCCTTGAGCAGAGGGAATAACTATATTTCCTTTGCCGCAGAGGGAGAAGACAAGACCACAACGGTCATCAAGCAGGTGCCCCAGCAGGTGAAAAATCAGCTGCAGCGGATGATTGCGCTGCCTGGCATGGGTGCGAAAAAATAAAAAATCAAATAAAAATAAATTGAATAGAAAAAGCGGTGAGATCAAATGAAAGTATACAGGATTACAAATTTTATGATTGTTGCTTTGGTCATAACTGCGATTTATCAGACAGGAGAGTTATGGCTGGAAGGAACAAGCGGCCATAACTTTTTTTATGCCCTGACGAAGCAGCTGAGCTTCGGCAAGGAGGAGGCGGACGGGGATGTCCTTCTTGCTACCCGTTACGCGGTTGGGGAGGGCGAAGGAACCTTTTCGGTCTATTATCCCGATAATGTGGGGAATAGTACGCTTCTGGAAACGGCGAATAAGGCTCTGGGAGAGATTCTGTCCCAAAGCGGCGCATCCCCTCAGAAAACAACCGCTGATTGGAAAAAAATTTTGGCGGCGCGCTGCATTGTCATGCAGTATGATTTTATGATTGCTTCGGAGGAATATCTGGAAAATTATAAGGACCTGAAAACAAACCAGAAGCTGGAGCAGTTCGATTATATCACGATTGTGCCTGCCAGAAGGAGCGGCGAGGAAAGCTACGCCTATTTCGTCAATTCCGATACGAATGAATGTGTCGCGTTTCATTGCGAGGGCGGCGGCGCATCTGTCGCGCTCTATGATTCTCTGATGGCGGATGATGGCGATATGCGTTATATCTCCACAGGGCAGCGCACCAGTGCATCGGTGCTGTGGCGCAATATGTTTTTGCCGCAGTGGGCATATCTGCCCTATGAATATGCTGCTCTGGAGCAGGAGTTTGCCTTTGAAAAGGATGGCGAGCCGAGCCGCGCCGCATTGGAAAATACGGTGAAAAATTTCTTCCGCAATTTCTCTGTGGACTGGAGTGAGCGTGACGAGGACGGCACCTATACCTTCAGTGACAGCCAGACGGTTGTGAAATATCGCCCCGATGTGCGTATGCTGGAATATTACAGCTATGAAAACTATGCCGGCAATGACAGAACGGGATTGCTTGAGGGCTATCAGATTTGCTGTAATTTCCTGAAAAATGATGATTCCCTGCAAACGGATATTTATCTGGCGGATATCGAGCGCACCATCAATAATGAGGTTGTGTATTATTTTGATTATGCAGTGGATAACCTGCCGGTGAATCTTTCGCAGAATGTGAAGGATCGTATCGGTGCATCTCATGCCATTGAGGTAACGCTGCGAAATCAGGCGGTCAAGGAATACCACCGCTATGCGGTCAATTTCAGCGAAGCCGCAGAGAAAAATCAGGAGATTAACGTCCAGTTCATCGATGCACTGGATGATGCAAATAAGACCTATAAGGCCGTTGTCGAGGATAAGGATATCACCGATGTTAAGAATATTGCATTGGGCTATCATGTGGATTTGACGGGCGATATCCGCCTGAAATGGTTCGTTACCCTCTATGAGTATACCTTCGTGGTGGATACGGAGCAGGAAAAGGATTTAACGGGCGTAATGGCAGGAGAATAAGCGACATAGGAAATATGCAGAAGAAACTGTGCAGAAGAAAGGAGGAAGGGCATGGAACAATGCAAAAAAGTTTGTGATTGTTTTGCTGGTACTGCTGAATGTACTTCTGGCAGGGCTAAATTATAACCAGAATCGGGAAAACACCATGACGGCGACGCAGGAGCGCTCCATCTTTGAGGTGCTTTCGCGAAACGGCATCACCATGTATACCGACCTTCTGACGGAGCATCCCCCCATGTCCCGTCTGGCGGTGGAGCTGCCCTCCTATAATAAGGAAACGCTGGAGCGGCTGTTTTTCGGCAGTGCGCGCACAACCGTTTCCGCAAAGGGCGGCGAAACGGTCTATCAGGGGAAACAGAGCAGTCTGACCATGAGCGGTGCGCGCGGTGTCTGGGAAACGAAAGCAGTGAAAAGCGGCAAGGGCGAGATGACCAAGACAGAAGCCCTCAGAGAAGCACAGAAATTCATTGATAATACAGAGCATTTCTTTGGCAGCTATGGCGATGCCATTATTGCGGAGGAGAGCGATGGCTTTCGGGTGAATTTCTTCGGACAGTATAAACGGGAGAAGGTTTTTGCGAATTATTTCTCCTTTTTCGTCACCGCCGATGGAATTCAGAACATCACCTTCAATTATTACCCCGTGCGCGGCTATGCAGGCGAAAAGCAGGATTTAAGCTATGCGGATGAAGCCCTGCTTGCCTTCATGCGCGAATGGAAAAAGGGCGAGCATGCGGAGGAAGCAACCATTGACCGCATGGAGCTTGGCTATGCGCGGATGGAAAGCAATACCGCGGCGGATGGCGTTGCCTCGATCAATCTGGAGCCATGCTACCGCATTTATCTGATGGATGAGGAAAAGCCGTATCTCATCAATGCGTACACCTGTCAGATTTTAAATCAGTAAAACGAAAGGCAGTGAACCAACCCAAACGGGACGTTCACTGCCTTATTTTATTGCATTTCCTTCAGTGCCTTTTCGTATAGGTCATAATGCTTTGTCAAATCCGCATCACCATAGTAATAATGCAGTTCCAGAAGCGTCTGCCCCGAAACCAGATACAGCTTTGTATGATTTTTACCCTTTGCCAGAAGGGCGTAATCAAACGGTGTATCCTCCAAAGCCGTAGTTTCATAGGTTTCATAAGCACGACCCAGATATTCTTTAATATATTCCTTCGGGGAAAGGAAGAACGCAAGCCTGCGGTATTCCACCCAAAGCACCGATTCATACGGTTCGCCTAACGCATCTGTTTGATTCGGAATCCGCCCTGCCTGATTATAGGCAAGGTCAACAGGAGAGCCGAAGGTCGGATAGGAGTCGACCAGATTTGCTTCCCGCTCCCACCAGTCCTCCTTGGCATTGCCGTCC
>ERZ773260.4101-NODE-4101-length-12731-cov-3.707873_pt1 | contig 12731 bp, 10 predicted proteins | sample MGYA00511387_ERZ773260 | MGnify/ENA primary metagenome ERZ773260 (study PRJEB29015, sample SAMEA2737745) | human gut metagenome | biome: human gut; feature: human-associated habitat; material: faeces | place: China | collected 2012 ... | reverse complement strand
TTGTGAGTAGATTGATATTTATATCATCAAAAGCATACTCGTTGAAGTAGGAATGGAACATAGAAGTTTATAACTTTTTATAAGTTTTCAGTAACGGGGACATATGGATTATTTATCGAATAATGTGGCGGTGAATCTGAAGAGGATTCGGAAATCCAAGAGTATGAGTCTGGATCAGGTGTCTGAGCAGACGGGGGTGAGTAAGAGTATGCTGGCTCAGATTGAGAGAGGGACTGCCAATCCTTCTCTGGGTGTGCTAGGGAAGATTACAAGTGGTCTGAGGATAGAGTTTCAGGAGCTGATACAGCCGCCGAGAGTGGACTGTTGTCTGGTGACACCGGCAGAACTGGTTCCTACCAAGGAGATAGCAGGACAGTACAGGGTATGGACCTGTCTGCCTTATGAGGATACCCGTCTGGTGGAGGTGTACCGGATCGAGGTGGAACCGGGTGGTGTTTATATCAGTGGCAGCCATGGGGAGAAGACAAGAGAATATCTGGCTGTTATGGAGGGTGTGCTTACTCTGGAATGTCATGGTGAGAAGTATGAAATCCACAGAGATCAGGTGTTTAAGTTTGAAACGGATCAGGAGCATGTCTATCGGAACACAGGGAAGGAGAAAGCCTGCTGTACCTGTTTTTTTCTGGATTATCATTGATGCAGTTGTATCAGGAGTTTTGTTGCTGAAGCGGTCTGCCGCAGGTGGATTACCATAGTGTAGAACTGAGTAGTGAAGCAGGTGATTTTATCCGAAGTATGAGTGTAAAATGCGCAATATAATGCACAAAATGATGAAAAAGATACACCAGGAAATGAATATCTGAAAAGAAAGGATGTATGTAATGGTTTGTCAGTCTGCCATTTTATGAAGAGGCTGTGTTGTTATGAATTGTTGAGAAACCTTTATAATATCGCATGAATATGCAGGAAATATTGGATATACAATAAGGAGAACACAGAGCTTTCGTTACTGTTCACTCCGTTCTCAGTAACGATCTTTCTGTAAAAAATGTAAATGTTCAAAAAACATGTTGACAAATCATAAGGGCAGTGATATTGTAAGGGTGTACAAAATAATACACAGAAAAAGTTAAGCAAAGGCGCTTACCCATACGGGTCAGTTTGTCTTTGCTTTTTTTATTATCTTAAGGATGCAGGAGGGCACAGCTATGAAATTAAAAGACACAGGATTAACTTTTCAGGACATTAAGGACAAAGTAAACAAGTACATGATCGAGACTTATGAGAGATTTGATTTCCTTGCAGAGACAGCAGAGGGCATGTACATTTATGATGAGAATAAAACCCCATATCTTGATTTTTATGCTGGTATTGCAGTAAACAGCGCAGGAAACTGTAACCCTAAGGTTGTAGCTGCTGCAAAGGATCAGTTAGATGATATTATGCATACATTCAACTATCCATACACAATCCCGCAGGCGCTGCTTGCTGAGAAGGTCTGTGAAACAATCGGAATGGACAAGATTTTCTATCAGAACTCTGGTACAGAGGCTAACGAGGCAATGATCAAAATGGCCCGTAAATATGGTATTGAAAAGTATGGTCCAAATCGTTATCATATCGTAACTGCAAAGATGGGATTCCATGGAAGAACCTTTGGTGCCATGTCTGCAACAGGTCAGCCGGGTAATGGATGCCAGGTTGGATTCGGACCTATGACTTATGGTTTCTCCTATGCACCGTACAATGACCTTCAGGCTTTCAAGGATGCATGTACAGAGAACACAATTGCTATCATGGTTGAGCCTGTACAGGGCGAGGGTGGTGTACATCCTGCAACAATGGAATTCATGCAGGGACTTCGTAAATTCTGTGATGAGAATGATATGCTTCTTCTGATCGATGAGGTACAGACAGGATGGTGCAGAACAGGTGCTGTTATGTCCTATATGAATTATGGTATCAAACCGGATATCGTATCTATGGCAAAGGCTCTGGGCGGTGGAATGCCAATCGGTGCCATCTGTGCAACAGCAGAGGTTGCCAAAGCTTTCACAGCAGGTTCCCATGGAACTACATTCGGCGGACATCCGGTAAGCTGTGCAGCTGCACTGGCTGAGGTGAATGAGCTTCTGGACAGAGATTTGGCTGGAAATGCAAAGAAGGTTGGCGATTACTTTGCAGCTAAGCTTGAGAAGCTTCCTCATGTAAAAGAAGTAAGACATCAGGGACTTCTGGTAGGTGTGGAATTTGATGATACTATCGGCGGAGTGGATGTAAAACATGGTTGTCTTGACAGACATCTTCTGATCACAGCTATCGGAGCGCATATCATCCGTATGATCCCACCGCTTATTGTTACAGAAGAAGAGTGCGACAAAGCTGTAGCAATCATCGAAGATACAATTAAATCTCTGGAAAAATAAAAATCCGGCAACGGAGTGATACAGTAAGGACAAGGGCGTCACGAATTATATTCGTGCGCCCTTTTATGATATCAGAATCTGATAAAAATTTGAGTGTGAGAGGGAAGAGCATGAAACATCTGGTAATTACGATTGGCTGCGAATATGGAGCCAAGGGCAATGCCATCGGTAAGAAGATTGCACAGGATCTGGGGATTAAGTTTTATGATCGTGATCTTGTGGATGAGATTATCAAAGAGGTAGGCATCCCTACAGACATTATGGACAGAGTAGAGGAAGGCGGAACCATCGCAGGTAAAGGTGCACAGGGTGATGTGAGAGGTTCCTTTTCCAAATATGCGGATCTGACAGACCGCGCCATTCATGTACAGAAGCAGATTATCCGGAAGCTGGCTCAGAAAGAAGCCTGCGTGATCATAGGACGGTCTGCAGATTATATTCTGAAAGATACAGAAGGAATCCAGCTGGTGAGAGCATTTATTTATGCACCTAATGATGTGCGCATCCACAACATTATGGAAAGCCATAATCTCTCGGAAAAGGATGCAAAGCTTCTGCTGGAAGAGAAGGATAAACGTTATCATAAGAGACATCTGGCACTGACAGGAAGTAACCGCGGTGACAGACATAACAGAGATATTCTTATTAACAGTGATTTTCTGGGAATTCAGGGAACAGCAGAATATCTGGAAGACCTGATCGCAAAAAAATACGGAAAAAAGGAGGTCTAACCTATGGAACAGAAAACATCAGAATTTGACAAAGTGCTCGGCGCATGGGACATACTTGTAATTGCATTTGGCGCTATGATCGGCTGGGGCTGGGTAGTTTCTTCAGGTAACTGGATTGAATCCGGTGGTGTGCTTGGTGCAGCTATTGCATTTGCAATCGGCGGAATCATGATCTTCTTCGTAGGTCTGACCTATGCAGAGCTTACAGCAGCCATGCCTCAGTGTGGTGGAGAACATGTATTTAGTCATCGTGAGCATGTATTCAGCTACAGGGCAATGGGTTCTACAGGTTCTTTTATTTGCACCTGGGCGATTATTCTTGGATATGTAAGTGTTGCCTGCTTTGAGGCATGTGCATTTCCCACAATCATCACTTATCTGTGGCCGGGATTCCTGAAAGGATATCTCTATACAGTTGCAGGCTTTGATGTTTATGCATCCTGGCTGATCGTGGCGATCGTGATTGCGTTTCTTATTATGATGATCAACATTAATGGAGCAAAGACTGCAGCAGTTCTGCAGACTGTTCTTACCTGTATTATCGGCGGTGCCGGAATTATTCTGATCGTGGCTTCTGTGGTTACAGGAAGTGTGGATAACCTTCAGGGACAGATGTTTGTTGGAAACGGTACCGGCGAAGCAATGAAAAGTATTATTAAGGTTGCAGTCATCACTCCGTTTTTCTTTATTGGTTTTGACGTTATCCCACAGGCAGCAGAGGAAATCAATGTTCCGCTGAAAAAAATCGGTAAAATGATGATCCTCTCTGTTGTGCTGGCAGTTGTATTTTACTCACTGGTGATTCTTGCAGTAGGTTATATCCTGAATCCGGCAGAGATCATTGAGTCTCAGCAGGGAACAGGACTTGTAACAGCAGATGCCATGGCCAAGGCTTTCGGGACAAAGGTTATGGCCAAGGTTATCATTGTAGGCGGAATGTGTGGTATTATTACATCATGGAACTCCTTCCTCCTTGGCGGTTCCCGTGCCATGTACTCTATGGCAGAATCCTACATGATTCCTCCGTTTTTTGCAAAGCTTCATCCGAAGCACAAAACTCCGGTTAATTCTCTGTATCTGATCGGTGCCCTGACTATGCTGGCTCCTTTTGCAGGAAGAACAATGATGGTCTGGATCTGTGATGCAGGTAACTTCGGATGCTGCCTTGCATACTGTATGGTCTCTGTCTCTTTCCTGATCCTTCGTAAAAAGGAACCGGATATGGCAAGACCTTACAAAGTAGGCCACTACAAATTTGTAGGTTTTATGGCAGTAGTCATGTCAGGGCTGATGCTTCTGGTTTACTGTATTCCGGGTTCCGGTGGAAGTCTGGTATTTCAGGAATGGCTTATGGTAGGTAGCTGGAGTTTACTTGGAGTTGTATTTTATGCGATCTGTAAACGTAAATATAAAGAAGACTTTGGTAAACTTATTGAACTGATCTCTGATGAGGATGCAGCAAGTCTTATGCCGGAGGCTGATGATGAAGAGCTTGATGTGGTAATCGATGCGGCTATTGACAGGGTGCTTTCCTCTATGGCATAACGCTATAAATGACATGACAATTATTTTGGGTAACAGAGTTTTGAATTTGTGCAGGGTAGATGCCCTGCACATTGCAATATTGAAAAAATACAGGAAAAGAGGCAGAAATTAATGAATCCATTTAAATTTTTTATTCCTCAGAATATTACAGTCGGTGCAGGTACTCTGGCGAAGCTTCCGGAATGTGCCAAAAAGCTTGGAGGTTCTCATGCAATGCTGATCTCAGGACCAACTCTCCGGAAAATGGGAGTTGTGGATAAGGCGGCGGATTATCTGAAAGACGCCGGAATGGCAGTGGATATTTTTACAGATGTAGAAGCCAATCCGTCTGTCACCACAGTGGAAAAAGCGACAGAAGCGTATAAGGATTCCGGTGCAGATTTTATCGTTGCGCTGGGTGGTGGTTCTCCTATGGATGTGGCAAAAGCAGTGGGAGTTACGGCTAAATATGGCGGCAGTATTACAGAATATGAGGGGGCACATAAGGTTCCCGGAAAAATTGTTCCGCTGATCGCAATCCCGACTACTGCGGGAACCGGTTCAGAGGTTACGGCATTTTCTGTTATCACTGACCACAGCAGAGATTATAAGCTGACGGTATTCAGTTATGAACTTCTTCCTGCATATGCGATTCTGGATCCTGAGCTTCTCACCTCTGCTCCGGCATCTGTGGCAGCAGCATGCGGAATCGATGCATTTATCCATGCGGAGGAGGCTTATGTTTCCACAGCAGCATCTCCGTTTTCTGACGCAATGGCAGAGAAAGCAATGGAGTTGATCGGTGGAAATATCCGCCGTTTTGTGGCAAGACGTACAGATCTGGAGGCTGCAGAGGCAATGCTTACAGGATCTCTTTTTGCAGGAATCGCCTTTTCCTTTGCAAGACTTGGAAATGTCCATGCCATGAGTCATCCGGTAAGTGCTTTCTTTAATGTGGCACATGGAGTGGCAAATGCAGTTCTTCTCCCTGTGATTGCAGAATATAATGCGCTGGCAGATCATGGCAGATATTTGAAGATTTATAATTATATCAGTCCGATCCCTGCATATGAGGATGAATTCGAACCACTGATGCTGATGGATGCCATCAGGGAATTAAACGAAGATATCGGAATCCCGGAAGACCTGACCACAGCCATCCGCCAGGCGAAGAAGGGAGAAGATATTTCTGATGAGGAGATTGAAAGCAAGATTGATGCCATGGCAGATGATGCTATGAAGAGCGGAAATATTGCAGTAAATCCAAGATCCTCCAGGAAACAGGATATTGTGGAATTGTATCATAAGGCTTTATAAATTCAGATAAAGAGGAATGCAGTATTTTATGTAATTGCTACAGGTTAACAGAAGGTATTGATTAAAATATCTGCTATTATAAAAAACGTGCAGAAACATTGAAGTCGACAGATAACTTCAGGTTTGAAGATTTATCCCGATTTTAAAATGTATCTGCACGTTGTTTTTTTTGAGAAATTTCCATTGTATAACTTGCCTGATAGAAAGAAAGATTATATAGTATTAATCAAAATATAGTAAAGTAATGTGAGTTAAAATATTGATTGTTCAGGAGGATTTTATGGCAAAGAAGAAAATATATGCAGTGCGCAAAGGACATAAAACAGGACTTTTTGCTACATGGGCGGAGTGCCAGAAGGCAGTAAGCGGATATTCAGGAGCTGAGTTTCGGGGATTTACAGAGAAAGAGGAAGCATTGGCTTTTCTGAACATGGAGACAACAGGAAATGTATCCGGTGATAAAGCAAAAGAGGCGGCAGGAATCGTGGAAGTACCTGAAAATATGGTCATTGCTTATGTAGATGGAAGTTTCGAGAAAAGTATTGGCAGATATGCCTTTGGTTGTGTGATCCTTACACCGGATGGACAGGAAATCCGTAAATCCGGCAGCGGCAGTGATTCTGCAGGAGTCGCGATCCGAAATGTGGCAGGAGAGATGCTTGGTTCCATGACTGCAGTAAACTGGGCCATAGAAAACAAATATCCAGCTGTGGAAATCCGCTATGATTACGAAGGTGTAGAGAAGTGGGTAACAGGTGTGTGGAGAGCCAAAACACCTCTGACCAGCAAATACGCAGCCCATATGCAGGAAGCAGGAAAGAAAGTAAAGATTTCTTTTTGTAAAATAGCAGCTCATACGGGCAATCACTACAATGAAGAGGCAGATCAGCTGGCTAAGAGTGCATTGCTTAAAATGGATGAAGAAGTACGAATATAAAAATCTTATCACTGAAAGGCGATTTCCAAAGGGATGAAAAGTTTATGTGGATGACAATTTGAGTGATCCTCAGGGAAATCAATATACGGAAGTGGAAAAATAAAAAGCAGCTGTGTTACCATTGAAACTGTTAGCTGAAATTTTTATCAAGTAACAGTTTCAATTGACAGGTAACGCAGCTGTTTTTGCTTATGAAAGTGTCATATCCCCGTCTTTCACCCATCCAAGCTTACGGATAAACATGTTGATGAGCGGACACAGGATTGCAGGCAGGATAAAGGAAATCAGCAAAAGTCCGGCCCAGTCCCAGCCTGTGACAGCTGTTTTTGTTCCTGCGGCAATATCATTCATCCATCCGGTGTAGACACCAATCTGTCCTACGAAACCACAGGTACCCATACCGGAAGAAACCGGAGTACCGTTCATCTGAAGTTTGAACAGACAGGTTGCCCCATTCGGAAATCCACGGGTCGGTGATGGCAGAAGTAAGGATCGGTGCAATCCAGATGCGTGGATTTTTTACGATATTTCCCATTTGGAGCATGGATGTTCCGATTCCCTGAGACACAAGACCACCCCATTTATTTTCGCGGAAGGACATTACTGCGAAACCTACCATTTGTGCACAGCAGCCTGCTACAGCAGCTCCTCCGGCAAGTCCGGTAAGGCCAAGCGCAGCACAGATTGCGGCAGATGAGATAGGAAGTGTCAGTGCAATACCCACAAATACAGAAACAAGGATTCCCATCAGGAACGGCTGCAGGTTGGTTGCCCACATAATAATATTTCCCACTTTCATCGCTGCACTTCCAAGTGCCGGAGCCCACCATGCGGACAGGGCAACACCTACACCGATCGTGACAAGTGGAGTGACCAGAATATCAATTTTGGTTTCCTTAGATACTGCTTTTCCGATTTCGGAAGCGAAGATGGCTACAAATAATACAGCCAGCGGTCCGCCTGCACCGCCTAATGCGTTAGATGCAAAGCCAACAGTGATCAGTGAAAACAACACCAACGGCGGACAATGCAGCGCATAGCCGATGGCGACAGCCATGGCAGGACCACTCATTGCAGATGCCAGAGAGCCTACGGTATACTGGGTGTCGTTTACAGTTGCCACAGCAGTGGTCAGAAATGAAATATGAAACTGTGTTCCAAGTGTGTTGATGATCGTGCCGATCAGCAAGGAGCAGAAAAGACCCTGCGCCATGGCACCAAGGGCATCGATTCCATAACGTTTTATGGAGATTTCGATGTCTTTGCGTCTGAGAAATGCTTTAAACTTTTCCATAGATTACTTTCTCCTGTTTTTATTATGTATAGAAGGGTGTATATACACCTATATACGTTTTTCTCATTATAGTCACATTCACGGAGTAAATCAAGTAGTTTTGTAACTGTTCACATACCACTATCCCGCGAGGTGTTTTGGCATGAATATGCCAAAATCCCGAGACATACAAGCCAAAATTCCATTGCCGCAGGCAATCTGGAATGAATTTTGGCTACGTTACTGTGAACGGAGTGAACAGTAACGTAGTTTAAAAATAGTGGAAAACAATTTACAGAAAGAATATTGTAAAGTATTTTACTGTCTGATATGATAGAAAGAGTTAATTTTACGGAGGAAAAAGAGATGAATGAATGGATCAGAAAAATAAACTGGAAGTATGTGGTCGTAATGTTGATTGGAAATATAATCCTTGGTCTGGGAATTGCAATTTTTAAACTTTCCGGTCTTGGAAATGACCCTTTCAGCGGAATGGTCATGGCACTGGCAGAATGTGTGGGAATTGAATATGCCCGTTTTTTAATTCTTCTGAATCTGGGATTTTTTGTAATAGAAATTATCTGGGGAAGAAAGCTTATCGGATTGGGAACGATCATAAATGCGTTATTCCTTGGATATTTTGTTACATTTTTCTATAACCTGATCACATCTGTGATCGATGCACCGGATCAGATGGCAATGCAGGTGGTTACCGTATTTATTGGAGTTATCATAACAAGCCTTGGAATTTCCATGTACCAGCTTCCGAAACAGGGAGTTGCACCATATGACAGTATTTCTCTGATCATGACAGAGAAATGGCCGAAAATTCCGTATTTCTGGTGCAGAGTATCTAATGATGCGATCAGTGCACTGGTGTGTTGGCTTGCAGGGGGAATCGTCGGACTGGGAACACTGGTCAGTGCATTTGGATTCGGACCTTTTGTTCAGTTTTTCGATACACATTTTACATCAAAAGTGCTGGCAAAGCTGGAAAAATAATAAAAAACTGTCCTGTATATGCACATTATACGTAGAAAATAGGTGCATTACAGAGACAGTTTTTTTATTTGTCAGCCTGTTAACTGCATATATGACATGCTTTACATGCAGATGGCGTAGTAGCGCATCCTCCCATAGCAGTTTCACGCAGTTCTGCAGGAAGCTTTTTACCCACGGTAAACATCGTCTGGATCATTTCGTCCAGAGGAATCAACTGCGGGATTCCTGCGAGAGCCATTTCTGCGGCAATTATAGCGTTTGCCACACCTGCAGCATTTCTGTTCTGACATGGATATTCTACCAGACCGCCGACCGGATCGCATACCAGACCAAGCATGTTCATAAGAACAGTAGATGCAGCAAAAGTACATTCTTTCGGTGAACCTCCCATCAGCTCTACAGCAGCAGATGCAGCCATTGCAGATGCAACCCCTACCTCGGCCTGGCATCCGCCTACCGCACCTGCAACAGTTGCATTTCGCATTGCCAGATAACCAATGGCACTTGCGTTAAATAATGCCCGTATAATCTCTTCATCAGAGAATTGATAATGTTCCTGCATTGCCAGCATCAGCCCCGGTACGATTCCGGCAGAACCGGCAGTAGGAGAGGCCACGATCAGCCCCATGGAGGCATTCGTTTCCAGTGTAGCCATAGCATAAGTAATTGCCTTCTGAAGCAGATTTCCGCAGAGACCTTTTTTCTCCTGAGCGTGGAGACTCAGCTTTCTGGCTTCGCCGCCAATCAGACCACCCATAGATTTTACCGGCTGTCTGATTGGTGAGAAAGCAGCATCTTTCATAATTCCCAGTACTCGTGTCATTTTTTTATTTACAATCTCAGAGGCTGTTTCGCCAAGCTCAATCTCACGGATACGCATAATCTCTGAGATAGGAAGATTTTTTTCTTCACAGAGTGCTAAGAGTTCATTTGCATTTTTAAAATCCATGATAAAAATCCTCCTTTCTTTACATCTGTACGATCATAACTTCATGAATATTCGGGTTCTCGCGAATCGCAGGAACGATATTCTCAGGAAGTTTGCCGTCAGATTCTACGATTGTATAAGCAATCTCTCCCTTGCTTTCACGGAACAGACGCATAAATGCAATATTGATATTGCGGTCACTCAGGCATTTGGTAATATAGGCCACAACGCCGGGAGTGTCCTGATGAATCACGATCACTGCACTGTACTCGCCTGTAAAGTCTACCTGTACGTGATTGATATCTACAATACGGACCTTGCCTCCTCCAAGGGATTCGCCGCGTACGGTCATTTTCTGGCCTTTTTCATTTTCCATGCAGATATCTACGGTGTTCGGATGAATATCTGTTTCCTGCTCATTTGGAGTGAAAGAGAATTTCAGACCTTTTTCATGAGCAATGTCAAAAGAATTTCGGATGCGCATATCATCGGTAGAGAATCCCATAATACCGCCCAGCAGAGCTCGGTCAGTACCGTGACCATGGTAAGTTTTTGCAAAGGAGCCGTACAGGATGAAGTCGGCTCTCTTTAACGGGCCTTCGATCATTTTCTGGGCAAGATAGGAAATACGCGCCGCACCTGCGGTATGTGAACTTGAAGGACCGATCATGTTCGGCCCCATAACATCAAATACACTGATAAATGACATATTTTTTCTCCTGTGAATATCAATTATAGTCTTGCATGTTTATGGCAATAATCTTATTATTTGCAAATTTCTGATTATATTCTATCATTTAGGAATAAAAGAAGCAAACTTATCGTTAACATTAACAAAAATTAATGTAAAAAATGAGAAAACAGGGTTGCTTTTTCTCTACTGGGCGGTTACAATAACTGTGCAAATTGAAAATAATTTTAAAAATGCTGTTTCAAAATAGGGAACAGCATAAAATTTGCTGTTAGAAATCAGATTCCCGAAAACAGGGTCTGATATCCGAAATCGTAAATTTTAAAGAAAAGGCAGGTGGAACAGAATGGATAATTGCGATTCTCATGGGCGAAGTAGTAGCACAGGATCTGAATTAAAAAGAGTATATGAGTATAGCAGCCGTTTTTGTTCTGCTGTAGTCATATATTTTCAGGATTTTCCATGTATGCATATAAAATAGAAGTTTTTTACTGTCTGTGATCTGACAGTTTCTGTATGTGGAAGATCGGATGTCTTTTTCATTTCTTATCCTGTATTTATGAAATTCCCCCGAATCATGCAATTACATATTGAGCAGTAATGATCCGGCGAAGATGCCGGACAGTTACGGACAGCGGATGAATAGCAGGTTATGGTTTGATACCCTGCGGTTTATCGTGCTGGAAAAAGCATGGAAGAAATGGCAGTAAAATGTAATAAATAACAGACTGCTTTCTTTTGGTGTGCTTTTATGCAAAAAAACGGAGGATGAAAGAATGGAGAAAAGAGTACAGGATTATTCCAAAGAAATTCTGAAGATCATTCGCAGCAACACCTCTCCGGCCGTTATGGGAGAAAGGCTGCAGGATTATCATGAGAATGATCTGGCAGATGTAATGCCGAAACTGACTGTACAGGAGCGGTGCAAGCTGTACCGTATCCTGGATACAGATATGCTCTCTGATATTTTTGAATATACAGATGAGGAGAATGCAGCAGAGTATCTGAATGAAATGGATGTGAAAAAAGCAGCAGCCATTTTATCCAGAATGGAGACAGATGCTCTTGCAGATGTATTAAATAAAGTTGAAAAAACAAAGAAAAAAATACTGATCGATCTGCTTGAACCTGAGGTTCGACGTGATGTGGAGATGATCGCATCCTTTGATGAGGATGAGATCGGAAGCCGCATGACAACAAATTATATTGTGATTACAGATAAACTGACAGTTAAGCAGGCAATGAGCAGTCTGATCGAACAGGCTGCAAAAAATGACAATATCTCCACTATTTTTGTAGTGACAGAGCAGCAGAAATTTTATGGGGCCATTAATCTGAAAGAACTGATCATTGCCAGACGGGATGATCTGCTTGAGAATCTGGTGGTGACTTCCTATCCATATGTATATGCGGAAGAAAATATTGATGAATGTATCGAAGAACTGAAAGATTATTCTGAGGATTCTATTCCGGTTCTTGACAACGATAATCAGCTTCTGGGTGTCATCACATCTGCCAGTATCATTGACCTGGTTGATGATGAGATGGGTGATGACTATGCGAAGCTGGCCGGTCTGACAGCAGAAGAGGATTTAAAGGAGCCACTGAAAGAAAGTATGAAGAAACGTCTGCCCTGGCTGATCATTCTTCTGGGACTTGGTATGGTAGTTTCCTCAGCGGTAGGAATTTTTGAGAAGGTGGTGACTGCACTTCCGATTATTATGTGCTTCCAGTCTTTGATCCTTGATATGGCAGGTAATGTGGGTACCCAGTCTCTGGCTGTGACGATTCGTGTGCTGATGGATGAATCTCTGACAGGTAAGCAGAAACTGGAACTTGTGTGGAAGGAAATGAGAATTGGTCTGTGTAATGGCGGACTTCTTGGAATTCTGTCTTTTGCGCTGATTGGATTGTATATTTATCTGTTTAAAGGAAAAACAC
>ERZ773260.4079-NODE-4079-length-12787-cov-3.219447_pt1 | contig 12787 bp, 9 predicted proteins | sample MGYA00511387_ERZ773260 | MGnify/ENA primary metagenome ERZ773260 (study PRJEB29015, sample SAMEA2737745) | human gut metagenome | biome: human gut; feature: human-associated habitat; material: faeces | place: China | collected 2012 ... | reverse complement strand
ATATAGGACTATTTGTTAACATAAGAAAAGGAAGCTCTCGAGACTTCGCTGGTGCATTAACTTTGGATTGCCTGGTGCATTAATTCTGGAATGAGCAAAGAAGTACTTCTTTTGATGTAAGTTGGTATCTGCTCTTTTCGCAGACAATAGAATTCCTCTCCTCTTGTGTTGAAGTTATTAAGAAAGCTATCTCAGCCCGATTAAAGTAGTCTGATAAATCGTCTTTTATTACCCCATGTTGCAGAAAGATAAAGGGAATTTTTTTATCAACTCTGTCATCAAAAGGTTTTAATTGTTCTTGATCTAGATGAGAGGAAATTATCTTTGAGCAGTATTGTAAAGCTGTTTTATGTTCTGTTGAACCATACTCAATCAGCTTAAATCCTTCTTTTTCCAATCGAATCCAATCACTACATCCTTTACTTAAGATGAACCAAGCATTGATATACGGGGCTCGATGTCTCAAAAATCTATAGAAATGTTCACCATTATCGTCTGCATGGCTGACACGATCAAAGATTAACCAACAATTATTAAAATGAGAAGGGGGTAATAAATAACGTTTTAATAAAATAAAATTGTTGAATATGTCAGATACCCTTACGACAGTTTTCTTTTTGTTTTTAATGGCCAACGATGCTTCTTTCCCCCCAACAACTGCTCTGATATTTCCGCTTTGACAAGAGGGTAACGAAATCCAACAAAGTTTAATCAGGGAGAAGTCTTGTCCACAAAAACTATTTGAAACTGTCTTGGTATCAATCGGAAGGACTTCTGCGTTGTCTATATAGAAGTGATATTCTTCCTCCCTATCCTTGATAAGAAATTGGCACCTTATCGCGCACAAAGAGTTATCGTATTTTGTTATGTTGATGACTCTTTCTACGTCGGTAACTCTCTTTGTAAAGAAAGCAATTGCAGTGTTTAACTCCTCATTCCTATATCTGCAAGGAGATTGCTTGAAAAGAGAAGGTTCTATCCTTTGATAGATTGAAAATAACAAGTTTAAAAATTCTTGTTGAGTCTTTTCTCCAAACTTTGCTACTAACTCATCATTATTCTTTAATTTTGTAAAGAACCAGTAAGTTTCATAAAGAATTGAATGTTGGATATACAAGGGGGGGGGGAACCATTCTATTACCATTTGTGGATAAATCTAACAGCCTTAATGATCCAAATTGAAGACAGTCTTTGTAGCGTTCCTCTACCTCCCAGTACTTATCAGTCAAACTTGACAAATTTTGTCTTTTTCTATGAAAATATTTTGCTTCTTTGAGAAAACAAATACTTTTTTCCTCGTTTTCTAGGAATAAAGTGTTTATAAAAAAACCATCTTCAAAAGAAGGTTTAATCAAATTTGAGAAGCGAAAATCTTTCAGTAGCTCTTTTCTGATAAAAACCGAATTGCAAAGTATTTGTATATAATCATCCAAATGTTTTATCTTTCTAACTGTTAGAGGAAAAAAATATTTATATCTTAAGGGATGAGCATTTGAAAATCTGTTTTTATTCTCATAAAAAAAGATAACATTAAGAGAGATGAAGCCTATATTTTGCTGTTTAGAATAAGCTGAGATTTCATCTACTTTCTCGACAGCATAACAATCGAAAAAATCGTCTGAATCAGCAAAAGTAACCCAGTCATTCTTAGCAAATTTTATTCCAAAATTCCGTGCTGCAGCTACACCTTCATGTAATTTCGTAACACCAATAATATTATTGGGATATCTTTTTTCCCATTTTTTAATTTTTTCTAGAGTATTATCGGTTGAACCATCATCAACAAGTATTAATTGAATATTTTTTTTAAAGTCAAGTGTTTGGTAAACCAGAGACTCAACGAAATCATCAATATATTTCTCAACGTTGTAGCATGCTGAAATAATAGAATAACTTGAATTTCCTTGGGTTTTTCTATTAAAAAAAGAAATAGTTCTGTCTCTTAATTTTTTAGCACCAAAAGAGCGTGAGAAATAATTATCAAGCTTGCTGAGTATTTTTTTTCTTAAAAAGAATATTAAATTATCCATATTAAAACATTTGACCAAAATTCTAGTTTATAAAAATGTGTTCGAGTTCACTTATCGAGTTAAATACTCTTTCACAGCACTTACTATCTCTAAAAGGAAAAGTCATTTGCATTCTTTGCAAATACAGATTTTTAGGTATACAGTTACTTCTTAGAGACGACTCAAGGCACCTGAACAATTCTTCTTCTCTCTCAACGATTGGGCCAAAACCATTAAGGTCATAATCGAAGTATCCTTTTTGATACGTGTGGTAATCGTTTTTAAATATTTTACCTCTGTCGAATTGATAATAAATAACATCTTTTTTCAAATAAGCCATGTCAAAAGCCGCACTTGAATAATCAGTAATCATCAACGAAGCATGCCCTACAATGTCTTGGAAGCTATGAGTAGCGTGGGAACAAATCTCCACATAAGAAGGTACAGAGAAACAGTTAAGATACGGTTGAAAATTAAAATGGAGGAAAAACTTCAGATGAAAATCATATTTTTTCAACAACTCAAATAAAAGAGGATTTGTCAGAAAATTACACCACTTTTGAAAAAATTCTGAATCCTTGAATTTTGGATTAAAACTTCGTTCAGTTTCTCCTACTAACGTTCCAACAAGAGAATTCCTCCAAGTAGGCATAACAAGAATTAGTCTTTGAGGATTGTTCTTTTTCAACAGTAAGTCATGCCGAGGAAGTCCAGAGAGAATGACTTCTCTTTCACCCAATTGATATTTACTCTGGTTATTTATAATTGAGTTTGTCTCATCAACTGTAGAGGTCAGCATCAATCTTATTTTTTTTGAATTAAGCCACCCAGATAAATCATCCTTAATGACTCCGTGTTGCAGAAAAATAAAAGGGACTTTTGTGTTCGTTCTGTCTCCGAATGAGTTAACTACATAGTCGTCCGCATGAGATGAAATTAAACACCAGCATGATCTCAATGCTGTTTTATGCTCTTCAGAGCCGTACTCAATTAACTTGAAACCTTCGTCTTGCAGCCTTTTCCAATCATGAGATTTTTTTTTCAATAAGAACCACGCATTGATCTCGGGCTTGTTTTCTTTCAAATATCGATAAAAGTGTTCTCCGTTGTCATCGGCCTGGCAATCTCTGTCTGAAACTAACCAACATCTAGCATATTTAGAGTTTCTCTGTAACTCATTGTTTCGACTAGACAATAGAATAGAGGCTATCTCACTGATAGCTACATCTTTAATAAATATTTTGTTGTTTATTGAAATTGGGCGTACTCGGCCGTTAACTGTTAAGGAAAGTTTATCTCTTGGGTGAAAATGTTCTAGGGAAAGCCATCCCACAAGCCAATAGGACAAAGTCCTTCCACAAAAATTATTCCTGGCATAGCTTATAGAGGCTGGTCTGATCAACTTATTGTTTATGTAAAATTTAACATCAAAATCCCCCCCCCCCTGTATTTTTGGACTTAATAATTGGATTCTCAACTCTTTGTTAGATAACATTGAGGAGATATGGGCAAAAGGTATGACCTCGTTATGTGGTTCGACTTGATTTGCTCTAAGAAAAAAAGACAATTCGGCTTTATCATCTTGACTTAAACCGACACAAGAGTATTTTTGAAAAATTTCGGGTTCAATATAAGCAAAACAAACTTTTAGGAGGTTAATAAACTCATCGCGCTCTTGTTCTGACAAAAACTCAATCCTGTCTTCTCGGTTCCTTAGTTTGCGGAAGTACCATTGAATATGATAAATAGCAACATTTTGGACAAAAACCGGTACTCTATTAAATTTTTCGGCACTTTTTTTCAAAAGCCTCAATAATCCAAATTTTTGGACATCGATAAATTGTTCTCGTCGATACCAACAAATGTCAAGAGTGCTGGAAAAATTTTTTCTTTTTCTATAGAAATATCGTGCTTCTTTTGAAAAACAGATGCTCTTTTCCATATTTTCCAAAAAGAGGCAGTTAACGAAGAAAGAATCCTCGAATGTTGGTTTGATCAAATTCGAGAATAAATGTCCTACAACAATATCACTTCTGATAAAAAGCGAATTGACCGACATCTGAATAAAATTACCAAGGCATTCAACCTTTCTTACTGTCGTATTGTCTTTAAATCTGTATCTGAGCGGATGATCTTCGATAAAGCCCTTTTTATCTTCATAAAAAGAGATATAGTTCAAGCTTATGAAAGCTAGGTTTGAATTTCGTTCCTTCTCAATTAGTTTATCAACCTTTTCAAACGAGAATGGGTCATAGAAATCGTCTGGATCTGCGAATGTAACCCAGGGGGATTTAACATAAGATAGTCCATAATTCCTCGCACTAGCTTGTCCGGCATTTTCCTGATGGAGCGCAATAATATTTAAAGGGTAACGTTGCTGCCATTTCAGTATTTTTTTCCACGTGTTGTCTGTAGAACCGTCATCGACCAAAATAACTTTAATATGTTTTTTAAAATCCAAGGTCTGATGGATTAAGGATCCTAGGAAAAAATCAAGATAATCACCAACGTTAAAACAAGCCGAAACCACAGAATAAGAAACGTATGCATTATTCTGTTTAAAGAAATAATATGCAACAATTGTCCGAAATTGATACCATTTAAAGTTCAAAGAAACGTAACAACCTAATAAAGGAACAATGTGTCGTCTGTATGGGGCAAGTTTCTGTTTAAGCCAGGAAAAAGTTTCACTTTTCACTTCTATTTATTCCAAAAAAAACAAGTAATAGACTGTCGTTACATTCAGACAGTTTCCGCCTGTTTTTTGCTCCTTTACTGTTAATCAATTACTACTGCTGTTGTTGAATTACTTTTGAGTAGTGTTCTTTCCTTAGAAAGACGCAGTACAGGCTAAACAACAGAAGTAGCAACTAGGAGAGCGACAATATCAGTGTCTGTTCAACTTGTCTAGCCAACAGATTCCCCTATGACATTACCTCTGTATGGATTGTTTTGAGCTAACTCGGTAGTAAAAGCTGTAGGATGAGAAAGGGGAAGGGTATGACAATTTTGGAGATGATTACCTGCACAATAGTCAAAGTTTAAAGAGTTGAGGCTCCTGACCGGAAAAGGTCACCCAATTATAAGAATATTGTTCACATTGAAAATAACATAAGGAAATCCTAAAGTCATCCACTTTTTCTCAGCTTTGCTAGTTGCCTAATTTTTGAAATCGCTTTTAGTCCGTTAATTACGAATCTTTTTGTTAAATAAAATGTTTCGCTTTTATCTTTTTAATTCCAGTATACCAATCATCGATGGAAAAATATTTTTCTACTGTCAATATGGATTGTTCAGATTTCTTGCGCCAGGTTTTTATATTTAATGCCTCATTGATTGCATCGATAAAACAATTAACCTCAAGTTTCGAAACGAATCCATTTAAGTCATTTATTATCCAGTAAGCTCCTTCACCGTTTGTCACTATAGGTACACACCCAAGTGACATTGCCTCTAATAATGCATAATTACAGAAAACGACATTTGCAGGGAAAATGAAAATTTTGGATTGCTTTAAAAGTTCTTCTGCATTATCGACAAAGCCTAATATCTTAATATCATTTTCTAAGCCTAACTCACGGATTTTATTTATAATTTTTTTTTTGATAACGGGGTTCAACTTTGTAATTCTTGTTGTCAAGAATACCAAAACCGGCCATAACGATATTGAGCTTAATATTAGTCTTCTTTAATAATTCATGAAAAACTTCAATTAAAAATAAAATATTCCTTTCTTTCCTTGGAGAGTTGAGAAATAAGATATCGATCTTCCGCTCGGAATAATCTAGAATTCGACATTTTTTAATTGGTACACCATTGTGTAGGCATTCTAACTTTGATAAAAAACCTAGTTGAATAGCTTTCGTTGTTAAATGCAATTCCTTCGAAATTATGAGATCCATGTAGGGATATAGTACCTTAAGTCTGTGAATTCTGTAAGAAGAAACAAACTCAGTTCCTCTTAAGAAGAGTATCAAACGAATTCGAAGTAACTTACATAATGGTGCTAAGATATGGTCCCAAAATTTTGGCAAAGCCGACAAATAAATTTCTATTGCATTTGGTCTGTAAATTATAATTTCCTTAATTGTCTGGAAAAATCTTATAATTGTGGTTTTTCTTAAAATAACCACATCGGCCTTGTACTTAGTAGAAAAAAAATGGGAGGTTCCAGTTGTGTCGATAACAAGATATCTTATTTGTTCTCCGTTCTTTTTATAAACATCCGATTGATACCCAATTTTATCCATAAAGTTATCTAAACCAACACATATAGTTTTATTCTCTATTTTTTTCATGGTTATTCAAGGATGAGATGCGATTTTCTGAATGAAAATAATAGCAGTAAATGAAAATTAGTGATTGTTCTATCTAATCTTGAATCAGAGGATAAGAAGTTTCTTTCTTCCTCCTTCGAGTGTTGGCCACTTACTGCTAAGCTTAAATTAAACGTCGTTTTAATCTAAAACGAAATAAGATGTTAACTCTTAGAACAGTATTCCTTAGACTAACCAAAGGAGATTCAGAGAGAGACGGAGCCTATGCTTTGCTTAAAAAACAATTTCAATCTCTTCGATTTTATCGAAGGTGTAACAGTCAAAAAATACCACTATTATTTAAGGAGGGCTAGTCGTTTTTAGTATCTTCTATCCCAAAATTGCGTGCTGAAGCCGCCGCTTTATTAACTTTCGAAAATCTAGTTATTTTTTTGACTAGTCTTGAATTTATTTCTCAGTTTTATCGGTTGAACCGACATTAAATCAGAACTAACTGGATATTATTCTGGAATCAAGGGATTGATGTCCTTCGATTCAACAAAAACATCAATACATGTTTCTCTATAACGCAACAGCATGAAATACTTGAGCAAGTCGAGGCTCCTTTTTTCTATAAAACTATAGGTAGAGTTGCCCCAGCCTCAATAATATAAGTTTTTCGTAGGTAAGAATGTTGTGGATTCCCACGCTTATTTTTCGGGAAACACACCTCATGCTATACATACAGCAACGCTGTTCTTTATTGCATTCGTAATTGAGATTAATTGCAAATCTCCGAGTTCCTAGATGATCTTGACAGGAACTCACGGAAATTTATAAAGATCTCACGGAAATAATGAAAAAGCCATTTTCTATTGGTTGCGAGGCCTCCGAGGGGTGTTTTCATGATCTTATTATTCTCTTCGAGGATTTTATGTTGCCTCGTACTCTGTTTTGGATCAAGGGAGGCTTGGGGTTTTCGATAAAACAAGTCGGAAGGGGCAGAATCACGATGCCCACTCTTGGCATAATGTTATTTGTTTGAAGTTTTAACTTACCGGTATCAATCTTGTCCTTGTCACTAAGTCATGGAAAATCCTATCTTTGCATTATTGGGAGCTGCTGGTTTTGTTGCGCCTCGTCATATAGAGGCGATTCACAGTGTTGGCGGCGAACTCTGCTGCGCTTGCGATAAGTCGGATAGCGTTGGCTTGCTGGATCGTCGATTTCCTGATTGCCAATTTTTTCTTTCTGAGAACGAATTGGAAAGCTATGTTGACGAGAGAAAGAAATCAAAAGCTCCGGATATTGATTTCCTTTCGGTTTGCACCCCTAACTATCTCCATTTTTCTCATATTGCATTTGGGCTTAGTCACGGGATGAACGTGATTTGTGAGAAGCCTTTGGTTCTGACTTCTAATGAGTTATTTCGACTGCAGGAACTTGAAAAGCAATATGGTAAAAAAGTCTTTTGTATCCTTCAGCTTCGTCTTCATCCTCAGATCCAAAAATTGAAAACAAGAGTGGAAGACTTATTTGCGGGTGATAAGCAGAGATCAAAGCTTCAAGTCTCTTTGAATTATGTGACGTCACGAGGGCCTTGGTACAAAAAGAGTTGGAAGTTTGACGAAAGCAAAAGCGGAGGAATTGCGAGCAATATCGGAATTCATTTTTTCGATATGCTGATCCGATTATTTGGTTTTCCGACATCTTTTTCAATCAAGGAAAATGATCCGGAGTGTCTTAAAGGAACCTTGGATTGCCCTCTGGCGCAGATTGAATTTTGTTTAAGCATTAGACAGGAAGATTTACCGCAGGAAGTAAGAAATTCCGATCAAAGATCCTGGAGACAAATGATGATTGACGGAGAGCCGTTTGATTTCACAAATGGTTTTACAGATCTCCATACAAAAAGTTACGAGGAAATTCTGGCGGGCAGAGGATTTGGACTTCAAGAAGCATTGCCGGCCGTCTCGCTTTGCGAGAGCATCCGAAGAACGAAAGGGTAAGGCACTAATAAATGTGTAATGTCGTGCCTTTATTTCGCCCTGAGGTTGTAAAAGAGGGTGTTCACCCTGAACTTCAATCCGCTCTTTCTCAAGTCATTGCAGAGGGTAGGTTCATTAAAGGCTGTGAAGTGGCAGCCTTTGAAAAAGAGCTTTGTTTAGAACTTCAGACGCATTCCGTGATAACGACCGGGAACGGGACCGACGCTCTTCTTGCGTGCTTGATGGCACTGGGTCTTCGCGAAGGCGATGAGGTGATAACGCCGGCGTACGGATATCCCGCAGCTGTGGAAATGATGTGTTTGCTGGGATTGAAGCCCGTTCTCGTGGATGTTAACTGGCAGACATTTAATATGGAAGCTGGTTTGCTGAAAGGTGCCGTTTCTTCCAAGACGAAAGCAATACTGCCCATTCACTTGTTCGGATTGCCGGCATCGATGGACGACATCCTTCACTTTGCCGAACAACACGGGCTTCCCGTTATTGAAGATGCAGCCCAATGTTTAGGGGCCGAAGTGGAAATCGAAGGAACACGCAGAAAGGCAGGAACGGTTGGGAGGCTGGGCTGTACTTCATTTTTCCCCTCAAAAAATTTGGGTTGCTGGGGAGACGGCGGTGCGGTTTTCGTTAATTCGGATGATGAGCAACTTACACAAAAGATCCGGATGATTTTAAATCACGGACAGCGCGATAAATACCTGCATGAAATTCTTGGTTTGAATTCGCGCTTGGACACCCTGCAGGCCGTCGTGTTGCGGCATGCTTTGAAGTATTTGAGAGATGCGAATGAAAAGCGCGTGGAAATCGCTAGACGTTATCAAGAGGAGTTAAGAGAGATTTCCGAGATTGAATTGCCGCCTTTTCCTCATAATCCTCTTAACATTCCCAACGTTTTTACGATTAAGGTCAAGCCGAAGCTCAGGCAACAGTTGAAGAGCTTTTTGTGGGAGAAAGGAATTTCCACGCAAATTTATTACCCTTTGGCGATGCACGGGCAAAAAGCTTATCAATCTCGCATACGCAGTGGCTCCTCTCTTACCAATGCGGAGAAACTAACTCATTGTGTTTTGTCCTTGCCTCTCTTTCCTTCTATGGAGAAAGCCGAGCAAGATCGTGTAATTCTCGCATTAAGTGAATTTTTCAGAAATCATGAATAAATATCAAGCTCATCCTACGGCGGTTATTGATGAAGGCGCTTTGATTGGAGAGGGCTGCACAATATGGCATTTTTGCCATATTTCCGGAGGCTCAAGTATTGGTAAAGGATGTACTTTAGGACAAAACGTTTATGTTGCGCCGAAAGTTACTATTGGACAGCGCGTAAAAATCCAAAACAACGTGTCTCTTTTTACCGGCGTAATTGTTGAAGATGATGTCTTTTTAGGTCCTTCATGTGTCTTTACGAATATCTTGACACCTAGAAGCGAAGTCAACAGAAAGGACCAATTTTAAAAACTACGGTTAAAAAAGGAGCTTCTATCGGAGCAAATGCGGTCATTCTCTGCGGAAATGAAATTGGGAGATATGCAATGGTAGGAGCAGGTTCTGTCGTTACTAAACCGATCAAAGATTTTGAGCTAGTTGCCGGAAACCCCGCAGTCCATTTTGGTTGGGTTGGTCGGTATGGAGAGAAACTGCATTTTGATTCAGATGGCTGGGCAGAATGTAAAAAGACCGGGAATCGTTATTTTCTTTCAGACGGCGAAGTAAAAGAGTACATAAGCTCCAAAGAAAAGTCAGTGAAGTAGTATGGATAAATTGACAAGATTAAAAATTGCAGTACTAGGCTGCGGGTACGTCGGACTTCCCTTAATTATCGAATTGTCTAAGCATTTTTCCGTTCTGGGTTTTGACATCGACCAATCCCGAATCAAAGAATTGAAGAGTTTTATTGATAGAAATGGTGATTATTCAGCAAAGGAAGTGAGAGAGGCCGAGGTAGCGTTCAGTTTTGATAAACAAAAACTGAAGGGATTCGACGTGTTCATTGTGGCCGTCCCGACTCCGGTACTGAATGATCGGCCAGATTTGTCTTGTTTAATCGACGCTGCCCAAACGGTATCATCATCATTATCTTCGGGCAATTGTGTGATTTTTGAATCTACGGTGTCTCCTGGTTGTACTCGCAATGTCTGTTTGCCAATTTTGGAGAAAGGGTCGGGATTAAAGGCTGGTAAGGATTTTTTGTTGGCTTACTCTCCTGAGAGAATCAATCCCGGAGACCAAAGTCATGCTCTAAGTAAAGTTGCCAAGGTTGTTTCCGGTCTGGATGACAAAAGCCTTAGATTTGTAACTCGTTTGTACGAAAAGATCGTCCCGTCTATTCATGAGGCTGAATCGCTGGAGGTTGCGGAAGCTTCGAAGCTGCTTGAAAACATCCAAAGGGATGTCAATATCGCTCTTCTTAATGAACTTCAATTTTGTTTTGATGAGATGGGTATCCCAATGGATTCCGTTTTGAAATCTGCTTCTACAAAATGGAACTTCAATAATTATCATCCGGGTTTGGTAGGTGGTCACTGTGTGCCGGTGGATCCTTATTATTTAATCGATGAGGCTAAAAAGTTTTCGGCCAATCTCCCGTTGGTTTTTCAGGCGAGAAAAACAAATGAAGAGGCGGTTATGAATTTCTGCAGGAAGATCTTAAATAAATTAAAGTGCCCTTACGCTTCAAGCTATGTTCTTATCCATGGATTATCTTTCAAACCGGACGTGCCGGATATAAGAAATACTCAGGTTCCCTCTTTAAAAAGCATGTTAGAGCAGAACGGGGTAAAAGTAGATGTATATGATCCAACCGTGAAAGCAGAGGTCGCAAAGAACAGCTTCGGAATAGAGTTATTGAAAAAATTACCGGCATTTGATAACTATCATTTAATTGTCTCCTCTTATGACTTGTCAATTAAGCGAGGAGGAAGATCCAGATAAGAGCTCTTATGAACCTCTTTTAAGAAAACTTTTATTTTCGGAGTTGAGCCTGCGGGGTGTGGTGGAGAGAGTTAAAAAGATATTCATTCTTAATTCCTCAAGGAGATTGTTAAGCAGTAAAAAAGACGTAGGCTTCTTTCCAGTTGGCTTCTTCTTTAGTTGTTCCGTTTAGCCCGATGATCACGTTAAACAAGGAGATACAGGTAATAATTGAGATAAAGAAACCGATGTGCTCGTAATCGGTTACGGCGCGCTAGGTGCTTGCGCTGCAATTGAAGCCTACGATAACGGCTCCATAGTTCTAATCATTGAAAAAATGGCTCAGCCCGGCGGCAATACTGCTATTTCCTCCGGTGGCTTCATGGTGCCTCAGGACGGTCCGACGGCCCTAAAGTATCTGACTGCAACTTATGATCTGGCAAACTCAGAAAAAGACGATGAATTGTTAAATACATTCTGCAAGGAAATCATGGGAGTTAAAGAGTGGATGACCGGTCTCAAAGATGGAACAGAACTTTGGGTCTATGGTCACGCTGGTTTCCAGAATCTTCCTGGCTGGGAAGTTATTGATAAACACAGAGTCCGCGGTAAGAAACGCTCTGGCGACTGCTTATTCGATCTTTACCGTTACGCAGTAGAAGAAAAGAGAAACATCCCAGTAATGCTCGAAACACCTGCCGTTCAGTTAATTCAGAAGGACGGTCAGGTGGTCGGCGCAGTCGCTTCTAATAACGGCAAGAACATCAATATCAAAGCCAACAAGGCTGTGGTATTGACAACCGGCGGATATGAGTTCGATCCGGAGTCTTTGAAAACGTATGCTCAGGGCGAAAATTATCATGCTTTGGGTAATCCCGGAAACACTGGTGACGGTCTGAGAATGGCTCAGTCCATGGGCGCAAGATTGTGGCATATGACCGCTTACTCTTGTCCGCTGGGAATCGAACTTCCGGGCTGCAAAGCTGCCCTGCAAGTGAAGATGATGGCACCGTCATTTATTTGGGATGACAAGAACGGCAAACGCTTTGCGGACGAATTCTCCCCGGACGGCTATACTCGCTGCTATGTTGTTAACCGTTTTGATCTAATCTCTCACAGCTATCCGCCTATTCCTTGTTGGCTTATTTTTGACAACAAAGCATTCAAACGCGGACCTGTAGTCGGAGGATCTTCCGGATACTCGATCAATAGAGAAGGTTACAAGTGGTCCAGAGACAATTCTCAGGAATTGGCAAACGGAGTCATTACCAAAGCTGAAAGCCTGGAAGAACTGGCTAAGAAGATCGACGTTTCTGCAGAAAACTTGGTTGCCGCAGTCCAGAAATAGAATACGGATATCAAATCCGGCAAAGACACTCAATTTAATCGTCCGATCCAAAATCCCCATAAGAAAGTGGTTCACATCGAACAGAAAGCCGGTGCAGTTGTCTCCGCACCGCTTGACGAAACCGGACCTTACTATGCGATCAAACTTTATCCGACCCTCTTGAACACTCAGGGCGGTCCTAAGAAGAACGTGAATGGTCAGGTAATGGAAGTCAATAATAATCCGATTCCTCGTTTGTACGCAGGTGGGGAATTGGGCTCT
>ERZ773260.4075-NODE-4075-length-12791-cov-2.708700_pt1 | contig 12791 bp, 32 predicted proteins | sample MGYA00511387_ERZ773260 | MGnify/ENA primary metagenome ERZ773260 (study PRJEB29015, sample SAMEA2737745) | human gut metagenome | biome: human gut; feature: human-associated habitat; material: faeces | place: China | collected 2012 ... | reverse complement strand
AGAATATAAGATTCCGGTTCTTACGATATGGGTTCGATTCCCGTCGGGACTACAACTTAAAATAAGCAATCATCTGATTTAAAGATGGTTGCTATTTTTATTGTTGATATTTTCGGCGTGTTTTTGGCGATATAATACCCGTTTAACATTTACTTACCCAAACTTCGTGATCGGCCTTGTGCTTTGATTGCGTCCACTTCATTACGCAAATATAGCACTTTTCGTCCTATTCTTATCGGATTTAGGCACTTTTCTTTCTCCCACCTATGTAATGTCGGATAGGACACCCTCAAAATTCCAGAAGTCTCCTCGCGGGTGTAATATTCCATCTTATCTCCCATAGCAGCCTTGACAGCACTAAAGGTTTTTTCGGCTATACTATCACCTGTTTCCTGAATGAGTGCATTCGCAAAGGTACGCAAATCAGATGCACGAACCAAGAACATCGCATCCGCTTGCCGATCTTGCATGACTTGCATAAGTATACTATCCATATCCTATTAAATAAAAGGCAGCTTCTGCTGCCATCCGTCGATATATTTTCTGATTACCTTTTTTATCCCACGCCATAATATCGGCTGAGATTTATGACACTTGAAGCGATAAGAAAATGAGTGATTAAAATGAACCCCAAGTTCTTTGTCTTTGGCGACAATTGATTCTAACAACTCGATCCTGCTGAAATCTATATTAACCTCCGATTCATCGCGTGCCCCACCTTTTCTTTTTTTCTTGATCCCCATTGCACATCCCGAATTTAATCACTACCTTTATCCTGCGTGTAGGGGTGATCTTTCGGGATTGCCTCTTTTTTATTTCTTCTCCAGCTCTGCAAGGAGGACATCGGCAAGGATGATCGCAGAACGAGCAACTGCTACGTCAGCCGGCATGTCCTTGTATTCGTCTTTAACCTTCGCACCAGTAGTAATAGCAGCATGGAATACGACCGGCTTTATTTGCCCGGGATACACCCGCCGCCAGTACTCCCGGTCAACTTGTAAGGATTCCTTACAAGCTGGGTTATGGTTGTCTGCCATACGGAGTGCTGCATTCAGAGTACCTATAAATCCACTCCATTCGGCGGGCGTTCGCCCCGTAGATGCCATTTCAACAATATATTCCCGCAATCCCTCAAATTTTTCGAACTCATTAACAGTAGAATCTTGAACAGTCAAATTTCCCTTGACAGTTGGTCCGTACTCTCCCCGCGCCAGCTTCTCGGCGTAGTCGTCGTCACGCATCATCAGGTCTTCTTCCCTATTTTCCCACCTCCCGTCTGCATAATAATATTCAATACTCTCCTTATCGCCTTCATCCAACAATGCTATTATTACGGCGGCGGGGTATCCGCGGCGATCAGTGCATATGATTCGGGCATCCTTCCTCCCTCGTGTGCACACCGGCGCCCCTGCTTTGGCTGCCGTTAAGTCAAAAGGTTTCATTGTATAAAATTCTTTAAGATTTTTTAAAATGTTTAATGATCTCCTCGACCGTTACCTTGCGAAATTTGCTGCGAATATCCGTCTCTCTATCCTCCCATTCTACATAGTAGTGCTTGAATTTCTTCTCGTCACACAGATGCCACATCACGCATCCGATATTCGCGTAGGTGTTGCAGATGAACAATTGTTGCATGTCGTTTTCGTCGTTCATTGCCGCCAGCGCCTTGAATAGCTCGACATTCTTGCCGCAGTCAACGGCGGGGTGTTTTCTGTCTGCATTTTCGGCCTTGAACTGGTCGATGCTGTATCGGTCTCCTCGTCATAGTCGCAGACCCCGTGCACCTCGTAAGTGGTTTTAAGCCGCTCAACCGGAGCGCAATGCAGAGTGTTCCAACCGTCGAATAGGCAGCAGGAGCAGGCGTAATACCCGATTCCTTCCAGCCATTCGGTCACTCCTTTCGCTTCTCCACGTCCTCGACACGGACGAAGCACGGTGTTGTGAATTTCATTTCTCCTTTATAACCGATATACCTACAACACAGCCTTCGGCATTACCCTCATTCGCAGCCATGACAACCGCATTCGGCATATTAGGCACGTCAACCACGTAAGTTTCGCGTACTGTCTCTATATCACCAGTAAATTCATACAGGCACTTAGGTTTACATGGCCTGCATATTGTAATTGCTAATTTCATACTATTTCACCAATTCATAAAGTGTTTTATCCTTCGCTATCGTCCCGATTTTCACCCGTCCCGCCTCTTCTTCGGTGTCGAACTTTAGCACCATTTTTTCACGTATTGGACATCCATTGTCCTGCCAAATTGCATCGACCACAAGATGCCACTTCCCATTCCAAAATGCGGGTCCCCCGAATATCTCGGCCACGTAAGCATATATTTTACGGGTAACTATTTGACAGATCAAGTCGCTCATTTCACCAACTCAAATTCGTAAACCACGACCCACGGATTCGATTTCCACGTACCCCGACCGGAAACCTTGTCGATCAGGGCGGCGAAGGCTTGGCGGGGAGTAGGGAATAATTTCCAAGTTCTGCCATCCTCGGTATCTACATACGATTCTTTGCTCCAATCCTTGCATTGTATGCCGGGAACATAATACCCAATTATCCCGCCTACTACTCCCTCTTTCATGCAGTCCTCGTCCGAAATATCCTGCAACCGCTCACACCGGATTCCCGTGATGCGGATTTGGTGGGGCATATATTTGGCACTTACAAACATCTTATTACGCCAGCCAGCGTGTTTTTTCGCATACAGCATGCCTTCTATGCTGTATTCCGGATCAAATCCTGCGGCTTCATAGATCTGCGCCACGGCCACGACCTCATTGACCCCGTATTTCGGCAATATCACATCCCCATTATTCCTTTTTGCCCATCCGAAGTTGTCAGATAAAAAGTCCGGTTGCGGAATTATTATCCGTCGCGTCATGGTCTTTCGGCCCTCAATGACCGCATCCGTCAGTCCGTAGCGGTCGTTAAACATAATCTTCTTCATGGCTATTCTTGTTTTAGGTTGTTCAGTCTGTCGATCTCGGCGGCGATGATAGCACCTGCCTCGGCAAGCAAGTTCACCGCTTCTACATTTTTGGAAAGGCGCGCAGAAAATTCAACCAGATTCTCTGCGCGCGCAACCATGTTGCATGCCCCCTCCAACTTGCCGCGTGAGGCAAATATTTTAGCGCGCTCCTCCGCAATCAGTTCGATTCCTGTTTTCATGGGATTCTATTTCTTTTTTGAGTTCTTCGATTGATTTTCTGACCCATTCGTGCATCTCCACGGCGCGATACATAAGCCAAACAGTAACAATTCCGAGGATTGAAAGCAACGCCCACGCTATAATTTCATTCTTCATTTTCTCTTCTGTTTTAGCTCCGCAACGCGGCGATTCATGTATATCCTCGCAGCCTCTTCTTTAAGATCATCGGGGGACATTGCAAAATGCCATAGATTCGCATATTCATCCGAACTACACCCATAGCTCACGCCAACAACCGTCCCATCCATATCCTTACGAACTGAATAGATATTTATCTGACAACGCCCCTCCCGCCTCAGTCGGCGCAGTAGTTTGGTTTTCATGCCTCATAGGGATTTTTGGGTAAATCGTGAACGTTTATTGCCGATCCATCGTCGATCAGACCTCGGTAGTCGAAGTGCAGGCGGCAAAGGAAATCATACAGTTTGTAAGAACATGTTATGATGCATGCAGTCGAACTGTTGAGGGAATCAGTACGTATAAATGTTTTCCACTCGTGCTCCCATAAAAACCAGTCTTTCCAGTAGCAGGAATACATTCGTTTGTCTGCCTGTTCAAATATCCATTGAGCACTTTCCTGCTTCTCGACTATATTCGCCAGTTCGGCGATCGGAATAAACGCTTTCCCGTCGTTATAACCCCGCTCGGTTATCTCCACGTACAGATCGGACATCGGCCGAAGTATCGGCTTCCCCATGTTGTCAGGCAGGTCAGGATAGTAAAATCCTTTAATCCCTGCCCAAATGTTTATGAATCCTGATGGCTTAATACAGTGAAGTCGGTAGGGTAAATACCCTATTACGTCAGCAAGTGTAAGTTCTCGTTTCATCTTATCATTGGTTGTTTTATCTCAATGGTTTGTATTGTATGGTCTATTGTAGGAGGGTAATAGTCGATTGCCATTCCGTTTACCATGATGTCGCAATTTTCGGCACCCATCCCTACCGCCCAGTCGTAAAGTTCCTTCGGTGTCATAGTCTCGCCTTATTCGTGAATCTCTCGCCAGCCGATGATGTCGAACAATTCGGGGTTTATTATGGCGTGCGCATCCCATTCCTCTCCGTTGAATCCTCCAACGGATATTATCTCACCGCTTCCGTCTTTGTATTTCCACTTGGTCAATACGATATGATTCGGTTTGGGGCGCTCCTCTTTCGGGTCGTGCCAGCGCGTCAGAAGTTCGTGTTCGGCTTGTGCGCCAGCTATAAATCCCCACTCAGTGTTCTGGACGTAGCATTTTTCGGCGTATTCTTTTGCTCTTTCCTCAATTGTTTTCATAACCATCTATTTCTATATCTATCAACTTCTTTGTGTTTTTTAGCGAAAATGAGTGGGCAAAGCCGTTCCCATTTTCGTCTATAGCTTCCCATACCACCTTGTGCTCTGGATGGTAATACCCTACACAAACAACCTTGAATCCCCGGTACTCATAGTGCCCAGCCCGCAATCGTTTAGCGCGGTGTTTGATTTTCATTTTACTGGGTACATTTCATCCACTACTTGACGGATTATTTCAGCATTGAAATCATATTCATCCATTAGTTTTAGGCAGGTATCTCGGTCAAATCCAGCATCCCTAATCAATGCTTTCACGGCTTGTTTATCCGGCTGGAAATCGAAAGAGGCGACATTTTGTACGGCTATCCAATAGCCACGGTCGTACTCAGTTATTGTTTTCATACTTCGTAAGGGTTATCTTTTGTGTTTCACTTTCCGATTCGGTATGCAGGAAATCCAGCCCCAGAACGGTATTCGCCGCCTCAAGTAGTCCGGATCATCCTCGTGGTTGTATGCCTCGGTCTCGAAGCACGTGTAGTAGTACGCGCCCGGATATGGCGGGATAATCACTTCGATCAGCCACGAAATGCCGTAGCAAATCCAGCCGGCGAAGAGAATGCCTACCACCGTAAGCGCCCAGCCCCACCATGCAAACGAGTAGCTTATGGCGACGGGCAGGAGGATTGCCGCAAACAGCACAGTCAGTTCGATCTGCTGGGCGCAGTGGATTCCTTCGTGTCGGCGTGTTGTCTCGTCCATGCTCCACGCCATCGGCTTACGGGTGAACGCGAACACCAGCCATGTTACCCAGCTGAATCCCTTGAATGGGATCAACTTGTTGTGAACTTCGATAGGTAGTTTCATTGCAGATTCAGTTCATATCCGTTCGACAAAAGCCATTCGGTAGCAGCCATAAGCACATCGACCAGTTTCGGCCCCCGATAGGAGGCAAGCTCCGACCCTTTCTCGGTTTCGTACCCTGCATACCAGCCTTCATAACATGGGGTGATATTGAGGTAGAATGTTCCCTTGCGCTCGATAAACATCGGTAGCAATTCCATGATGTCAGCGACCGTAAAGGCAGCGACAATATTATCACCCATTAGGCTGGATCGGTTATAACTTATAGACAGGAAGCATTCTTTATCATTGGGAATAAATCGCCTTGTTAGCGCATCAAATTCGTATCCCGGAATCCATGCCATGCTCGCCTTCTGCGCGGGCACTCCCAGTTCGATCAGCCGCTTCGACTGCCCGATGCTCGTTACTTGGTCTTTCATATCACTAACTGTTAAATCTCAACATGTTTTCAAATATCCCCATCATCGGGGCCTTTACGATACTGTTTCCGGCCAGCTTGTACTGCTGTGTATCGCTGATTCCCGCAGCTTGTATCTTGTTAATGTCGCTGTCCGAAACATCCATCAGCCGCAAACACTCGCGGGGCGTAAGGCGGCGGATGCAGTCGTCATAGTACAGCAGATTGTTTTGTTCCCACGCGCTGCCTGTAATCGTTCCGGGAATATCCGCTTCGCCGCCTTTGTTGAAGCCGCGTCCCCGCATCAGGATTTTCGGTTCAAGCCCGCCGCCCGATTTCGTCGTTATCGTTGGGCTGATGCCAGTCGGATCGTATACCCGGTATTGCTGGCATAAGCGTTCGCGCCAAGGTTGTACGGCACATCAGCGATGATAAGTTGTGCTTTCGGAATACCGTAAACTTTGTAATTTTGAAAATGATCGTTAAAAAGTTCGATGTTATTCATTCTTACTGCTCGTTAAAGTTTAACCGAGGGGAACGGCGTGACGAATCATCTTGCCGCACTTCTAATATTCCACAGCCGCCCGGCGGTCAATGAAGAAATGAATTCCCGGTGCGCATTCATTCCAACGGTCATCGTCAAAATCAGGGACCTCTACGGTAGCGCCGACCGTATACACGAAGTTGTTGTCACGGTTCGAATGAATTGCCTCGATGTCGGCTTTGGTTCCATCGGTATTCTGAATCTCCGCCACATAGGCTTTGTCGCAACGACATTTTTCGCCTCCGGCAGAGCTGCGGCGGGCATCCTCCGGAATTTGTAGCTTCACGATATATCCCGAAGCCTTCTTCCAGCCGATAAAACTGCCGTCGGTAGGACAAGCCATATATGCGCCTTTGGCTTCGCGCAGGTCGGCTTCGCGCAGGTTGGCTCCGCACAGGTCGGCTCCGCGCAGGTTGGCTCCGCACAGGTCGGCTCCGCGCAGGTTGGCTTCGCGCAGGTTGGCTCCGCACAGGTCGGCTCCGCGCAGGTTGGCTTCGCACAGGTAGGCTCCGCACAGGTCGGCTCCGCACAGGTCGGCTCCGCTTTTGATAGCTTCGGATACGGTCTTTTTGATTGTGTTATTTTCGGACAAATACTCGAAAAGTATATTACCTGTCCACCGATTTTTTATCTCAATTTTGATTTGCTTGCTCATGATTGTTGATGGTTAAAAGGTTCGATCACAAAGCGACTGTTTCAAGCTCCATAGATACTGACCGTTGACCGGCTCTAACGTAAAGTTATCGTCAAGCGATCCGGCCATGCGTTTGAATCGGATATATGCCATAGCCTCATCTCGTGTATAATATTTTCGTCCTGATTGCGTATTTGGTGGATTATTTTTCTCCAGAGCTTTGTCCATTTTCGCATAAGTTACAAAGGCTGTATAGGCGTTTGTGTGCTTCAAGTACGCCTGTTTGCTTTGCATGGTAGCTATCAAACGACGAATATCTTTCACGCTGTAATCTTGAAATAGCCAAACTATCTGCACCTCCGTTAGGGGTTCCGGCATTGAGGCAATACATGGAGCGTTCGTGGTGATCCATCGTATGAGTTCCGCAGCCTCCGCCTCTTTTCCCCCTACAACCCCCTTTTTAGTATCTACCAGTGTGTGTATATATTCTTCTATTCTTTCTTTCTTATATTCTTTAGTTGTGGTTATTTGTTGGTTATCTGTTGGTTGTTCGCTGGTTATTTGTTGGTTATCTGTTGGTTGACAACCATTATCAAAACCATCCTGTGCTTGTTGGTATAAATCATAATTACAGACAGTTATGATAGTATATTTGCGTGTTCCCGACTTGGTTATAAACCCGCAATTATCCAGCTTGTCTATTGCGGTGCGTATTTGCATCTCCGAAAGTCCTGTCTCTTCGGATAGCTGTCCTCTGCTGGTTACCAATTGTCCGCGGTCGATGATTAAACCCTTCCACTTCTTGGCCCGGTAATTTGCCTTCAAAATGAAATGCAATGCCAGCCGCACACAGTTCGTATCCGGATACCATTCCCAATCAAGGAAGCTGCGATACATCTTAATCCAGCTGTTATTTGAAGTGTTACACATTGCGAATTAATCGTTTGTAATAATTGATCTTATCGGACATTTCAGACCTCGACAATTTGAAAACCGTGCGTTTCTTGCGTTCCAGCTCTTCAACCGTCGGCAATCCGTATAGCCGGATCAGCACCTTACGATAGACCGGTATGAGACCTTCGAGGCGCTCGTTGCAATTCTTGCACTGAGCATGGCAGTTTCTCTCGTCCCACCGTGTAGCTTTGTGAGCGCGGCCTATATAATGCCCGCAATCGCATGTTTTAGGCGTTATAGGCGCACCACACGTTATGCAGTATCCACGACCATCAGGACAGTCCCGATGACGGATATAAAGGCTGAAATAACGGTCGTAGTCAAGCTCAAGTTTTGTCATGTGTTATATCCCATTTGCCGTATTTGCTCTTTCTCGAAACTCAACTGGGTACGCAGGTTATCGGATTGATGTACGCAGGTCCTGTTGATCCTATCCAACCAGTTTACGATCTTGTTCTCCTCGGCGCAGGCGGATTTGAGTATCTCCTTCTGCACGCTGGGAGCAAGCGGCATGAGGTCCTTGAGGCGTGATGCCTTTATCAGGGCCAAATCCTGCTCGTATTTTGCCATAGCCAACAAGTAGGAGCTGCGGGCCATACGTACGCTCAGTTCCGACAAACGGATAGACATAGCCTGCGGCTCGGTGGGCGGATCTGATTCCAAGAAGAGCTGCATCTCCTCTATTTCCTTGATTGTAGATGTATCCATACTCAGAACGGAAGATCATCGGGTTCAAAGCCAGACGCAGGCGCCGGCCCGGAAGGTTGGTTTTCTTTGCGGTCCAATACCTTGCCCAGCATCCTGACCGTATCGGCCATAATCTCTGTAATGTACCGCTTGACACCGTCCCGATCTGTATAGTCGCGGGTGCGCAGCCGGCCTTCAACATAGAGTTGGGAGCCTTTCTTTACGTATTTGTCAACGATATCCGCGGTGTTGCGCCACGCCACCACATGATGCCATTCGGTTATCTCCTTGGGAGTATTTGTTTGGCGGTCCGTGTAGCGTTCGGTCGTCGCCACACTCAGGCTGGCGACCTTGTTTCCCCCGTCCAACACCCGGACTTCTGGATCGGCGCCTACATTACCGATAATGATTACCTTGTTTACCATATTTCCGATGCTGTTTCTTTGCGAATATTTTAAGTTTGCGGATTGCATTCCATTCGTGGATGGATTGATCCGGATGCGGATGAAGCACGCTGATTGCCTTCAGTAAGTTCCGCATATCGGTATTGGAAATATCCATGACGACTACTTTTTGAAGGTGGTTTTGATGATTGTCTTACTGGAGCGGGCCGGAGGATAGATCATTTCACCGGTTTCGGGGGCTACGACTCCCGACCTCGGCAGGTTCCGAAGCATCGTTTCCCGTTCTTTAATGTCGGCCTTGAGGGCTTCCAGCGTCTTGTACATGTCGTTCAGTTCGCTGTCTCCGCACATTGAATAGTCGTACTTGACACCCGATTCGGCCTCTTCCAGCCGGCAGTCGCCGAACTGGTGTGATTTGCCGTATTTGGACAGTTCGCGGAGTGTGATGTCCCGAACCTGCGCATCATCCTTGAATTGCTTGATCGCATTCTCCATGCGGCTGATCTGTATGTGTGCATCTATAGGGCTGATGTCGCCATTTACGACGGCGCTGATTGCCCGGCCTGCCAGATCGGAAATGGATGCCGGATCTCCGAATAGTGTTATCAGCTGATTCATGCTTTATTTTCCCTCGTTAAATTGTAGTATTCGGTAACTTTGACATTGACTTTCGTAAGCATTTCTTTATCGACGATATACTTGGACTCCAAGAATCCGATTAATGAGAATCGCTTATTGGCTCCCTTGGCATCTTCCTTAGCCTTGATTATCTCTTCGAACAAGTCCAAAGTCAGCATTTCGTCAGTAAGCGTAGGCTTGGAAGCCGGGCCGGCGTCATCATGCCGAGGCAGCCGGTCTATGTCATCTTCGTCAGTGGCTATATGAAAGTATTTGAGAATGAAATAACGCTCCCCGTAGGTCATTGCCGAACCTACCCCTTTGTCCCAATCATTCTGACCGTTGGCGCTCCACTCGCATACGTCCTTCTCTCCGGATTCCACGTCGATCCAAGTGAAACGCATCTTCACACTCGAAAGGATTTCGGATTTAGGGCGCTGATCCCGTCCTACGGTATAATCCTGACGGGTATTCGTAATGTCGAGAACCTCCGTTTTGAGGATCACGCCGAGTTCGTCCATCTTGGGCCGGACGATGCCAAGTACTTTCGAACCGCTGATGTACTTGTAATTATTTCCATCGGCATTCGGAAGCAACGCCCTGACGCTCCTTTGGATTTCCAGCAGTTTGCTATAGATTCCCATGGTTATAAGTTGTTTCGTTCTCCGTATTCTTTCAGCCGGCGCAACTGCCCGGCGTGCATGCCACCGTCGATATCCTTGACCTCGATGATTTCGATGGTATCGCGGTCTACTTCGAAATAGGTCTCGCAAATACCCATATAGCTGTCACCGCCTTGTTCTTCGTGGGTCTCGTAGTGATGGATCGCTTTGATGTCGTATATTTTGCAAGCCACCGTATAGACCCGCTTGTCTTCATCACCGCGCATATCCTTCTGTATGGCTTCGCGGATAGCCCGATAAATCAACTTCAGGTCTACGTCCATCAGCGTTCTGGCCCTCTGGGAGAATGGCGACCGCTGGCCTGTTATATGTTCGCTCGGAATATCGTGATATTCTTCGAACGTCAGCACCGGGGACGCGGTTGTCGTGTAATATTGTGTGTCCATGTTAATCGAAGATTTTATCCAACAATTCGCCTATTTCTTTCTTGCGGTGCTGGTTCGACAGCACCCAGCGGAACACGACGGCAAGCGGAACCGCCCACATCAGGAAGATGAATAACTCGGTCATATCACGTTCCTCCCTCTCATACGATTGTACGATACGTAATTCCAGAGGCTGATCCTGCGTATGACACGTCGCCGGATTCTGTACTGCATGCGCCAAACTATGGCGGCGAGCAGCTGCTTATCGGTGCGTCTTACGCCGACAAGCTGAATATCATTGTCCATGATTCAGCGGTTTAATGTTTAGACTTGGAGGGGAATACCCGATTTACGAGTATGGTGCCGACAACGACAGCATACGCGGGATAGAGCACGCGGAACTGAGCAAGGAAACAGCCTAAAGCATGCTCCTCGCACGTGGCGCGGATAACGTTGGTGTAATCGACCCTATCAGATGAAAATAGGGGTTTGTTGGCCTTGAGATGGCAACGGTAGAATGCGGTGCGGCTTTTCTTTGCGCGCGGTGTGGTCTGGGTGCTATTTACCCGGATACCACTTGTGTTGTGGTTTGGCATTTGGTTAACACAAGTTAGTTGAACAATATGTATAAAAAGAAGGACGTGCCCTCCAGTTAGTCGCCAAACCACCACAACTGCGGGTGCAGAAGTGAACCGAGAACACGCCCTAAAAGGCGTTTTGTATTTTCTGATTTACCCTCAATTGGGTGGTTTGGCTTTACAAAGGTAGGAAATCATTTCGAATCTGCAAAATTATTTGCCATCTCCATCAAAAAACGGAATCGACGGCTTTTCCTTTCGGGCGATGCGGTACATCATTTCAGCCTTTGCGCCGTTGATGATCTTACCCGCAATGTTGGCAATCTCGGATGCCTCCTTGATTTCTATTTTTCGTTCACGAAGTTCGGCATACACGCGGCCCAAATCAGCCGTCAATTCCCGGATGTTTTCAATTCCTTTCATAATCAGTCTGTTTTTTAATTTCTCGGTATAACTTTAATTGAATACGTTTGTAGTCGATTGTTTCGGGGGTGATGGGGAGGTTGCAGCGCTTTAGTTTATTCATTAAATACCCGTCAGTCAGATTCTCGCGTTTCTTTCGGCCATACGCCCGGTACTTTTCGAGATTAGCTGCGTAATACTTGTTGGCATACGCCCGGTACTTTTCGGGATTCTCGGAATACCGCTTGCGGTCGTACTTCCGGGCCTTTTCGAGATTCTCTTCGCGCCACTTACGGTGCCTTTCCCGCGCCTTTTCGGAATTGGCTGCGTGCCACTTACGGTTATTTTCCCGCGCCTTTTCGGAATTGGCTGCTTGCCACTTACGGGACTGCTCCGCCTTGCATTGTTTGCAAATATGGCTATGACCTAATACGCATTCCTTATTCTTCGAAAACTCTTCCAACGGCTTCTCCTGCCCGCATTTGCGGCATATCCGAGTAATATTATCCATAGTTATTTCAGCAATTCCGGGTTGTCGTGAATATTACCTATTTTCGTAAATGAATAACACCAAATTTCCTCAGGTTCATTGTTCGCATCTACAAAACAGAACATCCGATCTCGATAGGCAATTACGCTACGCATATTGGTTTTCATGAGATTTTCCCATTCTACTATATCCCCCTCCCAAATATCCTTGCCGTTCTTGTCTTTCTGCCCCGTGTACTGGCCGACGGTGGCGGGATCAACTTCGAACTTGATAAATCCAAACCCGGTTGAGTCTGTAATAATATATGCTCTTCCTTTTTCAGCAAATAGGAAGCCATGGGTCCATCCTTTACCATCAAGGCGACGGCCTCGGAATTTAATCTCTCGCATAGTTTTTCAGTATTTTAGACATATAAAAAATCTTTACATTTCGAGCGTACATGTAAAGAAAATCGAGAATTCTTTACACGTTATTCGTGGATAGGGCGCCAGCCGATTATTTCGCAGCGGTCGAACGCGCAGCTTCCTGTAAACCAGCCCCCAAATTCTACATCGTATGCCGCCATAAAGTATATTTTGGGCGAGGTGCATATAATCACGGGCTGTCCGGGTAATGGCAGCTCCTCTTTCGGGTCGTGCCAGCGGGTAAGCTCTTTATGCTCATCTTCA
>ERZ773260.4071-NODE-4071-length-12802-cov-5.532047_pt1 | contig 12802 bp, 15 predicted proteins | sample MGYA00511387_ERZ773260 | MGnify/ENA primary metagenome ERZ773260 (study PRJEB29015, sample SAMEA2737745) | human gut metagenome | biome: human gut; feature: human-associated habitat; material: faeces | place: China | collected 2012 ... | reverse complement strand
GCGGAGCTTTAGCGGAGTGCACGAGCCTTGCGTAAGCGAGGCTCAGACTCTCCCTAGTCCTTTTGGTTCTTTCCCTCGTAAATAGCAGCAACGTTATCGTATAGAATAGCGAACCCGAGAAGTGTTATCCGACGAATAGAACTAACGGTAGCTTAAAAACATATAAAACCATTTTCGTTTATCGCTATGGAATAACATAACGATGCTATTATAAACTTGTGCAAAGTGTAGAAATACACCCTGTAAATTTAGACATTTTTTTAATGTATTTGTTGTAAATACGACTTGATTATTTCGGCGTAATGCCGTATAATATTAACGAAAGAAAATTTCTTTTTAAAAACACGGAGGAGATTTCAAATGGTATTTGATAAGGTAAAAAAGATAATCGTTGACCAGCTCGACGTTGAAGAAGACAAGGTTACTGAGGCTGCAAGCATCACAGACGACCTCGGCGCTGATTCACTTGACGTAGTAGATCTCGTAATGAGCTTTGAAGAAGAGTTCGACATCGAGATTCCCGATGATCAGGTTGAAAAGATCAAGACTGTCGGTGACATCGTTAAGTTCATCGAAGAAAAGGTTGAAGACTGATTTACATCTAGCTTTAGCACATCAGCCGTATTTGTCAGACGCAGATACGGCTTATTTTTCTTTTTATCGTAACTAAAAGGAGGCTTTGCGTATGACATCGGTTTGCTTTACAGGGCATCGTAAAATTGACAGCCCGGATATGTATGCGCTTAAATCTCTGCTTGACAGCACAATATGCGGACTTGTCAAGCGTGGCGTTACCGACTTCTACTGCGGCGGCGCTCTCGGCTTCGACACTATGTGCGCTCATATGGTGCTGTATCTGAGAAAACGCAAGGCACTCGATATAAAGCTCCACCTTGTACTCCCCTGCTCAAACGAGGAACAGACAAAGAACTGGAGTTACAACGACAAGCAGGAGTTTTATGCGATAATGATGGCGGCTGACAGCATCGAGTATATCGGCAGTGAATACACCAAGGACTGTATGAAACAGCGTAACGCACGCCTGACAGAGCTTGCAGACTGCTGTGTAGCGTATTATGACCAAAGCAACAGCAGGAGCGGCACAGGTCAGACGGTACGCATGGCTGAAGCCAAAGGTATTGAAGTGATAAACTTGTTTGATATGTAAGCATTATATATTACTGCTATTAAGCCGCTGTGCTTTTGCACGGCGGCTTATATATACCATAATATAATTAAAATATTTTATCAAACTGCTTGACATTAGTCTTATAATCGTTTATAATGTATTCAATGAATTGATTCGTATTTCAATGTTATTAAGTTATAGCAACATTTTAATCTTTAATAAGGAGAAATAGAATGAATACTTTTAAACAGTTCTTTTCAACAACAACTGCATTTCTGCTTGCGGCTGGTTTAACATTATCAGCATCGGCGGAAGCGATTTGTTTGCAAAATAACGATACTGTTTCGCTTAATTCAGATATGCACGCTCAAAATCAACAGATAACGGAAAAAATCGGTGAATATGATTGTTGGTTGATTGACGGGCAGTATTATACCGCTTTGGATGATGAAATTTATCAAGTTATAAATCTTGATGAATTGAATTGGGAGCATGATACATTGGCAGCACAAACATCATCAGGTAGCCGTGGAAGCGGTAATGAGGTAGATTTGAGCAATGGAAAGGCATATCACGGAAGCGTTGATATATCGAATACAAATTTCACCACTCCAACATTTATAGGTTACACGAAAACCTCTGAGAAAAAGCATATTGCATACAGCATTCACACCGAATTCTTGTTTACTAATAAATACAGCGTTAAAATATATGGGTACAATCCTGTTACTAAAGAATGGAATATAACTAATACAACATTAGCTTTTAATGGCTTTGGAAAAACCAAGGTGTTGTTCAGCGGAACCACAGGTGTAGCACCTTCAAAAATGTATCTCACTTTTATTAAGGCTTCAAGCACCGGCGAGCAGGTATTCAATTACTCGTTTTACGCCATACAATCTTAGGAGGATATTATGAAAAAAAGCACAAGTATCGTTAAGACCGTCATAATCATTATAATGGCGCTTGTAATAGCACTTGACACCGTATTTATATTTATCCTGTCGAACAGCATAAACGCTGTTGATCAAAGAGTGACCGAGCAAGAGGTAAATGACGTGTATGTTGCTACTCTGCTTATGGATAAGGACATTTGCAGTAAAAAAGACTATGTGACAGATGTTATAAAAGAGTATTCGACAATCATAACGGACAGACCGTATATTTTGCTGATAAATCCTGATTTAAAGCCTGTTCTCAAAGAGATTTTGAAAGAAAATTCCGACATAGTTGAAAACAATCCTTCTTTCAAGGTAATTTTCCCTGAGCTTTTTGATTAATGCTTTTGATTCGTCGCTCTCTGGATCAATAATTCGGATTTTTCCATAAAGCAACACCCTCACAGCTGATGCCGTGAGGGTGTTTTTTATAATACCTAAGAATCTCTTACTTTGATTCCGTATCATCGTGAACAGTTCTGTTCTCAGCAATACTGCTCTTTAATACACGGATCTTTGTTCTGTCAGAGCCTGTTTCGATAAGTACAGTATCATCTGTAACTCTTAATACTCTGCCGACAATACCGCCTGTTGTTACTACTTCGTCAGCAACCTCAAGGTTGTTGAGCATTTCCTGCATCTTCTTGCCGCGCTTCTTTTCGGGTCTTATGATAAGGAAGTAGAATATAACTACCATAAGTGCAAGGGGGATAAGCATTGTGAGAATGCTCACTATATCGTTTCCACCCTGTCCTGTGGTTGTTGCTGTCTGTCCGCTTGTTAATAATGTCAGTAATTCTGTCATTTTGTATTCCTTTCTTTTCCGTGCGAAATTCGCTCTTACGTTATTCTCTAATTATACCTTAAAAATGCCGCAAATGCAAGCACTTTTGTGTATTTATTCGAATCTTATATCGGTAAATCCGAGCTTTTCGAGTGCCGTTTTACAATTTTTGATTTCGTCTGCCGATAAATTTGCACTGCCTGTTATTCCGACCGATATTTCCTTGTCGCCGACAGCCTTCTTTACCGGTTTGAATATCTGATTTACCGCCTTGACCTTATCCTTTTCGACCGTTACTGTCTTATCTGCCGAAGTCTGCAGCTTTGTGCCAAGTAGCGACATATCCATTGTGACAAGCACACAGCTCTCGCCCAGCTTATCCTTCGCAGACCATATTTCAGCCGTACCGTCATAAGTCGTTGCCGACATTGTAAGCAGTGCGTCAGCCTTTATTTCAACCGTTGCGGTTGCGTTGCCTTCCTTTGCTTTCTTTGCGCACGTTGCCGCAAGAACGGCCAATTTCTCGCTTCTGTTTGCATTCTGCAGTTCCTTTGACAACAGCGAGTAGTCATAGGACTGGAAGTTCGGGAAGACAGTGTTTTCAAGCTCAATATCGGCAAACCCTGCCTTTGCAAGCTCTCCGCATATATCCGCATAATAGTTTACCGCATCGGCGGAATAGGGAGTAGTCCACGGCTTACCGCCGTTATCGGCGGCGGCGTCCAGCCAGCTCCAGTTTCCGTCAGAGATTATATATCCCGCATTGTCGAAAAGATACGGTGTCTTTCTGTCGTAAAGCGTTGTTATAGCCGCAACGGGAGTGATTCCTGCCGTCTTGCACGCTTTTACTATCTGAGCCGCCGTCAGACTGCCCTTATTTACATCTGTGTTGTCCTTTACAGCCTTAAGCGATGATTTGTATAACAGCTCGCCTGTGGTGTTTTTAAGCGTAAATACGGCGGTATTATAACCGCTGTCTTTTGCTGAGGCAAGGAACTTATTCAGTGCGGCATCGCTTTTCAGTGCGGAGTCGGGAGCGACCGTCGCAAAAGCAGATGTTACCTCGTTTGGTGCAGAGGAGGTGTTATCCTTTGTTGTATCACTGCCGCCTGAGTTGTCGGACGTGTTATCCGAAGTGTTCGCCTGCGAATTGCTGTCCGATGTTTCGGGGAGCGATTCGGGCGGCGTCCACGCAGGCTCGCTAACAGAGGAATTGTCCCCGTTTCCGCCGAAAAACTTTATCAGCGGAGAAGCGACCGAGTATCCCACAAAGACAAATGCGCCCAGTATTACAACGAAAAGAACCCCGTCAAATATCTTCCTGCCGGTGCTTTTACGTTTTTTATACAGATTTCTTCTTGAACGTTTTACCTTGAATCCTTTTTTTCTGCTCATATCAGTATCTCCATTTTAGAAATTATCAGATAGCGCCCGTGTTATATCCTGTCAGCGCATAGAATGCAAGTGACATAATGCCGACAAAAACCATCATTATCGGCATTCCTCTGAATGCCTCGGGAATAAGCGGAGAATTGAGCCTTTCGTTTGCGATATGAAGGAAGAACACCGCAATGAAAAAGCCTGCCGCTATTCCGACACCGAATCCCATATACGAAAAGAAATCAGCGTGATATGTCGTGTTCAGGAACAATGCTCCCAGCACTGCCGCATTGAACACCGAAAGATGAACGTATTTCTTGATGTTTCTGAATATCTTTGGCAGGAATCTCCACAGGAGAAGCAGACTGCCCGTATATACTATGCTCACCGTCAGCGTGTATATAAGCGGCATGACAACATAAAAATACTGCCAGTCGGCAAGCCACCCGTCTATAAAGAACGTGATACAGCTTGAAACCACGATAACGTATGTTATGCCAAGACCGAGTCCGAATATGCTTTCTTTTTTTCTTGATGCGTAGAACGCCACGCTTGTGCCAAGCGCACGGGAGAATATCGCATTTTCGACAAACATAGCGAGCATAGCCGTATTGATAAAAAGTGCTAATTTATCCATCACTGCGCTCCTTTACGTTGTCGTCCTGCGAGGGAAGCAGATGGGGTGCAGCCGGCTTGCTTTCGGTGCTTGAACTGTAGGTGTGAGCCGCCGCCTTGTTATGCTCCTCGCTGTTAAGCCTTATTCTGCGGTTACGCAGATAGTTGTAAAGCGCCCTGAACATACCTGCCATTATTCCGACAAGTATAAATCCGCCGAAAGGTGATTCAAAAGCCGCAATCTTGAAATCAAACAGCTTTATTCCGGCAAACGTGCCGAAGCATATCAGCTCCCTGAAGCCTCCGGTAAGGACGCACACTGCGCCGAAACCCGCTATGAAGAAAATTACGTCGATTATCATTTTCAGCTTGTCCTCAAGATAGAAACGGCTTTCCGTTTTCGAGAAGATAAGAGCGTTTGTAATTATAAGCGGCATATAGATGCCTATAAGCTCTACCGTAAGCGGAAAGATCTGCTCTAAAAGAAGTACGGTCGGGATATAATAGACCGAGCCTACCAGCGCATATATAATTACTCTGAGGGTATAAACTATTTTTTTCGGTACAAACGAACAGGTAACTATCGTCAGAAACGATATTATCGCAAAAGCAAGAGCGATTACCACGCCCTTCTTGAAGGTCGTAGCAGCGATTATTACAGGTGCGTTTACGATGCCTGTCATCAGCACGACATTCTGCTTTGCCAGTCCGTCTATAAGATCACGGGTGAATTTAAAGTCACTTTTCCGTGTCTTTTCCGGCTTCATCTGTTTTGTCTGAGCCATGCTGCGCCTCCTTTTCCTTTTCGCCGGCGGTCTGAGCCGAAGCTTTCTTCTTCTTTACCGAATCCGATATTTTGTCGGAAAGATTCTCCATTACCGACTTTTTATGACGTTTTACCTTTGTGACCTTATTGTCGATAGGGGGCATATTATAATTAACAGGTTCAATCATAATTTCCTGCGTATCTGAAAGTTTCGGCGTCTTACCCAGCTTTGCGTCCTCTGTCATTCGCTCAAACGAGCCGAGGTTATGCTTAAGGTATCTTAAAAGCTGTTTTGTCTGTACGCCTATTACGAATGCCAGCTTGTCAAGATACAGCGACAGAGCGTTTACTATCAGCAGGGAGAACACGAATATTCCCTCGATATTTGCGGAATTTCTGAATATAACCGTGATTACGCCGAGCGCTATGCCGTACAGCACCCTTCCGCCGTTTGTAAACGGAAGCGTCTGCGGATCGCTCGCAAGGAATATAAAGCCGAACAGTACAAATCCGCTTACAAAACGGAATATAACAGCGTCCATAGCAGGCTCTACACTGCTTGTGAGATAGGAAAGCACGCCCATTACGGCTATTCCGCCCACAGTAGCGGAAAGCGACACGCTTCTTCTGCAGATAAGGCAGATACCGCTTACTATCAGCACGAGTATATGAGTAGTTCCCATAGGGCCGGGGAATCTTCCCATAAGTATCTCAAGAGGAGTCAGTGAGGGCATTGCGCCGTTCTTTATAAAACTGCTCTCGATTCCGCTTACAAGCGTTCCCGTATCTCCGAATATTTCCGGATGGGCGCCAAGCTGGGGATACATAAGTACCTGTGTCGGATAGCAGATTATAAGAAACGCTATCGCAACCGCCGCAGGATTGAATATATAGTTGTCCTTGCCGCCGAATATATGCTTTACCGTAATTGCAAGCACTGCGCCGATTATCACTACATAATATTCAACGCTTGCAGGGAGCATAAGAGCAAGAGCCATACCGTAGGCTATGGTTGACAGGTCTTTTACACCGTATTCCTTCTTTGAAAGGAAACAGCCGACCATATCGGTCAGTATGCAGGCAAGCACCGAGCAGGCACACACCGCTACTACCCTCATGCCGTAAAAGCAGGTGGCAATGACGGTTATCGCCAGCATAAAAAGTATCTGATCGCCGTATATGCTTCTCGGCTTACGCAGTTTTTTCTTAGCCGCCTCCTTTGACATCAGCAAAGGAGCTTCGTCTATCTTCTTAAGAAGAGCTTCATTTGTGGTTGTATTCATTATATCTTTTTGTCCTTTCAGACTATAAGCTGTTTAACCGGTTTAACAGGAGGTGTCCCATGCAGATAGATGAGCTTGCGGGAAATACCGTAAAAATTACGCTCGATCCGTCGGATATGGACGGATACCGCATTAAATGCGAAGATATTTCGGGCGATTCCCGTACCTCAGAGCTTGCCTTGTCAAGACTTATATCCTGCCTCAGCGAAGATCATAATCTCGGGCTTTGCGGAGAACGTCTGCTTGTCGAGGCGTTCCCGAAAAGCGACGGAGGCTGTACCTTGTATATCTCCTGCCTTAAAGGCACTCCGTCCGGAAAAAACGCATCCTGCCGTCCGCCGCTTACGACGGTCATCTGCGAGGGAGAGCTTTGCGTTCTCGCAAGGCTTTGCAAGACGCTTAAAACTGTCGCAGACCGTGTATCCTTATACGCAGACCGTGACGGGAAAGATTATCGTCTTGCCATTCATCTGCCGCAGAGCAAATTGTCCGAAAGCCGCATCGGCATTATACGGCACATCGTGTCGGAGTACCGCCTTCCGTTATATACGGATCTCAGCCGTATGAGCGACACGGAGGAATATTATACTCTGCTTACAGACAAAGCAACTGAGCTGTTGCCTGACTGCTTTTAGCGTATAGCGTCTGCCGCTTCCCTCATATCCTTCGCCCTGAACAGATATGTTCCTGCTACAAGTACGTTTGCACCGGCATCTTTAACTGTTGCGGCTGTTGCTGTGTTGATACCGCCGTCAACCTGTATATTCATTTTGTCAAATCCGTTTTCGTTGCAGTATTTACGGAGCATCGCCACCTTGTCGGCGCACTGCGGAATAAATCCCTGTCCGCCGTAGCCGGGTTCAACGGTCATTACAAGCACCATATCGCACAGCGGCAGATAAGGTATGACTTCTTTCCAGTCGGTAGCAGGCTTTATGGCAAGTCCTGCATTCATACCGCTTTTCTTTATACACTTAAGGTTTGCCGTTGTGTCGCCTTTGCTTTCAAGGTGGATAGTAAGCATATTACTGCCCGCAAGGGCGAAAAGCGGTATAAGATTTGTGGGATCTGTCACCATAAGGTGCGTGTCGAAATATATATTGCTCACTTTACGCATAGCGGCAACAACGTTGTTCCCGTAGGTTATATTGTCAACGAAAACTCCGTCCATAACATCTATATGAAGCCACTCGATCTGTGCGTTTTCGGTACGGCGGATTTCTTTTTCTATATTTGTAAGGTCGCTCGCAAGCATTGAAGCAGAGATAATGTTTTTCATGATTTCTCCTGTCCGGTCCGTAGACCTATTTATACAGTATAATGATATATCATAACCGCTTTTTCGTCAAGTAAATGCAAAAAATTAAAGAAAATTTCCGCAGAATAAACAAAAAAGAGGCAAAAGCCTCTTTTTATATTGTCGAAAATCTATGCTATTGTTACATAAAAGGGGTTTGGGGCGTAGCCCCAATGCAGGCCGTCAGTCGATTGTGTCGCTGCGTCTGTGCATCGACAGCCATTTGTACCGTTGCATCGTGCAACGGCTTTGTGTGGCTGTCGTTATGCATCCTTGCATAATGATTGTGTCCGACTGACTGCAAGCGTCCTTGCTTGTCATGGGCGGCAGCCCATGCTATTTCCCCTTCCCTTTGGGGGAAGGGGTCAGGGGTTGGGGGATAAAACAGTAAATAGCAATATTTTCGAATTTTAAACCTTTACATAGAACGGAACTTTTTCTTTTGTCGCCTGTTTTGCGGCAGGCTGATTGAAATTCATTATCATAAACGGCGCTTTTTCGTCGTTTATATCCTTCAGCACCTTTTCGGTAAAGTCCTTGGTAAAGTCATTGAATTTATCGTCCTCACCCTCGAAATCCACGATTATAAGGCGGTTGAGCTGATTTACCTTGCGCATATTCATAATATATGCCTTTTTAATATCCTTACGGCTGTCAAAATAGCTCGTTATAGGCTTGGTAACAGTGTCCGGCACGCCCGTAACCTCGTTTATGACAGTAAGCTCGCCGCTGTTGAATTTTTTCTGCCTTATATAATTTGCTATGACCTCTGCCTGCTTAGGACCGCAGATAATGTTCTCGGTGAAGGGATTTATAACAAAGCCCTTCATAGCACACTTCGGCTGTGACAGCATAGCGGAAAGATCCTTATATGTAACGGCGATTACGCAGATCTTGCTTATATCATTGATGTTCTTCTGCATTGTTTCCATATCGGTGAACACCATAAAATATTTCTCGTTCTGAGGATTTGTAAGGTGCGAGAACTGTACCTTCATCTGATTTTCGTTCTCCCCCGACATATCCGTCACGGTTACAGGCGCAAGAAGTCTTGCCTCCATCAGATTGTCGATATAATCCACCTGATACTGCGGTTCGGGATTTGTTTTTTCTTCAGCGCATTTTTTCAGCGTTCTCATCACTTCGAGCAGTTTCGGGTTGGTTATTTTCTTTGTCTGTTCCTGTATTGCATTCAACTGTTCCTGTGTCATTTATTATATTCCTTTCCCGAAGAAAATTATATTTCGTTACGGTTTTCAAGCGCCCTCTGGAGCGTAACATCGTCCGCATATTCAAGCGATGCGCCCGCAGGCAGACCATACGCAAGACGGGTCACCTTTACTCCCAGCTGCTTTATCATTCTTGAAAGATATGTTGCCGTAGCCTCTCCCTCGATAGTCGGACTTGTAGCCATTATGACCTCGTCCGTATCCGACAGCCTTGCCATAAGCTCCTTTATTTTAAGCTGCTGAGGACCTATCGAATTCATCGGTGACAACAGCCCGTGAAGCACATGATACACTCCGTCAAAGCCGCCGCTTCGTTCTATGGCGGAAACGTCCTTGGGACTTTCCACAACGCATATGACCTTGTGGTTCCTGCGGCTGTCTGAGCATATATCGCACTTGTCCGTATTGCAGATATTCTGACATACACTGCACAGCTTCATACTGCGCCTTGCCCGTAGAATTCCGGACGCAAACTGCTCCACTTCTTCCTCCGGGGCGTTCAGTATATAATATGCCAGCCTCTGCGCCGTTTTAAGACCGATGCCTGGGAGCTTGGCGAATTCCTGCGCCGCCGTTATAAGCGGCTGAGAATTATATTCAGCCATTAAACAAGTCCCGGAATGTTAACTCCGCCTGTTACCTTTTCCATCTCTGCGGCACTTACTTCTTCAATCTGTGTGATAACGGCATTTACGCCTGCTACGATAACGTCCTGAAGATCCTCGATAGCGTCCTTGTCAACTACCTCGGGGTTGAGCTTAACTTCCTTGAGTACCTTTGCACCGCTCATTGTAACTTCAATCATACCGCCTGCGGCAGAAGCTGTGAAATCTCTTGCCTCAAGCTCAGCCTGTACACGCTCGATGTCTTCCTGCATCTTCTGAGCCTGCTTTATCATGCTGTTCATGTTGTTTGCGCCTCTGTTCTGGTATTCCTTGGGTAATCTTGCTTTCATTGTGATTTTTCCTTTCGTATCTTTAAGTCAACGACTTAATTTTTTGGTTTTTTGTATTTTATTTTTACGCCCATTTTTTCCGCTCTTGATAAGAAATCGGAAACAGGGTCGCTTTTATCCTTGCTTTCGGCTGTATCGCCGTTATTGTCAAAGGTCATTACAAGCCTTCTGCCTGTTACCTCTTCGGCGGCTTTCTCAAGCCGTTCCTTCGAGTCGCCTGTTGTCAGGAAATCATACTGGAATTTCTGATAACCGCTGATATTCACCGTATCCCGACCGAGCGTCACTTGCACCTGTCCCAGTATAGCCTGCAGTATAACGGGAAGTCTGTCGAGTATCTCGGTTACCTGCGGATCGGCATTACCGGTACTTTGCGCACTGCCTGCCGACAGATTATTTTTATGCTGTTCGGAAAGATTGTTCTCTGTCTTTACTGCCTGTTCCTGCGGAGCAACGCTTGCCTGCGGTTCGTCAAGGTCAAACGGAGGAGCATCTTCGTTTCCTGCACTTGCGTTATCATCTGCACCGCCCGTACCCTCAAACAGCCAGTCAGGCTTGCTGTCTGCGGCATTCCGGTCTGTACCGCTCTGCTGTATCGAAGCGGACGGAGCTGTCACGTCCTTCTGCTTATCATCAGCGGATGTGATTTTATTTTCTATCCTGTTCAGCGTATCTGCAATAATATCCTGCGGTCTGTCGCCGGTTACGCTTACGGGCTTTGCGGATTGCGCCGGTATATGCTTTTCTGTGCTTTCAGCGGTTTGCACTGCGGCTCTCGGCTGAATGCTTATCTCGCCGTCACACAGCTTGTCGAGCCTGTTCTCCAGCTTTTCAAGCCTTAACGACAATGCCGATGTGTCACTGTCAAGACGTGGCGTACACAGCCTTATAAGGCACATTTCGGCAACCGTCTTACGCTTTGCCGTTTTCGGAGTTCTCGCAATGCAGTCCTGCAGTATATCCATACACCGCATTATTTCTCCGAGAGTAAACTCCTTTGTCTGCCTTGCAAGATCGTTTCTTGTTCCGCTTCCTGCAGGGATAAGCGAAAAGTCGGAGTTCGTTGCCGACAGTATGCACAGATTTCTGAAATGCGACAACAGCTCGTCAAGAAGAAGCATAAGATCCTTCGACTGATTGTGAAGCTCGTCGAGAATTTTCAGTGCCTCGGGCGCATTCTGCTCGTGTATGCATTGCGCAAGCGTGAACAGATGCTCTGTTCCTGCGATGCCTGCGGTAGTCCTTACGGTTTCCTCGTCAATGTCGGCGCTCACGCTTATACACTGGTCAAGCAGCGAAACCGCATCTCTCATACCGCCGTCTGACAATCTGGAGATCAGCCTTGCGGCGTCCTCGGTTATATTTACGTTTTCTTTTTTTGCTATCTCGCACAGCCGCTTTGTGCTTTCCTCTACGTCAATTCTTGAAAAGCGGAACTGCTGACATCTTGATGCGATAGTCGCAGGCACCTTGTGTATCTCGGTAGTCGCAAGTATGAATATAACGTGTGGCGGCGGTTCTTCTATGGTTTTCAGAAGTGCGTTGAATGCCTGTGAGGACAGCATATGCACCTCGTCTATTATATAAACTTTATAACGGCAGACAGTCGGAGCATACATAACCTCGTCACGCAATGCCCTTACATCGTCAACGCCGTTGTTTGAGGCTGCGTCCATCTCGATTATATCAGGACAGCCTGCGGCTATTGCCTTACAGCTTTCACATTCTCCGCAGGGGTTGCCGTCAACGGGAGATAAGCAGTTTACCGCCTTTGCCATCAGCTTCGCACAGGTGGTCTTGCCCGTACCTCTCGATCCTGTGAACAGATAAGCGTGAGCCGGAGTGCCGGCCTTTATCTGATTTTTCAGCGTGGTGGTTATATGCTCCTGCGAAATTACTTCGTCAAAGGTGGCAGAACGATACTTACGATAAAGAGCAAGATGCATAACTAACCTCCCGTGAAAAAGTACATAATAATCGGTAAATAAAACGATACGCAAAAATAGAACCCATGATTATGAGTGTAAACTTGCTGCGGCACAGGTCATAACTGCTTAATGCTGCTCGGTTCCCCGCCTGACATGGTTCACAGGACTCCCTTGCACAGGGCTTACACCCATAATCACGGGTTCTATTTCTGATACTGTACTATTGTACCATAGTTTAAATAAAAAATCAAGCCTTATTATTCTATTTTTAATTACTGTCCGTAATGAACCCCGACCGCAAAAAAATCACCCGCCGTAAAAGCGGGTGAAAGTAAATCAGATAAAGCAAAATCAGTCAGGAAATATACCAAAAAAAGAAGTGGTTGTCATAATTCAACTTAGCAATAATCTGTTAAAAAGCTAATTTTATAAAATTTGAGCGGATTCTCTATCCCTATAAGAACGCTTTGTGGGCTTTGCGTCCTGCAAAGCCTTTGG
>ERZ773260.4069-NODE-4069-length-12806-cov-4.312995_pt1 | contig 12806 bp, 9 predicted proteins | sample MGYA00511387_ERZ773260 | MGnify/ENA primary metagenome ERZ773260 (study PRJEB29015, sample SAMEA2737745) | human gut metagenome | biome: human gut; feature: human-associated habitat; material: faeces | place: China | collected 2012 ... | reverse complement strand
GCGTCTATGACTTGGATGATGGGGCGTGTCTCGAACTCCGGCTTCTCGCTGTGCAACCGCACCGCCATAGCCGTGTATGTCTTCGACCTGCCTAAGGGCACAAGTACACGCACACCCATCCGCACCTGAGCCACCATAGGCTCAGGTACGGAGTATGTGAATGTTCCTTCTAAAGGTAGAGGGAGTATTACGTCTACGTAGTGCATTAGAAGTAGTATGCAAGGGCTATCTGCCAAGCATTGGTACGACCGCTCTTCTCGAACGGAGCTCCCAATACGTTACTTGCTGTTTTGCTTAATGTCACGTCGCCGGTCTTTCCGCAAGCGATGTTGTAGTTGGCTGTGAGCTGGAGGTGCTTCAGAACGGTGAAACCAGCACCAACGTTCACGCTGAACTGCGAACTCTTGAGCTTCCACTCGCAATCTGCACCAAGATCCTTGTTCTTATTGCCTACGTGGAAGCCGAACTGCGGACCTGCGAAGAAGAGCACGTTGGCAACACTGCCCAAGCCGATGCTATAGCGCACGTTGATAGGAATGTTGATAGCCTGTGTCTTCAGAGTCTGCTTTGTGGGCAGTACGTACTGGTTTTCGTCAACATCTACTGCGAGTTCTGCCTCACGCTGGTCGTAGAGAGCCGAAGCGTCGATGCCAAGACCTACGAGCGGAAGTGTGAACTTCACAGTCGGACCGATGAAGAAGCCTGCACGGTTGTTGGAGTCGAGCACCTTTGAGCTGATGCTCATGCTTGTTACGTTCAGACCGCCCTTAACACCGAAGTTGATACCAGCATTTGCTGTGTTTGCCGTGAAAAGCATCGCAAGTGCGATGGCTGCTGATGTAAAGATCTTTTTCATACCTGTTTGTTTTGGGTTAATATTCAATTTACGTTTGCTTGATGGTAGTTGAGAGTTAGTGTCTCTGTCTGCGCACGCTGACACGTGCTGTACCACCCGATGGCTTTGACGCACCGCTATTGGAGCGCGATCTCTTCACCTTTGCGGTTTTTGTCTTTGTTCGTGTTGAGGCTGCAGCACTTGCACGACGGTTTTTCTTTCTTATTGCCTTGGCCGCCTTCTTGTCCACAGTGGCGATGCTGTCGAGCGAGTCCTTCGGTTCGCCCGCACCCCACACGTGCTGCTCGAAGTCGGTAAGCTCCTTCTCGATGCGCTTCTGCTCCTTCTTCATAGCCGAGTCGGTGGGGCAGTACTGTGCGAGCGTCTTGCCGAGCATGTTCGTGGTCTTGTATATCTTGCCCTTGTACATGTTCTTCGTGAAGTAGTCGTCCATCGACATTGTGGCAGCGTTGTTGAGGTTGCTTGTCATAATGGTCTGCTTCGTGAGGAACGGTGCAAGGTCGTCGTACTTCACCCAGAAGAGCGGATAGCTTGTGGCAGCGTCGCCGAAGTCGTCTTCGCGCTTGAGGATAGGGCAGAGGGCGAGCACCTTGGTGTGGAACGCTGAGTTGCGGTCGTCGTAGTAGGTCGCCTCCTTCACGTAGTAGGCTGTCACTTCGCGTGATGGTATGTCGCTATCGTCGATGCGTATGCCACGGTCGGTGTGCTCGTAGAAGATGTGGTAGTTGTCAAGCAGCGACTTCAGGTTCACCTTTGCTGCGTCGTCGAACACCTCATTGCCGTCCAAGCGGTACTCGTAGGCGGTGATGGAACGCTTCATCACGAGCTTGAAGATATACGTGAAGAGGTTCATCTGCGAACCTACCGGCTCCACCGGATAGTAGAGTCCGGCGTTGGCATCCTCCGTGAGGTTTATCTCGCGGTATATGTCGCGTCGCCATGTCACGTCCTCGTCCATCGCTTTCTGTGTCGGGAACGATATCTGGGCGCGCACGCTCAGTCCCTGGTCTTTCTGCTGTTGCTGCTGAGCCTGCTCGCGGCGGTGTGCCGCAGGCTGTGCCGAAGCTATATCGGCACAGAAGAGGGCGGCGAGGAGTATTGTCAAGAATTTATTCATTGTTTTGTTTTTTGTTTTCTGAGAGTGGGCTATGGATTTTTTTAGCTTTATTTTACTATAACCTCCATAGATCCGTTCAACTTGCGTGTGATGCCGTCGGGGCCTACCGCTGTGATGCGCGAGATGTAGAAACGTTTGCCTCTTGAGAGCTTGCGGAAGGTGTCGCGCTGACGCTCTGAGAAGCTGCTGCCTGCCGATGCCATCGGCACAGCGTTGCCCATGTTGTCGAAGAACACGGTCTCGAAGCTTACAACCTTGAACTGTATGTCGAGGATGCCGTCGTCGATGGCTGCCTTGATGCCCGGAGCGCTCATGATAGAAGCCTTGGCGAGTCCGCCGCCACGGAAGCGGTCGGTGCCGATCTGCATGTATGCTGCCGGGTCGGGGAGTTTGCGTACATGGAATGTGAACTTGCCCATCTGACGCGACTTGCCGTTGGCGTTGGATGCGACGGAGATAGTGACATCGCTGCCCACTGCCGACGGACGCGCTATGTACTTGCCCATGCCGATAGAGCGGAACGAACCGCCTGACATTGATGCCGATACGGCGTTGAGCGGTACGCCCGGTATGCTGACGCTTATCGGGTTGTCGTAGCCGGCGTAGAGCACGTTCATAAGGTCAGCCGACACGGTTGCGCTCGGTGCTACGACGGTGTATTTCTGTGTGAAGTCGCGGCGGATGATGTTGCCAGCACCATCGCGCATGGTGATGTATCCGCCGAACTGATGCTCGCCCACGGCACCTGCCGTGAAGCGGTAGAGTCCGTTGTTGATGCGCTGTCCGCCTACGTATATCTCTGGCTGTTGTGTGGTGTCTACGGCTGCCATTACGATTTGTGCAGAGAACTGGTCGCCGCTGATGATGGTCTTCGACTCGGGTATGACGAACGCCGAGAGCTTGTTCACACGGATGTCCTTCATGTCAATGTTTGCCACGAGTGTGTGCAGCACTTCGCCTTCGGCGTAGCGCACGTCGCTCTGTAGCTTCGAGAGCAGCGTCACGGCACCTGCTACGGGCATGTCCTCGAACATATACTCCTGCCAGTTCTTGCCGAGCGTATTTGCGTTCTTCGGCACCTTTGTGGTGAGGTTGCTTTCTATTATCTTGCGCTGATGTGGGTCGGTAACCATCTTGAGGATACGCTCGCGGAACGTGTTGATGGCATCGTAGAGCTTCTTGCCCTGTCCGGTGCCCGGTGCGAGCATTACATGACTTGCTGCTTCGAGGTTGTCCTTGCTCTTTATGTCATAGATATTACCGTCCTTGCCGTCAGCCTCGCGCACAATCTGCACTTTCAGTGCCTGTGCGAAGTTGTACAGCGAGTCGCTCATGCGCTTCACAGCCGTAGCTTTCTCGAACCACTCCTTCACTTTCTGTGGGTTCTTATTCATCTGTTCGGCGAAGTTGTTGTAGAGCACCTCGTTCTCCTTTGAGGAGTTGGCAGTGGTACGGTTCAGACTCTCCTCCACGATAGAGAAGCCGTTGAGCACTTCCGAGGAAATGTTCAGGGCAAGCATCGCCATCAGCACCACATACATGAGGTTGATCATCTTCTGGCGGGGGGAGATATGTTTTTTCTTTATTGCCATTCTTAGGGTTTTTACTCTTTTAAGCCTTACTAAGCCTTCTTAAGCCTTTGATTGAAACTAAGCCTAAGCTTTTTACTCTTTTACCTTTTTACTCTTTTACTTTTAAGTTCATGTTGACGGTCATTGCCTCAATCATGCGAGCATAGATGCCGTTGAGCTGCTCAATCTGCTCTGCCATGCGCTTGCTCTGCTCGTTGATCTGGTCAATAGTGCCAATCTGTTGGCTTGCGCCTTTAAGCTGCATCTCGTATATCTTGCAGATGCCGGTGAGTGTGCGGTTGAGGTTCTCCATCTCCTCGCTATCGCGGGTGAGACGCACGCTCTGGTCTGACACCTTCTGCAGGGTCTCGGTGAGGCGCTTGAGCTCGTCGAGATAGCTTGCCTGCGCGTCAGCAAGCTGCATAGCCACCTCGTGGTTGGCTGCCAGCTCGGCTGCTGCAGCGGCGGTCTGCGCTGCTTCGGGCGAAACAACAGTCTGTGTTCCGCCGGCAACAGTCTGCGTACCGCTGGCAACAGTCTGTGCTGCGCCTTCAGAAGCCGGTGCTGTTGCTGAAGCGGCTGCGCTTGCTGCACCGCCACCTATTATAATAGTGCCACCGCCGCTTACGCCAGTGCCAGATCCTGCAACTCCTGCGCCAGTGCCTGCTGCGCCGCCGCCGATGATTACGCTGCCTTGCACGCCAGCGTTGTATGCAGCCTCTGCTTCAGCCTCCTCGCGGTCTATCTCCTCTTCGTCGATGTGCGTAGGGAGGTCTCTGCCTTCCTGCGTCTTGTCGAACGGACGGTCGAAGGCTGAGATGAAGAACACGAACACCTCGGTACCCATACCTGCGAAAAGCATGATGTTGGCACCCGGCAGGTGGGTGAGCTTGAAGAGCGTACCAAGGATTACGACTGAAGCACCCCAGCTATATGCGTAGTTGAGGAATGTCTGTCCGGGGACACTGTCCATCCACTTCTGCAAGTGGTAGACTATGTTGAATTTGCTGTAAATTGTCATATTTCTTTATTTTTTATTGTGAGAATATATAGGTTTGTGAGTGTTGTGTAGATATCTCACCACCTCAACTTCTCACCATCTTCAACTTACTTCTTTTTTCCTTTTGCTTTAGCACTTGATGTGTTTGCTAAGCTGCGTACACAGCGGAAGCCGATGTAGCAGCGTGGCTGGTTCTGGTATTCCCATGTGCGCCATGCTGAGCGTATGAACGACTCGGGGTCTTTCCACGAACCACCGCGTACGCTCTTCTTCTTGAGTCGGTAGGGGTCTTCTTTTGCTGCGTTGTACTGTAGGGAAGGGTTGAAGTCGTTCATCGCCTCTACGCCTGCCTCGGTGTACACGGTGCTTGTCCATTCGGCTACGTTGCCTGCCATGTCGAAGAGTCCGTTGCTGTTAGCTCCGTATATGCCCACCTTCGATGTGATGAGGTTGCCGTCCTTGGTGTAGTTGCCACGGTCGGGTTTGAAGTTGGCGAAGAAGCATCCGTCGCCGCTCTTCACGCTTTGGTCTTCCCACGGGAATTCGGTGCCTTCCTTTCCGCGTGCTGCGTACTCCCATTCAGCCTCTGTCGGCAGGCGGTAGCGTTGTACGTAGCGTGCCTCCGGACCGAGTCCCTTCAGCAGATAATCGGTGCGCCATGCGCAGAAAGCGTTTGCCTGCTCCCATGTCACGCCCACTACGGGATAGTCGTTGTAGGCAGGGTTGGAGAAGTAGTTGCGCAGATATGTCTCGTTCTCGGCGTTTCGGAAGTCGTTCACCCAACAGGTGGTGTCTGGATATACGTTTACTATATATGTGTTGAGGAAGTCCCACGGACCGCTCAACGGGCGGTTGATAGTCTCGCGGACGATGCGTCCCTCGTCGTCGATATATGCGGTGTCCTTTGATATCATCACCACCTCGTCGGGGTTCACCTCGATGTCGGTGTTGAGGTTGCGCTCCTCGGGATTGAGTCGGTTGCGACGCAGAGCAGCTGCAGTGTAGTCGTACACCTCGTAGCGGTAGTTCATCTGACGGTAGTCGAGCATCTTCTCGCCGGTGATAGGGTTACGAGTATATACGCTCTCGATAGCGCGTAGCTCGTCCTCGTTGGGTTTGCGCGGCAGTTGCTTCTTCCAGTTGAGGTGTGGTGTGACGGGGTCGCCGTTCTTGTCCTCGGTGATCATGTATGTCTCGTCGCCGCCATACTGTGGGTCGGCGAGTCGTGTGCGGATGATGCTGTCGCGCACCCATACCACGAACTGCTTGTACTTGGAGTTGGTCACTTCGGTTTCGTCCATCCAGAAACCGTCGACGGAGATGTCCTTCACAGGTGTCTGCTTACCCCACAGGCTGTCTTGCTTCTCAAGACCCATGCGCAGGTAGCCGCGTCCTACGCGCACCATGCCGTAGGGTGCGGGCTCGGCGAACGAGCGTCCGCTCACGCCCACCACTTCGCCACCGCGTCCTGCCGACGAGGCTGCCTTGCTGCCGAAGCAGCCGGTGAGAATCATGGTGAGTGCCATGATGCTTAATAGTAATATGCTTTTTGTTGCTTTCATCTATTGTTATTTTTTTGTTTCCTTTTTGGGAGGGGCTACAGCACTCTCACGCTCTTGTGCATGTTCTTGCCCTTCTTCTGCAGGTTGAGATCCATCTGGTAACCTACGAATATCTCGTGGCTTCCGTTGCCGGGGTTGATAGCCGAGGTGTATATCTCGTATGAGTAGCCGAGTACGATGCCATGGAACTTGCCACCGATGAGCACCGTTGTGGATATTGTCGGGGCGTAGCTGAGTCCGGCGTAGAACATCTTCTTCTCGTTGGTGTAGGTGAAGCGACCTGTGATGTCGCCACGATAGCCCGAGAGGTCGGTGCGGAAGAGGAACGATGGTTGGATGCTCAGGAACGGGTTGCGCAGGCGTATCGTTGCGCCACCAGTGAGGTAGTAGGTGGCATCCACCTGCAGCTCATTGGTCTCGCCGAGCTGCACACAGGGCGAGTTGAGGTGCTGTGCCGAGATGCCTACGTACCAGTTGCGGTGCGAGTAGTAGAGTCCGGCTGCAAGGTCGAGCGAGTTGCCCTCTATCTTTGACGACGAGAAGGCAGGGTCGTTCGACTCCTCAAGGTCTACCTTTGTGCCGTCGAATGTCTCGCTGAGCAGTCCGGCGGAGATGCCGGTCGACAACTGTCCGCCGAACAGTTTGAACTTGAAGGCGTATTGCAGAGCGAGGCGTTTGTGGCTGAACAGACCAATCTGGTCGTTCATCAGCTGGATGCCTGCACCGTGAAACTGCTTCAAGAGCAGAAACTGTGCGTCGGCACCAGCGTACATCGTGTTAGGGTTACGCTTAAATCCAGCCAACTCCATGGCGTAGGCAGCCGCGATGTTGAGCTTCGGCGACTTGCCCACGGCTGCGGCATTGAACGAGGGTTCCATGTCGAAGTAGTGGCTGAACGATACGTCGTACTGGGCTTGGCTCTCCACCGAGACAAGCGATAGTATCATTGTTATTATTATGTATCCGCGTTTAAACACGTAAGTATAACGTCTGTTTATTAATATTATTGTGAAATAGCGAAGTTTTTTGCTTCGCAAGGCTTACCAATGGCTGTCTTTGCCGAATATTTTGCGTATGCGGTTGACGATGGAACGCCCGATGTGTGCGAAGTTGCCGTAGCGCAGATTGAGCACCAGCTCCTCCATTGAGCGTCCGAACTTTATCCATCTGTGTCCGTAGGCGTATGTGCGGTACACCTGCTCCTTGAAGTCGACATCCTCTATAACGTATGGCGGGTGCTTCAGTTCGCCCTCCAGCTCGAAGCGTTGCATGGTGAACAGTCGGCGCAGACGGCGTGGCATGGTCAGCAGCGAGCCGGTGTAATGCGTGGAGCCGTCGGTGGCTCCGAGGTTGTTGATGAGGTTGTGCGATGGCATAATGGCGAGTCCGGAGTTCATCACCATCGATGCCCAGAATATCGTTTCGTAGTATTCCTTGCCCGATGCGCGATGGTCGTAGCAGGCGCGTAGCGTGTCCTCGCAGTAGCGGCGTTGGCGCATTATCTTTCTGAGTTGTCGCATCGCCGTGCGGTCGTCGAGGAACGGATATCCTGGCTCCCACTTGTCGATGACGCGGCGCCACGATGCCCATCCCCAGATTGAGAATACGGAGGTGAAGAGGTAGTCGTAGGGATAGTCCTTAAGCTGCTCTTCGGGGTTGAAGCCTGCAATCATCCATATACGTTCGTCGTTCTCGTAGCGGTCGAGCATCTCCTTGCAGAACGTGAAGAACGACTGCGACGGCACGTCGTCGTCCTCGAGCACTATGCACTTGTCGACGAACGAGAACGCCCACTTCTGCGATATGTACTCCGAGGGGTCGCAGCCGTAGTTGCGCTCCTGGTAGAGGCGTTGCACGTCGCACTCCCAGTCGATGTTCTCTACTACGCGGCGGCAGGCTTCAATGCCAGCCATATCGCGCTCACCGCGCGGTCCGTCCTGATAGAGGAACAGCTTCGAGGGACGCGCCTTGCGCACTTCCGCAAACACCTTGCTGAGGTGGTCGGGGCGGTTGAAGAAGAGGATGAGTACTGCTACATCAGTCTTGTATGGTTGCATAAGCGTTGCGATTTGGTCTATTCAATTCTACAAAATTACAGAAAATTGACTATAGAACGGCAAAGCTATGATGTTTTTTTCGCATAACCCAAACTTTTTCAGTAACTTTGTGCAAACATATCAGTATAAATATGAAACTTATCATCACGATAGACAATACGGCGATTGTGTTGCAGACCGACTCTGCGGATGGTGCTGCCGAGCGCGAGGTGTACAACCTTAACTCTGGTATCTCCATAGCAGCCAACCTGCGACAGGCTCTCTCCGTGTGCGCTTTGTTGCGCAACCCGCGTCTGTACGACCGTGTCACGGTGGTTGTCGACACACCGACGATGCTCATCCCTGAGGACGAGTACACCTCGGGCAGTGCTACGCTGCTCTATCGCAACGCGTTCAGTATGTCGCCAGCCGACGAGGTGCAAACATCGCCACTCGATACATTGGGCGTGGTGCTCGCATTCGCCGTTAACAAAGACCTGCATTTCGTGCTCAACGAGAACTTTCGCTACGTGTGTTTCGAGCCTCGTCTTGCCTCCACACTCACTGCGCTGAGCCAGCGTGCGTATGGCGGTTTCCAGGAGAAGCTGTTCTGCGTGTTCAACGGCAAGGATATGGAGATAATAGCGTTCCGCAAGCATCGTCTGCGCTTCTGCAACTCGTTTCATATCGACGACACACAGGATGCTGTGTTCTACATCATGAGCGTGTGGCAGCAACTTGCCATGCGCCCCACCGACATACTCGTCGTCACTGGTAACGCAGAAGAACCAGAGACACTGAAGATCAAGCTTGAGCAGTTTGTGAAGAATGTTGAGGTGTTGAGATGTTGAGGTGTTGAGATGTTGAGGTGTTGATGAGTTGAGGAGTTGAGATGTTGAGGAGTTGAGATATGCAATGCAAATGTCACCATCTCACCATCTCACCACTTCACCATCTCACCACTTCACCATCTCACCACCACACCACACATCTCACCACCTCACCATAACACCATTTCAACATCATATTATGCGCATAATAACAGGAAAATATAAGGGGCGCCACTTCGATATTCCGCGCTCGTTCAAGGCTCGTCCTACTACGGACTTCGCCAAAGAGAATATCTTCAACGTCATCAACGGCTACATCGACATGGAGGGTGCGCAGGCACTCGACCTCTTCGCCGGCACTGGTAGTATATCGCTCGAGTTGCTTTCGCGCGGTTGTGCTCCGGTGGTCAGTGTGGAGATGGATCGCGACCATGCTGCGTTCATCCGCGAGTGCATGACGAAGCTCGACACCAAGGACAACATCCTTATCCGTGGCGATGTGTTCCGCTTCATTAAGTCGTGCAAGCAGCAGTACGACCTCATCTTTGCCGATCCGCCTTACGCCCTGCCCACATTGGCTACCATTCCGCAGCTCATCCTCAGCAAGGGAATGTTGCGCCCGGGCGGACTCCTCGTCTTCGAGCATGGCAAGCATAACGACTTCTCTGATGTGCCGGGCTTCATAGAGCACCGTGCCTACGGCAGCGTGAACTTCTCGCTGTTCAGAGCAACTTCAGGGGGTGCACTTGTCTCAAGTGCACCAACCATGTAGTTTTAGGGGGTGCATTTGTCTCAAGTGCACCAACCATGTAGTTTTTAGGGGGCACTTGTCTCAAGCTCGGTTTTGCCACTTGTCAGAGCAAGAAGTGCATCAGCCGAGTAGAAGTGCACCATTATCTTGGTTGGTGCACTTGAGACAAGTGCACCCCCTTGCAAGTGCCCCCCACTAACGAAAAGAGCAGAACCTTGATATCGAAGTTCTGCTCTTTTCTGTTTTTATTGTTGTTAGTTGGAACTAATAGTATGATTAAGCACGTGCTGCACCGACCGACGCAGACATCCGCACCGACCGACGCAGACATCCGCACCGACCGACGCAGACATCTGCACCGGCCGATGCGGATGCTTCAAGTTGCAATGTGCTTTTGTCAAAGTTCATTGCAATTCTGTAGTTCTTGCCCTTCTAACGGTTCATTTCTATTCTCTGCATTTTAGGCAAGATGCGTGTCTTCGGGTTGAATGTGTACGGCGCGAAGCGCATTGTCACCACGTGCTCGCCGGTAGGAGTCTTGAACTGCGGCAGACAAGAGTCGCCACCGCACGAGTGGTTGCCGATGCCACGCTGCCAGAAGTCGAAGTGAGCGAACACCTGCTCGCTGCGTGTCAGGTCGTAAGGATGTTTGCCACCGTAGAACACGTCGTAGTTGAACTGCTGGTCGTCGTAGTGCGAGAGCGAGAAGGCGAGCTGACCCTCCACCTTCATGTTCAGTCCCACGCCGTTGCCACTGTTCTTCAGCGTCATCTCGCGCAAGCCCTGGCGGTCGCCCATGGTCTGCGGAGCCGACTGCTCCTCGAACATCTTGTCTACCGATGTGCGGTACCAGCCGAGCAGTGAGCCGCGCTGGCGGTCGATATAGTTGGAGCGCGGACCCTTAGCGTAGTAGAGCACGCTCTCGAAGCCCGGTGCGAACTGCATTGTGATGCCCACGCGGCGTGTCTCCTCCGATGAGTTGTTGAACGCTACGCGCATGTCCACCTCGCCGTTCGGGTAGATGGTGTAGAGGATGTGGTGGGTGTCCTTGCCGTTCGATACGGCAGTCTCCACGACCACGTTTTTGTCTTGCTTCTTCGGAGCCTTTACGAGCGTCTTCTGACCGGAGAGCGCACCCTCCTCCTTGTTCTCGTTCTCAGCTACACCGCCCGTTGCGCCGAGCGAGATGTTGTCGTTGGCGATGCGGCGGAAGCCGTTGAAGTCGGGGCCTGCTGACGGCATGACGATCTGCTTGCCATCGAATGTCCACTCGGCGATGGTGCCGTCGGCGTCGAACTTGATGCTGAAGTTCTTGCCCTCAACGCTGTTGCCTTTCACCTTCAGCTTGCCCTTCTCGCTGATAGCAGGCAGAGCGATGTGGTTCTGCTGCACGTATGTCGGGTCGGCTACCGACGGACAGTTGGCAGCTGCGTCTGCTGTGAGGCGGAACTGCTGTGCCGCGATCACGTGAGCGCGGTTTGCCCATGCGGTCTTGTCTTTAACTTTGAGCTTGAAGGTGATGATAATCTCCTTGTCAGCCGGCACGTTCACGTCGTACGGAATCTCCACCACGCATGTCTCGCCCGGCTTGCACTGCAGGTCTTTCACTGCGCCGTGAGCTAAGTTGCTCTCTCCCTCGCCACGTCCGCTGATGCTCCACGAGAGACTGTAGTTGCTCAGGTCGGTGAAGGCGAACTTGTTCTTCAGCGTGAGTTTATGGTTGGCGAACGACACGAAGTCGACATCGCGATACACGTACCTCACCTCGTCGAGCTTAGCCGTCCACTCGCGTCCCGGAGTGATGATGCCGTTGCTCATGAAGTCGCCCTGGAAACCGTAGTCGCCACGGTTCATTTTAGTATAATCGTAGCCCGAGGTGTAGTAGGGTATACCAGTCTCAGGATCGGTCAGCGGTTCGCCAGCCTTGATGCGGCGTGTGTCGTAGATGCCCTGGTCTACCCAGTCCCAGATGCAGCCGCCCACGATGCCGTTGCTGTTCTCTATCACGTCCCAGTACTCCTGCAGGTTGCCCACAGCCTGTCCCATGGCGTGAGCGTACTCGCAGATGAAGTAAGGCTTGTTGTGCAGTCCGTCGCGCTGCTCAATCACCTTGCTCACCACGGGGTACATGTCCGAACCGAAGTCGGAGTACTTCTCGCCGTGGTTGTAGCCCTCGTAGTGAACCCATGCGTCGCGACGCGGCAGCAGGCGCTTCACGCAGTCGTATGTAGCCTGGAAGTAGCAGCCGCCGCCCGACTCGTTGCCGAGCGACCAGAACACCACGCTCGGGTGGTTGCGGTCGCGCAGCACCATGCGTGCCGTGCGGTCTACGTATGCAGCCTTCCACGACGGTATGTTAGAGATGCTCTGGTTGCCGTGACACTCCACGTCTGCCTCGTTCATGCAGTAGAGACCGTAGTAGTCGAACATGGCGTACATCTTCGCCTGGCGCGGATAGTGCGATGTGCGCACTGTGTTCACGTTAGCCTTCTTCATCAGCTCCACGTCGCGCAGCATTGTCTTCACGTCGATGGCGTGACCAAAGAGTGGATGGATGTCCTGCGTGTTCACGCCCTTGAAGTACACGCGCTTGCCGTTCACGTAGATGAGGTTGCCCTTCTGCTCCACGGCGCGGAAACCGTACTTCGTAGAGAACACCATCTCCTCGCCGCCGTTGTTCAGCTGGCGTACGATGACGGTGTAGAGCCACGGGTGCTCAGACGACCAGAGCTTCAGGTCCGTCAGACCATCGAAGTCTATAGAAACAGTCTTCTGCGCGTCCTTTGCTGTCAGTGTCACAGCCTGCAGCTTCTTCGCAACGAGCTGACCTGCGGGGTCGAGCAGCTCCACTTCGAGAGTCTTGCTTGCGCTCTGCTTCAGCGAGTTGTCTACGGTCAGCTCCACGTTCATAGAGCCTGCGGTGTAGCCTTCGCCGAGCTGCGATGTGATGTAATGGTCGCTTACAGCCACCTTCGGAGTAGCCATGAGGTACACGTCGCGGTGGATGCCGGCGAGGTGCCACATGTCCTGACCCTCAACCAACGTGATTTGACCAATTTCGATGAAAGCGTCATTTACGGCAA
>ERZ773260.4064-NODE-4064-length-12816-cov-9.919599_pt1 | contig 12816 bp, 8 predicted proteins | sample MGYA00511387_ERZ773260 | MGnify/ENA primary metagenome ERZ773260 (study PRJEB29015, sample SAMEA2737745) | human gut metagenome | biome: human gut; feature: human-associated habitat; material: faeces | place: China | collected 2012 ... | reverse complement strand
CTTGTGTTGTCATTCTCCGTTCTGTATCCAAACTCCGCCTCCATATTTTCTTTCAAGTATTTTTCTATATGTAATTTGCTGTCACGGCATTTGCGTCCGTCTGGTGTGGTGTAGGTGATGTTCTTGCGGCTGTCCGTCCACGTGGCGTCGTAACCCTCAGAGCGGAGCAAGATCAGAAATTCCTCACGGTTTCCTGCGCAGCGCATACACTCGTCGATCACGCGCATGAGTTCAAATTTCCAACTCTCGCCTTTGGACGCCGTGTAGTATTCTGCGTTGGACATTCCACGCGACTGCCGCTGCTCATCTTTCTGGAATTTCGGCAGTCCCAGTTCTTCGCAGATTTGGTCATTGCGGATGCGCAGCTCCTGAATCTGTTCATCCGCCATATGTACTTTTTTGCCGGTTTCAAAATTGACACTGTTGATGATGCAGTGTGAATGAATGTGTTCACGGTCGGTGTGGGTGCAGACCAGAACCTCACAGCCCTCGAAGTATCCCGCCAGCCGCCGTGCCGCTTCGTGCGCCGTGCGCGGATCGATGGCAGCGCCTTTCGGGAAGCTCTGCACCATGTGGTAGAACTGGACGCTGCCGTCCTTGTGGTGCAAAAGCTTCGTACTCAGGAACTCATCGAACGCCGTTTCCGGCTGACAGCCGATGCCGCTGATGAGCTGCACCCCATTCCAGCGCGTCTTATTTTCCTGTGCCACATACCGCATCACACTTTTCATGCAGCCGCGCGTCTGTGTGCCTTTCTTGTAATTCACGAAATGGACGATTGCGATTTCCGACTCACTCCTTCCTGTATCTCCCGCAGGGTGACGTTGATTTTTGCGAATTCCTGCGCAGCCGTGTCCAGATTGGCGAGCTGCACCTTGCCCATGTTCGCCAGCACAGCGAGCTGGTTCAGGTTGTTGCCAATGGCTTTCTGCTGCCGCAGAACATCCTTCAGTCCGTCCATGATGACGATGCGCTTTCCGAGACAGCAGGCGGTCACATAATCGCTCTGCGTCATGTGTGCCTGTGCCGCTTTTCGGCGTATCGCTTCTAAATCCTGTTTTGAGATGCGAATGCTGAATTGTTTGTCCTTTTTCATATATCCTCCGTTCGTATGAAGTGGGTACGGGCTGCTGCCCGATTTGAGGCATTTGGCAGGAAGCCGGAAGTCCGGCGACTAGCCAAATGCGATGCTGGCTCCTCCCGAACGGGAGGATTTTTCCCGCTCCTCCCGAACGGGAGGATTTTTCCCGCCGCGGCGGGACTTATCTGCGCTTTGAGCCTGCGCTTTTTCGCGTTGCCCGCACGTCGGCGCAACGTGGGGCTTTGCGGCACTCCTGCGCACACATCGCAGGCTGGGCAAAAAGCCGCACACAGCGGTGACACGCGCCTCACGGCGCGGTGCGGGTGCTCGACACACCCGCAGGGTCGATAGGGTCGATTTTTTCCACGGTGGGAAGATCGGCACCATCGACCCTTTTCAGGCAGATCAGCCGCTCTCCGTTACTCTTTCGGAATGATACGAAAATGCCGTTTTTCCTTAGAGCGTCAACGCTTTTTCGGATTTGATGCGAGAAGCTGTTCGGTGTCCAGCCCTCGCTTCCGACAGGGTCGATCTTTTCCAACAGTGCTTTTGCAGGGGCGCTGATCTCAGGCTCTTTTTGCAGAAGTTCAGAGAGAAGATTTTCAATCTGAAGCGTTGAAATCCTAGAAGCACCGCTGCAAGTTTTGCTGTCTTCAAGCAGCTTCCAGATGTGATCTTCCTCGCCAAATTCCAGTTTTAGTGTGCGATCTGGGATGTCCCGACCGGTGCAATGCAGCGAGGCAATGTTGGCAAGACGCGAATTTTTCTGGAGAACAAAGGTCGAATCCGCCGCGCCGCTTAAACCTGTCGAGCCGGAGATCATATTCATCGGATCGTCATCGTGCAGCTTCCGCAGATGGTGAATCAACAAAATTGCGATGTGCCGCCTGTCTGCAAGCTGTTTCAAAATCCCGATGTCCTGATAGTCATTTGCGTACAAATTGCTGTCACTGCCAGTGCCTCGAACGCGCTGTAAAGTATCGATCACAACCAATTTTGTATCGGGATATTCGGTCAAGAACTGCTCGATCTGTTGTTCCAACCCGTGCTTGAGCGTGTCGGCCATGATTGCAAAATGCAGCGTCGACGGAGCGTCCTCCGTCAGATCAAAGAGCCGCGTCTGGATACGCTGGAACGAATCTTCAAGACTGAGATACAGAACCTCGCCCTGTGTCACTGCAAAATTCCAAAGCGGCTGCCCCTGCGCGACGCATAAGCACAGCCACAAAGCCAGCCAAGACTTGCCAATCTTCGGTGCGCCCGCGAGGATGTGCAGACCCTCCGGTAACAGCTCGTCCACCAGAAACGGCACCGGCGAGCATGGCGCGCTTTGCAGCTGCTCGGCGGTCATGGTTTCGAGTTTCTTCATTTGTTCACTTCCTTTCATTTTGCTATTGACATTCTGTGTTACATGATTTAGACTGATAATTAGTCAATAGATTCGTTTTCTATTTTAGACTAACATAACTCTAAATTATTGTCAAGACTAATTTATAATCACAATTTCAATATGTCTATTTCGAGGTGCAGCGATGTCGAAGTTTCAGTACAAATACTACCTGCTGGAAAACCGCGCCATTCTGATTTCCAGTGAAGATTCCTTTTTTACGTCTAAAAAAATAACAGACTGTCCGTTCCCGGACAGCCTGCTGTCGTTTGCATATTTTGATCTGCGGCAATGGGAAGAAAAGTTCCATGAAGCAGGCCGTGCGTTGATGCAGTATTACAAGACCCGCGAACCGGCGCTTCTCGATCCCGTCCGACTGGTTGTGAATGCGTTTCAAAATGCGCATCCGTTTTTCGCATATCTTGGCCTTGACTGGACAGAACGGCTGGCACAGGCAGAGGGCAGCAAGGATCCCTCGAAGCTGCTGCTGCACAAGGAATTGTCGCACATTCCCGCCAACCTCGACGCCATGCAGCGGCAGATCCTGTTTTTGTTTCAGACGGTTCTGGACGCCGAGCTGAAAGACATTGATTTTTCTGCCAGAGTGCATGAATATGAAAAGGCATCGCGGCTTAACCGGTTTGATTTTCAGCCGATGCAAATTTCGTATGAACCGGTGGGCGGCGTGAGCTTTACGGATGTCCTGTATCCGAAAAACATCTATGACGTGATCGATTTTTCGCTGCGCGAATGTGTGCGGCGAAACATTACCATGCGCCGGTGCAAGAACTGCGGAAAATATTTTGCGCTCACCGTTCACGGCAGCACGGAGTATTGCAGCCGCGTATTTGACAGCCGCGGGCGCACCTGCAAGGAGGTCGGCGCGATGCGGCAGTATGCGCAGGTTCATGCATCGGATGAGCTTCTGAAAATCTATCGCCGCGAGTATAAGCGCCGCTTCGCATGGATTCGTGCGGGGAAAATCTCGCAGGAGGCGTTTGCTGCGTGGAGCAAAGAAGCGCAGAAGGAAAAGGAGAAATGCGACAAGGGCGAGATTTCACGAGAGGATTTCATCTGGAAGTTAAAGCATCCGTAAGGCGGTAAGTAAAAGATGCAATCACGGAATCGTCCAGAACCACCTGTCAGAGCAAATAACGCCCGCCAATGTCTTGTGCCCACTGGGAATTCCCAGTGGGCACATGTTTGCTCTCAATGCTTGGCTTTATCCAAGTGCAATACTTTTTCTGGCGCTGCTGTCATACATGCGAATCAGGATCGCCGCAACCTCGCTGCGCTTGATGGAATCGGTCGGGTGGAACGTTCCGTTCGCGTCGGAACCGGTCAAGACACCCGCGCGGTAGAAGTCGTAGATTTCCGCCGCAAACGCATCGCCGATCTTCACGTCAGGGATCGCGTTGCCCGCAACCGTATTCATATCACGTAGGTCGTCCGTCGCCGCGTGGAAGATATGGACAAATTCCGCGCGCGTGACAGCGCTGTTCATCTGCGCAGCCGTGTAGTTGCCATAGGCACGCTCAATCAAGTCGTTATCAATGGCGTAATCCACATACGTACTGTACCAGCTCGGATAACCGTTTTCCAGAGAAACCTTGCTCCGGTAATTGAGCTGATGCAGAACGGCCGCCAGCTTGATTGCCTGCGCAACCGTCATGTTTTCATCCGGTCGGAACTCCGTGCTGGTTACGCCGTCGATCAGGCGCACCTTCCACGCACTCTTTACCGCGTCATAATACCACGCGGACGCGGGAACGTCGCGGAACGGGAACGTCGGAGTTGTGCTCGGCAGCCCGATAATCGGGATAGTCGGGAAGCTCGGGCGGTCATCGCCGTCCGGCTTCGGGATGATTTTGGTCACTCTGCTAAGCTCGGCATTGCATACCTTGCAGTAAACGACCTCGTCGTAACTGCCTTTGTGATCCTTCGTTGCAGGAACGACATTTTCGCGAACGGCTTTTCCCTCTGTGTGGCCGAGTGCTGCAATCTCCCGGGTTTCCGTTGCGTCGCAGCCGTCACGCTGGCAGGAACGAGTCTTTTCGCCCTTTGCAGTGCAGGTCGCTTCGGTTGTAACTGTCCAGTCGCTCCAATCGTGGCCGAGCGGATTGCCGTCGGTTGCGCTGCAAACCGAGCAGGTTTTCGGTGCAGTGCAGCTTGCCGCCGTCCATGTGTGTCCCTTTGCAGGAATTTCAGTTTGCGCAACAAGAATTTCGTTACAGACGGAGCAGTGCTTGCCCTCCGTCTTGCCCGGCTTCATGCAGGTCGGTTCGACCGCCTGGTCGATCACTTCCGTATGGCCCTTGGCCGCAACAGTTTCCTGCGCGACGAGAATCTTTCTACAGACGGAGCAGTGCTTGCCCTCTGTCAAGCCTGGCTCTGTGCAGGTCGCAGCGATCGCTTCATCAACGACTTCTGTGTGCGTCTCGCATTCAACCGTGACAGCGCCCGCCTTTGTCTCGACCGCAACCGGGTGCAAATCATTGTCAACAAAATCTTTACTGTTCGTCGTAATCGTAATGGGATAGTACCCTGCTCCCTGCGGTGTCTGGAATGTCAGCACCACAATGACGCCGTCAGCTTCAGCCGCACCATCCAAGCCGTCCCAAACAATGCTGATCGGGTTGTCGTTCAGTTTTCCCGGCTTTGTCATTGCCAGTCCTGCAAAAGCCTCACCTGCTGAAATCTTTGTCAGGGTCAGGCCCTCTGCATATTGAACTGTGATCTTTGCGCCGAGGATACCCGTATTGCCGGTTATTCTGATCGGAACATCGACCGTCGCTCCCGCTTCTGCCGTAACCGAATCCGCAGACACTACCGGAGCTGTTCCCGCTGCGTATACTGGCATGCTGAGCAGAATTGCCAGTGCACATAAGAATGCTACCAATCTCTTCATATGTTTTTTCGCTTCCTCCTCAACACTAGTTTACCTTTATCGGCAGTCAGGGTGCAGCGCTGCACCCTGACTAAATTCAAGCATATTACGGAGCCCATGGATCATTTACACGCGGTCTGTACTGAACCCAGTTCTGAACATTGCTGATCAAATCTGTTTCTGTTACGGCAGACAGACTTTCTTTGGATTCAAGCTTATAATACTTGAACACTTTGTAGTAGTCATTATAAGATGCCTGATAATATTTAAAGCGGAAGAATCTCGGAGTCGGCCCAGCTGTAGCCGAAGTGTTGAATTCGCTGGAGCAGTTGTAGCTTGGCATATTCGCATTATTGCAATAGCTGTTGTCCAGATACGGATGATTTTTTGTTGAGAGGTTTGCGTGGAAATACCCGTACCAGAAATTATCTGCTACACCTGTTGAGCGGAATTTATGGGAAATCGATCGATGCGTATTATTGGCATAAGGTGCGTTATAGTCCCACTTGTAATAAACAAACCCTGCTTCCGAAGTGCTCACTTCGCGTTTTTCCGTTTCTGTTTCATAGGCGCTCACATCACAGCTCTTATGGAAATCCTTATATATCCAGTTGCTTGTATCATAGCCATCCGGGAAAGACGCGTAGTTGAACGTAGAGTTGGAAGACTGCACCCAATAACTTCCGTATTGTGTGTATCCGCTCAGGCTTGGCTCCCTTGACGTAGTATTGGTTCGCTCATCGTATGTCCATTTCTGATTTATAATCTGACTTCCCTCCGGAACCTGGCTCCTTAAAACCCAGTCGGATATCCCATTTAACGTCCAGTGCGCATACAAAGTTGTGTCAACAGCATCCGCAAGCGCACTGTCCTGAGTGATCCGTGTTCCACCATCAGCGGCTGTATACCAGCCTTCAAACGTATAGTAGTCTCTCTCCGGCTCCGGCAGTGCTCCGATCGCAGTACCTGGGGTCACAATTTGCTGCTGTACGGAGCACGTACCGCCGTTCGCATCGAAGTAAACAATGAATGTTCCCTTGATGTATTTGCTGAATTCCGCCTCGCTGATCGGGATGTAATCGCCAACCAGAATGCTCAGCATCTCCTTACCTGTGATCTCTCCACAGTGGTAAACATTTCCGCTGATCTCCAGCTTGCACGCAATCATGTTGTCCATGCGGCTTGCAGCCACCTTCCGGCATACGATCGCGCGGCCGTTTTCTGCCGTCAGTCTGTTGGTGCCATACAGTTCCAGCTTCACATCTTTTTTCAGAAGCATCGCATAGCTGGAGCTGCTCACTACGACCTGACGCAGACTCACATTGTCAGAAGAGATCTCCAGCGGGATCCTTGTGCAGTCTGTGATCGTGATACCGTTCAGGATGGTCGTCTGTGCCTCAGACTCGATCCGCAGATTCTTTATGGATTTCTGTCCGCCCTGCAGCTCGACCGTTTCCACTGTCTGCGGAACATGCAGCGTCGCGCCTTCCAGTTCATCTGCGATCGAGGCGAAATTCACCTTGATGTTCTTTGCGCCAGAATTGAGGGCTGCCTGTACAACATCCAGATTTGCAGCAGTCACTTCGATGGAATCCACACCGCTGAAGGCCCGCTCGCCGATCGACGTTACTGTTTTTGAGACCTTGAACGTATCCAGAGACGTGCAGCCCGCGAAGGCCTCCGCGCCAATGGAGGAGATCTCAGAGGCTGTAATGCCCCTCAGGGACGTGCAGTTTTTGAACGCGCCGTCCGGGATCTTGCGGATGTAATTGCTCAGCATGACGTTCTCGACCGACGTATTGCCGCCGAACGCCGATGCCGCCAGATGCCGGATCGTGACTGCGGACTGGGTTCCGTCCTTGTTGTCTTTGGAAATATATTCCGGAACGATCACAGTGGTATTGCCGCCTGTATATTGGACGACCTTGCCCGTCTCGGTATCGAAAACGAGACCTTCCGTCGAGATCACACGTCCATTTACAAAGTCGCTTACAAAATACGGGACTTCAAAGGACAATACGCCGTTCTCATTGTCATCGAACTTGGGCGAGCTGTTTGCAGAATAATCAATGTACTGGTATGTATGGTCATCCATTACGCTATACGTACTGACCGAATACTCTGCGGTTGCCACATCATAGGTCACCACGGCAAACACATGCGCGATGCCGGCAAGAACGAGACGGTAGCTGCCGTCCATCTCACCATTCATCGTGTACTCTGTCGTTTCCGTTTTCCTTTTTTCCTTGGAGTATGTCACCGTCGTGGTATACCGTTCTTCTTTTCCTGTCGTCGTGCTCCATGCAGCGCTGTCGCTTTTGCTGCCGCCCTTTGCATAAGACTCACCATAGTGTTTTTCTTCCGCGATCCGCTGCGAAAGAGCCTCTTTTTGTGACTGGCTGAAGCTGGTCGTCGACGTAGAGCTGGACTCGGCGTTCTTTTTCCATCCCTTGTTGGTCGTTGTTGCCGTCGTATTCTGATCGACAGTCACTTTATCCGTGCCGGTCTTTGACTCCTCCTGATTCTCATGCGTGACGGTCGTGCCGACCGAGGCGCCCGAACTGCTCTCATGGCTCACCTCCGCAGATTGCTTGGCGCTCATTTCTGCCTTGACCGATGCCGGACCATAGCTGAGTCCTGCGCTAACGCCAGCTTCCACAGAGCTGGTATATTTCGACGAGTTCTTATCGGACACGCTCAAATCCGCTTTGGATTCCCACGATGTTCTTCCCTTTTTCGTTGTCGTGTCATATTCTGTTGTCGTTGCCGTTGATCCGTCAACCGTATTTACGACCGTGTCGTCGTACTCGCTCGTGCTCAGCGTAAAGGTGTTGCTGGAGGTTTTTCCAAGGCTCACGCCTGTTTCTTTCGTATATCCGTGCTCCTGCAGAACCGTTTCGTCCAAGCTGGTGGTCGTATTCCAATCCGAACCAATCGTCCAGGCTGTGGAGTCCGTTGTCGCCTTGTTGATTGCCTGTGAGATCGTCTTTGCATCTTCCTCTTTAATAGAATCTTCTACTGTCCACCGATGTACGGAGACAATTCCGCCGGCGGACGTCAATTCATGAAGAGTATAGAGCGGAACGTTCTGTATTTCGCCGATCTCGTATGCGAACATGATCTTTCCTTCGTCCGTGTCCTCCACGATGATCGGGTCATCCAGCTTCTTCACCGGAACTGCAAGGTTGCGCTTGCTTGTCCAGTTCGCATGAAGCGTGATGTTGCCAGTTGTCCCAGACGGGATTCTGGAAATGATGGTATCGCTGTCATCCGTCCAGCCAAGAAAGACGTAACGGTCAATGGACGGTTTGGGGAGCAGCAAACCTGTATCGATCGTATATGTATCATACGTTACATTACTGGTATTCTTATTTTCGATCGAAGAGTTATCATAGAAGACCTTATACTCGATCTTTGACCAGCGCGCGTAGAGATCGATCTCCTCCGTTATTCCCGCCTCAAGAACCTTGACCTGCGCGGCATTTTTGCCGGAGCCGTCATACCAGCCCTCAAACGTATATCCGGGAACGCTCGGCTCCTTCAGACGCAGCCTTTTCGAGGAAGTGTTTTTGGGCGGATTCGGATTCGTGATGCTGACAGACGCAAGATACTCATCGCCCGTCGGGTTCAGAATATAATTGATCCTGTATTCGTTTTCCCCAATCTGTCCTGTTGCTGGAATTACCGTATCCTCCAATGCAATCCTGTTTTTTCCTTCCGCATCGCTAAACAGTTTGCCGCAGGTCGTGCATCTCCAGTATGCGATGTTGCCCGCCTCCGTCTCCGTCGGCGCCTTGTAGGCAACCGCCTGCAGCGTGTGCTCGCAGGGCTTTACCCCGGCAAGCGGAGAAGGAAGCAGCTCAATGTCATAGCCTCCGGCCAGATATCTCCGGATCAGGATCACGTCCGCCGGCGTCAGCTCCTCGTCTGCGTTGACGTCGCCGGCCGCAACATTGATATCCAGATCATAGCCGCCCGCCAGATATCTGCGCAGCATGATAATATCAGCCGGAGTTACTTCCTGATCCTTATTCGTGTCGCCGGGCACATAATCAGCGACCGCAACACCGCCGTCCACCATGTCGATGACCAGCTTTTTCAGATTTGCATCTACAAAGTCGCCGTATTTGTAGGAAATGTGGATATTCTGCGTGACCCCGGATACGGCATCCGGGGCGACCGCAAACGTAAGCGTCAGAATGACGCCGTCTTTGATATCCTCGTCCGTGATATCCTGTCCGTCCCAGACGAACTGGCACGGCGAGACGAGTTTGCCTGGCTTTGTCATCGTCAATACGGAGAATGCGTCTCCGTTTGACGCGCCCACGAGCGTCAGTCCGTCATCAAATGCGACTGACAGCCGTGCGCCCAAGATGCCGGGGTTGCCTTTTATGCTGATCTGCACATCGACCGTCGCACCCGGTGCCGCGCTGACGCTCTCCACGCTGATCGTCGCGTTTTTCGTTTCCTCGGCCGCAAACACATTTGCCGGCAGCAGGGAAACCATCATCACAAGAACGAGCAGCGCAGAGATCACCCTTTTCAAATTCTTCTTCATTGCTTTCATTCCTCTCTTTTTTATTTGATTGAAATATAGCCGTTTTGAATATAGGGAGATAGCTTTTGCAAATCATTGTCTACGATATCGCCGCTATTATAGCGGATCGTGATCGGATAGTTTCCAGCCGCTGCCGAATCAGAAACCCGAAACTGCAACTCCAGGACAGTGCCGTCTTTGACATCCTCTGCGTCAATTTCAATTCCGTCCCAGACAAAATTGCATCCGCTGCAGAGCGTCTTTGCTTTCGTCAGTGTAAGTATCCTGCTGACGGCATCGCCGTTTAACGCGCCCGTCAGCGTCAGCACCGACTCGTCATAGGAAACGCTGAAGCGCATGCCAAGGATCCCAGGATTGTCCTTGACCGAGATCCGGACTGTTACCAGCTTATCTCCGGCTGATGCTTTCACGCTCTCGACCGACAATCCAAATCCGCTCTGCGCCGGCACATCCGGTTTTTCCGTGCTTTCACCAGAGTCTGCCTTGTCCCCGGACTCGGTGCTGCCGCTCGATCCGGCAGGCTTGGTATTCTCCTGTTCCTTCTCATCAGACGCTGCGGCGGGTTCTCCGCTTGCCGTTCCCTCACAGAACCGCATCAAAATGGCGGCGACCTGCGCACGGATCGCAAAGCCTTTCGGCTGAAGCTCGGTCGCGGAAACGCCGGACAAAAGTCCTTCAGCAACCGCCCATTTCATTGCGTTTACCGCATAGCTCCCAACGTCAGTACTGTCCGCAAATCTTGCAAGTCCCGCCGACCGCTGCGTGTCATATCCTTTATAGTTCGCATACCGATATAAAATCGCCGCCAGCTGTTCACGCGTAACAGCCTCGTCAGGACCAAAGCGGTTTCCGCCAATCCCGCCGACAATCTGATTCTCTGCCGCCCAGACGACAGCGTTCCGGTAATACTTTCCCGCTGCTACATCCTGAAATGGGCATTGCGCGGATACCAACGGCGAGCTTTCGTACCGATACAGCATTGTGACCACCATTCCCCGCGTGGTCTTTTCCTGCGGTGCAAAGGAATTTGCGCCGCTGCCATTCATAATGCCGTGTGCGCAGACATACTGAACTGATTCATAGAACCAGTCCGTGGACCTGACATCACTGAACTGCACTCGATTTGCAGCTGATACCGCACCGCCGAGCAGCCCCAGCAAGACGCTGAGCGTAATGAGCAGGCAAATGATTCTTTTTCGTGTTTTCATACGCATTCCTTTCTCCTTCCGGCTACGAACGTACAGTTTGTTAACCAGTTGAACTTCACATAGATAAGCAGTGATACAAGTGCTTATATGTTAGCATTTTCACCTAAATATTTCAAGATGTTCTCGGCATTTCTCTAGATATTTTTCCGGATATAAAAGTGTACTTATGTATCCGTTTTTTCTTTCACCCACTGGAGAAACGTCCGATGGGTGATTTTTAATTGCTCTGCTGCCTGCCTCGCGGATATTTCGCCGTGCTCCCATTGCTGTTGCAATGACAAAAAACTTTCCGGTCGAGGCATTGGCTGCCGACCAAAACGCACACCGCGCGCCTTTGCCGCCGCGATGCCCTCTGCCTGTCGCTGCCGGGTGAATTCGCGCTCCGTCTGCGCGACGTAAGAAAGAAGCTGCAAGACGATATCCGCGATCAGCGTGCCGGTCAGGTCGCGGTTTTGCCGCGTGTCCAGCAGCGGCATATCCAGCACCACGATGGCGGCGCGTTTTTCCTTTGTAATAACGCGCCACTGCTCCAAAATCTCCTCATAGTTCCTGCCCAAACGGTCGATGCTCTTGACAACAAGCGTATCGCCGTCTTTCAGTTTGCGCATCAGCCGTCGGTACTGCGTCCGCTCAAAGTCCTTTCCGGACTGCTTGTCCACGAAAATTGCGCTTTCCGCAATTCCAAACCCAGTCAACGCAATCATTTGGCGTGCCTCGTTCTGTTCCCTTGTAGATACACGTGCATAGCCATATTTCATTTTTCAGACCTCCAAAAGTTATTATGAGTCCATAATAACTTTAATTGGAGATGGTAACATGGATAAAACAAACGAAAAGCACTTTGGTCTGCGCGTAGATGGTGATATTCTGGCAAAATTCCGCTATGTTTGTGGGTTTGAAGGACGTTCGGTCAATGCGCAGATTATCCAGCTGATGCTGAAATTTATTGCGGAATATGAGAAAGAGCATGGAAAAATCACGTTAGAGTGATCAGCATACAGTACGTTTGTGTAGAACATTGGAAAGGGACCCTTGTCGACTTTCCTTTCAAATATGAAGCGCCCAGTCAGATTCAGGTTCTGACTGAGCGCTTCATACGCTATGATCGTTATTCAATACTTCCTGTCGATTTTTCGTATTCAAAAGTTCTCCGCTGTAAAAACCGCGCCGCAGAAAGTTTTTTCTATGGTCTGACATCTGTGCGAGTCACGTTACCGTGCCTTTCCCATAAACAGCAAATTTTTACTGCCAATGATGTTTGATTGTGACGACCCCACTTCAGCGGCAAAGGTTTGACGACTGTTTGACTACTATCGCCCACAAATCCAAAAAAGCCGTTTTGCCCAGTGTTTTCAAGGCTTTTTCGAAAATTCGGTAATTTGCTGCAAATCCGGTGAAAACCCGCAAAGCCTTGAAAATACAGCATGTTATCAGGCTGCGCCTGAAAACTCCGACAACTTGCAGAACTCCTGTTGACATCTATCAAGATAGCAAAAGCAGGACGCAAACACATGAATTTGTGTTTACGTCCTGCTTCTTGCCCGTACCGACTGTACCCCCATGACACATTGTGTACCTATTGGGTGAAACAGTTGAGATGACTGGCTTTTTTGCCATTTCATCTATAGTGTTCGGCAATCATGGTCCGAGTGACTGGATTCGAACCAGCGGCCTCTTGAACCCCATTCAAGCGCG
>ERZ773260.4055-NODE-4055-length-12844-cov-5.274455_pt1 | contig 12844 bp, 4 predicted proteins | sample MGYA00511387_ERZ773260 | MGnify/ENA primary metagenome ERZ773260 (study PRJEB29015, sample SAMEA2737745) | human gut metagenome | biome: human gut; feature: human-associated habitat; material: faeces | place: China | collected 2012 ... | reverse complement strand
GTGGGAGTGGGAATTCAGATAGATTATCTGGAAGAGCTGCTGCAGGAATATGAAGACAGCTATGGCAATCAGGCCAGTCTGATCAATCAGGACGGTTTCATCGAGATATCCACCACCTATAACGGATATGAAAAGAAAGACTGGTTTGGGGTATATGACCAGGAACATATACGGGAGCAGGTACTTGGTTTTCAGGAATCTGATAAAAGTATGGAGCTCTGGACTAATTCCGGTCCAAAGGAAGAAAAGAGAAGTTTTATTGTGGAGCGGTATATTCCGGAACTGTCATGGTATTTGCTTGTGGAACAGAATACCGGTCCAATCGTGGAGGCCATGAACCGCCAGCTTTATCAGACCGGTTTTATACTGACTGTGGTTATCCTCACTGTCTTGATTGTCATTACCGCTGTAATCCGGAAGTACAGCAGCCAGGTGACGGAGCTGGTTGAGGAGCGGCAGGCTCTTTTTAAAAAGGCAACGGAACAGCTTTACGACAGTATTTATGAACTGAATCTGACCAAGAACTGCTATGTGGGCAAACAGACAGAGGAATACTTTAAAAGCCTGGGGGCCGGAGGACTGCCATTTGACCAGGGGCTGCGGGTCATTGCCCGCAAACAGATTAAAGAAGAGTTCCGTGAAGGTTATGTTTCCATGTTTACCCCGGAAAATGCCATCCGGGAGTATGAAGCCGGAAATAACCATCTTCAGTATGACTTTATGATTTCGCAGAACGGTGAGGATTATCATTGGATTCGTGTAGAAACCTTCCTGTTTTATTCGGAAGAAGACAGTTCCGTCCACATGTTCTCTTATCGGAGAAACATAGATGCGGAAAAGAAACGGGAGTGGCAGGCTGCTATTGATGAAATGACAAAGCTCCTTTCCAAAAAGGCAACCGAGCGTCTGATTGATAAACAGCTGTCTGAGAGACCGGACAAAATGTATGCGTTTTTTATTTTTGATATTGATGAATTCAAGATGGTAAATGACAGGTACGGCCACTCCTTTGGAGATTTCTGCATCTGCAGCTTTTCAGATATCCTTAAGAGTCATTTCAGGGAAGGGGATATCCTTGGCAGGATTGGCGGCGATGAATTCGCGGCGTTTATTCAGGTATCGGATACGGAATGTGTGGAGGAAAAAGTAAAGATTCTCTCCTCCGCCCTCCATACGGTAATTGGAAGGGGAGACATAAGATGCAGTGTGACGGCCAGCATCGGTATTGCCCTATACCCCAGGGACGGGGCAACGTTTGAGGATTTATACCAGCAGGCTGACCGCGCCCTTTATGATACAAAGCAGAGGGGGAAGGACGGGTTTACCATTGTTTCTTAGGCCGGACGTGGGCTATGGAAACAATCAAATAAACAGTTTTTAAATGCTCATGTTCCTTTTGGAAGGGAATTATGGGCATTTTTAAATTGGTCAGATTTGCGGAGACAAACATTTTTATAAGGTAAACAGAAGAAGCGGCAGTTTAGTATGATAGGATACTTGGAAAAAATACAATCCAATGATTGATTCATATAGTTTGTGGTGATATAATTATTTTGAATATATGGTCAAGGTACCAAGATTGAAAAAGCGATGTATCTTATAAACAATACCTCTGTCTCTGAACTGCTTCGTGTTAATTATCGCAAACACATTGTTTAACAAAGTGTTGCGATATCTTTTTGGCTTATAAAGCAGCATCAGATATTTAAGGGAGATAAACATGAAGACAAAGCCGAAAAAAAAATCAATTGCAATGCTGGCGGTTCCAGCCGGGATCTGTGTGGCTGCATTATCAATCTCTGTATTTTTTCTTGTGCAGATTACCAGCAGAATGAACCTCAGCGCAAACCAGAATCTACTGACTTCCAGCAAGGTTATCAGCGAGGGACTGCATAATAAAATCAGCCTGGACAGGGAGCTTTTGTTCACCCTGGCCAATATGCTTGCATCGGAGCAGGAGAGTGCAGTTGGAGAGACTTTGCAGGGATATGCAAAATCAACAGATTTTTTCCACTTTACCTATGTAAACATGGATGGAGAAGGAATAAACAGTGATGGGAATTCTGTCCATGTATCGGATTTGCCCTTTGAGGAGCTGGCGCTTTCTACCGGAAAGGACGGGCTGTCGGCTCCTTATTATGGTGCCAGCGGACGGCTTCAGATTACATACCAGTCTCCTGTCAGAAATGATGAAAAACAGATAGGGGCAATCTACGCGGACCGGATTATAAATGATTATAATCTTCCAACCTTATTTACCTTTAATAACGGGGAGGGTTTTGCATATGTGGTGGACAGCGGCGGAAATTATATTATAGAATCCAGAGGCACGGCGGAGCAGCCGGATATTTACAGCTATCTGGCAATGCAGGGGAACAGCGGGGCTGTACAGGATACGCTTCGCCAGGTGATTCGGGAAGGAATAAGTGGTACCCTTGTTGTAAAAAATGAAAACCAGAAATCCCTTCTCGGCTTTCTTCCGTTAGACGCGCCGGAGGGGAGTTATCTGATTACCATGATTCCACGGGCAGTCCTTCAGCGGGAATCAACACCTATTATCATTATGCTTTATACTATGTTTGCTTTTCTTCTGCTTGGTGCGGTTGCGATTGCTAACCTTGTAACCGGAAGACAGTCCATGAGGGAGGATGCAAGGCAGAAGGAGTACAGGGAAAAGCTGTTCCGAAATCTTTCCGCCAATATAGATTTTGTGTTCCTTCTCTACACACCGTCTGCACAGAAGGTGGAGCTTGTGTCTGACAACCTGCCGGTGCTTCTTGGAATTACTGCACAGCAGGTACAGGAAAGGCCTGAGCTGGTATTTAGCGCCAGCGGAATGGCGCCGGATGATCCGGCCGGATGCAGTTTCCTGGATGGAACATTAAAGGAACAGGTGACCAGGGAAGCTATGGTGGGTGATGATCCCAATGAAGTGAAGCGCTGGTTTGCAGTCCATATGATTCCGGCGGATTACGGCCAGTATCTTGCCGTGTTTCAGGAAACAACCAAAGAACATAACATGCGTCAGCATCTGGCAGACGCCCTCCTGCAGGCACAGAACAGCAATCGGGCAAGGACCGCGTTTTTTTCTTCCATGTCCCATGATATCAGAACTCCAATGAATGGTATCATAGGAATGACCAATGTGGCGCTGAAGAGTCTGGACAATATGGAAAAGGTAGAGTCCTGTCTGAATAAGATTACAGCGGCATCCGGCCATCTTCTGGAACTGATCAATGAAGTGCTGGATATGTCCAGGATAGAGAGCGGGAAAATCAGGCTTAAGGAAGAGAATGTGCATCTGCCCAGTATGATTGCGAATCTGATTTCATTCATAAGACCGGATATGGATAAGATGGGGCAGATATTTCAACTGAAATCACAGATTTTGGAACATGATACGGTTATCAGCGATGGGCTGCATCTGCAGAAAATTCTGCTCAATCTTCTGTCAAACGCAATGAAATATACACAGGCCGGCGGCATAATCAGCCTGAAGATTACAGAGACTAAGGTGGACACAGATACCATACGGATGCGCTTTGTGGTGGAGGACAATGGCATCGGCATGACGTCTGAATTTCTGGAGCGCATATTCACGCCGTTTGAGCGGGCGGAAGACAGCAGAATGAGCCAGGCGGCCGGTACCGGGCTGGGCCTTGCTATTACAAAGAGCATAGTGGAAATGATGGAGGGTGATATATATGTTGAAAGTGAGAAGGACATGGGTTCCCGTTTTACGGTGGAAATCCCATTGAAGCTGCCAAAACAGCAGGTGCGGGAACTGCCGGATCTGGCCGGCTATTCTGTTCTGATTGCGGATGATGATCAGGACGCCTGTGAAAGCATCAGCTTAATCCTCCAGGAGACGGGTATCCGCGCAGACTGGGTTACGAGCGGGATAGAGGCAGTGGAAAAGGCCTGGCAGGCCCATACAATGGAAGACGATTACTGCGTTGTCATTGTTGACTGGAAGATGCCGGATGTGGATGGGGTGGAAACTGCCAGAAGGATTAGAGCGCGGCTGGGCAGCGGGATGCCGATTCTTCTGTTGTCCGCGTATGATTGGGAAAATGTAAAAGAGGAAGCGATTCAGGCAGGAATTAACGGTTTTCTGACAAAACCTATTTTTAAAGCTGATATTTTGGAACGGCTGAAGCAGTACATCCAGGGCGGATACCAGGAAGATGAAGAACAGCAAATCCGGGAATCGGATAATCTGGAAGGCGTCAGGATTCTGGTGGCGGATGATAATGAATTAAATCTGGAAATCATGTATGAGATTTTCAACAGCAGCGGAGCTGCGGTAGATTGCGCCCATAATGGCAAAGAAGCTTTAGAGGCTTATCTTAAGAGCAGTCAGGGATATTACCAGATCATACTGATGGACGTGCATATGCCGGAGATGAATGGGCTGGAGGTAACGAAAGAAATCCGCAATTCGGGCCGGCCGGATGCCTGCTCAGTTCCGATTATTGCCATGACAGCGGATGTATTTAAGGAAGATATACGCAGGTGCCAGGACGCAGGAATGAATGCGCATATGGGAAAACCTGTGGAGTTGGATAAGTTATATAGTACTGTCCGGAAGTTATTAAATAAAGAGGCATTGGGGGAGAAACAATGAGGAAGATCAGGAAAAAGAGGGGGTTGTTGGGGATTCTTATGATAGCTGCCCTTTTGGGGACTGGCTGCAATCGGGAGCAGGCAAATCCGCAGCTGTATGTGGACCACGGCATCCGGGAAACTCCGGTTACTGTTTTTACAGAGAATGCTGAGGTTTCGGCTGCGATAGAAGAGCGCTGCAAAGCAGTTCTGAATCAAGACGAAAGTACGAATATAACGGTTTACAGTGATTCTGCCAATTATTATGCAGAAGACGGACTGTCATACCGGGAGCTTCTTCTGAAGCGTCTGGCTTCAGGAAATGCGGACGATTTATATATGATTCATGCAGAAGATGTGCTGGAGTTTGATGAGAAAGGTTACATATATGATATGTCCGCTCTGGAGTTCACCGGGAACCTGTCGCACGATGCGCTGACACAGAGCACTTATAACGGAAAGGTATTTTCGATTCCGCTATCTTACACCGGATTCGGCTTTATATGGAATGTTGACATGCTGAAACAGTACGGTCTAAAGCTGCCGGAGAATCTGGAGGAATTTCTCAATGTATGTGAAACCCTGAAAGAGAATGGGATTCTGCCCTATGGGGCAAACAAGGACTATGCCCTGACGGTCCCGGTTATGTGTGTAGGCCTTCATGATATTTACCAGAGTGACGATTGTAATGAAAAGCTGGAAGCATTGTCAAATGGTACGGCGGCAATCAGTGAATATATGGAAAAAGGGTTTGACTTTCTTCAGATGATGATTGATAAGGGGTATATGAATCCGGATAGAGCACTTGAAACGCTGCCGAAAAAAGAGGAAGAAAAGTCATTTTTTGCCAATGGTAACTGTGCTTTTATCTGCGCAATCTATAGCGGCAAAGCATTAGAAGGCTATCCGTTTGAGATTGCAATGACACCTTTGCCTGTGCTTGAAAATGGATCTGTCTGCGTTGTGGGAGCGGATCAGAGAATGGCAATCAATCCGAGGTCAAAACATCTGGACTCGGCCATTGCCATTGTGGAAGCGCTGGGGCAGGCAGAAACCCTTGACACCTTTGCCAAAAACCAGGGAAGGATATCCTCTTCTAAAAATGCAACTGCTCCTGATATACCCCAGACAGATTCGCTTATTGCCTGCATAGCAGAAGGCAGACAGATTCCAAATCAGGATTTCAGCCTGAATTTCAATGTATGGGAAAATGTAAGGGACTTAAGCCAGCAGCTCTGCAGAGGGAAGAGTGCAGCCCAGGTGGCAGCAGAATACGATTCCATACAGATGGAGGAGATTTCAAAATACGGGAATTAACGATAAAAAATGCAGGATGACCGCCAAATTTTCCTTGGCGGCTCCTGCATTTTTTAACACATGATATGGAACGTAAGCCGGTGCTTACCTATAAGTTCGGGAATGGAAGAAACCTTCCGATGACACAGAACAAAGTCTCCATATCAATGGGTTTGGACAGATGTTCATTCATACCGGCATCCATGGAACGCGCCACGTCTTCCTGAAATGCATTTGCACTCATGGCCAAAATAGGGATTGTTTTTGCGTCCTCATTTTCACAGGACCGTATCTGACGGGCAGCTTCATATCCGTTCATGACAGGCATTTGGATATCCATTAAAATGATATTGTAGGTTCCTGCCGGTGATTCGGCAAATGTTTGGAATGCCTCCTGGCCGTTCTGCACCAAATCCACTTCAAATCCAAAGGCGCGCAGAAAGGTTTCTGCGATTTCCCCGTTTATAAGATTATCCTCCGCTACCATAACACGATACCCCTGATAACAGGAGCTGGATTTCACCGGAGTATCCGTCTCTTGTTCTTCGTCCAAAATATCCATTGCGAGCGTAAATGAGAATTCCGCGCCTGCATTTTCCTTACTCTCCACGTGCAATGTGCCTCCCAGCATCGCTGTCAGGCTCTTGCAGATGGTCAGCCCCAGGCCGCTCCCGGAGTTTCCATATAGATGGTCATGGGAACCCTGGTCAAAGGCCTCGAAAATCCGTTCCTGGTCTTCTTGGCTGATTCCCTTACCATTATCCTGGACCTGGAATGTAAACAGGGATTTTTGTTTGGCAATTTCTGTTTCCTCTATATTCAGCAGAACAACCCCTGAACTGTCGGTGAATTTAAGGGCGTTTCCAATCAGATTTGCCAGTATTTCATGCAGCTTCACCTTATCGGTATTCACATATCCATGATGCAGTTTTCCCGTCTGGGTAAGGCCGATTCCTTTTTCCTTGGCCAGTGCACTGAATTCTTCTATGACATCGGACAGAAGCTGCTGCAGGTTCACTGGTCCCAGATTAACTTCCATCTTTCCGCTTTCAATTTTGGACAGATCCAGTACTTCGTTCACCAGCTGCTGCAGGTGGAGAGAGGAGCGTTTCAGCTTATTCAAACAGTCCTGCAGCTTCTCTTTATCATGGCGGTAGAGCATTGCACTGTCAATCATACCCACAATTCCGTTGAGAGGCGTACGGATTTCGTGGCTCATTTTGGAGAGAAAATAGGATTTGGCTTGGCTGGATTTCGTGGCAATCTCCAGCTTTGTCTCTGCCTGACGCAGAAGTTCCCGCTCTGTATTGTCCAGAAACGTAAACTGGACCACCCTGAAACTCTTGTCTTCCATGATGTAATCCACGGCGCCTTCAATGGACATATATCTGTCATCAAAATTAAGAACCTGGGAAAAGCGTGTGTGCTCATTTTCCTCTGCGTTTTGCATCATTTCACCGATGCCGCTTAAATCCGGAACACCCGTTGCGGCTTCCCGGCCAAACAACCGCGTTTCTAGGCCTGCCGCGTCTGTTCCGAGAAGACGCAGGGCCTCTTTGTTGACAGCAATTATTTTGTTATGTTTGACATCTGCCTGGATGACGCCGCACACTGCCATATTGTATGAGGTTTCGTACAGCAGATCATAACGGTCCCTCTCCTCCTTAAGCTGTTCAAGCGTCCTTTTTTCTTCCGTTGTATCAATAAAAGTACTTTGTATCAGCAGCTTTCCCTCTGGGGACGTGATTAGTTTGGAGGCACCGGTGACCCAGCGGATTTCCCCATCCCTGCGGACGATGCGGTGGTCAAAGCCGACGCAGTCACCCTCTTTTTTCAGGGAGCGCAGCATTCCGACAATTCTTTCTTTATCCCCTCATATGTTATGTCCAGCATCGTAGGCCCGCCCTGGCGTTTAAATTCTTCCAGGGATGGATAACCCAGTATCCGGAGTGATTCTGGATTGATACCTATAAAGTCCATAGCATCTTCGTCGTATGCATACTGCGCAATTCCGCAGAGCATGTTCTGATAAAGCGTATTATAATAATCCCGTTCTCTTTGCAGACGCTGCTCATAGTCCTTCAATTTGGAGATATCCATGATGATGCCCTGAAGTTCCGTCAGGCCGTTTACCTGAAATACTGTGGCCTGAATGGAATACCAACCCGCAGGCAGGGCTTCTCTGCGTCCACGGTACTCGCATTTTAAAATACCATTTCCAACGGCCGCCGACTCAATCTGCTGTTCCATCTGCGTCCAGTCTTCAGGAAGTATTATTTTACTGAGGCGGTTGTGAAATTTATACCTTACTTCCTCTGGACTGCAGCCGGCCATGGCATAAAAGCTGTCATTGGCATAATCAATGATCAGTTCTCCGTCATAGTGCATCCGCACCACACCGCCCGGCACACTGTCCGTCAGGCGCTTTAACTCAAACTTCGCTGCTTCCAGGCGCCTGGTGATGTCAAACATAGTCACAAGCAGTCCGCCCACCTGCTCCGGCTTTTCATAATAAGGACGGATGCGGACTAACCATATGGAATTGCGGGCATCCGTCACTTCCCGTTCTATAATTGTCCCTGTTTCAGCCACCTCTTTCATATCCGAATTAAAGCTCTTATAGGAATCAATGAAATTGATATGATATACCGGGCGCCCTAAATCTGAGTTCAGGAGATTGGTGTTTTGCAGCATGATGGGGGTAATCTTACGGATTTTCATATCCCGGTCCACATAGAGCGCACCTACCTCCGCATTTACCAGCAGATTGTCAAAATCAGAGTATGCCGTGGTCAGTTCCGTGATTTTGCTCTGGTGCTCTGCATTGATTGTGTACAGCTCTTCATTGATTGACTGCATCTCTTCATTGGTGCTCTGCAGCTCTTCATTGGATGCCATCAGTTCCTCATTTGTTGCCTGTAACTCCTCGTTACGGGATTCTGACTCCTCCATGGCCAGGGACAGTCTCCAGTTGCTTTCTCCCAGCTCGTATTCAAGCTGGGCAATCCTGCTGTTTGTTAATTCACTGATATCCAGGCTTTTATCGGACGGGCCGGACACGGCTGCCCGGCCGATTCCTATCTGAATCAGAAAATATTCATCATTATCAAGGTTAAAATAATTGACCTTAATATTCAGGCTTTCATCCGGATAGTCCGCCACTCCTGTCACATTTTTTTCAACACAGGAACGTTTGCTTTCCTTCATTTGCTCCATAATATGGTTCAGAAGAATCGTCAGGCTGGGTGCAAAACACGAACTGATGGAATTATCAAACTGGCCATCCTGTAACCGAAGATACCGGCCTCCGCTTTTAATAATCTGCACAATTTTCCCGGAACCGTCCACCAGGACGGACGGTCCTGCAAAATCAAAAAAAAGCCGTTCAAAGATATTTGTGGGCCGTACTTTTGAGCGCAGGCTTCCGGCTGATTCTTGTGCTGCCTTCTGAGGGTGAGAAAGGTTATCCCATAGATAAAAGCCGTTGTTTTCCGTATGGACCCCTTTATTTTTCCGGAATATTTTCCATTTCCTGTCCAGGACATCAAATGCTCCTTCCAAATCGCCCAGAGATTCGCTGCTGCCCAGGAACAGGCACCCATCGTCATTCAGAAGATGGTGAAAATTTCCAATGGTACGCTTTTGTACCTCTGGTTTTACATAGATGAACATATTCCTGCAGACAATTAAATCAAGTTTGGAAAAAGGGGCATCCCTGAATATATTGTGCCTGGCAAAAACAATCATCTTACGGATCATGTCCTTGATGATGTAGCCCTCCTCTTTCTTGTCAAAATATTTTTCTATCATGTGTTCATCAATGCTGGCCAGGCTGCCTTCGGTATAGAAGCCTCTTTGAGCTACGGCAATGGCATCCGGGTCCGTATCGGAGGCAAAAATTTTAACATCCGCGTTGTAATTCAGCCGTTCCATATATTCGCAGAGTAAAATTGCAATGGAATACGCTTCCTCACCAGTGGAACAGGCAATACTCCATATACGGACTGATTTCTTTTTCCGAAGCAGCGGGGCAAGCACATGCTCGCCTAAACTTTTGAAGGCGGCTTCATCCCGAAAGAAAGAAGTCACTCCAATCAGAAGATCACTGCACAAAAGCCCCTTTTCCTCCGGGGATGCCAGCAAATGGTCCATGTAATCCTCAATACAGGTAAATTTATGGATCGCAATCCGGCGTTCAATCCGGCGGTAAATTGTATTGGGCTTATAGGCAGAAAAATCAATATCAGAATACTTTGATATCGCATCAATAATCTGGTTGTAATATCCTGCCAGTTCCTGATTCTCAACCCCGTCATCATAGTGAAGGTATTGGTTATTGGGATTTTTTAAATAATCCCGTATGGCCAGTCCGATTCTACACACAGTTTCTGTCAGATCCACCAGGCCCGTGGAAATGGCGCTCTGGGGCATCGAAGCATACTGTGCCTCCAATGGTTTCTGCACAATAATAGTACCGCCGTTTTCCTTAACAGAGCCGATACCAATGGTACCGTCCGATCCGCTGCCAGAGAGAATCACGGCAATGGTGTGTATGTTTTTATCCGAAGCAAGGGAATTAAGCATTTGGTTGATGGGCGCATAGCGCTGTACGCGGTCCTGCACAGGACTGAGATGCAGGCGTCCGCTCTCTACCTCCAGCATCATGCCGGGAATGTTTAAATAAATCTCATTAGGCCGGAGCTCCATATTCTCTTCTGCCAGCCGTACCGGCATTTTAACTGATTTCTGCAGAATTTTATCCATCATACTCACGGAATCAGGAGACAAGTGCTGTACAACGATGAAAGAGGCACCTGTATCCAGCGGCATATTCCGGAAAAGCTCCTGTAAAGCCTCCACACCTCCGGCAGAAGCCCCTATTCCAACACAATATTTCAGCTGGCGTTTTACAGTACCATGGTTCATCCTATCCATTGCATTGATATCCCCCTTTTACAATCGTATCATTTCTTCTTAATAATCATTTTAATTGAATATTGTCAGTCCGCTGATTTACTTTGTTTCACAAGCGGCAACTGCGCGCTCAAACGGATACATGAGGTTACTTACAGTAAAAAATCTGAAAGCCGGGTCCATGGTAACCAGTTTTTAGGTAAACAAAAATATACCTTACGCTTCAGACGAAGGTAAGGAAAAGAATACTATACTACCGGGTACTTTTTGCTGACATGACAATCTTGGTACCTTAACCATATATTAAACAATTATATCACCGCGGTCTTTAAATATCAACAATACATGCGGTTTTTTTAGTCTCTGAAATGCAATATTTTGCGGGGATTATTTAATTGACGGAATTGACGATAGCGACACGGGCGGTAAGATAAGAAAGACGGGGGGAATGATCTTATTCATTCTGTTACCTCTTCATGGCGGCAGCTGCTTCACCTGAAAAGGGAGCTGCTTCCGCCATGGACAGTTCCTGTTTATAAATGGGGCGGGAGGGCTGTTATTTCCACAACGCACTGCCATCGTAGACAGCCATGGCAGAATCATAGTAGCCTAAGTTCTTACATTTTTCAGTTACATAATCGTAGATATACCGAAATACTTTAGCGGTCCGGTTTGAGAAATCTTCCTGCCTTCCTGCGTAAAGCTGATTCAGTGCAGTGATACATTGCTCATACAGTTCATAGTCTTCAGCTGTTTTTTCTGTTTTGCACAAGGCAGGAATACTTCTGCCTATCCCCAGATTTTGCCGTAAAAGTGTATAAACAGCATTGAGTGAACCATCCCCGGTATGCTTAACAATAAGATTCAGAAGGAATGAGGGGGTAAGCATATACAGGTGGTCCTCATTCCAGCAGCGGTTAATATCACTTATCGCCTCCTCAATTTCATTCTGTGCGATATGTGCGGCAGCATAGGCGGAAACACCCTCAATCGTCAAGGCCAGCAAATCCAAAGTATCCAGATAACGGCGGACATGACATGCAATTAAGTGGGGAGATATTTCAATTTTCTTTAGGGCCTGTATATCCATCATTACGAAGATACCTTTACTGCGGACTGCTTTTACAACACCCCACTCCTGCAGAATCTGTATTGCCTTAAGAGTAGTATCCACACTCACATTATAAAGTTTCTGCAATTCATTATGAGTTGGGAGCTTGTCTCCCGGCTGGTAACGTCCCATGGCGATAAGACCTAAAAGATCCATATAAACAGCTGAATATCTTACTTCTTCTCTCAGTAAGAGCTTTTCCAGCTGCTTTCTGCCAAGTACAGCTGCGGAGTCCACAGGGACATCGAAGGCAGGTTCACTTCCATATGTGAGCCCGTACATTCCGGACAGGTCATCGAAATGCACACTATCGGTATCGCCTCTGTTTTCAATAACCCTCATCAACTCCTGCATTTGTCCATAAAACCTGGTCCTGATTTCTAAGCTGTCTTGCAGAGGTCTTAACTCCGCAAGCCCCAGACTATCCATTACACGCAGGCTTAAATCGTTTTCGTTTCGTCTGATAAAAAATCTCTGGAACTGTTTGGCTAGGCGCCAGAACTCTGCGGAGTCATGTATATTCATATTTTCCACGATTTTCCGGGGGATTTTGAAGTCTTCCTGATTACAGAGAGCAATTCCGTTTTCAATCAGCGGATACCCCAGTAAGACTCCTGTTTTCAGAACCTCATCGGTAATTGAGGTATCTACTCTCCTTAACGCAAGATGTATCATTGGACGCCTGGTTTGCTGACGGAAACTTACAACAGGACGCTTTCTCTGGTGTGTTTCAATCAGTCCATTTTCCTTCAGCATGGATAATACGCGGCGAATGGTTTTGCCCGATGTTCCAAATTCCCTGCACAGACTATCCCGCGATGGAAGTTTTGTACCAGCGGGCAATACTCCTGATTCAATCCGGTCCTTTAATATTTCATATATTCTTTCATACATCAAGCCATCGTATATCAAGCCCAT
>ERZ773260.4054-NODE-4054-length-12852-cov-41.446198_pt1 | contig 12852 bp, 10 predicted proteins | sample MGYA00511387_ERZ773260 | MGnify/ENA primary metagenome ERZ773260 (study PRJEB29015, sample SAMEA2737745) | human gut metagenome | biome: human gut; feature: human-associated habitat; material: faeces | place: China | collected 2012 ... | reverse complement strand
AAAGAGGAACAGACCGCAGCCTATTCCGTGGAGATTTGGAAGCGTTTTCGTAAATGGGGCGGCATACCGACCGCCATAACGCAGAACGTCAAAGACCTGCTTTCTTCCCGCGAAGTAGAAAATATCTTTGAAAACTCTGATTTTGTCCTCATGCTCAATCAGGCGGCAGGCGACCGGGCTATCCTTGCAAAGCAGCTCAATATCTCCCCGCAGCAGATGAAATATGTGACCCACTCCGAAGCGGGCGAGGGACTTATCTTTTACGGAAATGTGGTGCTGCCATTCATTGACCGTTTCCCGAAAGATACCGAGCTTTACAAAGTAATGACAACCAAACCGGAGGAGGTGGCAGGCGCATGAAACCCTTAACGCATTTCAGTCTGTTTACGGGTATCGGCGGCATTGACCTTGCGGCAGAAGCCGCAGGGTTTACCACCGTATGCCAGTGCGAATGGGCGGACTATCCAACCGCTGTCCTTGAAAAGCACTGGCCGCTTGTGCCGCGTTTCCGGGACATAACGACCGTAACAAAGGAGGCTTTTATTGAAAAGACAGGACGAAAAGAAATCACACTCTTATCCGGCGGTTTCCCATGCCAGCCCTTTTCCTCTGTCGGACCGCGACGGGGATTTGAGGACACCCGTTACCTCTGGCCGGAGATGTGCCGCGTCATTAAAGAACTGCGCCCCAATTGGGTGCTTGGCGAAAATGTTGCTAACTTCGTCAACATGGGACTGCACAAGACGCTCTTTGACTTGGAAAGTGCGGGATATGCAGTTTGGACATTCGTGCTTCCAGCTTGTGCCGTCGGTGCATGGCATGAGCGCAAACGAACTTTTATCGTCGGGGCTGATGTTTCCCACGCCCCTTGCTTCCGACACCGGGACAAGACCCCGTGTATCAAGGGTAACGATCTCTCCAAACGGAGCGTTCCGGCGAATGAACAGCAGCGGGAACTACTGGGCGGCGTCCCTTTCGGAAGCAGTCTACCACCTATCCCCGAACGCGGAGGAAAATCTGCGGTTCAATCCCGAATGGGTGGAATGGCTCATGGGGTTCCCGCCGAAATGGACGGACGTTACCTGTGGGCAATAGAGCCGCTTGACATTCCCCGCTTGGCAGAGGACAAAAAAGACCGTGTAAAGCGGCTGAAAACGTTGGGGAACGCCGTTGTTCCCCCGCAGGTTTATCCTATCTTACGTTTCATTGCGGATATAGAGCTTGGGAACTGTAAAGACTGGTGCGTGTTCTGACCGCAAAAATTTGACCGATTGGAGGTGAGGAAACAATCAAAGCAAAACAATCTCTCTTTGTCCGGGAACTTTCCCCGGAAGCGGCAACGTCCTTTATCCGGGCATACCACTATTCAAAGGTGCTGCCCCGGCTGAATAAATACTATTTGGGATTTTACCGGGACAAAACACTTTGCGGCGTGGTAACGCTTGGGTGGGGAACGCAGCCGTTACAGACCATACGAAAACTTTTTCCCGACCATACCTTACAGACAAAGGATTACTTGGAGATCGGGAAAATGTGCTTTCTCCCGTCCGAGAACGGCAACGGGTATTTTGGCAGTCTTGCCCTGTCTGCACTCATTAAGTGGGTGCGGCAGGAAACAGACTGCCTTTTCCTTTACACTCTTGCGGACGGTATCATGGGAAAATGCGGCTATGTCTATCAAGCCGCAAATTTCCGCTACATGGGGCATTTTCTGACGAGCGTGTACAGGGACGCGGAAACCGGGGAAAAGATACACCCCCGCAGCGCAGGACTTCTCCTAAAAGAAAATGCAGAGCTTGACGGAAAGAAAGCGCGGCATTGGCTGACACATAACTTTTGCACCATGAAAGGCATTGAGAAAATCGACGGGCGAATGTTCCGCTATATTTATCCGCTGAACAAAAAGGCAGAAAACATCTTGCGACAGTACCCGCAGTATCAGAGCCTTTCCTACCCCAAAGACCGGGATTTATTTTTCCGTGTGCGCACCGGGGACAGGCAGTATCAGACCATAGCACCGCCCCGGTTTGACCGGGACGTGTGCCGTTATAACTCGCAGAAATTTGACCGATTGGAGGTGACAGACCATGAAAGACCCCTTGAAGCCCCGTGACAAGGTAACACAGAAAATGAGCCGTGACGGGCTTATCGAGGTAAACGAAACCAAAGAAACCGCCGAGCGTATCAGCCGCCGGGAACAGGAAACGGACTACACAAAGCAGCCGGAACAGCCGCAGGATATGGCACAGCAGCTTCATAACCAAACGCCGGACGCTGTACCCGTTCCCTCTCCGGGCATTGCCCTAAAGCATGATACCGCAACGGCAGAGCGTGTCATGGAGCATATCGGCGCGGCACAGACCCGGCAGGCGTCCCAAAAGGCAGTACGCAAAGCACAGGAGAAAGCTACCGCAAGCGGGAGAACTTCAAGACTGCAATTTACCGACGAGGAACTTTCCACCCCGGAACTTGAAAAGTATATCAAGAACTCCGACAAAGCCGCTGAGCGTTTGGACGCGGCAAGGGCGGCAATCCCAAAGGAAAAAGTGCTTGTGCGAAACCGCACCTTTGACGAAGCCACAGGAAAAGGCAAAACCCGATTGCACTTTGAGGAACGGGAAAAGCCCATGCCGGACTTAAAGCACCGAAAAAATCCACTGTCCCGTCCCATGCAGGAAGCGGGCATATTCGTCCACAACAAGATACATGAAGTGGAAAAAGACAACTCCGGCGTGGAGGGCGCACACAAGACCGAGGAATTGACCGAGGGCGGCACAAGGTACGGGGCAAGGAAAATCCGGGAGGGCTACCACCGCCACAAGCTGAAACCCTACCGGGCGGCGGCAAAGGCTGAAAAAGCGGCAGCACGGGCAAATGTGGAATTTCAGTATCAAAAACTCCTGCATGATAACCCGCAGATTGCCGCGTCTAATCCGCTTTCCCGCTACTGGCAGAAACAGCAGATCAAAAAGCAGTATGCAAAGGCGGCACGGACAGGCAGTATCAAGACCGCCGCAGAGAACACCCGCAAGGCAGCAAAGAAAGCCGCGGAAACCACCCAAAAGACCGCTGAATTTGCGGCAAGGCATTGGAAAGGTATCTTGCTTATCATTGCCGCACTGCTTCTTTTCATCATGGTATCGGCGGGGCTTTCCTCATGCGGTGCTATGTTTTCCGGCTTGTTAAACGGCGTGATCGGAACGTCCTACACGTCCGAGGACAGCGACCTTGTGGCAGTCGAAAACAACTATGCGGCTATGGAAGCCGAGCTGCAACAGCGGATTAACAATATCGAGCGTGATTATCCGGGCTATGACGAATACCGTTATGATCTTGATAATATCGGGCATAATCCCCATGCTTTAGCGTCTTATCTGACCGCGCTTTTGCAGAGCTACACTCCGCAGAGCGCACAGGCAGAATTAGACCGCATTTTCAATCTGCAATACAAGCTGACCATAACCGAGGAAGTGGAGATACGCTACCGTACTGAAACAAGTACCGACCCGGAAACCGGGGAAACAACCACCGAGAAAGTCCCGTATGAGTATTACATTCTCAATGTGTCCCTTACCAACCGGGATATTGCCACGATTACCCCGGAGGTATTAAACGAAGAACAGCTTGCCATGTTCCGGGTGTACTTGGAAACAAGCGGCAATAAGCCCCTGCTTTTTGGCGGCGGTTCTTCTGATACGTCCGCGTCGGAGGATTTAAGCGGCGTACAGTTTGTAAACGGCACACGTCCCGGCAATACCGAGATTGTAGATATAGCAAAGCGACAAGTCGGCAATGTGGGCGGGCGACCCTATTGGAGCTGGTACGGCTTTAACAGCCGCGTGGAATGGTGCGCCTGCTTTGTGTCGTGGTGCTATGGTCAAATGGGCTTATCCGAGCCGCGTTTTGCCGCTTGTCAATCACAGGGTATTCCGTGGTTTACCTCACGCGGGCAATGGGGAGCGCGGGGCTATGAAAATATCGCTCCCGGTGACGCTATCTTTTTCGATTGGGATTTAGACGGAAGTGCAGACCATGTAGGAATTGTGATCGGCACGGACGGAAGCCGTGTCTACACCGTGGAGGGCAATTCCGGCAATGCCTGTAAAATCAAAAGCTACCCGTTAGACTATGCCTGTATCAAAGGGTACGGGCTGATGAACTGGAATTAACCGAACTTTGAAAGGAGAACTGAACTTATGGCAAACAATAAACTTGACCGTATCAATGCGGAGATTGAAAAGACCCGCGAACGAATTACCGAGCAGCAGAACCGTCTGAAAGAACTGCTTGCACAGAAAACCGAGCTTGAAAATCTGCAAATCGTACAGCTTGTGCGCGCTATGCGTCTGACCCCTGCGGAGCTGACCGCTATGCTTTCCGGCGGCGGTATTCCCGGCATGAACGCTGTACCCGCTGAAACTTACGAACAGGAGGACACCGCCCATGAAGAATAAACGACTGTTCCGCAGCTTTCTTGTACTCTTTGCCGCCCTTGTCTGCGTGGGCGGCTTTTCCATGACCGCCTACGCACAGGGGAATGACATTCCCACCGACGACAGCGGCGTTATCACGAAAACCGAGCCGCAGCCCCTTACCCCGGAGGGCAACATGAACCTTGTGGACGACATTTCCGGCGAAGCGTCCGAGGATAAGCAGTTTATCGTGGTACAGAGTAAAGGCGGCAACTATTTTTACATCATTATTGACCATGCCGCCGAGGGCGAAAACACCGTCCATTTCCTTAATCAAGTGGACGAAGCCGACCTGATGGCGATTATCGGAGAAGAAGAAACGACTACTCCCGCAGTCTGCACCTGTACCGATAAATGCGTGACCGGGGCAATCAATACCGCCTGCCCGGTATGCTCTGTCAATATGGCTGCCTGTACGGGTGTGACAGCAACGACCGAGCCGGAGCAGCCCGACGAGCCGCAGGAAGAAGATAACGGCATGGGCGGCTTAGTTGTGTTCCTTATTGTGGCACTTCTTGGCGGTGGCGGCGCACTCTACTACTTTAAGATTTTCAAGCCGAAACAAGACGTGAAAGGCGGCACCGACCTTGACGATTTTGATTTTGACGAATACGACGAGGACGAGCTGGAAGCCGACGATACGAGCGGCGAAGAAACGGAGGACGAGGAAGCATGACATGGTTTACCGACAGCCCTTTTGAAAAGATGATGACACAAAGACCCAACGGGCGGCGCGACAATGCGCCGCCTGTTCTAACTTCTCCGGTTTGTGCGTCCTGTCCCTATCGAGGGCAAGCCCCTTGTGTGGGCTACTGTAGCAAAAATTTGTTATCGAAGTCGTCAAAATAGACTCGACCATTCAAATATGGTACAATAAAAAGAAAAAGAGGTGCGGTTTATGGAGAAAAAAACTTTATTTGAAATACCTATTTATTCCATGAGCAAAGAAGAATTTAATAGGCGGTGGGATAAGCAAAAACAGAAATTACACGATACTTACGTTAGTCATGGACATTCCGAAGAAGATACACAGTATTATGTATCACGTTTTAGTTTTCCGCGCAGCTTATGGGAATATAATCAAATCATAGGTTATATCAAAATCTCTGTTTCCAGACATGATGTTTGGTTTGACATATATTGTTCTCTCGATAAAATTTACTATGCTGACAGCAAGCAGAAGCATTTTATACAGAACATTCAAGCAAACGGAACACATTTTTATTCTTCTAAGTCTGATAACAAAATAATTAAAGAGGAAATATTCAAATGGTTAAAGGCAATCGAAAAAGACCACCTCAAGAAAAGTTTTTATGTCGATTACACTGCCTTTAATAATATCATTGAATATGTAGATATTGAACAGATAATGAAAACATTATAGCTTTGTTTATTTCTGTAACGGCAAATTTCTTTATGAAATTTGTCGTTTTTTTGTACTTAAAAAGGAGGATTTACATTGATTTTAGTCATTGCAGAAAAGCCGAGCGTGGCACAGAGTATCGCTGCCGCACTTGGCGTGAAAGAGAAAAAAGATGGATATATGGAGGGCGGCGGCTATCTCATTTCATGGTGCGTCGGACATTTGGTGCAGTTTTCCGAAGCCGCCGCCTATGGAGAACAGTATCAGAAATGGAGCTATGACAGCCTGCCTATTCTGCCCCACAAGTGGCAGTACACCGTTGCAGCCGACAAGGGAAAGCAATTCAAAATCCTAAAGGAACTTATGCACCGAGCAGATGTAACGGAGGTTATCAATGCCTGCGACGCAGGACGCGAGGGCGAACTCATTTTCCGGTTTGTCTATGAAGTTGCCGGGTGCAAGAAGCCTATGCGCCGCCTTTGGATTTCCTCAATGGAGGACGTAGCTATCCGCAGCGGCTTTGATAACCTCAAAGACGGGCGGGATTATGACGCGCTCTTTGCGTCTGCGTTCTGCCGTGCAAAGGCAGACTGGATTATCGGTATCAATGCAACACGCCTGTTTTCCTGTCTGTATAACCGTACCTTGAACGTGGGGCGTGTCCAGACCCCAACCTTGAAAATGCTTGCCGACCGGGACGCGGCGATCACCACATTCAAGAAAGAAAAATACTACCATGTGCGCCTTGCACTTCCCGGCACGGAAGCGGTAAGTGAAAAACTCTCCGACCCTGCTGCAGCGGAAAATCTGAAAGCTGCCTGCAATACGGCACAGGCAATTTGTAAATCCGTGACCCGCGAGAAAAAGACGGTATCGCCGCCGAAGCTCTTTGACCTTACGGGCTTACAGCGGGAAGCCAATCGTATTTTCGGTTACACGGCAAAACAGACCCTTGACCTTGCACAGAGCCTTTATGAAAAGCGGCTCTTGACCTATCCGAGAACGGACAGCAGCTATCTGACCGACGACATGGGCGGCACCGCCACGCAGATCAGCGGACTGCTTTGTAAAAAGCTGCCCTTTATGCAGGACGTGACCTTTTCCCCGGACGTGTCCCGCACCCTTAACAGCAAAAAGGTATCAGACCACCACGCCATTATTCCGACACAGGAGTTTGCAAAGACAGACCTTGCCACACTTCCCGAAAGTGAGCGAAATATCCTTATCCTTGCCGGAGCGCGTCTGTTGTTCGCTGCCGCCGAGCCGCACATTTATGAAGCGGTAACGGCGGTATTTTCCTGTTCTGATACCGACTTTACGGCAAAGGGAAAGACGGTGCTTTGTGCCGGGTGGAAAGACTTGGAACGCCGCTACCGTCTGACGCTGAAAACAAAATCCGACCATGAGGACAGCGACAATCTTTCCAACGTGCCGGACTTTACCGAGGGGCAGACCTTTTCCAATATTTCCGCAACAGTAACCGCCCATGACACACAGCCCCCGAAGCCCCTTACGGAAGCGTCGCTGCTCGCTGCTATGGAACACGCAGGAAGCGAGGACACCACCGAGGACGCGGAACGAAAAGGATTAGCTACTCCTGCCACCCGTGCCGCTGTCATTGAAAAATTGGTGAAATCCGGATTTGCAGAACGCAGAGGGAAACAGCTTGTACCAACAAAGAACGGTATCAATCTTGTGTGCGTCCTGCCGGACAGTCTGACTTCCCCGAAGCTGACCGCAGAATGGGAAAATACGCTGACGCTCATTGCAAAAGGAAAATCCGACCCGGAGGACTTCATGCAGGGCATTGAAGAAATGGCAAGGGAGCTTGTGAAAGCCTATCCTATCCTTTCCGACGGGGACAGGGAGCGTTTCAAAGAGGAAAAGCCTGTGATCGGCAACTGTCCCCGCTGCGGTTCTTCTGTCTATGAGGGCAGGAAGAATTACTACTGTGAAAACAGGGATTGTACCTTTGCCATGTGGAAGAATGACCGCTTTTTCGAGGAACGAAAGACCGCCTTTACACCGAAACTTGCCGCCGCACTCCTAAAATCCGGCAAGGCAAATATCAAAAGGCTTTACTCCCCTAAAACGGGTAAAACCTATGACGGAACGGTAGTTTTAGCCGACACGGGTGGGAAATATGTCAACTATCGCATTGAGATAACGAAGAAGAAATAACTTGAATAGCAAGCATAGGAAGTGTGTACCCACTTCCGTAAAATCCCCCTTTTCCCCTTTTGGGAACTGTGGGGATTTTTGCTTATTGGGATAATCCCAAACCCTTATTCACACCACCACGAAAGGAGGTTTACCGCATGGCAAGTTTACGGGACACCGTAAAACAGTATCAGGAAGAACTAAGGGACGGTATCGCTTGGATTGCCTTTTGGCGCGAGGGGCGTTCATGGAACGGCGATTATTTCTACTTGGAAGCAAACGACGCTCTTACCGCAGAAGATAAAAGCCACCTTGAAGAAATCCGGCAAAAAGACCCCGCCGCCGTCATGCTCAACAGCTACTATTGCGGCTATTTAGGCGAGGACATGACCGTGGACGAACTGACCGCCGGGGTGCGCCGCCACTATGAAAACGGATATAACAGCGTTGCGGATTTTATCGAAGCACACGACGACACGTTACCACCGGAAGTATTAGAGGAAGCACGGCAAGCCGCCCATGCCGCAGGACTTCCATTCCATGAGAAACCCTATGACGGAGAAGATATTGACCCGTATGTATATGACGGACACATGAGCATAGAGGACTACGACCTTATGCACAAAATGATTGCACAGGAAAGGAGCGAAAACAGATTGAATTATTCCAGTTTTGAAAACGACCGCTTAGAAGTTGCTGACCGCTTAAAAATCGAACGCAGCATTTATTTTGAAAGCGGCAAAGCCGACATTTCCGCATTGACTGCCTTACCGCTTGCGGAGCTTATCCGACAGCGGGAAGAAAGTGCAGCAGCAGAACAGGCGATTTTTGAAACCTTGAAACAGCAGGCGGCAGCTTGGGAAGCACAGGCGGGAAATACGCTGACCTTTGACAAAGCCATTGAATATGCAAGGACACCTGCTGTCACGCATACCGAAAATCAATGGCAGGCAGACGAAAACAACAACCACACGATCAGCAACAACGTCTATCAAATGCGCTACCACATTTACGAGAATACCCGCTATGACCGGGCACAGGGAAAATCTATCCCGTATTCCTATACACTGACATGGAGCGTTCATACCAACAGCCCGGACAGGTACGGACAGGCAAAAATCGCCGGACAGGACAGAAAGGTTTTTGCGGACAAGGCGGCTATGGAAAAATATCTGAATGGGCGTATCAAAGCCTATCAGCATTTGTTTACGGAAATCTCCCCGACGATACCGCAGGAATACGCAGACCATTTCAAGGTAAACGGGCAGCTCTTACCGAGCTACACCGTGGAGGGCGAGGAACAACAGACGAAACAGGAACAGACTGCGCCGGAGAAAATCGAACCGGATGCGGCAATCTCCCCACAGGCAGAAGCGTTGACCGCAGAGCCGACACAGCCCCGCCCGGTAATCCCTATCGTGCTGACGAGTGAGAAACCCACAGAAAAGCTCAAAGAGATCACCGACCGCTTGGAACAGGGTATCAAGGAACTGTTTGACAGCGAACGCTACAAGGAATACTTGCGCGTTATGTCAAAATTCCATAATTACAGTTTTAACAATACGCTGCTGATTGCCATGCAAAAGCCAGACGCTTCTCTGGTTGCAGGCTTTAACGCTTGGAAAAACAACTTTAAGCGAAACGTAATGAAAGGCGAAAAGGGTATCAAAATCCTTGCCCCGTCCCCGTTCAAAATCAAGCAGGAAATGGAGAAAATCGACCCGGCAACGCAAAAGCCCGTAATCGGTGCAGACGGAAAGCCGGTAACGGAGGAAAAGGAAATCACGATACCTGCCTTTAAGGTGGTATCTGTCTTTGACGTGTCGCAGACCGAGGGAAAGGAAATCCCCAACCTTGCCGTGGATATGCTGACCGGGGACGTGGAGCGTTTCAAGGACGTTTTCGCAGCCCTTGAAAAGACTTCTCCTATTCCTATCGGTTTTGAAAAAATAGAGGGCGGCGCACACGGCTACTACCACTTGGAGGAAAAGCGGATTGCCATTGACGAGGGAATGAGCGAGCTTCAGACCTTGAAAACCGCTATCCATGAAATCGCCCATGCAAAGCTGCACGACATTGACTTAAACGCCTCTGTCACGGAGCAGACCGACAGACCCGACCGCCGCACCCGTGAGGTACAGGCTGAAAGCGTTGCGTATGCCGTCTGCCAACACTATGGACTTGATACGTCCGATTATTCCTTTGGTTATGTTGCCGGGTGGAGCAGTGGACGGGAGCTTGACGAGCTGAAAAGCTCTCTTGAAACAATCCGAAGTGCCGCAGCGGAGATCATCAACAGCATTGACGGGTATTTGAAAGACCTGCAACAGGAACAGGAAACCGAACAGACCGCAACCCTGCCCGACCCGACTATTCAAATCACCGATATGCAGGAATACGGCTATACATGGGACGGTATGCTGCCCTTGCAGCAGGAAGCCGCAGAACGGCTATTCCATGAGGATTTAGAAATCTTTTGCATTTATGAGGACGGAACAGAGGGCGCAGTTACAAGCCTTTCCGAACTAAGGGAACACGCAGAAAACGGCGGCTTGTTCGGTGTGGAAAAAGCCGCATGGAAAGCCTTTTATGAGCGTACTAACGGCAAAGCACAGGAAGAAACAAAAGCCGCACCGGAGCTGCCGCAGGAGAAAGACACCTTTTCCATTTATCAACTAAAGCGTGATGATAAAACGGTGGACTTGCGTTTTGAGCCTTCCGACCGACTGACCGCAGCCGGGCATACGGTGGATATGGCAAACTATGACCGTATCTATATCGCTGACCTTGCGCCGGGAACTTCCCTTGAAGATATTTATACCCGTTTCAATGTAGACCACCCGAAAGATTTTAAGGGACACAGCCTTTCCGTGTCCGACGTGGTGGTGCTTCATCAGAACGGGCAGGACACCGCACACTATGTTGACAGTATCGGCTACAAGGAAGTGCCAGAGTTTTGGAAACAGCCGGAAAATTCCCTAAAGCACGTCGAGGACACTATTGAGCAGAACGACAACAATTTTGACGGTATCATCAACAACACCCCGACCGTGGACGAACTGGAGGAAAAAGCAAAATCTGGGGAGCAGATCTCTTTGACAGACCTTGCGGACGCAATCAAGACTGACAAGCAGCGCGGCAAGGGCAAGGAAGAAAAGCGCTCTATCCGGGCGCAGCTCAAAGCGGAGAAACAACGGACTGCACAGAAAAAGACACGGGCAAAATCACAGGATTTGGAAAGGAGCTGACCGCATGGGGAAATTAAGTAAATTTGAAAACGTGGACGTGTTATCGTCCCTTGAAGCAATCATGCGGACAAACACAGGCTTTTTCCAAAATGATTTTGATATTGACAAGCGGATTATCACAAAGGCGGCGGGGCAACCTGTCGCCGAGGATAAAACGCTGCTATGGCTGTCCCGACCGTCCGGGACACATTGCTTTCGGGAGCGTGACGTTTTCCTAAAGAACACCGCAGCACACAATACATGGCATTTCCACAAGGAGCAGAGCCATGACCGTATTCTTGCCTATGCCGTGGAACTGACCGAGATTGAGGACGGAAAAATCAAGGGCAATCTATATGAGCTTGACTACACAAAACATTATGAGCGTGTCAAGGAACAGGCTTTAGCCGCTGACACCCACGCGCTGATCTATGAGAAAGGAAGCCGGGAGCAGCCCGCGAATTATGTCATTCACGGAACGCCCGACCCGCAGCTTGGAAAGTTTGAACGGTTTGAAGCAAAGCCCAACGACCCGGAAGCCCTGCGTGATCTGCTACAACAGGAAAAACGAAGCCGCAGCACGCTGACACCGGGCAATTTTGCGGAGCATATCGCCACATTGCATGACGGACGTATCGAAGCCGAAGCAAGGCGCATTGTAGAGCGTATGAAACAGCTTGACGCACCCAACAGCCCCAACAAAACGCATTTCATGGTAGAGCTTTCCCCGACATTTATGCAGCTTACGTCAAGCAGGAACACGGAACGGCTTGCCGCCATGCTGCCTTATAAAAGCCTTGTCTTATCTTCTCTGAAAGACCGTCACGGCGTATATGCACAGATAAACAAGGACGAAAACCGAGACAGAGAAATTAAAAAGCCGCGCCAGTCTATCCGGGCGCAGCTCAAAACAGACAAAGCAAAGACCGCCCCGAAGAAGGCGGCGAAAACAAAAAATCACGAATTGGAGGTATGAGCATGAACAGATTTACCGTTGAAGAAACAAACCTTTTGAGTATCTACGCAGAGGACAGCAAGCGGGCATTGCTTGAAAATATCAATGCCGCGCTGCCTTTTATGGACGCGGATATGCGGGAGCTTGCAGAGCGTACCATGCAGAAAGTGGACGCGCTGACCGAAACGGAATATGCCGAGCTTGCCGTTTATGCCGCTGATGAAGTATGAACGGGATTAAGCGGCTTTCGCCGCAGCAAAGCCGGAGGGTCAATGCCCTTGTGAAAAAATCCTGCTGCAACTGCGACAATGGGAACTGCATTTTGCTTGATGACGGGGACGAGTGCGTATGTCCGCAGCTCATTTCCTATTCGTTACTCTGCAAATGGTTCAAAACTGCCGTACTTCCCAATGATACGCTGCTGTATGCAGAACTTTTCCATGCCGAAGATAAAAAGCGTTGTACTGTATGCGGGACTTCCTTTGCGTCAAAGTCAAACAGCGTCAAATACTGCCCGGACTGTCGAAAGCGTATCACACGGCAACAAGCCGCCGAACGCATGAGGAAAAGACGCACCCGTGTTACGGAGTAGACACGAAAAAAGGCTTGATTTGCAAGGCTTTCCGGGAGCATTTCTCATAGTGGCAAAGAATTTATCCATAACCTAAGAAAAAC
>ERZ773260.4051-NODE-4051-length-12867-cov-3.581798_pt1 | contig 12867 bp, 9 predicted proteins | sample MGYA00511387_ERZ773260 | MGnify/ENA primary metagenome ERZ773260 (study PRJEB29015, sample SAMEA2737745) | human gut metagenome | biome: human gut; feature: human-associated habitat; material: faeces | place: China | collected 2012 ... | reverse complement strand
AGGACCGGCGTGCTTATAACGCCCCTTACAGGAATCCTTGCAGGGCGGCGGCCGCACAGGGAGGACATCAGGGGCGGCAGGGCGGATGGAGGCAGGGCAGGGGCGGCGGAGATGTTTTTTATCCATACCCTGGATGCAAGATAAACTGGTAAGAGAAGGTAAGGTGTGGTATAATGTACGCAATGAGCAGGTCGGTATTTCCGTGTTCAGACGGCGGTCTGCCGCCTGAGTCTGCAGAATAGAAACAGGAGATAATCCATATATGACACCGAGACACAATTTCAAAATTCTCCCTGGGACACCGTACCCTATGGGTGTATCCCTCACATCTGATGGTAAAGTAAATTTTGCCGCCGCGCTTCATACCAAAGAAGAATGCGGTGTGCTTTTATATCTGCATACGGCAGGTAAGCCGCTGCATCTTCCTTTTACGGATAAGAACCGTGTGGGCAATATTTACTGCATGCAGCTGGAAGGGCTTGCCGATGTACAATTCCAGTATAATTTCTATGCCGGAGAGGATATTATTACAGATCCCTATGCCGGGGTGATATACGGAAATGAACGCTGGGGCAGGCAGGCGGAGCCCAGGCTTCGCGGCGGTATGTGCAGGCATTGTTATGACTGGGATAATGACGTTCCTCTGATGACTCCTTTGTCAGATACCGTTCTGTACCTGATTCATCCCAGAGGCTTTACATGCCATTCTTCTTCCGGTGTGCAGCACAGAGGGACCTATGCGGGAATTACGGAAAAGCTCCCGTATCTGAAGGAACTGGGGATTACCGCAGTGGAGCTGATGCCCTCCTATGAGTTCCTGGAGCTGGAAAAGCAGGAGCGCCGGGAAAGAAGCATGGATGAGGCCAGGAATCACTATATGGATCTGCCTGAAAAGGAGGACGAGCCTCCCCGGATTAATTACTGGGGTTATAAAAGAGGCTATTACTTTGCTCCGAAGATGTCTTATTCCGCTTCGGACTGTCCGGCGGAAGAATTTAAGGACATGGTAAAGAATGCCCATCAAAACGGCATAGAGGTCGTCATGCAGTTTTATTTTCCCGCGGATGTGAAGCGGGCCTATATATTGGAAGTGATTAAATACTGGGTTTTTACCTTCCATGTGGATGGCTTCCACCTACTCGGAATGCATATGCCGACGGCTCTGCTCGCTACGGAGCCCATGCTTGGGAACACCAAGCTTTTTTATGAGGATATTCCCTGCGGAGAAATCTATGATAACAATGATATACCCGTATATAAAAACCTGGCGGTATATAACGATGATTTTATGTACGCTGCCCGGCATTTCCTGAAAAGCGACGAGGGTTCCCTTCAGCCCATGCTTGATTTGTGGAAGAAAAATCCCAAACAGACGGGCGTTATCAATTATATTACGAACTATTCCGGCTTTACGCTGGCCGATCTGGTGTCTTTTGACAGAAAGCATAATGAAGCCAACGGCGAGGAAAACCGTGACGGGGAAACCTATAATGTCAGCTGGAACTGCGGAGCGGAGGGAAAGACAAGAAAGAAATCCATTCTGGAGCTGCGTCTGAAGCAGATGAAAAATGCCATGCTGCTTCTGCTTACGGCACAGGGAACGCCTATGATAGTCAGCGGCGATGAATTCGGGTTCAGCCATGGGGGAAATAACAATCCCTATTGCCAGGATAACGCGGTGAGCTGGCTGAATTGGAAGCTTATGGAAACGAACCGGGAATTCTTCTCCTTTGTGAAAGAGGCGGTCGCTTTCCGGAAAAAACATCCTGTACTCCATCGCCCGGATGAACTGACCATGATGGATTATATTGCCTGCGGTTATCCGGATCTGTCCCTGCACGGAGAGGAAGCCTGGAAGCTGAATGCGGATGGCCTGAGCCGTCAGGCGGGTCTGATGTACTGCGGCTGTTATGCTAAAGTGGATAAAAAGAACAATGACAATTTCATTTATATTGCATATAATATGCATTGGGAAGAACACGATTTTGCTCTGCCCGCCCTTCCTCCCGACCTGAAGTGGGCCAAGGTCCTGGATACTGTTTCAGACAGACAGGAAGAGGGAGAAAACGGAAGGACAGCCGCCGTAGCAGGGCGTTCCATACAGATTTTTGAAAGCAGAGAAAAAACGGGCAAAGAAAAACAGAAGGCGGGACAGAAAAAGAAGTGACAACAGGAAAGAAGGCATGGAAGCATTTTAAGACAATCACTTACCATAAATATCTGGTTATGAAGGGCTGCTTTGCAGTCGGCCTGTATAAACAGGGACTCACCCATGACCTGTCAAAGTATTCTCCAACGGAATTCCTGGTAGGAGCCAGATATTTTCAGGGAGACAGAAGCCCTAACAATGCGGAGCGTGAAGAAAAAGGGTATTCCAGCGCCTGGCTTCATCATAAAGGAAGAAACAGGCATCATTATGAATACTGGGTCGATTACAGCATAAAGGAAGTGCCCGGGGGGATAGCCCCCATTGAGATGCCGGTTAAGTATGTGGCGGAAATGCTGATGGACCGTATTGCCGCCTCCAAAGTATATAAAGGGAAAATATATACGGATGCGGATCCTCTTTTATATTTTCAGTCGGCCAGGGAAATCCCCATTATGCATGAAAATACAAGGAAGCTTCTTCTGCGTCTGCTGACCATGCTGGCGGAACAGGGAGAAAAAAAGACGTTCGCCTATGTGAAGGGAACGCTTTTAAAAAAGAAACAGAAATAAAGTTGAATAAAACAGTGGAACCAATACCTCTCCTTTAACATATAGTACTGTAAAGGAGATGAGAATATGAACTGTTTATACTTATTATTACTTTTATGCTGCTGCGGCCAATCAGGTAATTCCGGCTGCCAGAACAACAATTGCGGATGCGGCGGAAGACATCAGCACGGATGCCAGAATAACAATTCCTGCGGCTGCCAGAACAATAATTCCTTCGGCGGCCAGGGCAACAGCTGCGGCTGTGCTGCTCCCTGTGCGGAGAGTACGGTAAGACCTTCCTGTCCCTGTGCTGATGTAAGGCCGGAACCCATTCCCAGGCCGGAGCCCAGACCGAGGACGGAACCCATGCCCAGACCTTATCCCACTTTTTCCGATGGAAAGACCTGCGGCTGTGAAGAATAGCAATAAGGCATTTTCTCCGAAATGCCGGAATATGTGAAGGTAAAGCCCGGCAGGACCGTCCTGCCGGGCTTTTGCAGTGCGCCCGGCGGCGCACGTTTCTAACCGGTGCAAGTCCGGAATCCGCCCGGTAGTGGGAAGGATATAGCCGAAGGCAAGGGTGTCCATCGTGAGGTGGAATCTGAAGGAAGCCGGATATGGGGAACATACTAACCCATGGGCAAATCTCTGGTCTGACGAACAGAAATCACATCAGGCTATGCATGGGGGTAAGACTGCTGCACAAGTTGAAGCCCGATAACTACACGGAACCATGCATGGTAAATGTGGCAGATGGATGGAGAGAAAGAGACGTGTGGTACCCGGGGAGGTCTGTATGAAATGCTCCGAAAGGAGTAACCACCGCACAAGGAAACGAGGCGGTGCTGAACATGCAGAAGTCAGCAGAGGTCATATTAGCCGAGAGGTGAAGGACCGAATCAATAGGAGTTTTGAGTATAACCGAGAAAGAAGAGAATGACCAATGAATGCAGAAAACATGATAAATAATGGCTGTTCGCAAAGAGATAGTGCGGAACATGAAGGGTATGCGAAAGCGCATCGGTCATTTCATTCGATATGGAAAGAAAGAAACAGTGCACAGCCAGAACTCTTGGAAAAGATACTGTATAAGGGAAATTTAAACAGAGCTTATAAAAGGGTAAAGGCAAACAAGGGTGCTCCAGGAATCGACGGAACCACAGTGGAGGAAATAGGTGCATACCTAAAGGAAAATCAACAGACTATTATTGCGAGAATCTATAAAGGGAAATATACCCCCGACGCAGTAAGACGGGTTGAAATTCCAAAACCGGACGGTGGAATGCGAAAGCTTGGTATTCCAACAGTCAAAGACCGTATATTCCAACAAGCCATAACACAAGAGCTTATGCCTATCTATGAGCCGTTGTTTTCCGACAATAGCTATGGTTATTGTCCAGGTCGGAGCGCAAAAGACGCCATAAAACGGATAAAGGAGTACGCAGAACAAGGATATATCCATGCGGTTGCTTTAGACATATCCAAGTACTTCGATACGCTGAACCATGAAAAGTTACTGAATCTTCTGCGAAAAGAAGTAAAAGACGAAAGAGTGATACAGTGGATTAAGAGATATCTGAAAAGTGGTGTCATGGAAAATGGAGTAGTCATGGAAACAGAAGAAGGTTCGCCACAGGGTGGGAATATTTCTCCATTACTGGCGAATATCTATCTGAATGAGTTTGACCAGGAGTATGAGAAACGTGGTGTGAAGTTCGTCCGGTATGCGGATGATATCGTCCTGCTGGCAAAGAGCGACAGAGGCGCTAAGCGATTACTTGAAACAAGCACGAAATATCTTGAAGGGACACTGAAATTGAAAGTGAATCAAGAGAAAAGCCGAGAGGTCAGTGTATTTGCAATTCGAAATTTTAAGTTTCTTGGCTTTACATTGGGAAAGAACAGAAAGGGTATTTATATCCGAGTTCATGGAAAGTCATGGAAGAAGATGAAGTCAAAGCTGAAAGAACTTAGTTCCCGAAGGTCTGTTCAGAGCATTCGCCCCTCATTGGAAAAGATAAGAGTCTTCCTGCGAGGCTGGCTGAATTATTATGGGATTGCAGATATGAAGAAGCGGATAGATGATTTAAACTCATGGCTATATCACAGAATTCGTATGTGTATATGGAAGCAGTGGAAGAAACCAAAGACCAAGAAGAGAAATCTAATGAAACTTGGAATACCCGAATATTTTGCACATCAGGCGGCAAACAGCCGAAAGAAACACTGGTATGTATCGGGAATGGGTGCGGTCAACAGAGCGTTAACAAAAGAAAGACTGATAAACAGCGGCTTCTATGATTTAGCCACAGCCTATCAGTCCGTGCACGTCAACTATTGAAAGCGCCGTGTACCGAACGGTACGCACGGTGCTGTGAGAGGACGGCGGTTAGTCACCGCCTCCTACTCGATTTTCAGAGCAGAGCCTGCCTCATATCTTCAGGCATGGGAGAGGTAAAGAGCATGGGCTTTCCCGTGATGGGATGGGAAAATTCCAGACGGCAGGAATGCAGCGCCTGGCGATGTATGAGGGTCATATCCGGATTGTATAAAAAATCACCGATTATCGGATGGCCCAGATACTGCATGTGCACACGGATTTGATGTGTGCGGCCTGTTTCCAGATGGAGGGAAAGCAGGGAGCAGCCATTTGTTTCCTTCAGGACACGATAATGAGTAACGGAAGGCTCTCCGTTTTGGAAATCCACCATCCTCATGATGGCGGAGTCGGGCTTCCTTCCCAGAGGTGCGTTTACCGTGCCGGAGGGAGGAAGCCCGGTTCCGCTCACGATGGCAAGATATTCCCTCTTTATTTCACGCCGGGAAGCCATGACGGAAAGAATGCTGCTGCTTACCATATGTTTGGCGATGATTGTCAGACCCGTGGTATCCCTGTCAAGCCGGTTGACACAGCGGAATATGAAAGGCACGCCCTGTGATGAAAAATACCATGCCAGACCATTTGCCAGGGAATTTTCATAATTGTTCATGGAAGGGTGGACAGGCATATCTGCCGCTTTATCAAGAACCATAAGATCCTCATCCTCATAAACAATATGAAGAGGGAGAGGAACAGGAGGGATTTTTTCAGACACCTTTTCTTCCCATATATTCACCGTGAGGATATCTCCCTCCTTCAGGTGGTGAATTACATAGGCCGGCATATTGTTTATCAGGATTCCCTGTTCGTATTTTTTCAGCTGTACCAGATTCTGGCCGGAGTAATGTTTCCTTTTCAGGAATTGTTTTACAGTAAGGCCGTCTTCGTGGATGCCGATTTTATATTGGATTGTTCTTTTCATTTTTTTCATTTCCCTTATTCCCGCAGACAGCGAAGCAAACGGGCACGCCGTCTGTCTGCCTGGTGACTGCCGCACATTTTATACCGGGCGGCAGGATTCCTTTCATTATATAATATTCCGGATGATTCCGCACCCTGAAAAAATCCGGAAGTGTAACGGTTTGTCCCCATTTTGCCGTCCGGGTTTTGCTCGCTGCCGGAAAGCCTTCCGGTTACGCTGTTTCTGCATTTTTATCCGGGGCGAAAGGCATAATTGCATAAAACACAAATTTTTCACATTTTAAACAAAAATTAGAAACATTTTCCCGTTAGAATTCAAATATGCTTAACGCGTAAATAATTAACAAGTATATAATTAGCATGTTAACAGATACGCTTCGAGGACGGATGATTGAGGAGGAGACGGATGAAGAGGAAGGATGGGCCAAAAGGACTGGACAGGAGAAAGAAAATTGCTTTAGGGGTGATTCCCATAATGGCACTGGCATTGATGGGCGGTGTTATTTTTTTGACAGTGAAGAAGGGCGGAGCGGATCAGACGGGACAGATGGGAGGGCCGGGAAGGGCAGATGGTTTCGGAGAAAACGTGATAACGGCCAGCGGAAGTACCTCCGTGGGAATGCAGGAAGAAACCTTTGATCTGGATTACATAGAAACCGAATTGAAAATAGAAGAGGTATATCTGTCTTCAGGGGATGAGGTGGAAGAAGGCACTCCCATTCTGAAGCTTACGGATGAAAGCGTGGAGGCGGCCCGCAGGGAATTGGAGCAGAAATCTGTTCAGGCGTCTCTGGATTACAGACAGCAGCTTCTGGACAGTGAAGAAGAAAAGATAACCGCAAAGCAGACCTATGATACAAGTATGACAAAGGGTACGTATGCTTCCTATACTTATGAGGAATCCCTGAAAGAGTACGCGGATAAGATCAGTGATTTACAGGAACAGGTGGAAGAAGCGCAGGAGCTGGTAAATGAATATACGGATTCCGTGGAAAATGATTATTACTATTCCTATTATGAAGTGGCTGAAAAAAAAGAAGAATTTGAAAAAAGCTTTGCTGCCCTGATGCAGCTCTATGAAGATTGGGATATTCCAGGTCTGGAGGATCACTACAGAACAACGGCGGGCAGCAGTTCCTCTGCTTCAGGACAGTCAGTTTCCTCCGGTCAGTCCGGATCCTCCGGCCAGCAGGCAGCGGGCGGAGGCCAGGCAGGAAGCGGGGCCGGCCTCACCTCGGAAAACAATTACACGAAGCTTACGGTCTATAACCTGCTGGATGAAGAAGTACAGGAAAATGAAAAGATATACGATCAGGCGGCAGAAGATTATGAAGCGGCAAAGAAAAAAGCGGAAAGCTCACTGGCCCAGGCACAGAGCAATCTTAAGCTGCTGAATACCCAGCTGGAAGAAGCACATATTGCCTATGATAAACAGCAGGTAAGCAGTCAGAGTGATTATGATGCGGCAGCAGCAGAGAGCAGTTCTGCACAAGAAGTTTATGAAGCGGAACTCAGCAGGATTGAGGAAGAAACAAGCGTGGCCTTTAATGAGAAAGAAGAGGCCCGGGAGAATCTTCAGGAATTTGAGGATACGATAGGAGACGGCTGCCTGTATACCCAAAGTGCCGGAACCGTAATGATGGTGGGGGTAAGGGCGGAATCCGCAATTTCAGGAAACAGTATGGTACTGGCTTACAGCAATCCGGAAACAGTGACGGTAACAGCGTCGGTGGACCAGTCGGATATCGCATCCGTTTCCATAGGAGAAAATGTGACGGTGGAAATCTCCGATCATGGGACCTTCCGGGGAACCGTAAGCAAGATCAATCCGGTATCTCAGTCCAACAGCAAATCCAGTATTTATTATTCCGTTACCATAGAGCTGGCCGGAGATATCAGCGGACTGTCCCAGAATCTGTCGGCTGCCGTATATTTTGGAATCCCGGAGTCGGAAGAGGAGGCTGTAAATGAAACAGAAACACAGGAATAAAAAATTTGTCATTAAGCTGATTCTTGCAGGTACGGCATTTCTCGCGCTGGCTGCCGTATGTGTCTATACGGTTTTCATACGGCCGAGGCTCACAGGGGAAACTGTAATATATAAGGAAAGCAAGGTACAATATGGTGATTTGGTTCAGGGTATTAATGAAAGCGGAAGCATAGCCCTTCAGGAGAGCCATATTAATTATGAACTGGATATCAATTATTCAGAAGATGATGAGGATGAGGACGAGGAGGAAGAGGCCAGCCGCTATCTGCAGATAGAAGAGGTTTATGCCGTACAGGGCCAGCGTATGCAGGAAGGGGATCCGCTGTTTAAGCTTTCCCAGGACAGTATTGCAGCAGTCCGGCGCAAGCTGCAGAAGGCAAAGTCAGAGGCACAGCTGGAGCTTGCTGAAGCGATGAGTGAATATAATACCCAGGCAGGAAGTGCCAAAAGTACCTACAGCGCTTCCAAAGCGGAAGCGGATACGGCTTCCCGTACCTATGACACCTCCATGAACCGCCTGCAGCAGGAGATTGAACTGCTTTACGGGGATATCCAGGTACTGGAGGCGGAAATAAATGACTATAACGAAAAGCTGACGGATGAGGACACCCTGGAGGAATACAGTGACTTAAAATATGCCTATGAGACAGCACAAAAAAAGCTGGATGATACGGATATCTCCAGTGTGGCGGCCTATACGGCAAATTACTCCAGTCTCCAGAGTGCGAAGACCGCATTTGAGAATCTGGACAATACCCTGCAGGGCTACCGTGACAGCATTGAAGAAAACCAGGAACAGATTCTGGAAAAGCTGGATGAAATAAACAATTCCCAGACCAGCCTTCCCCAGGACGAAATGTCCGCGCAGCAGTCCTATGACAGCGCCGTGCTCGGAGGGAAGCTGGCAGGTGATATTTACGGTTATACACTTGACGCTCTTCAGGATACTGTGAACGAAGCACAGGAGCTGCTGGAAGATTTTGAAGCCTTTGTGGGAACCGACGGGATTGTCTATGCGGACGGAACCGGGCTTGTTACGGAAATTGCCTATGAAGCAGGGGATAAGCTGATGAATACAGGCGTTATGCTTTCCTATGTGACCCGGGATGCATATACCATAACCATTGATGTGTCGGAAGAAGATATTTCCTATATTAAGGTGGGGGATAGCGTGGATATTGAATGCAATGCCTATCCCGATGAGATATATAAAGGGACGGTAAGCGCAATTACTACATCTGCCGACAGCAGCTATTCCACGACGGTCAATTATCCTGTTACCGTGCGGATAGAAGGCGATACCGGCAGGCTGTATGGAGGAATGACCGCGGATATTACCTTTGTGACCGACAGTATAGAGGATGTACTCTACGTTTCCGCAAAAGCAATAGTGACGGGAGAAGATGGCAGTACAGGTGTCTATGTAAAAAATACGGAAGGGGAAATGGAATGGAAAGCGGTGGAAACCGGATTTTCCAATGGCTCTGAAATAGAGATAACAAGCGGGCTTTCCGAGGGAGATACGGTTTATATTGCCAGTACGGTCAGCGCAGGACAAAGTGAGGAAAGCCTGAGGCAGTCAGGAGCCTCCCTGACACAAGAACCTGTCGGGGATATGACAGGAGGAGAAGAAAACGGACAGCAGGGATTCCCGGATTTCATGCAGGTGCCCGGAGAAAATCCTCAGGGAAATTCCGGCCAGGCCGGCGGCACCGGTTTCGGCGGCCCGGGAATGCCATAAGGAGGGAGAACAGACGTGGATAAAAAGAAAAGGATATGGATTGGAACAGGCGTCTGCCTGGTGCTGGCTGTTGGCTGTGGAATCGGCTTCCTGGCTGCATATGGAAACAGCGATGAAGTTACCTACCGGGAAGTGCAGGCGGAGTATGGAGAACTGACCGTGGGTCTGGAAGAAAGCGGCAATGTGACGGTAGGGACAACGGAGCAGACATTTGATTTGGATCTGAGCGCCTACACAGGAGGAAGCACGGACAGCTTTTCCTGGGGACAGGGCGGAGGCATTTTTCAGGGGATGGGAGGTACCGGCAGTTCCGGTTCTTCCTCCTCTTCTTCCAGAAATCTGGTGATAGAAGAAGTTCTGATAAGCGAGGGACAGGAAATAACGGAGGGAGAACCTATTTACAGACTTACCGAAGAGAGTATCAATACGATCCGGGAGGAACTGAGCAGTGATGTTTCCGATGCCGAGGTTACTCTTGCAAAGACGAAAACACAGAAACAGATGACGGATCTGACAGCAAAACAGGACTATGAAACAAATGTGGCCTATGGAACGCTTGCAGATGCGGAATATCAGAATGCAGTCACCAAACTCACAGATACGGCGGCGGAAATCGAGGAACAGATTGCCGATATCAATGAAGAACTGGCGGAACTGAATACGCAGCTGGCCGAAAGTCAGGCAGAACTGGAGACAGAAAAGAAGGTCCTGGAAAACGGGGAATATGTGGTGAGCACTACGGATATTGTTTCCGACGCTTACGGATGGATTACTGCGGAGAATGCAAGGGAAGAGGCTGCCGCTGTAGTGGAATCCCTGGAGGATACCATAGAAGAAACCACGGATTCCATCCTCGAAAAACAGAAGGAGCTGGCAGAGCTTGAGGACAGCCTGACAGGAGCCGAACGGGATTTGGAATTGGGAAAAATTGATGCCCAGGCCCAGCTGGATAAGAGAAACCTGAAATACCGGACAGCATCGGAGGCCTATAATGTGAGTGTGGAGCTGAGTGATTTCGAAGCCGATACGGCTCAGGCAGATTACGAAGATGCCAGGGGCAAGCTGGATGAATTTGACGCTTATCTGACTGATAATGTCATCACCGCCGGCTACAGCGGCGTTGTGACAGAGGTTTCCCTGGAGGCAGGGGATACGGTGAACTCAGGGAATACGCTGCTTATACTGAATGATTATGATGAGGTTACGGTAACTGTTTCCGTGGAGGAATCCGACCTTGCCAATATCAGGGAAGGGGATTCTGTGAATGTTTCCGTCTCCTCTTATCCGGACGATGATTTCACCGGTGTTGTGGAGGATATCGGAGAGTCCACATATAACAGTTCCACAGGAACAACCTATGTGGAGATCAGCGTGAAGCTGGGAGGGGAAACATCTAAGCTTTATGAAGGAATGACGGCACAGATAACGTTTATAACGAAAGAAACGGAAACGGTGACCTATGTGTCCAACAGGGCAATAATCAGGGAAAATGGGAAGTCCTATGTAAAGAAAAAAGAAGCGGACGGCAGTATTAGCAAACAAGAGGTAACCACAGGCTTCTCCGATGGTGTTAACGTGGAAATCAAAGAAGGGCTTTCAGAAGGCGACACGGTCCTGATAGAAAGTAAGGTGAGCGATTCATGAAAGTGACAGAGATACTGCGGCTTGTCTGGCTGAATTTATCAGCCAACAAATCAAAGGTCATTCTTACCTCAACGGGAATTATCGTAGGGGCGGCCACTATTATGCTGGTAATCGCTATCGGTACGGGCGGAAAAGAGGAGGTTGCGGAGCAGTTTAAAAATCTGAATGCCGGGGCCATTGATATATCCTATGAATATCAGGGAAACAGCGGCAGGCCCGGAGGCGGATCAGGAATGCCCGGAGGAGGCGGCGGAATGCCGGGAGGTGCTTTTGGAGGAAGCGGAGGCTTCAGCTTCGGAGGAGGAATGTTCATGATGGATCAGAGCCAGAGCAATTCGGAACGGATCACCCTTTCGGAATCCGATATGGAGGATCTGGAAACCTTCGTCCCCGGAATCGCCCGTACGACCATGAGCTTTTCCACTACCTCCGCAGTGGATGGAGGAGAGCTGGAAAGCAGTACCTCTTATACCATTGCGGGTGTCCTGAGCAATTATGCCGGAATCAGCAATCTGGAAATGGCATTGGGGGATTTCCTGACGGATGAGAATAATACCTATAAGGAGAAAGTCTGTGTTCTGGGCTCCAATGTGGCGAAGACAGTTTTCGGAAGTGTATATGATGCCTATGACGGTACGGTTTATATTGATAACCGGCCCTATCAGGTCAGCGGAATCATCAGTGAAATGGGAACCGTAGCCTCCGGAATCAGCCCTGATGACGCCATATATATCCCGTATAATACCGGAGTGAAATATTTATCCAGCACCGGTGTCAGCCCCACAATAACGGTTATTGCAGAAAATGTGAATGAGGTGGAAACTATAATTACAAATATAGAGCAGGTTCTGGCGGAAAGCTATCCCAATGCGGAGTTTACCATCTCTGACGCGGGAAGCAAGATGGAAGCCGCATCCAAATCCAACGATACGCTCACCATGCTGCTTATCTGCATGGCGGTAATCGTATTCATTGTAGGCGGGCTTGGCATTATGAATGTCCTGTTTGTTTCCGTAAAGGAAAGAACCAATGAAATCGGTATTCTGAAGGCGATCGGCTGCTGTAAAAGGGATATCCTGGCGGAATTTTTAATGGAGGCCAGCTGTATCAGCCTCGTGGGTGCCATTCTGGGAGTTATGCTTGCGCTGGGTATCACGCCGGCCCTGGAATATTTCGGAGTGAGAGTGGAGCTTTCTGTATCAGGAGCGGTACTGTCCCTTATCTTTGGTGTGCTGACCGGTACGATTTTTGGGTTCTATCCGGCGTACCAGGCATCCAGCCTGATTCCGGTCGCGGCGCTTAACCATGAATAAAGGAGAGAATCCGATGGAACAGAATAGTAAGAAAAAGAAGAAAAAAGGGAAGAAAAAAATAGTGACAGGCGTGGTATGCTTCTGTCTTCTTACGGCAGCAGGAGGAGTCCTTTTCTGGCAGAAACAGGAGGCGGATGCTTCGGAGAGCGTGATTGAAATTACTGCGGGACAGCAGGAGGAG
>ERZ773260.4050-NODE-4050-length-12868-cov-6.922501_pt1 | contig 12868 bp, 12 predicted proteins | sample MGYA00511387_ERZ773260 | MGnify/ENA primary metagenome ERZ773260 (study PRJEB29015, sample SAMEA2737745) | human gut metagenome | biome: human gut; feature: human-associated habitat; material: faeces | place: China | collected 2012 ... | reverse complement strand
TCGCTGTCCGCTCGGCTTAGTCGCTCGCGCTGACAGCTCGATTATTATATCGCAGCCCCGCCCTCCTGTCAATACCTTTTTCGAACTTTTTTTGACGGTTTTTGAAACTTTTTCATCTCTTTTCGAATTTTGCCATCACCCAAACGTCATTTTTTCTTGCTGGCGCAAGAAAAAACGCCTTGCGGTGTGTTCAGGCTGTAGACAAAAAGCTATTCTCCCCCCGGAGGGGGGAGAATAGCCCTTTCCACAAATGAAAGAATCGCTAAATTTCTTGATTTTTCTATTCAAGCCAAGTTTGTTCATGTCAACAAGCTGAAAACACGCCTTGCGGCGTGTTTGCGGCGTTTCAGTCAGTTTTGACTTTTGTTTCGACAATCTTCTTCTGTATGTTAAACAGCACCGCCATCATCGCGCAAATGCCCATGGCGAAATAGGGCATCCATTCATATCCGCCCACCCCGGCCAACGCGCCGAAGATCGACGGCAGGAACGTCGATCCCACATACGCGAACGCCATCTGTACGCCAATGGCCGCCTGTGAGTTTTCCGCGCCGTAGTTGACCGGCGTATCCTGTATGATGTTCGGATAAATCGGCGCGCAGCCCAACCCGCAGACCACCAGCCCGATGCCGGAGAGCGTGCTTCCCGCTGGAATCATCATCAATACGCAGCCCAGCGCCAGCAGCGCCTGCCCCAATCGCACCATCTGCTTGGGCAGGAGCTTCATCGCCATAAAGCCGGAGGCCGCGCGCCCCACCGTGATGCCGATGTAAAACATCGCGCCGAAGGAGGCTGCCGTCGCCTCGCTCACGCCGCGCACCTGCGAAATATACGTCGCGCCCCAGAGCCCCAGCGTCGATTCGACCGCACAGTAGCCGAAGAACGTCATCATGCCCGCCTTTGCGCCCGGCAGCCTCAGCACGTCCAGCACACCCAGCGTCCTCGCCTCGCGCTCCTCCTGCTGAATGTCGCTCTGCTTCCACATGCCCAGCGTCGCAAACAGCAGCGCGCTCACCGCGCACTGCATCAATCCCACCGCGCGATAGCCCGTCTTCCAGCTCCCGCCGACGCGCAGCACCGCCGAGAGGATCATCGGCCCGATGATCGTGCCCATGCCCCAGAAGCAGTGCAGCCAGCTCATGTGCTTCGCTTCACAGTGCAGCGCGACGTAGTTGTTCAGCCCCGCGTCCACCGCGCCCGCGCCCAGTCCGAGCGGAACGGCCATCAGCAGCAAAAACACATAGTTTTTCGCCAGCGAAAATCCCAGCAGTGCCAGCGCCGTCGTCGCGACGGAAATTGCCGTCAGTCTGCCTGTGCCGAATTTGCGAATCAGCCTCGCGCTGTTCAGGCTCGAAATGATCGTGCAGAAGGAAATCAGCATCTGAATCAATCCCGCGCCCCAGAGCGGCGCGTTCAGGCTGACGGTCATCGCCGGCCACGCGCTGCCCAGCACCGAATCCGGCAGGCCGAGGCTGATGAACGACAGATAGATCAGCGTCAACAATGCAGTCGAAACCACATTCATTCTCCTTTTTCCAAACCAAATTTGTAAATTTTTTCTTTATGATGGTATGCCCGCTTTTCCTGCAAACAAAAGCCCCCAGTCACAGACTGAGGGCTTGAAGAAGCAAATCTTACTTCTCGGAAGCGGTTTCGGCTTCCATGTTGATGACCTGCTTGCCATCGTAGTAACCGCAGTGCTTGCAGATACGGTGGGCGAGCTTCATCTGCTGGCAGCGCGGGCACTTGACGATACCGGGCGCGGACAGCTTCCAGTTCGCGCGACGCATACGGCCGCGGGACTTCGAGATTTTTCCCTTGGGAAGAGCCATTGTTTACACCTCCTCATCCTCGTTCAGCAAAGATGCTAATGCCGAAAAAGGATTTCTGCTGGTCAGATCCTTCTGGCATGAACACGCATTGACGTTCAGGTTTGCGCCACACTGGGCGCATAGCCCGCGGCAATCCTCCTTGCAGAGGATGCGTGAGGGCAATTCAAGCAGGACGGCCGTTCGAACGGCGTCATCCAGCTCGAGCACATGGCCCGTGTATGTGTACTGATCCTCTTCAACCTCAAGCTCGCCGTCGCCCCTGTCGCGGATGAAGGCCTCGTCCACCTCGGCGGTGACAGGCGTGTTCGTCGGCGTCAGGCATCGGGCACAGCGGGATTGGATCACGGCGCGGGCCTCACCGCGCACAAGTACGGTCTCATCGGCGAGCATATATGTGCCGGAAAGCGAAACCGGCCCGACATACGCGATCGTATCGCCGTTCCAGTGATCCTCGCCCCATGCGTCCTCCAGCTCAAAAGGGACGTCAACGCCCTTTTTCTGAATTCCCTTGGTGATATCCAGCTTCATCGTTCCACCTCAAAGTTGACCGTTCCATATTATACGCAGTTTATCTTGCCTTGTCAAGCAAAATGTGATTTTCAACAAATTTTCCCGCTTACAGCTTGGAGACGATCTCCAGCGTGTCGCGCGCGATCGGCAGCTCCTCGTTGGTCGGGATGCGCAGCACCTTGATCGTGGAATCGTCCGTGCTGATGATGCCGACCGTGCCGCGCTTGTTCTTCGCCGGGTCGATCTTCACGCCCATGAAGCTCAGGCCGTCGATCACCTGCTCGCAGGCCTCGCAGTCGTTCTCGCCGATGCCCGCCGTGAAGACGATCGCATCCGCGCCGCCCACCGCCACATTGTATGCGCCAATGTACTTCTGGATGCGGTAGGTCCAAACGTCCAGCGCCGCCTTCGCCTGCTCGTCGCCCTTTTCGGCGGCGGCCTTCACGTCGCGCATGTCGCTGGAGCAGGAGAGACCGGCAAAGCCGCTCTTCTTGTTCAGGCAGTTGAGCATCTGGTGGATGTCCATGCCGGTGTTGTCCATGATGTACTCCAGCACCGCCGGATCGACGTCGCCGGAGCGCGTGCCCATCAGCACGCCCTCAAGCGGGGTCAGGCCCATGGAGGTATCCACAACCTTGCCGCCCACAATCGCGCTCAGGGAAGAGCCGTTGCCCAGGTGGCAGATGATGAACTTGCAGTCCTCCGGCTTCTTGCCCAGGAACTTCGGCGTCTCGCCCGCGATGAAGCGGTGGCTCGTGCCGTGGAAGCCGTAGCGGCGAACCTTCAGGCTCGTGTAGTATTCATACGGCACGCCGTAGAGGAATGCCTTCTTGGGCATCGTCTGGTGGAAGGCCGTATCGAAAACCGCGACGTTCGGCTTGGTCGGCATGACCGCTTGACAGGCCTTGATGCCCGCGATGTTCGCCGGCTGATGCAGCGGTCCGAGCGGCACAAGCTCCTCGATCCCCTTCATCGTCTCTTCCGTCACCAACACGGAGTTCTTGAACGTCTCACCGCCGTGGAGCACGCGGTGGCCGCAGGCGCCGATCTCGTCCAGAGAAGCGATCGCGCCGTTGTCCTTGTCCGTCAGCGCGGAGAGGACGGCGGAAATCGCCTCGGTGTGGTCCTTCATGTTGCGGGTGAACTCGATCACCTTGTCGGTGCCCAGCACAGTCTGCTTGAAGTGCGTGCCCTCGATGCCGATGCGCTCGACCAGGCCCTTCGCCTTGACGGACTCGTCGTCCATGTCGATAAGCTGGAACTTCAGGGAGGAAGAGCCAGCGTTGATGACCAGAATCTTCATGGAAAAGTATCTCCTTGCTTCTTATGATAGGAACTCTGATGATAGGGAAAACGCGCGGCCTCCGCTTATCAGACGACCGCGCGCAATCAGTCGATTAAGCCTGCGCCTTGACCGCCGCGATGGCCACGACGTCCACGATGTCCTCGACGGAGCAGCCGCGGGAGAGGTCGTTGACCGGCTTGGCCAAGCCCTGAATGACCGGGCCGATGGCCTTCGCGTTGCCCAGACGCTGCACCAGCTTGTAGCCGATGTTGCCCGCCTGCAAATCCGGGAAAACCAGCACGTTCGCCTTGCCGGCAACCGGGCTGCCCGGGCACTTGAGCTCGCCGACGGAGGAAACCAGCGCCGCGTCGGCCTGCATCTCGCCGTCCACGTTCAGCTCCGGCGCCTGCTCGTGCACCAGCTTGACGGCGCCCGCCACCTTGTCCACGTTCTCGTGCTTCGCGGAGCCCTTCGTGGAGAAGGAGAGCATCGCCACGCGCGGATCCATGCCCAGCAGCGCCTTGCCGGTCTGCGCGGAAGCGATCGCGATGTCCGCGAGCTGCTCGCTGGTCGGGTCGATGTTCACGGCGCAGTCGCCGAACACCAGCACGCCGTTGTCGCCGTACTTATGATCCTGCACTTCCATCAGGAAGCAGGAAGAAACGGTCTTGATGCCCGGCGCGCCCTTGATGATCTGCAGCGCAGGACGCAGCACGTCGCCGGTGGTGTTGATCGCGCCCGCGACCATCGCGTCCGCGTCGCCCATCTTGAGCATCATCGTGCCGTAGAACAGCGTGTTCTTCAGGCACAGCTCGGTGGCCTTTTCCAGGGTCATGCCCTTCTTCTCGCGGATATGGAAAAGCTGCTCGGCGTAGGAAGCGGTCTTCTCGCTCGTCGCCGGGTCGGCGATCATCACGCCGGTCAGGTCAACGCCCAGCTCGGCGGCCTTCGCCTCGATTTCGGCCTTCGCGCCCACCAGCGTGATCTTGGCCAGACCCAGCTTCACGATCTTCTCCGCGGCCTGCACGGTGCGCGGCTCGCTGCCCTCAGCCAGCACGACGTGCTTCACATCGGCGGCGGCTTTCGCTCTGATTTTGTCAATGACAGACATTTGTAAATCCTCCTTGACGTGATATAATAGGCTTATCCGAAGATAAACCTGCGGTGTACAAGACGATACAGCATTATTATAGCGCAATTTGTCGCTTTTGAAAAGGACGGCGCGCAATTTTATGCCGCTTTTTGTCCCCCTTTTCGCGCTTTATTCGCTTTTCGTCCGTTTTTCCCCGAAAGGAGGCCGCCGCCATGCGCGTCTGCGCCGTCATCTGCGAATATAACCCCTTTCACCTCGGCCATGCCTATCATCTGCGCGCCGCCCGCGAGGCGTCGGGCGCGGATTACGTCCTCTGCCTGATGAGCGGGGCGCTCACCCAGCGCGGCGCGTTCGCCCGGCATGATAAATGGCTTCGCGCGCGCGCCGCGCTTGAAAACGGCGCGGATCTCGTGCTCGAGCTTCCGACCCGCTTCGCCTGCGCCCCCGCGCCGGATTTCGCCTCCGGCGGCGTGGCGCTGCTCTCCGCCCTCGGCGTGACAACCCATCTCTCCTTCGGCTGCGAAGCGTCGGCGCTCCCGCTTCTCTCCGCCGCCGCGGCGCTCTTCAAGGCCGAATCCCCGGCTTTTTCCGCCGCGCTGCGCGCGCGTCTGGCCGACGGCCTGCCCTATCCCCGCGCCCGCGCGCTGGCCGCCGAACAGGCCGCCGGTGTCCGTGCCGAGCCCCCCGGGGCAATAGCCGGCTGCGACGGCCGCCGCGGTCCCGCTTGAGGAGCCGCCGGGACTGAGGCGGCGCTCGGGATGCCACGGGTTGACCGTTGGGCCGAAGCAGGACGTCCTGCCGCTGACATGGGCGGCGAGTTCGTCCAGATTGGTCTTGCCGAAGATGACGGCCCCGGCGGCGCGCAGGCGGGCCACGGCGACCGCGTCGGCCTTTGCCGGAGCCGCGTGGGTGAACAGGGGGCTCGCCACTGTGGTGGGCAAGCCGCGCACGTCGATATTGTCCTTGATCACAAGGGGGATGCCGTGGAGCGGCCCCCGGAAGGAACCCTGAGCCGCTTCCGCGTCGCAGCGCTCCGCTTCCTCAAGCGCCGAAGCGGAGACGTGCAGCATGGCGTTGAGGGTGCCGTCATGGAGGCGGACAGCCTCAAGGGCGTGCCTGACGAGCGCCGCCGAGGTCAATTCCCCCGCGCGCAACGCGGCTGCGGCCTGTGTGATGGTGATGGAATACAGCGTATCGAACATGGAAGAACCTGCCTTGTCGGCGTCCCGGCCCCAAGGGGAAGGTGCCGGGGCGCATGGGTTACTTTTGAGGTGCCGCGGACGTGTCCTCGACGCTGCGCCGGGCGGTTTCCTGCCCCCAGATCCACAGGGCGATGATGGCGATGGCGAAAGCCACGGCCATGAAGGTGAACACGCCCTTGACGCCGCCGACGGAGAGGAAGAACGCCAGATAATAGGTGGCGAGCACGCCGCCGACCACGCGGGACACGGCCTCGCCGAAGCCGGTGCCGACGCCGCGCAGTTCGGTCGGATACTGTTCGGCGATGTAGACCTTGCAGACGGGCATGATGCCCGTGCCGAAGAAGGCCACGAACGAGCCGATGAACAGCAGCATGGGGATGGAATCCGTGGACGTGAGCAGGAACAGGCTGATGATGGTGATGATGACGTAGAGGCTCCAGATGGGCTTGCGACCGTGCTTGTCGGCCAGCGGGCCGATGACGACGGAGCCCGCGCCGCCGATGACCATCATGCAGCCGGTCAGGATGACTGAGTTGGAAAGCTGGAACCCGTAGGTGGTAAGGATGGTGGGCACATAGACCATCACGACGTACCATGTGATCAGCCCGGCTGAGTACATGCTCCACGAAACGAGGGAGCGGGAGAGGTAGGGGGCGCGGAACAGGGCCTTCCACGAAGCGCCGGTGCGGGTGCGTTCGGCAGCGGCGGCCTGTTCAAGGCTGCGGAGCACGTCGGGGTTGATGAAGGTGTCGTCGTGCTCGATGCCCGCGCTCTTTTCGAGGCGTTCCACGAGTTGGCGCACTTCGTCATGGCGTCCGCGCCGCATCAGCCAGCGCGGGGATTCGGGGAGCCAGCGGTGCAGGAAATAAATCGTGACGATGGGGAGCCCGCCCACGATGAACGGCACGCGCCACGCGACGTCCAGCGAAAAATTGTTGATGGCCCACGAGCCGCAGAGCGTCGGAAGCAGATAGGAGGCCGTCAGGATGGCGTTGCAGATGCAGACGAGGATGCCGCGGTGCTTGGCCGGGGCGATTTCGGAAAGCATCAGGTAGGGGAGAGGGAAGACGGCCCCGGCCCCGAGCCCGCCGATGAAGCGCATGGTGACGATCCACGCGAGGTTTTCGTAGAGGCTGCCGATCAATGTAAAGAACGTGAAGATGAAGACGCCCCAGAGCAGGATGCGCTTGCGCCCGAAACGGTCGGTCAGGAAGCCCGCCGAAGCCGTACCTATGACGACCCCCGCCGTGGAACAGGAACCGAGCAGGCCGAGCGTGCTGGCGTCGAGGTCCCATATTTTCTTGAGGACGGCCACAACCTGGCCGATCATGCCGAGATCGAAGGCTTCCATGACCCAGCACCACGAAAGCAGCCCGACAAGTGTCAGGAGGGCCTTGTTGAGCGGCATACGTTCCATCCGGGAAATCAGATTCGCTTCCTGTTGCAGGTTCGACGCTTGCATACAGTCTCCTTTCCAAAGGCATGTGCGGATTGGGAGGTGGGGAAATACACTCCATTTGACGCGAGGGCCCTTAAGATTGTTCTTTTTATATCAATAGGTGTGCCATGTGTTTTTCCGTGCGCATTGAATAAAAATAACCATATTCTCAATATGGTTAGAATCTGAACGCACGGCAAATGGAAATGGATTTTTGATAAAAGAATGTCCTGTTTTTCAGGTATGTAAGGCTAACATGCCTGAAAAACAGGACATTTATAGAAAAATAAATATTTTATTCACAAAAAAACTTTAAAACCCGTTCGGCGGCCTTTTGATGCTGAATTTACGCATCTTTTCATACATGCTGGCCCGGGAGATGCCCAGGGCGCGGGCCGTCTTGGCGACGTTCCAGTGGTGATCGCCGAGGGCGAGGATGATGGTTTGCGCTTCGCTGTTCTTGACGACGGACTGGAGTTTCCCGTCCGTGCCCGCCGATTCCGCGACGGCCTGCTGGCGAAGTTCGGAGGGCAGATCCGTCAGTGTGATTTGATTGTCCTGGCACAGGCTCAGGGCCCGGATGAGCACGTTGCGCAGCTCACGGATGTTGCCGGGCCACGGATAGCGCATGAGCGCGTTCATGGCGCTTTCCGTACACCGGACTCCCTCGCCTCCCATGCGGTTGAGAACATCGCGCACGATCAGGGGGATGTCCTCGACGCGCTCGCTCAGGGGCGGAAGGTTGAGGGTCATGGGGTTGATGCGGTAGTACAGGTCTTCGCGGAACGTCCCCGCCGCGATCATTTTTTTGAGGTCGCGGTTGGTCGCGGCGACAAGCCGGAAATCCACGGCCCGGGGCTGAGACGATCCGAGCCGGGAGAGGGTTTTCTCCTCCAGCACCCGGAGCAGCTTGACCTGCGCGTGCAGGGGAAGATCCCCCACTTCGTCGAGGAATAGGGTGCCCTGATCGGCCAGTTCGATCTGCCCGATTTTGCCGTCCTTGTGCGCGCCGGAGAAGGCCCCGGGCACGTAGCCGAAGACTTCCGACTCGAACAGCTCCTTCGGGATGGCCGCGCAGTTGATGCTGACGAAGGGGCCGTCGGGCCGGTTGCTCGCCATGTGGATTGCGCTGGCCGCCAGTTCTTTGCCGGTTCCGGTCGCGCCGAGGATGAGGACCGGCGATTCGGTCCGCGCGTAGCGCAGCAGGTAGGACTTGAACGCCGTGATGGCGGGGCTGTTGCCGAGGATGGAATTGATGGTATGGCTTGCCCGGAGGGCGCTCTTGATGCGCCGGGCGTAGGAATTGACCTTCTTGTCGAGGAAATCCACGCGCTGGAGCAGTGCCTGCATCTGTTCCGGGGTATCGAACAGGGTCAGGGAGAACGCGCCGATGACGTGCCCGTCCTGGTCGCGGAGCGGGATGCGGTTGACGAGGATCTTCCTTTCGCTGCCCTGTATGCTCCGCCATGCGCCGAGTTCCGGCTCGCCGGAAGCGATGACCGCCGGGATGCCGGAATCGGGGATGAAATCCGTAATGTGGCGGCCCATGGCATCTTCCGGGCGGACGCGCAGGTAATTGGCGTAGGCGTCGTTGATGAACCGGATGATGCCGTCCCTGTCGCAGATGAACAGCCCCGTGGGCAGGCTGCTCATGGCCAGTTCGAGGAGGTTGCGCTGTGAGATGTCCATTCAGAATCCTTGGCATGGCGTGGATGGAATGCGGTTGACATGTTACAACCGGAACAAGGGGAGACGCAAGCTTCTTTCACGGGCATCGGTTCCCGGCGCATCCCGTCGCCGCTGAGAAGACTTGCTTGTTTTTTCCGTAAACTGTACTTCTCTGTCTTTCTTTGCGCAGCCAATATGCCGCCGCTGCGGCGCGCCGTCCACATGGGGGCGGCATCAGCCTTCGGTGTCATTTTTTGCCCGTTATGGCGGGCGACGGACAGCTTTTTTTGGGGTTCCTTATGGATTTGACGAGGCCGTTTCTCAAATGGGCCGGGGGCAAATACCGCCTTCTGGACCGCCTTTTGCCGAGCATCCCTGGGGGGGCGCGCCTTGTGGAGCCCTTTGTGGGGTCCGGGGCCGTGTTCCTGAACGCGGGGTTCGCGTGCTACCTGCTGTGCGATCTCAATGCGGATCTCATAGGGCTGTACCGGACGCTGCGGCGGGACGGGGAACGGTTCATCGCGGAGGCGCGGGCCCTGTTCACGCCGGGCAACAATACGCAGGAAGCGTTCCTGCGCCTGCGGGAAACCTTCAACGCCTCTTCGGACGCCGAAGAACGGAGCGTCCTTTTCCTGTACCTCAACCGCCATTCCTATAACGGGCTTGTCCGCTACAACAGCAAAGGTATTTATAACGTGCCGTTCGGGAAGTACAAAGCCCCGTATTTCCCCGAGCGGGAATTGACGGCCTTTCTGGACAAGCTTCGCGGGTGCGACGTGACGTTCGCCGTGCAGGATTTCCGGTCCACGTTCGCCGCGCTGCGTCCGGGGGATGTGGTGTACTGCGACCCGCCCTATGCGCCGGTTTCCGCCACGGCGAATTTTACCAGCTACACCGGCGGCGGGTTCGGCGTTCAGGAGCAGATCGATCTGGCCTCCGAGGCGTCCGCCGCGGCGAAGCGGGGCGTGCCCGTGGTCCTGAGCAACCACGATGTGCCGCTTATCCGCGAGCTTTATGCCGATGCCCGGCTGGAATCGTTCCCGGTGCAGCGGTTCATCAGTTGCAACGGCGCACGGCGCGGGGCCGCGCGCGAACTTCTGGCGGTGTTCCCATGACTTCGGAGCAGGGCGGCGCTATTGCCAACAGGCAGGGCAATATCCTTGAGCAGCAGGTGCGGCAGGCGTTCGCCTCGCACGGCTTCCGCGAAGTGGCTTTTGCCGAGTACGAAAAGCTCGCCTCAGGGAGCACGCTGCCCGGCGTCCCCGTGCCCGATCTGCTGGTGCGGCGGGTGCCTTACCAGTCCATTTACGGGCACCGGGGGGTGACGGAGTTCCTGGCCGTTTCGGCCTCCCGCGGGCTCGCCATCCGCATTGAGTGCAAATGGCAGCAGTCACAGGGCAGCGTGGACGAAAAATTCCCCTATCTGTATCTGAATTGCATACAGGCCATGCCCGAGCGCGAGATCATCCTGCTCATCGACGGCAACGGGTACAAACCCGGCGCGCTGGCATGGCTCAAGCAGGCTGTTGCTTCGCAGGACGCCAAGCTGATTCATGTGTTCAACCTCGTGGAGTTCCTCGTCTGGGCGAACCGGAGGTTGAGGCAAAAATAAAATGTGCCGTTTCCCTCCTGCCCGCCTCCCAATCAGTGGATTGCAAGGCGGACAAGGGCGTGGGGGATGAACGGCTTTTCCGGAAAGGCTCTCGCCTCCGCTTTTTTCAAGCTAAGGAGTCGGTTCGTGCAGGTCCGTAATGAGGTCAAGGAACTCCGTCTGCTGTTCGAGGTCTTGCAGATTTTGGACAGCGCTTCCGACTTGTCCGACAATCTCGAAACCGTGCTTGAGGTCATGGCCGAACATACCGGCATGATGCGCGGCGTGATCACGCTTCTCGACGAGGCGCACGGCGAGATCGCCATTGAAGCCGCCTACGGCATGTCGGCGGAGGCGCAGAGCAAGGGCCGCTACAAGCTCGGCGAGGGCATCACCGGCAAGGTCATCGAAAGCGGCAAGCCGCTGGTCATCCCCAACGTGCTCGTGGAGCCGCTGTTCCTGAACCGGACCGGAAGCCGCAGCCGCAAAGAGGCCGTTTCCTTCATCTGCGTACCCGTCAAGATGGAAGGCCGGGTCATCGGCGCGCTGTCCGCCGACAGGCTGTTCGCGGCTTCCGAAGCGCTCGAAGAGGACATGCGCCTTTTGAGCGTGCTGGCTTCGCTGATTTCCAAGGCCGTGAAGAACCGGCAGGAGCGCCACCGGATGCTGGAGGAAAACCGGCGCCTGCTGGACGTCTTGCGGGAACGGTCCCGCCCGGAAATGTTCGTGGGGCGCTCGCCGGGGTTGCGGGCCGTCCTGACGCAGCTTGCACAGGTGGCCCCGACCAGCGCCACTGTCCTGCTGCTCGGCGAGAGCGGCACGGGCAAAGAGCTTGCCGCCAACACCATCCATGCGGGCAGCCCGCGTGCCGGGCATCCCTTCATCAAGATCAATTGTGCGGCCTTGCCGGAAGGGCTTATCGAGAGCGAGCTTTTCGGGCACGAAAAAGGGGCGTTTACCGGGGCCGTCGGTATGCGCAAAGGCCGTTTCGAGGCAGCGGACGGCGGCACGCTGTTCCTTGACGAGATCGGCGAGCTTGCCGTTTCCACGCAGGTCAAGCTGCTGCGCGTGTTGCAGGAGCAGGAATTCGAGCGGCTCGGCGGCATGGAAACCCGCAAGGTGGACGTGCGCGTCGTGGCGGCCACGAGCCGGAATCTCGAGCAGATGGTCAAGGACGGGCTGTTCCGCAGGGACCTGTATTATCGGCTGAACGTGTTTCCCGTCTCGATGCCTCCACTGCGGGAACGGCAGGGGGACATTCCTCTGCTCGTCGAGAACTTCCTTGAAAAGTATGGCCATAAGATAGGCAAACGGGGGCTCCGGGTTGCGCCCGAGGCTGAGGCGCTGCTGCTGGCCCACTCGTGGCCCGGCAACATCCGGGAGCTGGAAAACGTCATCGAGCGGGCCGTCATCCTGACCACGGACGGTCTGATCCGCCCGGATCTCCTTCCGCCCGCCATGCAGGCCCCCTGCGCGCTTTGCTCGTTGCGGGGGACGCTGCCCGATGCGCTTGAGCAGTTGGAGCGGCAGCTTATTACCGAGGCACTCCAGGAACACCGCGGCAACATGGGACATGCCGCGCAGGCGCTCGGCATCAGTGAACGGGTCATGGGGCTGAGGATGCGGAAATTCGGCCTCGGCTACAAGGCATTCCGCAGGGGGGCTCCCTGATCCGCTTAGAGTGGACGGAAATCATGGACGAAGCCTGTCTTACTGGTGTTTCATAAATACCATGCGATGACACAGCGCGAGGTTTGCTGCATGTTTTTTCCGATTCCGGCTTTTCGGTCGTTTCGCCAGTGGATGGACACCTCTTCGGCGTTTGTCCGGGCATGGGTACGTTCACCGCGGAGTGTTGGCATGGTATGCCCGAGCGGTATGCCCCTTGCCCGGAGCATGGCCGCCTTCGCTCCCCGCAAGGGTGACGGGCTGGTGGTTGAACTCGGGGCGGGCACGGGGACCGTGACCCGGCAGTTGCTTGATGCGGGCATTGCTCCCCGGCGTCTGGTTGTGGTGGAGCAGTCCCCGGTTATGGTGAGCCTATTGCGGGAGCGTTTCCCGCAACTGGCGATTCTTGAGGCGGACGCCCGCTGGCTTGCGGACTGTCTCCCCAGAGATCGGCAGGTGGACTGCATCGTTTCCTCCCTGCCCCTTCTTTCCCTGAATGAGCGCGTCCGTAACCAGATCCCAAGGCTAATGACGATAGTGAACGGGATAATTTTGGCGATGGTAATTAGCGTCTGAAATGC
>ERZ773260.4039-NODE-4039-length-12906-cov-2.620341_pt1 | contig 12906 bp, 13 predicted proteins | sample MGYA00511387_ERZ773260 | MGnify/ENA primary metagenome ERZ773260 (study PRJEB29015, sample SAMEA2737745) | human gut metagenome | biome: human gut; feature: human-associated habitat; material: faeces | place: China | collected 2012 ... | reverse complement strand
CAGTGTAGGGAAGATACAAAAAAGCAATAACGACGAAGAGAAGGGCAAAGTAATCCGATACTAACTATAAGATGAAACACTTTCGGTTAAGTGGAGCTTGTCCAGCTTTTTGGGGCAGTTCACCTTTAAACTCCTCCCCTTGCCGTGCCCCGTAGCATTGCGGGGTGTGGCGTTAGCCATATAGGGGAGGTGGCACGTAGTGACGGAGGGGTTGAAAAGCGCTATCTCATCAGTCGGTTTATATCAGATATTTAACCCCCTCGCCTTATGGGCACTCTCCCTATCTCATCTACGATGAGCAGAGGGAGAGGATTGAAAATGGTATTTCTCGTTTCGGCACAAAGATAGCTTTGTACCCTTCTCCTCTATCGCATAATACTACGGGCAGGGGAGATAGGGATTAAAAAAACTCAGCGGTATTTATACTGCCCGGTAATAATCCTGCAAAAGACAGCGGGCGATGAAGTCCCAGTTTTCGGTTACAAGTGCGGAGTCGCCGTCGGCGAAGCGGGCATCGGGAAGCAGTCGGTTTTCGCACAAATAGATGAGTAGGTCTATGGGGCATCGCCCGGGTACGGTAAGGAGCGACAATGCATCCCTTCGGGCTGCCTGCGGGTCGTAACAAGGATTGACAGGGTCGCATACGCATTGGGCTATATCCGAAGCGATGAGCATGCCTTTGTAAGGCGTGACATAGAGAATAAAATTCTTTTTCCCGGCGAGGTGCGAGAGATGTCCGCCTTCTGTCTCTCCCCATTGCATCCCTTCGGTAAGAAATTTGTCCAACTCCGAGTAAGAACCTATGTATTTGACAGGCATGCCTCCGGTTTCTCGGGTGAATTGCCGGTAATAGGGGTGCAGTTCCTTTTTCTCTTCCGCTTCTTCGGGGAAAGTGTGTTGCCAAAGCAAAGAGACCCATTCGTGAGCAAAGAGCGCCAAAGGTCCGGCCGGCAGAGTATATAGCGATTCCCGACGCAGTTCGCCGAGCTTGGCGATTCTTTCTTTGTCTCCATGCGATTTACTCTGTGCTTCGTGTGAAAGCTGCCGGGCGAGCGAACGATTGGAAGGGCCCAGCAGAAACGAATCCCAAAAGAGCCATTCGGCGAACCGGTAACGGGCTTCGGGGTCATCGGTATCGTTCAGCTCGGGAAGACAAAATTCTTGTAACAAGGGTGAGTCGGGAGCTGTTTCGTATTCCGACTCTAACAGATCGTAAATCGTATCAGCCGTTGTGATGAGACGATTGTCGAGCGGGGAAAGAATCTCGTGCAAGGAGTCGTGCGTACAAAGCAGATACCAGAGTAGTACTCGCAGGTCTTTCCGATTTACTTCCCCGTCGTAGTAATTCTCGGCGGGAAAGAATGGCAGGGTACGACCGTAGAGCGAGCGGTGGCGGGAGAGAAACGTTGCCCACAATCCCGTACCGGACAGAATATCGGCAAAATAACCTACGACATCGCAACAAAGACTTTTGGTGGCCTCCTCGGTTAATCTTTCTTTCAACGGAGATATTTTTACGAGGTCATATACTCGGTTGGCCAGTTGCGTATAGTAACGATCGCTGTCGGTCGTTTGTGTATAAGGCTGTCGAGAAAGCCATTGTTGCAAAGTGATGTTCATTGTCTTTCCTTTTTTACGAGATTAGTTATTCCAAGTCACACCCGAAAAGATAACGAGTTAGAGAGAATTCGTCTCCTGTCGGTTGTCAGGCTTCCCCGCCGGGAGCCATGAAAGGAGGCATACCGCCCCGTTGAGGATCGTTCATTTGTATAGGCCCGAATTGAGCTTCGTATTTGCGTATGTTGTCCTGCAAGGCGAATAACAATCGTTTGGCATGCTCGGCCGTGAGAATGATACGCGATTTCACCGGAGCTTTGGGAGCACCCGGAGTCATGCGGATAAAGTCGATAACGAACTCCGACGGAGCATGAGAAATAATAGCGAGATTGGAGTAAATGCCTTCGGCTACTTCGGCAGACAATTCTATCTGGATTTCCTTTTTTTCTTCCATAATCAGTTCAGTTTAAAGTAATAGTATTTATAGTTGAAATTTACTTGATTTACATAAAGTTGCAGCGTCGTATAAGGACGGCTTCGATAAGCCGAGATATTGAACGACGAGTATAGATTGCTCCAATGTCCCTCGGGGTCGTCGTTGCGACTGTGTCGCAACTGTACTTTCAAAGTATCACCGGAAAGCTCGGCTTCGTCGGCGACAAGCAGGATGCTGTGCGGCCGGCTGTGATAGTCGATACGATACCTCAGATTAAGGAAGTCGCCGGTTTTCCATACGCTTTGCAAATAAAGAGTGTCGTCGGGCAACTGGTCGATTTTGTCATGGGGTACTATTCGAAGCGTGTCGAAATGAATAGCCGAAAGCGCTTGTATTTCTACCTGCTTTTTGTGTTCCGACAACGTTTCTATCGGGCGGTATTGCAGCAATACGCGCACTCCCTCGCCCATGTCATCGCTGTTTACTTCCGAAACGGGATAAAGCGTATCGACCGGAGCGGAATCGGTTGTCTGGTAGGTGAAATAAGGATTGCCTTTATTCGTATGGCAAGTGACGATGTCGGCATAGAAGATGCCGTAAATATCTTTTTCATCGTCTCCGCAAGCCGTTGCGAAGATAGATAAAAGGATAAAGGAGCAACCATATAACCAACTCTTTTTCATTTGTATGCCTTGTTTTATTCTTCGACAGAAGCGGGAGAAACGATGGAACCGTCTTTCATGAAGAGGGTACGATCGGTCATTCGAGCCAACGTTTCGTCGTGCGTAACGATGACGAACGTCTGTTTGAACTCGTCACGCAGGTCGAAAAACAGTTTGTGCAATTCGATTTTGTTTTTCGAATCGAGACTTCCCGACGGCTCATCGGCAAGTATAACAGAAGGACGGTTTATCAATGCTCGGGCGACGGCTACTCGCTGTTTTTCACCGCCCGACAGTTGAGCCGGTTTGTGTCCCAGTCGGTCGCTCAGGCTCAGGAAATCGAGTATCCGCTTGGCTTCCTGTTCTGCATCCGATTGTTTTTTCCCCCCGATGAGAGCCGGAATCATCACATTTTCGAGAGCCGTAAATTCGGGCAGCAACTGGTGGAACTGGAATACGAATCCGATGTTACCGTTTCTGAAACGCGCCATTTCCCTATCGGGGAGGTTATCCACCCGCCTGCCGTCGTATAAGATTTCCCCGCAATCGGGCTTGTCGAGCGTTCCCACGATCTGCAACAAGGTTGTTTTGCCGGCTCCGCTCGCCCCCACGATGGAGACGATTTCGCCCTGTTCGATCACGGCGTCGATACCTTTCAGTACCTCCAAAGAACCATAGCTCTTGTGTATGTTTTTTATCTCTATCATACTTCTGTTAGTTTTCTAATGACATGCCCCGCCAGATAACACCCGAAGATTGCCGGCAGATAAGAAATTGTCCCGACGGTCGATTTTTTGTTACGTTCTCCTTCCACGACCACGACGGCGTTACGATCGGCCTGCTCGGTGGAGAATACCGTTTTCAGACCTTTGGAGATACCCTCTTTCCGCAATCGCAATCTCACCGCTTTTGCCAAAGCGCAATGGTAGGTATCGGCTATGTCGGCTATCCGTATGGCCGACGGGTCTTTGCGTCCGCCTGCACCCATCGATGAAACAATTTTGATTTTATGCCGCAGGCAATAGGCGATCAAAGCTACCTTCGGCGCCAGCGTGTCGATGGCATCGATGACAAAATCTATTTCGCCGCCCTCCAACAAAGCAGGAATATCTTCCTCTTCGATGAAACGATGCTGTGCCGTTAGCTCCAAATCGGGGTTTATATCGAGAAACCGTTCTTTCAATACCTCGACTTTGGGTTTTCCCAATGTACTGTGCAAAGCGACCAATTGTCGGTTCAGGTTGCTCTCGGACACGGTGTCTCCGTCGATAATCGTCAAAGCTCCTATACCGGCTCGCACGATCATTTCGGCGGCATAAGCCCCTACACCACCCACCCCCACGACAAGGACGTGGGCATTTTGCAATCGCTTTATCGGTTCATCGCCAAACAGCAGCCGGGTACGTGACAACCATTCGTCCATCTTTTCTTATGCGGTTTGTCTGTATATAATTGAATGACGAAGATACTCTTTTTTACCGAAAATCGGAAATGGCCGAGGCAAATTAAAGTCGAACGCATTGGCGATAGTAATATGGATAACGGTTTTTCGTCGATTCAGAAATGCGATTTGTCTTTTACTCACGACTTCCGTGGCACACGGATAGGCAGGACGATAGTAATCGATATGATTTTTATTCTATTTATAGATTTTATTCACAGGATTTTTGGTAAAAATAAGATTCATTGGGTTTTTCGGTAATCTCCTCATTGTATATTTGCGTTGTAAAATAATACGAAATAGACTATGCCGAGATACTAAGGCAACCTTGCTGGCTTTCTATTTTGTAAAGTAGTCACCTATTAAAAATAAAGTAATTATGAAGAAGTTTCTTGTTATGGCGTGTATCGCCGCTGCTTCGATGATAGCCTTGCCGGCTGTGGCTCAAACGACTACCGGTAGTAAGACCCAAACGGAATGCTGCAAAAAAGGCAAAGCCGATTGTAAGAAAGAGTGTAATTGCACCGATTGCAAATGCAAAGATTGTAAAGCGACGGCTCCTTGTTGCGACTCTAAGGCAAAATGCAACGACAAGGCCGATTGCTGCAAACAAGCCAAATGCGATAAGGCTAAGGCTCCTTGCTGCGAAAAGAAGAATGTAAAAAAGTAAATTCTGTTGTTGAAAGATGAATTCGGGGCGACCGCAAAATTGCGGTCGCCTTTTATTTGATGCCCCGTAGTTTTCTTTGGAATATTATGCCGGAGTCGTGGTTATGTCCATGTGGCCATGCCCCATGCGGTTCCTATATTTCGTAGGCGAGACTTCTTTGTATTTCAGAAATGTCCGGCAAAAATGAGATAGATTATTAAATCCTACGCCGTACGCTATCTCGGAGACCGATTTGTCCGTCGTCGACAACAGGCGGCAGGCTATATCCATACGGTAGGTATTGAGATAATTCGTAAACGATACCCCTTTCATTCCGTTTGAAAAAGACGCAGAACGAAGAACGGTTCATGTGTACGAGGGAGGCGATTTCGTCGATAGGAATATCGTGATTATAATGCAAGGAAACATAAATCTCTATCTGTTGTATCTTCTTGTCCCGTTTCTTTAACGGGCGATTGATTCCTGTCGGATTCATCTCGTCGGAAAGAGCCAGATGTCCGAGTATCCGTATCACTCCCGATAATTGTCCGAGCGAGTCGGTTTTTATTATTTCCTGCATTTCATGCCTCACATTTTTCAATAAATCGCCTCGTAACTGAAAGGCCGTGTGTTGCCGGCTGTCGAGATGTCCGAGCGGCCCTATTTCGGGTAACGTAACCGAGAGTTCTTTAAACAGATTTTTCCTGAAAATCAGACAAATATCCTCTACCACATTGCCGGGATTGTTGTCGAATATCCAACCGTGCAACATGTCGGGCGGTATTAAAAAGATTTCATCTTTCGTGAAAGGTTGCGATTGGTCGCCGATAACGAATGTGCCGCAACCTCTGATAATGTAGATAAGTTCCCAGTCCGATTGTGTATGAATGGGAAACTCCTCGGACGGGTTTAGCAAATCGTGTAATACGAGAAAAGAATGCGTACCTCCTGTCAAGTGATAATATTTGGATTCCATCTGGGACTGTTTTATATAAAATGTAAATATAAATCAAAAGTTTCGAACTATATGCAAATATCAATCAAAATAAGAGTCCTACTTTTGTACCCGTAAAAAACAGCATAATATCATGGAGAAAATCACCGATGCGGTTATGTCCGAAAAACCACGTTATGCTATTCTCGACGGATTGCGAGGAGTGGCTGCCGTGATTGTCGTCGCCTTTCATTTGTTTGAAACTTATTCCAAAGGTCCTGCTTATCAAATATTGAACCACGGCTATCTTGCCGTCGATTTCTTCTTTGTACTTTCTGGTTTCGTGATCGGATATGCTTATGACAATCGATGGGGAAAGATGTCCTCTCTGGCTTTTTTCAAACGCCGTTTAATCCGGTTGCACCCTATGGTAATCATGGGGTCGGCAATAGGCGCATTGTTGTTCTATTTCGGTAATTGCGAACGTTTCCCTCTTATAGACCAAACTGCATGGTGGCAGGTACTGCTCATGTTTCTGCTTGCCTGTACGATGATACCGGCGCTTACCAGTTGGGATATACGAGGCTGGCAAGAGACCAATCCGCTCAATGGGCCTACTTGGTCGCTCATGTGGGAATATCTGGCGAATATTCTTTATGCTTTGGTCGTCCGTAGGTTCTCCAAAATCGCATTGTTTTGTTTCCTTTGCGGCGTTTTTGACACTCGATTTGACACTTAATCTCGATGTGTTCGGGTTACTTGCCCATCGAGACATTACGGCTTATACCGTTATCGGAGGTTGGAGCATTACCCCCGAACAGGTCTATATCGGTATCGTTCGGGTGCTTTATCCGTTCTTCGGAGGATTATTACTGTTTCGTATAGGAAAACTTATTCGGGTAAAGGCCGGCTTCTGGTGGTGTTCGTTACTCGTCGTTGCAGCTTTGGTAATGCCTCGTATCGGAGGCGAAACCGATGCTTGGCAAAACGGTATCTATGATGCGGCATGTATACTCCTTTTGTTCCCCGTTATCGTGGCGATGGGAGCCGGCAGCGAGGTAAAGGGGAAACACAGTGTGGCCGTATGCAATTATCTGGGCGAAATCTCCTATCCGCTCTATATTACCCATTATCCCTTTGCCTATATGCAGATGGCGTGGGTGACACACAATCCTGATGCATCTATGGGAGCGCACGTATTTGTCTCCGTATCGACGTTTATCTTGTCTGTCGGTGTGGCACACGCTTGTTTGAAACTCTATGATTTGCCTGTTCGCAATTGGCTGAAAAACAGGTTTCTTGTAAATAAGTAAGGCCAGTCTATTTGGAACGGCAACATGTAAATCGAAATATTCTGCATTTTCATTAGCATCGGATTACCGGTAGTAATACCTACACTTTACTCTGCATCGCAATATGGCGATATAAGGAGAATACCCACAAGGCAAGGGGTGGAGGATAAATATCCCATAACCCGACTAATGAGATGGCGTTTTCAACCCCTCTGTCCTTCGGACACCTCCCCTATATTTTACTGTGCAAAACACAGGGGAGGAGGTGAATCCCCATAAAGCTCCGAAGGAGTAAAAACTGTTAATGTGATACTTTCAATCCTCTCCCTCTGCTCATCGTAGATGAGATAGGGGGAGTGCCCGCAGGGCGAGGGGGTTGAACTCTACAATCAAATGATCTTTTTCAACCCCTCTCCTTAGAAACTATCGTTTCTTCGGTGTCTCCTCTATATGGCTAACATAGTACCCCGTAATACTACGGGACACGGCAGGGGGAGGAGTTTGAAAATGTATTAAACCTCTCACCCTATATTTCGCTATTGCAAAGCACCGAGGGGGAATTGAAAATCATTCTTTCGGATAATGAGGACCGTATAGCATTTTCTTTTTGCGAACGACCAACCGCCCGTCTTTCACGAATTCTTCTCCTCGTTCACCGAGGTGACGTATCATTCGGGCACGCAGCTTTTCCAACCGTCCCTTGTACTCTTTATCGTTAACGGCATTGTGGAGTTCCTGCGGATCTGCGACAAGGTCAAACAATTCTTCCTGCCCTGTGTAAAAACGCCATACATACTTTATTTTCCCATCGGTCAACGCACACCAGTAGTTGTCATGACTATAACAAGTGGCATGTTCCAAATCGATATATTCTCGCCACCCGGTATCGGTTCCTTTGGCCAGCGGTAAAAGAGGGCGTCCGTCCATATCGGCAGGGACGGTTGCCCCGGCTATATCCAAGAAGGTAGGTAAAACATCGCGCAATTCCACCGGATTATCTATTTTCTCAGCAACCCCACCGACATTTGCCGGCCACTTCGCGATACAGGGAACATGAACCGAACCCTCATAGGGATAAGTCTTTCTCCAATGATAGTGGTCGCCCATCATATCGCCGTGATCCGATACGAAAAAGATGAGAGCATTGTCATACATACCTTTGTCTTTCAACACTTGAACGATACGCCCTATTTGTTCGTCGATAAAAGTAATATTGGCATAATAGTGTCGCTTGGAATTACGGACATATTCATTACCGAAATTTCCGTAAGGGGCATCCGAGGCAGCTTCTTCGGGATTCAACCGCTTTGCATATCTACCGCACCAATCCCCTATCGCCGGGTCGGGAACATCGGCGTTATCATACATATCCAGAAAACGTTGCGGGGGGGCATACGGACTGTGGGGACGGGCAAAAGAGACTTTGAGGAACAAAGGACGGTTCTCGGGGTCATAATGGCTGATGAGATTGCAAGCCATTTCGCCGGTCCAGTAAGTGGGGTGTAGTTTTTCATCTAATTTGTAAACCCCAGCACCGTGATCGTTCCACCAAATGCCTGTTGCATCGGGGTTCTTCCCGGGAGCTTGCACCTGAAACCACTGCTTATGCGTGAAATTCTATTCGGAACATTAAAAACGATAATCGCTGGTAAAATGGGGGTCTTGCCTGCGGCCGCTCTCGTCTAACAACGTTCCGTCAAATCCGTGTTTCGCCCGCTGGGGATACCAGTGCATTTTCCCGATGCCAAAGGTGTAATAACCGGCGTCTTTCAACATTTGAGGCATCTCGTACTCATACTTCGGCGCTACCCGTCCATATCCTAACATTCCGTGATGCCACGGCGACATTCCGGTCAACAATCCGGCACGGGCAGGCGTGCTGCTGGGACAAGACGAATAGGCATTCATGAACAAAGTTCCTTCGTTGGCAAGTTTGTCCAAATGAGGGGTAATGACAAACTCATTTCCCATACACCCCACAGCATCGCCCCGCTGTTGGTCGGTCATAATCAATATAATATGGGGCTGTTTTTGTGCATTCGCAAATGAGGAGCAAAATCCGGCAGAGAGAGCCAATGTGCATTTCAGGTTAGTCAAGGCATTCATAATTATCGTTTATTATCACACAAACGATACAAAAATATGATTTCCACAAGTCAAAAACAATAAAACCTCGGAAAACTCTACCGGTATTTCGACAAATGCAATATCCGTTGATTACTGCTGCCCCGGAAAGAGAGAGCCGGATCAAAGAGCGATTGGACGAACGGACCATCGACAAGGGTGTCGATATAGTCGAGACAGGGACGGCGGGTCTCGTCTTTTAACAGGGACTCGTAGGTATAGCCGGTGTAACACCAGACGTTTTTGTGAGTTTCCTCTTTGAGGCGACGGAGCAGAGCCAATAACGCAAAAGGGTTGTAGAAAGGGTCGCCGCCCGAAATGGTGATTCCATCGAGAATGGGATTGTCGTTTATCTCGGCGACGATACGGGAGAGAATAAGCTCCGTGAGCGGCTCGCCGGCCACCGGACTCCAACTGCCGGGATTGTGGCATCCCCGGCAATGATGGGTACAACCGGCCAGATAGATGGCATAGCGTACCCCGAAACCGTCGGAGATAGTCTCGGGGTAAACATTGATGATGTGAAGCGGTTCCATTATTTGTGTTTCACACGGTCGCGCTCTTCGGCCTGCTTAGCGGAATTCCACGATTCGAGGCTTCCGGTGAGGTAACCGGTAATCCGTCGCATGCGCGATATATTCTCACTCTTGCAAACCGGACATTGCGTATAGATGACACCTCGGTAACCGCACGAACGACAGGTATCTACCGGGTGGTTGATCGACCCGTAACCGATTCCTTCGTCGTGCATCACTTTCACGATTTTGAGAATGACAGAGACATTCTTTTTCGCTTCACCGTCGAGCTCGACATAGGTAATGTGCCCACCTTTCGTGATAGCATGGAAAGGAGCTTCTTTCTTGATTTTCTCGACAATACCCACCGGTTCTTTCACATCGATATGGAACGAATTTACGTAGTAGTCCCGATCGGTCACGCCCGGAATAACACCGTAACGTTTGCGGTCCATACGAGTGAAACGTCCCGAAAGCCCTTCGGCCGGAGTAGCCAAAACCGAGTAATTGAGATTGTAGCGGGTCTTGTACTCCTCGACAACATTGTTCATCACCCGTATGGCATCATAGAGTGTGTTCCATGCCTCTTGGTTATGAGCATGGCCTTCGCCGTAAATAGCACACATCGCATTGTGCCCGCCAATGAACCCGATACCCAATGTCCCGCTATCGATGACATCGCCCACCTCGTCGTTGGGTTGTAGCTTACCACCACCTTTCCAAACGTCGTTGCCCATCATAAACGGGAACTGACGGGCAAGCGCTTTGCGCTGGTATTCATAACGCTCGTAGAGTTGCTCGGCAATCATCGATGCCACACTGCGCACTTTCTCCAAAAATAGAATACGGGCTTCCCGACGAATAGCATGCTTGTCGCCGTCGGGATGCAGCTCTTCGGCTTCCCGCCGGGCCTCGATAGCCAACCGGGGCATATTCATCGAAGTAAAGGAGAGATTACCCCTCCCCCACGAACTTTTAACGCCGTGTAAATTCTCGAAGACCCTTGTACGGCATCCCATCGTCGCCACTTCGTAACGGAAACGGTCGGGATCATCGGCTTTCCAAAGGTCGTTTTTGTTGTATTCGGTATCTAAAAAGAGGAAGTTGGGGAAGAGCGAAGTAGAAGTCGTGCGACAGGCTTCGAGCAACAGGTCGAAATTGGGCGCCTTGAATTTGATTTTTCCCGCCATCGCACCCTCGAAATCGGCCATCGCGGCATCGTAATCCTCATCGGTGTAAGAGATACCGTCTTTTACCTTAAATATCTGTATGGGGAATACCGGGACTTCACCGCTGCCGAGCCCCTCGACAGTCGCCGAAAGCAACTCCCGCATGACCATACGGCCTTCGGCCGAAGTGTCCGTCCCGTAATTTATCGAACTGAACACCACTTGATTACCTCCACGAGAGTGCATGGTATTGAGATTGTGAACCAACCCCTCCATAGCTTGATGCGTATCTTTACGAGTCATCTCGTAACTTTGTCGCCAAGCGGTATCGAGTTCGGCAGCAGAGACGCTCACCCCTATCTCTTTCAAACGCTCGCCCAAAGCGGCCTTCTGTTCTTCGGTCATATCGATCGAAACGATTTCTTTCCGAAACAAATCTTTCAACGCCGGCATATCTTCCATTCCGTGCAAACGACAAATAAAGCCTATCCCGTTTTCGAAGTGCTTGCGGAAACTCTTCAAGACGCCCGGCGCCATAAAATGGTCGAAAGCCGGAATGGATTGCCCGCCGTGTTGCTCATTTTGGTTGGTCTGGAAAACGATGGTAGCCAACGTGGCATAACTCTGTATGGACTGCGGCGTACGCACCGTACCGTTCTTGGTATGGAATCCCCGGTTGAAGATGTCCTCCAAATCATATTGTACGCAAGTAGTCGTCTTGGTGGGATAGTAATCGAGGTCGTGAATGTGTATGTCGCCTTCCCGATGTGCCCGTCCATAACGAACCCCGACCAAATATTTATAGGCATAATCTTTCGTGACCTCCGAGGCGAATGTCATCATTTGCCCTGCCGGTGTATGAGACGACATATTGGCATTGCTCAGGTTTACGTCGTTCTTCTCGACCGCCACGATACCGTCCATCACCTGCTTCATCGATGTGCGCTTTTCACGTTCCTTGGTACGCCACTCCCGATAAATGATAAATTTCTTCGCTACCGAAGGATTGCGCATCATCAATCTGCGCTCTACCAAATCCTGAATCTCTTCTACCGAGATATTCTCCCTATCGATGGCAGCGGCAACCTCGGCCGTAACTTGTTTAATAGAGGTCTCGTCATCGTTCATACCATCGGCACGATAGGCCTTAGCGATAGCCCGCTCGATTTTCTCAATCGAGAAGTTCTCTTTGGATCCATCACGTTTCGTAATGGTAATACATGCATAGTCCATGCTGATTGTTATTAAAGATTCGATACTGCGAACGCCTCCTCGAACGTTCATTTGCTTCTCTCCCACTTCGGCAGGTCTTCTGACTTTTCCCAATCCGAAAACGCCTTCCCGATATTCAGAAACAGATTCTTTATCAGTGGCCTGTGTCAACGGACTTTTGCAGGAATTACAGCAGCGGGACTGTCCGGGATTCTCACCCGATTCCCTTTTTATCGATTGTGCCTCACAGCGACAACCGAACCGAAATGCGAGTGTAAAGGTACATAAATTCTTTCCAAGAAAACAACAAATCTACACACAAAAGTTTCCTGTTTTGGAAAACTTTTAGAATTATTTTATCAAGAAAGTTTCCCAAAACGGGGAATTATTGCCCATCAATATAGCACTTTTATTTTTTCTGAAACTGCCCGAAAAGATAGTGTTTTCATAGAGTCTCTCAACTTTACTTTTCGGTTTTCTTACTATTACAAGCGAGGTCGATAATCAGTGAGAATATCGGCTCAGTAGGAAATCTAAGGGAATTGCCCTTTTGCACAAAAAAATGCCAAACCATAAAGTGAAAAGCCCGCCCTTCTCCCCCTGCGTTTTGCCATGTAAAATATAGGCAAAGTGGCACGTAGTGACAGAGGGAGTAATACTACAAAAATACTATATGCCATCTTTCCAACCCCCTCGCCCTACGGGCACTCCCCCTATATTCCCTAACGGAAACACAGGGGGAGAGGATTGAAAAGTAACCTTTTATCCCTATGCTGTTTTGCAACTCCCCGTAATGCCACAGGACACGGCAGAAGGAAAGGGATATATCCGATATAAACTGATTGATGTCGTTTTCAACCCCTCCGTCACTGCGTGCCACCTCCCCTATATTTTGCTGTGCAAAACACAGGGGAG
>ERZ773260.4027-NODE-4027-length-12951-cov-3.350884_pt1 | contig 12951 bp, 8 predicted proteins | sample MGYA00511387_ERZ773260 | MGnify/ENA primary metagenome ERZ773260 (study PRJEB29015, sample SAMEA2737745) | human gut metagenome | biome: human gut; feature: human-associated habitat; material: faeces | place: China | collected 2012 ... | reverse complement strand
CGCCTGGCGTGATTATGTTCCGCAACCGGCGCGTAACGGTTTGAGCAACTTTACTGGCAACCTTGAAGAACCTGCGGTGATGGTTAACTACTTCTTGCAGGGCGACCCTTATCAGGGGATGGTCCACTTTACCCGCTTTTTCCTGAACACCATTTTGGGGATGGGCGGTTTTATTGATGTTGCAGGGATGGCGAACCCGAAACTGCAACGGACTGAACCTCACCGCTTCGGTAGTACGCTTGGTCATTATGGCGTGGGTTATGGGCCTTACGTTCAGTTACCGTTCTACGGTAGCTTCACGCTGCGTGATGACGGTGGTGATATGGCGGATGGTCTTTACCCGGTTCTTTCCTGGCTGACCTGGCCGATGTCTGTGGGTAAATGGACGCTTGAAGGGATAGAAACTCGTGCGCAGTTGTTGGATTCCGATGGTCTGCTGCGTCAGTCGTCCGATCCTTATATTATGGTGCGCGAAGCGTACTTCCAGCGTCATGATTTCATCGCTAATGGCGGCGAACTCAAACCGCAGGAAAATCCGAACGCACAAGCGATTCAGGATGATTTAAAAGATATCGATTCTGAATAAGAAATAAATAAAAAAGGTGAGTCGCAAAACTCACCTTTTTTGTTGTTATCCCTCAATTACCACAAGTAAAAGGAGATAAACCGACAATGACCTAGACGTAATTATGTAAAAATACTGATGTTCGTCACTGACTATTTCCGATATTCAGCTGTTGAAAAATCAAAAAACTGGAAAAATAATTTTAAATATCATCAAAATTAACACCTAACGCAGATAGTTGATTAATTTCATTTTGATATTCCGTCTGGCAATTTTGAAGCCTTTCTTCAATTTTACCTTCGAGTTTCTTATAGTGCACATATATATTTTGAGAATGGTCAGTGTTAACTTCGTTATCGAATAAAGTAGAAACTATTTCTTTTACATTATTGCGTCTATATTTTGCATTGTCCACTTGAAAATTATATCTTATTGCTCGACCATAACGTTTAAAAACTTCGTTTGGTTCTTTCAGTCTTTCCCCGTTGAGTTCGTTTACAACTTGATGATTTATACCTGTTGCAAATAATTCTGCCATGATAGCTTTATTGCTTTCAAATGACGCTGAAGCATTCCTGGCGTTTTCACTACAATATTGTGTGAGACTATCACCATTAATACGAATTCCTCTTTTAATGTGGTAGTTGTCCTGATCGTAGTAACCGAGAGATAAGTAATCATTTCCGTTTTTATTTTTAATTACAATAGCGAGAGAGTCGCCTTTTTTATCTTTACCGTACCAGGTAAATAAGTCCGTTGGTTCGCTTTTCCCGCTCTCATCAAATTCCGTTACCGTATGTCTGAGTTTGTGTGATATCTTATCGAAGATAAAACCAGGATCTCCATCATATATTTCTTTTAATGCGCTGAAGATCATTTCCTTGTTATTGATATCATGAGTCTTCTCAACTATGTTGTCATTAATGATAGTACGGACGAGTTCTTTGTCTTTATAGTTCGCAGGTAATTCTATTGGTTCTTGGTTGTCGATACCAATAGTAATATGGTCTGTATCATTGGAGCCAATATCGATATAAGTAACTGCGGAATTATTGATATTAATTCTCTCAGGATTGCTGTTTCCTCGTATGGCATTTTTTATAAGCTCAAGTAGATGTTTAATACAGGTGCTTATTCCTTCCTTACCATTAAAAAGGTTTTTGAACTCTTGTACTAATCCATTAACTTCATCATTGTTATTTTCATTGATGGATTCTGTGTAAGCAGCGCTGGTATTGTTGATTGAAATAGATGGTAGCATGATTTTATTCCATGTTGATTGATTTGTTACAAATATATATTACCTAATAAAATAGACTATCAAAAAACGCTCATTTATTTAGAACCTATCTTTAATTTGAGTGTATGAGCGCACAATAGCCAGGGGGGGGGTGAGTATCCTGGAAATTCAGAAAAGTAAACTCTTTGAGAAGGACGAGCAGAACGCCTGAAAATATGCCTTTCCCTTCAGGTTTGTCTGTGGATACCGCTTATTGATTTGAAAGGGCAAGCTGCCATCAGGCTGTTTGCAAAACTCAGGAGGTAAGCAATGAGGACACTACTTTCGGTGAAGTGGGGGAGTTAAAGTCACCTGCTATGCAGGTGACTTTATCCAGGCGAACGTGTTATCAGAACGCGTAGTTAAAGTTAGTACCGAACAGCCAGGCTTTACCTTCAGACTCGAACTGGTATGGGCCTTCGTTAATTTTCACGCTCTGACCGTGCATATAAGAAACACCAACGTCGACTGAAGCATCTTTATTAAATGCGTAAGTCGTACCTGCACTCAGCCAGAAACGGTCCTGGTCCGGAATGGAGATAGAACGATTCTGAGCCGGAACTGGGCTGTCATCAAAGGCGATACCGGTACGGAAGGTCCAGTTATCATCGTAGTAATAAGTGGTACCCAACGCGATGCGGTAAGCATCTTTAAAGCCTTCATGTTTCTGGAACAGCGTGTCGCCACTCGTTGAGGTCGCTTTCAGCTGCTGGAACTGACTCCAGCTGGTGTAAGCCAGGCTATAGTGAATCGCCCACTGTGGATCAACACGGTTATAACCTGACACTTCCCACATTTCAGGCAGGTTCAGCGTCAGATAACCCGATTGCGTTGCGCCACCTGTCGCGGTAGGAATTGGCAAACCGTAGTTATTAAACGCACGATTAAGATCGCTGCTGTAGTTACCTTTGAAGTCAATTTTCACTTCAGAACGGTAGGTCAGTGCATAGCGGTTATTTTTATCCAGTTCATACAGGATTCCGGCGTTCCAGCCAAAGCCCCACTGGTTACCGTTCAGATGAGCGATTTTGGTATTACTGTCGATACCGTTGGCGGTAGCTGCCAATGCTTGCCCTTGAGGAGTTTGCCCGGCAGGAGATTGCATAATCTGACCAGCAACCAACTGCCCCAGATCGCCTGCGAAACGTTCAATTTTCGCGCGAGCGTAGACGGCGTTGAAACCAAGACCAAAGCTCCATGCATTATTTAAGCGATACGCACCGCTTAAGTTCAGGTTCATGGTTTCAAGGTCGGTTGTACCCCCGACAGAGCCGCCTGCATAAGTATCGTTAAACTCTGTAGCCAGACCATAGTTAGAGGTAATAGAAGCGCCCCAACCAAATTGGTCGTTAATCGGTGCAACAAAGTGCATGTTCGGAACCCATGCCGTAGGCGCGATGTTATCGGCTTTCAGGCTACGACCAGATGGAGACGTTCCGCTGATATTTACATCCGGGTCAATATAAACCGCACCCGCAGAAAATGTCGGGCGGTCAAACATAGTAATCAATGCGGGGTTACGGCTGACGTTACCTGCATCATCGGCAATTGCGCCTTCCCCTGAATAAGCCCGGCCCAGGCCAGAGGAAGAAAATTCGTTTAACTGAAAGCCTGCCGACCAGGCCTGGGTGGAGATAAGTGCCACTGCGACTGCGAGAGCAGACTTTGTAAACAGGGTTTTCTGGCTCATGACCATAACCTCAATGATTTATTTTTATACAAACTATGTTACGTGCTGTAACAGGAGCGCGAAGTGTAGGGTCTGAGGTACATCTTAGAAATCAGACCAGTGGCGAGAGTATAGGTCGGACCAGCTGGAATGTTGCAAGTATGTTTCTATCTTTTTTCAAATATGATCTAAGAAACGCGATCCAGCTGGCAAAATTTGGAGGTGGCGCACTCATGGATTCGGGTGAATTTTGTTTTAGATCATTTTTAAGTGTGATTTCGGTCACTTATCCGATTTTGCAGAATTAACAACTGGAGCAGCACTTTCCGGAAGCGTAAAATATCCACAACGTTTATCTGGCACCTTGGGTGCACATACAGAGGAAATCAACGATGAGTAAATGTAGTGCTGATGAAACCCCGGTTTGCTGCTGTATGGATGTTGGCACCATTATGGACAACTCCGACTGCACCGCGTCTTACAGCCGCGTGTTTGCAAACCGCGCAGAAGCAGAGCAAACGCTGGCGGCGCTGACTGAAAAAGCCCGTAGCGTGGAATCCGAACCGTGCAAAATCACCCCGACTTTCACTGAAGAGTCTGACGGTGTGCGCCTGGATATCGATTTCACTTTTGCCTGCGAAGCTGAAATGCTGATCTTCCAGCTGGGTCTGCGTTAATTCCTCTCGGGTACGTACGCCCCTGTCAGTTGCTGGCAGGGGCGTTTTCTTTTCTCTTCTTCTTTTCTCTCTGTGTCATAGCTCCCACTTTCCCTTTTCTCCGCTTGGCTAAATGTAAAAAAATGGTTAAGACTATGATCAGGTCAGACCACTTTATTTATTTTTTTACAGGGGAGTGTTATGGGTCAGGTTTTACCGCTGGTTACCCGCCAGGGCGATCGTATCGCCATTGTTAGCGGTTTACGTACGCCTTTTGCCCGTCAGGCGACGGCTTTTCATGGCATTCCCGCGGTTGATTTAGGGAAGATGGTGGTAGGCGAACTGCTGGCACGCAGCGAGATCCCCGCCGAAGTGATTGAACAACTGGTCTTTGGTCAGGTCGTACAAATGCCTGAAGCCCCCAACATTGCGCGTGAAATTGTTCTCGGTACGGGAATGAATGTGCATACCGATGCTTACAGCGTCAGCCGCGCTTGCGCTACCAGTTTCCAGGCAGTTGCAAACGTCGCAGAAAGCCTGATGGCGGGAACTATTCGAGCGGGGATTGCCGGTGGGGCAGATTCCTCTTCGGTATTGCCAATTGGCGTCAGTAAAAAACTGGCGCGCGTGCTGGTTGATGTCAACAAAGCTCGAACCATGAGCCAGCGACTGAAACTCTTCTCTCGCCTGCGTTTGCGCGACTTAATGCCCGTACCGCCTGCGGTAGCAGAATATTCTACCGGCTTGCGGATGGGCGACACCGCAGAGCAAATGGCGAAAACCTACGGCATCACCCGAGAACAGCAAGATGCATTAGCGCACCGTTCGCATCAGCGTGCCGCTCAGGCATGGTCAGACGGAAAACTCAAAGAAGAGGTGATGACTGCCTTTATCCCTCCTTATAAACAACCGCTTGTCGAAGACAACAATATTCGCGGTAATTCCTCGCTTGCCGATTACGCAAAGCTGCGCCCGGCGTTTGATCGCAAACACGGAACGGTAACGGCGGCAAACAGTACGCCGCTGACCGATGGCGCGGCAGCGGTGATCCTGATGACTGAATCCCGGGCGAAAGAATTAGGGCTGGTGCCGCTGGGGTATCTGCGCAGCTACGCATTTACTGCGATTGATGTCTGGCAGGACATGTTGCTCGGTCCAGCCTGGTCAACACCGCTGGCGCTGGAGCGTGCCGGTTTGACGATGAGCGATCTGACATTGATCGATATGCACGAAGCCTTTGCAGCTCAGACACTGGCGAATATTCAGTTGCTGGGTAGTGAACGTTTTGCTCGTGAAGTACTGGGGCGTGCACATGCCACTGGCGAAGTGGACGATAGCAAATTTAACGTGCTTGGCGGTTCGATTGCTTATGGGCATCCCTTCGCGGCGACCGGCGCGCGGATGATTACCCAGACATTGCATGAACTTCGCCGTCGCGGCGGTGGATTTGGTTTAGTTACCGCCTGTGCTGCCGGTGGGCTTGGCGCGGCAATGGTTCTGGAGGCGGAATAATGGAAATGGCATCAGCGTTTACTCTTAATGTTCGTCTGGACAACATTGCCGTTATCACCATTGATGTTCCTGGTGAGAAAATGAATACCCTGAAGGCGGAATTTGCCTCGCAGGTGCGCGCCATTATTAAGCAACTCCGTGAAAACAAAGAGTTGCGCGGCGTGGTGTTTATCTCCGCGAAACCGGACAATTTTATCGCCGGAGCAGACATCAACATGATCGGCAACTGCAAAACGGCGCAAGAAGCGGAAGCTCTGGCGCGGCAGGGCCAACAGTTGATGGCGGAGATTCATGCTTTGCCCATTCCGGTTATCGCGGCTATTCATGGCGCTTGCCTGGGTGGTGGGCTGGAGTTGGCGCTGGCGTGCCACGGTCGCGTTTGTACTGACGATCCTAAAACGGTGCTCGGTTTGCCTGAAGTACAACTTGGATTGTTACCCGGTTCAGGCGGCACCCAGCGTTTACCGCGTCTGATAGGCGTCAGCACAGCATTAGAGATGATCCTCACCGGAAAACAACTTCGGGCGAAACAGGCATTAAAGCTGGGGCTGGTGGATGACGTTGTTCCGCACTCCATTCTGCTGGAAGCCGCTGTTGAGCTGGCAAAGAAGGAGCGCCCATCTTCCCGCCCTCTACCTGTACGCGAGCGTATTCTGGCGGGGCCGTTAGGTCGTGCGCTGCTGTTCAAAATGGTCGGCAAGAAAACAGAACACAAAACTCAAGGCAATTATCCGGCGACAGAACGCATCCTGGAGGTTGTTGAAACGGGATTAGCGCAGGGCACCAGCAGCGGTTATGACGCCGAAGCTCGGGCGTTTGGCGAACTGGCGATGACGCCACAATCGCAGGCGCTGCGTAGTATCTTTTTTGCCAGTACGGACGTGAAGAAAGATCCCGGCAGTGATGCGCCGCCTGCGCCATTAAACAGCGTGGGGATTTTAGGTGGTGGCTTGATGGGCGGCGGTATTGCTTATGTCACTGCTTGTAAAGCGGGGCTTCCGGTCAGAATTAAAGATATCAACCCGCAGGGCATAAATCATGCGCTGAAGTACAGTTGGGATCAGCTGGAGGGCAAAGTTCGCCGTCGTCATCTCAAAGCCAGCGAACGTGACAAACAGCTGGCATTAATCTCCGGAACGACGGACTATCGCGGCTTTGCCCATCGCGATCTGATTATTGAAGCGGTGTTTGAAAATCTCGAATTGAAACAACAGATGGTGGCGGAAGTTGAGCAAAATTGCGCCGCTCATACCATCTTTGCTTCGAATACGTCATCTTTACCGATTGGTGATATCGCCGCTCACGCCGCGCGACCTGAGCAAGTTATTGGCCTGCATTTCTTCAGTCCGGTGGAAAAAATGCCGCTGGTAGAGATTATTCCTCATGCGGGTACATCGGCGCAAACCATCGCCACTACGGTAAAACTGGCGAAAAAACAGGGCAAAACTCCCATTGTCGTGCGTGACAAAGCCGGGTTTTACGTCAATCGCATCTTAGCGCCTTACATTAATGAAGCTATCCGCATGCTGACCGAAGGTGAACGGGTAGAGCACATTGATGCCGCGCTAGTGAAATTTGGTTTTCCGGTAGGCCCAATCCAACTTTTGGATGAGGTAGGAATCGACACCGGGACTAAAATTATTCCTGTACTGGAAGCCGCTTATGGAGAACGTTTTAGCGCGCCTGCAAATGTTGTTTCTTCAATTTTGAACGACGATCGCAAAGGCAGAAAAAATGGTCGGGGTTTCTATCTTTATGGTCAGAAAGGGCGTAAAAGCAAAAAACAGGTCGATCCTGCCATTTACCCGCTCATTGGCGCACAAGGGCAGGGGCGACTCTCCGCACCGCAGGTTGCTGAACGGTGTGTGATGTTGATGCTGAATGAAGCAGTACGTTGTGTTGATGAGCAGGTTATCCGTAGCGTGCGTGACGGGGATATTGGTGCGGTATTTGGCATTGGTTTTCCGCCATTTCTCGGTGGACCGTTCCGCTATATCGATTCTCTCGGCGCGGGCGAAGTGGTTGCAATAATGCAACGACTTGCCACGCAGTATGGTTCCCGTTTTACCCCTTGCGAGCGTTTGGTCGAGATGGGCGCGCGTGGGGAAAGTTTTTGGAAAACAACTGCAACTGACCTGCAATAAGAAGGTCAAAGCTATATGAATCCGCGCTGAATGGCGGAGTGTTGGTCAAAATGTAAACGCATATTGACTATACTTACGCCATTGAGGTAAAAAACAGCGTTTCATTCGGTGAATGGATAAGGCACAATGCCGGCCACCGTTTTCTTTCTCTGGTTTCAGATGAAAGAAAACGGGCGAATCTGGTTAACAAAAGCGGTGCAATATGCAAGTTTTTATCATGCGTCACGGCGACGCAGCCCTCGATGCCGCCAGTGATTCGGTTCGTCCTCTGACCACTAATGGTTGTGACGAATCTCGCCTGATGGCGAACTGGCTGAAAGGTCAAAAAGTGGAAATCGAACGCGTTCTGGTGAGCCCGTTCCTGCGAGCCGAGCAAACACTGGAAGAAGTAGGGGATTGTCTGAACCTGCCTTCCAGTGCAGAAGTTCTGCCGGAGTTAACGCCCTGCGGCGATGTTGGTCTGGTCAGTGCCTATTTGCAGGCGTTGACCAATGAAGGTGTTGCTTCGGTACTGGTGATCTCTCACTTACCGTTAGTCGGGTATCTGGTTGCCGAGTTATGTCCGGGCGAAACGCCGCCTATGTTTACCACCTCGGCCATTGCCAGCGTAACGCTTGATGAAAGCGGAAACGGCACATTCAACTGGCAGATGAGCCCGTGTAATCTGAAGATGGCAAAAGCTATCTGATGAGTTCCAAATTATGCCCAATGAGGTAGATTCATTGGGCATAATTGCTCATCAGGCAGCGGATATCTGTCAACCTCACTACTATCGAAGACTCTCCCCATCTATAAATAAAACACTTTCTACTTTCATTCGGAAATTATTCTTCTGCGCGTATCTTGATTTTGCCCAAAGTTACATGTTGAAATGAATAATGTCTGTTTGACACTCATTGTCATTTATTAATACAGATAATAGAGAAAATAGAGTTGAATAATCAGGCAGGATGTAATTGAAACTTGATTAAATTCTGGCTATAGTGTTTATATATTATATTGTCAAAAGTGGATAAATGCCAAACGCATTATATGTTCATTGTTTGTTTTTTAAGCTGTTGATATTCATTATTGATATACTTTCTATTTTTTCTAAATACTTATTCCGTATTTTTTAAGGATGTCCTTAAGATAACCTTTCTTCTGTCAATATATTAATTAAATCTACATTTACTCTTTAGTAAAATTAAATTGCATCAGGGGTGTGGAAACATCACTATGCGGCCCCACACCAACGAATACAATTTTCTACGACCTGTTCTTTTTGGATCGCATGCCGTATTCAATGGCTGGGTATAAACATTGGCTATTGACTGAATCAATGTATTGCAATGTTTATATTTTTAATTATTTATAGTTTAAGGACAAATAATGAGTAAGTTTGTTAAAACAGCTATTGCTGCGGCAATGGTGATGGGCGTGTTCACCTCTACGGCAACAATCGCTGCGGGTAACAACGGTACTGCACGTTTTTACGGCACCATTGAAGACTCAGTGTGTTCTATCGTTCCGGACGATCACAAACTGGAAGTTGATATGGGTGATATCGGTGCCGAAAAACTGAAAAATAACGGCACCACCACGCCGAAAAGTTTCCAGATTCGTCTGCAAGATTGCGTATTTGATACTCAGGAAACAATGACCACTACCTTTACTGGTACCGTTTCTTCTGCAAATAGCGGCAATTATTACACCATTTTCAATACCGATACCGGTGCGGCATTTAACAATGTTAGCCTGGCGATCGGTGACTCTCTGGGTACCTCTTACAAAAGCGGCATGGGTATTGACCAGAAAATAGTGAAAGACACTTCTACTAATAAAGGCAAAGCGAAGCAGACACTGAACTTTAAAGCCTGGCTGGTCGGCGCAGCTGATGCGCCAGATCTGGGTAATTTCGAAGCAAATACCACCTTCCAGATTACTTACCTGTAAGGCATACCCCCATAGCGACACTGCTATGGGGGATTTAAATGGATTTTGACCGAACAAGAATAAAAACGGATAGAAACGTGTATGCCTGACCATTCTCTTTTTCGATTACGGATTCTTCCGTGGTGCATTGCGCTGGCAATGTCAGGGAGTTATAGCAGTGTCTGGGCTGAAGACGACATTCAGTTTGATTCCCGTTTTCTGGAATTAAAAGGCGACACAAAAATTGATCTGAAGCGTTTTTCCAGCCAGGGATATGTTGAGCCCGGAAAATACAATTTACAGGTTCAACTAAATAAACAGCCATTGGCGGAAGAGTACGATATTTACTGGTATGCTGGTGAAGATGACGTTAGCAAAAGCTATGCTTGTCTGACACCGGAACTGGTGGCGCAGTTTGGTTTAAAAGAAGACGTGGCGAAAAATCTGCAATGGAGCCACGATGGTAAATGCCTGAAGCCCGGTCAACTGGAAGGCATGGAAATTAAGGCTGATTTAAGCCAGTCCGCATTAGTCATTTCACTACCGCAGGCTTACCTCGAATATACCTGGCCCGACTGGGATCCGCCTTCACGTTGGGATGACGGCATCTCCGGGATCGTCGCGGACTACAGCATCAACGCACAAACCCGGCACGAAGAAAATGGCGGTGATGATAGTAACGAGATCAGCGGCAACGGGACGGTCGGGGTTAACCTGGGGCCATGGCGTATGCGCGCTGACTGGCAGACCAACTATCAACATACGCGCAGTAATGATGATGACGATGAATTTGGCGGCGATGACACACAAAAAAAATGGGAGTGGAGTCGCTATTATGCCTGGCGGGCGTTACCGTCATTAAAAGCCAAACTGGCGCTGGGCGAGGATTACCTCAGATCCGATATTTTTGATGGTTTTAACTATGTTGGTGGCAGTGTCAGTACTGACGATCAAATGTTGCCTCCCAATCTGCGCGGCTACGCGCCAGACATTTCCGGCGTGGCACACACCACAGCAAAAGTGACCGTCAGCCAGATGGGGCGTGTGATTTACGAAACGCAGGTTCCGGCTGGACCGTTTCGTATTCAGGATCTTGGTGATTCTGTCTCCGGTACGTTGCATATTCGCATTGAAGAACAGAACGGCCAGGTGCAGGAATATGACATCAGCACCGCCTCGATGCCATACCTTACTCGCCCAGGCCAGGTTCGTTATAAAGTCATGATGGGACGTCCGCAAGAGTGGGGCCACCATGTCGAGGGGGGATTTTTCTCTGGTGCTGAAGCCTCCTGGGGCATTGCTAACGGCTGGTCGTTATATGGCGGTGCGCTGGGTGATGAAAACTATCAGTCTGCGGCGCTGGGCGTCGGTCGCGATTTGTCTACCTTCGGCGCGGTCGCGTTTGATGTTACTCATTCGCATACCAAACTGGATAAAGACACCGCTTATGGCAAAGGTTCGCTGGACGGTAACTCCTTCCGTGTGAGTTATTCCAAAGACTTTGACCAGCTCAACAGCCGCGTCACTTTCGCTGGATATCGCTTCTCGGAAGAGAACTTTATGACCATGAGCGAGTATCTGGATGCCAGTGACAGCGGAATGGTACGCACGGGCAACGACAAAGAGATGTACACCGCCACTTATAACCAGAACTTCCGCGATGCGGGTGTTTCGGTTTATCTCAACTATACCCGCCATACCTACTGGGATCGTGAGGAGCAGACAAACTACAACATCATGCTCTCCCACTATTTCAATATGGGCAGCATTCGTAATATGAGCGTTTCCCTGACTGGCTACCGCTACGAGTATGACAACCGGGCGGATAAGGGCATGTACATTTCGCTCAGTATGCCGTGGGGCGACAACAGTACCGTTAGCTATAACGGCAACTATGGCAGTGGGACGGACAGCAGCCAGGTCGGTTATTTTAGCCGTGTCGATGACGCGACTCACTATCAGTTGAACGTCGGCACCAGTGACAAACACACCAGCGTTGACGGCTATTACAGCCATGATGGTTCGCTGGCGCAGGTTGACCTCAGTGCGAACTACCATGAAGGGCAATACACCTCTGCGGGCTTGTCGTTACAGGGCGGCGCAACGCTTACTACCCACGGCGGCGCACTTCACCGTACCCAGAATATGGGCGGGACACGCCTGCTGATTGATGCCGATGGCGTTGCCGATGTTCCGGTGGAAGGTAACGGGGCTGCTGTTTATACCAATATGTTTGGTAAAGCCGTCGTTTCTGACGTCAATAACTATTACCGCAATCAGGCGTATATCGACCTCAACAAACTGCCGGAAAACGCCGAAGCAACCCAGTCGGTGGTACAAGCCACGCTAACTGAAGGGGCGATTGGCTACCGCAAATTTGCCGTCATCAGTGGTCAAAAAGCGATGGCGGTGCTGCGTTTACAAGATGGCAGCCATCCACCGTTTGGCGCAGAAGTAAAAAATGATAACGAGCAGACAGTGGGCCTTGTCGATGATGACGGCAATGTTTATCTGGCTGGGGTGAAACCTGGCGAACACATGAGTGTGTTCTGGAGTGGTGTTGCGCATTGCGATATCAACCTGCCGGACCCGCTGCCTGCCGATCTGTTTAACGGCTTGTTACTGCCATGCCAGCATAAAGGCAATGTAGCACCTGTCACTTCGCCGGCGGTCAAACCGGCGATTCAGGAACAGACACAGCGGGTGACGCCAACGGAACCCCCGACTTCAATTTCAGTAAACCAGTAACGTGATTAAGGAATGATCCATGTTTAATCTGACTAACACTGCAAAAATCGTTGTCCCGGCACTGGCGCTGCTGGCGACAGCGGTCAGTTTCTCCAGCCACGCTTCGGTGACGCCCGACAGGACACGGCTGGTGTTTAACGAAAGCGACAAGTCCATCAGCGTCACGCTGCGCAACAACGATCCCAAACTGCCTTATCTGGCGCAGAGCTGGATAGAGGATGCAAAGGGCAACAAAATCAGCTCGCCGCTGGCGGTGCTGCCGCCGGAGGACTGATAGTTGGAATTTGAGCCGGAGGAGAGGCTGATGCCGATCTTCTCCGCGCACTCCTTGATGCTCCAGCCCCGTTTTGCCCTGTAGGACCTCAGATTTTTCCCCAGGCTTTTGGAATTCACCAGCCTCGCCGCCTATCTTGGGATATTTTCTACAACTAGCATACAAATTATACAAAATGGAAGAAACGATC
>ERZ773260.4024-NODE-4024-length-12961-cov-4.221602_pt1 | contig 12961 bp, 17 predicted proteins | sample MGYA00511387_ERZ773260 | MGnify/ENA primary metagenome ERZ773260 (study PRJEB29015, sample SAMEA2737745) | human gut metagenome | biome: human gut; feature: human-associated habitat; material: faeces | place: China | collected 2012 ... | reverse complement strand
TAGGTTGGCTCGGTTTTGTTGTGTTTTATAATTATGCCCTTGTATAAAAACCTAAATATAATTAAATTATAATTACCGCTTATCGCACCTGATTTAGTTACTGCTGAACTAACAAACTGCTTAGGCTCATATATATCGCCAACTTTCATTCCTTCCACAGGATTGTGTTTGACAGATCGGTAACAGATAATGTCGTGCTTTAACTCAAACTTCGCTATCGCACCCGATATAACATCGGAATAATATTTCAAAGTGTCATCTTCGGGAATATCCCCACGAAGCATTGAATTAAGTCTTGCATAGAACTTATCGTCTTTGGGATCTCCGCTGTTCTTCGTGTACTTCTTGATTGCTCTGATTTCTTCGGAGGACAGACGGTCAATCCATTCATTTGAGTCCTCACGCAGTACAGGAACAACAGTATCTGCTGGCAACGGCTCGAAATCTGTTTCCTTTTCTATTATATCACTTTCATCCGAATTGTCAACAGTATCGTCTGTAAAATTCTGTACGTCTTCTTCGCTGTCTGCCGTTGCTTCAACAGGCTGTTTTACAGTTTCCTGTACGTTTTCTGTCGTTTTGGCAGTTTCATCGGCTTCATCAGACACAACCGAAGTCGGCGTATTGTCTGTGTTTTCGTTGCTCTGAACGGTCTTTACAGGCTCAGGCTGTACAAAATTCATAGTGTTTTCGTTATTTTCCGACTTAAAAACGTTATTTTCCGGTTCAGAAACGTTATTATCCGGCTGAGGAATATTAGGCTCTTTATCTGTCGGAACAGGATTTTTGCTTTCGGTATCGGTAACTTTAACAGGCGCTTCTTCCGTTCTCGGTGCTTCCTGCTTCGGCTCACCCTTACCGCTGTAGATCTTCTCCCTTGAATAATCTCTGCGAAGAACATCGTCGTGCTCTTTGATAAACTCTCTGAGCTTGCCTTGTTCCTCTCGGAGCTTACGCTTATACTCCTTGACCTTCTTCTCGTCCTGCGTGCCCTCAACCTTGCGTTTGAGCGCTCTTATCTTGCGCTCCATAGCCCGTTGCTTTTCTTCAAGCTCTCGCTGTTCCCGTATCTTCTCGGCAGGAATAGGCTGAGGTATCTTTGTAAGCCCCTCTATGTACTGTCCCATAGTATGACGGCAGTTAGGATGGAACAGTCCGCCTCGGATTGCCACAGACAACAGCATAAACCACTTGTCACAGTAGTTTGACTTGCCGAAGTCGCCGCTTCTCTCGCCGTTCCATATCGTGAATACATCATCAATGTAAACCTTGCCCTGATACGGCTCGCAGGTTTCTGAGCAGCCTCCGTACTGCGATATAAGCACAGTGTCATAGCCAAGCTCTGCAAAGCGTTTAGCCGCACCCTGCAATGTTGCCCTTGTGGACGTTGTGCGCAGTGCCATACGCACATAATCGGCAATATTAACTCGCCTGCCATCTGCGTACACAATGCAGTTTATGCCTTTGTCGAGGAAGTTCCTTGTTGCAAGGTCGATTGCTTCATTAAGTGTAATTGAGCCTGTGCCCATCATAAGCTGTACCTTGTTCAGCGTTGTGCGGTAAACATCGTCCATATTACGCACAGCGGCGGTAAGTGCGGTCTTTGTTCAACCTACCCTGCAGCATTCGCCGTTCTTCGTCTATCAGTTCACCGCCGACTTCTTCAAGAATTTCGGGGATGATTTTGTTGTTCAGCTTGCTATCCATTTCGTTTACTACTTGAATGAGATCTTTAAGGTCCATTCCTGACAAGTCAAGAGTGAATAAATCATCGGACATTTGACCGCTCCTTTCAGAAATTTGGGTATAAAAAATCCACCCCTTTCGGAGTGGATGATTTATTCAGTTTGTGCGAGTTAACATTTGGTTTTGTTAAGCTGTCTGACTTAACATTGTTCATACAGTTTGCTTTGAATAAGAGAATCAATCTCTTTTATACGTTCTTCGCTAAGCCGGCTTGACATACTGCTGTATATATTCAAAGTTTCAGATGTTCCAAGCCAAAACAACGTTGCGTAAGCATAATCGGAAACAGAATACCCAAACACTTTACCGAGTTCTCGTTCATTTGAATGCAAATGAGTAAAAGAAATTATCTCATCGAGTTCTTTAGGCGTATATTTTTTGTTTTTAGAAACCGTTAACATAAATGAAACTTTTTCCAAAATGCCTTTTTTATTCATAAATTTCTTTCCACCTTTCTTTCACTTAAACTCAGGATTATTGTCTTTGGCAAGTTTTACTATATATCGTTTTTCTGCAACTGTTAAAGTTCTTCCGGTAATAAGCATTTTTCTTTTGTAAGATCATACTTTTCCTTTAACGCTTCTTCCATTTCTCTGATTTCCTTTTCATCTTTTGTATCAAGACTTCCAAAATTATTCTTTTTCACGAGAACCCCTCCTATAAACTTATAATGCCGGCTTTTGAAAAAACTTCAAGAACTCTTTCACAACAGCTTTATCTACATCTTCATTATGCAGATGATGCAACCTATTCTCATCTTTTCCATCTGTCTATCTTTTTTCTTTTGTCAAACTGCTTACGGTTTTTATCAAACATAAATAAATCATCACGGCCAAGAAGTGTCCTAACAACCTCAGACAAATCGCCATATTGTGTATCAAATTCATTGATAAGCGGGCCTACTATAGTTGTAATCTTACCGTCACTGTTCGTAAGTCTGAGATTCCATTCGCCGTAGCCGGCTACTTTATGTATAGTGTAATTACCGGAAAAACATTGCTCGAAGCATTTAATAATTTTATCCGTTTTTTCTTTATCGGTTTTAATATCCACACATCTCAACGGTTCTATGTTTTTTCTGTATATATCCTCTGCTGTTATCTCAATAATAACATATTCATAAATGCGTACTTTACCGTTATTCGTTATCACGAGTTTCTGAAGAACACGGTTGTTTTCCTTTTTAAGTGCAGACGGATCATTATATGATTCAAGACATATTCTTTTTAGTTGCCCTGTAAAAAGCACTTCCGGCTTTGCTTTTGGATATACTGTATTTGTTCTTTTGATTATAGAAAACCCAAAAGATTTCATTCTACCGATATACCCATACTGTACAACCGTAAATTCATTCTGTTTGACAAGGTAATACAGCCTGCTTGTGAGAAATTCCAACATAAATGCTGATTCTTCACGGGCTAACATTATACCAATCAACTGCATAACATCTATAAATCTGTTCCCTGCTATCTCGAAAATCTGCCGGTCGAAATAATTTACAGGCTTAGATACCGGATTGCCGCTTTCGAGGATTCGCAGTCCGGTATTCTCATTGCAAAGCCTCTCCCAATATTCCGATATTTGTTCAATATCATTATATGTGAGCTTATATCTATTTTTAAGCGGCGATGTCTGAATTTCAATATCAGAAAAATATGCTATAGCATTTACAAGCTCTGTGCAATCACACAAAAATATGTTTTTGGCATAATTCTTATAATTGTAAACTGTCCAGAGCATACCAAGATATTCATCTACACACTTACGACTGAACCATATACATATTTCACCGTCGCTTTTAAGCATTTTACTGAATTTATTTATCTGTCTTTGGGCTGTACAACAGTACCGTTTACAGTAACCGGTTTCATAAAAATCTTTGCGTTTCTTCACATCAAACGGCAGGCTGATATCTCCGCCGTGAAGATATAGTTCAATACTACACAATGAATTTTTGTCTATTCTGAACAGGTCCCTTTTATGCATCAGTGTGCCATTCGCGCTATCGGAAAATACTAAATTTACCATCTCTGCCTCACGTTTCATCATTAATGCTTTAATATAGATTTATTTCTTTTCGTATGTTTCAAATTTACTTCATTATTATAAAACTTCCTGTTTTTTTGCTGATAAAAGCAAATTATTCATTAGAAAGCCTTTTGAAAATGCTTGTATCTCTATATCTAAAGTGCTTATTTGCCGCTATTTTAATTTTGCAATATTGTGCTATCTGATACTGCATCAGCTTTTCAACCGATCCAAGTTATAACAGAATCATCTATAATTTCTTTCATACTCTTGCCGAACAATTTTCCGGTGTAAAAATCTTCTTTACTCTCAAACGTCTTTATGGTCTCATCTTCCGGTATACTGATTATCAATACTTTTCCGGGAATACAGCAAGGATTTATCGTGTATTCGTGCCCCTCGTATTCAAAATCGATATCCAAAGCTGCGTCTATCACTTCATCAAAATCGTAATCCTCACAATGCCAACCTTTTGTACCGTCAAACATTTCAAGTGCTTCCTTTCGGTGCCGTTTCTTATTCTTACCATTTACGCAATATCGTCCACTATATTAAAGCGATGCATTACAATATAGGTTCATCGTCTCATTAAATATATTATATCACGTCACTTTCCTATGTCAACTCGATTGAGTAAGAGCATAACCGTTGAATTCAAATTAGCGGATTTGTTCAATGCCATCGTTATCAGCTATATAAATTATACCGTTGAACCTGTCCTATAAAACGGATATACTTGTTTTCAGCCTTAAAATCTCCTCGTCCTTAGCATCGGGAACGGCGGGAGCTTCGGGAGCAGGCTCAGGTTCGGGCTTATCCGCCTTTTCTTCGGGCTTATCGTCCTTCTTGTCCTCTGCCTTGCTCTCATCGGGCTTCTCTGCCGTGCCGTTATCGTCCGTCTGCTTATTATCGGCGGGCTTTTCTTCGGGCTTAGGCTCGTCCTTCTGCTCCGCTGCGGGAGCGTCGGGCTTCTTCTCCTCTTCGTGAGTTTTCTTTTCGGGTTCCATTGCTTTACCTCGCTTTCTTTGATTTTGGGTATAAAAATACCGCCCTTTTTAAGAGCGGTAAAATTATTAAGTTTGGTTCTGATTTGCACCGAACTTCACAAAAAACGGCTGTTTTTGTGAAGTTGGTGTTCAAGTCAAGTGCAATCAATTGCACACGGGTATAAGAAAACCGCTCACTGCTGTGGGCAGTTAACTTTCAATTACTTCAAAAAGTTCAGGCGGAAACAAATAATCTTCGTCAAGTTCTGTCATTATACGAAACCAACCCTTTTCAACTGATATAACATTATATATTTTCCCTTTTTCAATTGCCACAAGTTCTTTACCAATATACTTTACTTTCATTCCAACCACTCCTTTATAAAAAATTCGTGTTTACCTACGCTTTCGCATTGTACCCAATGTACTTCCGCTTTACGTTCTTCGCCATAATAATCACAACGCCCTTGCCTTTGCAGTGTTGCCAGTCCTCAGGCTTTCCGCCGTATCGTTCTGCGTATTTATCAGCTTTACGAAATATAGTTTTTGAACCTTTCCCGGCAAAAACTTGTACGTCTTATATTTTTGTTCCTTCTGAAAAATGAAAAGTATCACCGGTTTGCAAATCCATAATATTATAATTCTTAACTTTTACGCTTAGTGACTTTCCTATTTCAATATCTTCCAGTTTTATTATACCACTTTCCCCGCCGTTGTCAACCCCATCACCGCTTGCAAATCTGCCTGTATGCGAGTCGTGATTGTGGTTATATCTGAGCAGTATCCCTATCTCTTCAAGACACCTCAGTTCCATATCCGCAAGAAACCGGTCGTACCTGTCGCTGTGGCATAATTCAATTATACCGAAATATCCTTGTATCAGTGTCATTTTATCAGCATTCCTATAACCACCGACAGCAGTCCACCTATAGCCACTGCTATCATAAATTCTGAGTGATCAAGCAAAAATTCCTTTATTCTTTCCATAATATTCTCCTAATACTGCACGAACAAATTACTGTTCCTTTCTGTGTTGTGGGTATAAAAATACCGCCCTCGTGGAGCGGTAAAATTATTAAGTTTAGTGCAATCAATTGCACACGGGTATAAGAAAACCGCCCTTAAAGAGCGGTCGTCATATTCAATTTCATTCCTCATCCTCGTCATCTTCCCATTCAGAAGCGCAGGGAGGTAAGCCCGGAGGAACAATTTGTTCAAAATAATCGTCTAGCTCGTCAATTGTTACATCAGGATGAGCCTTAATATACTCAGTCATTTCTTCTTCAACTTCGTACTGTTCCGCCGCCCCGAGCAAAAAGAAAAATTTATCAAATAAATCTCTTTCTTCAAACGTTTTATATTCATCTTTTATGCTATCGGCAAACATATTCCGTAATAATTGCTGAAATGGAGTGTTGTATTTTTCAAACTCACTTTTGTTCATCTTTTCTCACCTACTTCAATATTCGCTTATGAGATATAATAATACCGCTTTCGCCATCTGCTTTAGCTCTGTACATATATTTCCTGTCATAAATTATGCCTTTTGTATTTTTGGAAGCATTAGGATACTTCGTATTAAACTCTCCCACAGCTTTGCATAAGTCTTTGGCTTTACCTGTATACCGCTATGATTTCTCTGCGGTGACGGTGCGTATTTAGTTTTAGCCTGCGGCTTGTAAACCGTTGTTACCGTACCGTCATCGCTGACCGTAACGGATTTGATCGAACCGCCGCCCTTACTTGCAAACCGCCCTTTTTCATCGTGCTTATAGTTGTATCTCTTTTCTGCTATTATATCACCCTCATCGCCGCTTTGCAAGCCCGCATCATCAATTTTAGCGTGGCTGTCGGTATTCGGCGTGTATATCTGCTTTGTCTTAGGGTCGTAAAACCCGGCAAGCTCTTTATCAAGATCCTCCTCGCTCAGCAGAACAGGGAGCGTTGTAGAACAGCAGAACGGGTGCATAGACGGAAGATTTACACCTGCCTGTGCACTGTTACGCTTGCGCCACCGTCCCCCTCGCCCTCTGCGAAGTGCTGTAAGCCGATGAAAATTCTTCTGTTGTTCATGTTTCTGTTCTTTCTCCGCCCACTGCGTTCATTGCCCACAACTTCGGAATAATTTGTTTTTGGGTATAAAAATACCGCTCCTAATGGGGCGGTAAAATTATTAAGTTTTGTGCAATCAATTGCACACGGGTATAAGAAAACCGCTCACTGCTGTGGGCGGTTTTAAGGCAAAATAAATGCTTTTTTCTCTTCTTTGCTCAAATCTGAAAATTTCTTATTCGTCTTCCGTAAGTACTCTGCCAATCGGCTAAGATTATATTCATTAGGTGGCAAACGCTTTTTGCCTCCTACATATACCCCGTCAAATTCCTTAATATCAGGATCCGGTATTATTTCAGCCATTTTTATATCCTTTCAAAATTATATTTTGAGAGAATTTGCTCTGCCGCTTCCCCGTCTATTATAAACTGATATTCATGAGTGATTGGCAAATGAACAGCACCAAAATTCTCTATATAATGATTAAGAACTTCTTGATTAGCCGCATATCCGTATATACATCCGGTCTCGTTTCCCGCTTTTACGGACTCCTCTATAGCCGCCGCAAATAAATGTCCTCCGACTCCAATAAACTTCTGTTTTCCATTGTTAAGCAGTTTGTTGTTGATAGGTGCTGTACTTGCATACGACAAGTATACACCGCCTTTATCTTTGCGTATAGCTATAAGTCCCTGTGGTTCTGTATCGTTTTTAAGATATACTCCTAAGACCTGTTCACCATCAGGAATATCCGACCAATCTATATTCCAACCATCAGCCTCCTTGAAGCGTGAATATTCAGATTTCGTGAGTTCTCTAACTTCCGTCTGAAAAATCTCACCGGTTTCTGCATCTTTTAAACACGGTACAAATTCATCAAATTCTATATTAATTATACCATTTCCCTTTGATTTGTCAACACCATCCCCTGCAAACCTCATCGGTTTACCCGCACTTCCTGCAACGTACCGCCACTTGCCGTCCTCGCCCTGCTGTAAGTTCCGCTCCCACTCGTCAATGTCAACATCTGCGCCTATCTCATCGCCCAGTTCGGCAAGCTCTTTGTCAAGATCCTCCTCGCTCGGCAGTACAGGGAGCGTTGTAGAACGGCAGAACGGGTGCATAGGCGGAAGATTTACACCTGCCTGTGCGCTGTTGCGCTTGAACACCTTACCGTCAAGCTCACGGCATAGATCGCTTGTACGGCTGTCAAGGCAGGCGGAAAACTCGTATTCGTCAATGTCAAGTTCCTTGTAGCCGTACAGCTCCGCCATATTCGCAACGCAGGTGGTTTCCGTCCGGACAAGCCTGCGTGCCTCGAAAGCGCCGACACCGCAGCGGCTCATTATATCGTCCGCCATATGCTGTTCGGACTTTCCTGCCATAATGCCCACAAGCATATCGTGCTTCAGCCCGTCTGCAAGTGCGTTTGTGTTATCCCAGACACGCTCGGAGAACATCTGACCGCTCCAGTTGGTCGACAGGATAGCTTTAACACGGCTTTCGGGGATAAGATCAAACGCCGCACGGTAATCCGCACCCTTCGTCACATCGAAAACCGTCTGCATATACGCACTCTGAATTATATCGCCCAGATGCTCTGTATCAACGCCTATTTCGGCGTTTGCAAGGCGCCGATGTTGTGGTTTTCATCCAAAATGTTTTTCTTTTCTGTAAAACGGGTAATAGAAAAACAGCACCGTGAAAGTGCTGTTTAAACGTTAATATGTAAGCCTTATCTCCTTTTTACCATAAGAAAAACACTCCTGAAATGGTGCTTAATCAATAAATTTGACGGATTCAATGTCATCATCTATTAAAAGAATTTCATATCAGTCATTAATTTGATATCGAATGCCGTCTTCATCTTCACCGTCATCATTTGTAACGATACAATCACCGATGCATCGCCATTTGTATATTGTACCATCCTTGCAATATACAATAGATTTACGGTCATCAATTTCTAATTGGACTATATATGGTTTCACTACTTATCACCTCTTTCTTTTGTTGTGAAAAATGTTGTTAAATCGAACTCTGACTGAATATAAACCGCACCTACATAATAACTGTTATGAACCGTCACTTTCTTGCCGTCTTTGAAATAGACAGCGATTTGTGAACCATCTATATCTATTAATATTTCGCTCTTTTTCAAGTCCGGAATGTTTTTCTCCAAAGCCTTGCATTGCCTTAAAAAAATATCCGAATCAGGTGCATTGCAAATCGTATAATCAAACATATAACTTACTCCGATCTTGATTTTTCGTTTACGTTTTCTTGCTTTTAGAAGCATTTTTATTCCCGGCAAAAAAATTCGATAAAAAGCTGTGACGAAATGTTAGTGGTTTGCCGCATCTTCTTTTCGGCAGCCGGAAACGCCCTCTAAAATGTGCTAAACGTTGTATTTATCTCTTATGGTTTTAATTCGTTTACGAAAAGCTACAGTTAAATCCATAAGCTCTTTTGCCGATCTATCATCTCGTCCGTGAAAATCTTTATACTTAGATTCAATATCGGCGTATTGTGACTGATATTCTTTTTTTAACTTTTCTAATTCTTCATAACAACCTTCAGGGTAGTTCTGAGCGTTTTTATGCAATTCCGAATTTTTCACAGGCTCTTTTAATTCATCCGTGTTGTTCATCTCCTAACGGCATGAATTACGGATTATGAAACAGAATATCATCAACTTCAAGCCTTGCTTTTGAATAAAATTGCGGTGACAGTCGCATCGGACATGGCAGAAAATTTCAATCCACGCCCTCGCAAAGAGGGCGACTGGAAGCAATTCAGAATTTAAGCGAAGACAGTCTATTTCAATCCACGCCCTCGTAAATAGGGCGACGTTGACATTTATAGTATATCACAGCACCAAAATTATTTCAATCCACGCCCTCGTAAAGAGGGCGACTAAAAACCTTTAAAGGCTTTTTTCAAAACATCTATTTCAATCCACACCCTCGTAAAGAGGGCGACGGTGCAACGATAAAGCACGACAAGCTCACGATCGAATTTCAATCCACGCCCTCGTGAAGAGGGCGACGTATGTTCTTGTGCCTGAGTATCACAAAGATCATATTTCAATCCACGCCCTCGTGAAGAGGGCGACGGTCGGTCGCCTTTTCGAGTGACATCGAGCTGGAAATTTCAATCCACGCCCTCGTGAAGAGGGCGACTTTAAAATATAAAAAATCGAATCATCAACACTTGAATTTCAATCCACGCCCTCGTGAAGAGGGCGACTGTAATGCAATTGTCAATACAAAACTCACGTTTAAGATTTCAATCCACGCCCTCGTGAAGAGGGCGACAAAGCGTGGAATAACGCTACCAAAGGATCTGTGTATTTCAATCCACGCCCTCGTGAAGAGGGCGACTGGTCGGCGCTTCGGTTGCTGTTTTCGCTCGCATATTTCAATCCACGCCCTCGTAAAGAGGGCGACCAAACGTTCTGTTCTCGCCACAGATTTCCTTGACATTTCAATCCACGCCCTCGTAAAGAGGGCGACATCATGTGTCGCTTTCTACACTGGCATAAATGCTATTTCAATCCACGCCCTCGTAAAGAGGGCGACTACATTGGATTTCAAAACTCCGGTCAAGTGGGAAATTTCAATCCACGCCCTCGTAAAGAGAGCGACAATTATAATGTTAATAAGAAAACAGCTAAAATAAAATTTCAATCCACGCCCTCGTAAAGAGGGCGACAAGTCTTGACCGTTCATCAGAAGCATATAATCAACATTTCAATCCATGCCCTCGTAAAGAGGGCGACCACTTAGCACGTGCTTTATTATTAAATTCACGAATTTCAATCCACGCCCTCGTAAAGAGGGCGACCCGACAGGTAAGTTATAAATAGTGATAAAGCAGATATTTCAATCCACGCCCTCGTAAAGAGGGCGACAAGCTTGTTTCTGACTGCTTTAATCTCCTTAGGAATTTCAATCCACGCCCTCGTAAAGAGGGCGACGAAGTTATAGAACGCTTTAACTGCTCGGATATGTATTTCAATCCACGCCCTCGTAAAGAGGGCGACTTATCAAATTTGCTGTCGTTCTCAATCACTTGCACATTTCAATCCACGCCCTCGTAAAGAGGGCGACATTGGGCTTGGTGTTCCTATGGACCGTAAAGATAATTTCAATCCACGCCCTCGTAAAGAGGGCGACACATTTACATTTCGTGATTATTCGGTTGTTGATAATTTCAATCCACGCCCTCGTAAAGAGGGCGACAATTTTCTTTCTAATGCCGTTCAGCGCAAAGGCTTATTTCAATCCACGCCCTCGTAAAGAGGGCGACAAACTCGGTAGTGAAATGCTTGCGGCTATGCTGATATTTCAATCCACGCCCTCGTAAAGAGGGCGACTTTACAATGTCGGCATGGGATAATAAAAAAAGCTGATTTCAATCCACGCCCTCGTAAAGAGGGCGACGGCATCGAGATACACCCTGTAAATTTTTGTTGTTGATTTCAATCCACGCCCTCGTAAAGAGGGCGACCGGTAACAAGATATTTTATGCTTTTATTACTGATGTTATTTCAATCCACGCCCTCGTAAAGAGGGCGACAAATATTATGCAGATAGATTATATCAGTATGATAATTTCAATCCACGCCCTCGTAAAGAGGGCGACATAATATGTACATGAGGATTTGTTTCCTTGTTATATTTCAATCCACGCCCTCGTAAAGAGGGCGACGTGTATATTTGTGTGCAGAGATATGAGATAGGCGAATTTCAATCCACGCCCTCGTAAAGAGGGCGACAACAAACAATATATTTTTTCCATATTCCTTAACAATTTCAATCCACGCCCTCGTAAAGAGGGCGACTTTTGCCATAGTTAAAATATGCCGTCGGACAAGTATTTCAATCCACGCCCTCGTAAAGAGGGCGACGTTATAAGTATCGTTAATATAGCAGGAATATAAAATTTCAATCCACGCCCTCGTAAAGAGGGCGACTTCAAACAGTTTTTTAGCATCTTTAAAATCTTGCAATTTCAATCCACGCCCTCGTAAAGAGGGCGACTTCTTCGCTGGTATCGCCTGCAATGAGTCCGATCATTTCAATCCACGCCCTCGTAAAGAGGGCGACATCGGGCAAAGACTTGTCAATAATTGCCATTGATATTTCAATCCACGCCCTCGTAAAGAGGGCGACCGAATATATGCGTTTTATGATTACAGACGATTGATATTTCAATCCACGCCCTCGTAAAGAGGGCGACCAGCTGTCCTATTATAATATCGAAAATAGACACTATTTCAATCCACGCCCTCGTAAAGAGGGCGACCTTAATGGGTCTGTTATTGTTACTGTAGCACCTGTATTTCAATCCACGCCCTCGTAAAGAGGGCGACTCGGGTAACGTTTGATTTTCTGTTAAAGAATAAGATTTCAATCCACGCCCTCGTAAAGAGGGCGACATCGGGTAAAGATTTATCAATAATTGCCATTGATATTTCAATCCACGCCCTCGTAAAGAGGGCGACCTCGTTTCATCATCTATATATTACACCATTTTTGTATTTCAATCCACGCCCTCGTAAAGAGGGCGACGTGACACAACAAAGAGAGAGCGCATGATAAAAGATATTTCAATCCACGCCCTCGTAAAGAGGGCGACTGAGGCACTGAAAAAATTGACATTTAAAATCAATATTTCAATCCACGCCCTCGTAAAGAGGGCGACAAGCGACTTGCCAAGATTGGCAAGCGGCGATGCTATTTCAATCCACGCCCTCGTAAAGAGGGCGACGTACCCTGATACCATAGGCGAAGCCTTAAAAAGTGATTTCAATCCACGCCCTCGTAAAGAGGGCGACTAACATCAGCTTTGCTCCGAACAAGTCAGCAAGTATTTCAATCCACGCCCTCGTAAAGAGGGCGACGACAGGCGGCGAGAGCATCATCCCTATCAGCTTTATTTCAATCCACGCCCTCGTAAAGAGGGCGACCTTCGTCTCCGACAGAAGTCGATAGTGGCGGTGCTATTTCAATCCACGCCCTCGTAAAGAGGGCGACACAAGTCTTAAACGCTTCGTGGGATAAAATTTTTATTTCAATCCACGCCCTCGTAAAGAGGGCGACAAATATTACGCAGATAGATTATATCAGTATGATAATTTCAAT
>ERZ773260.4017-NODE-4017-length-12986-cov-2.753306_pt1 | contig 12986 bp, 5 predicted proteins | sample MGYA00511387_ERZ773260 | MGnify/ENA primary metagenome ERZ773260 (study PRJEB29015, sample SAMEA2737745) | human gut metagenome | biome: human gut; feature: human-associated habitat; material: faeces | place: China | collected 2012 ... | reverse complement strand
GGTGCAGTCCAGCAGGGAGCCGATGTCGCCGCCCAGGTCATCGTTGGTATTCAACACTGTCATGGCACCGCCGCCAGAGACCACCGGCCACACGTCGGGGTACATCTCCTTAACGGCCTCCAGCAGAGGGACCAGGTCTTCCTCTGTCTTGATGTTGCTGTAATCCACGCCGGTGGCGTCGGCCATTTCCTTCACGCAGGAGAAGCCCCAGCTCACAGCCACTTCCTTGTTGGCGGGCACCGCGTACTTTTCCCCGTTCAGGGAGGTGGTGGCCCATCTCTCTTCAGGGATCTGCTCCAGCAGGTCGGGACCGTATTTGGGCAGGTATTCCTCCATGGAGATGATTTGTCCGTTGTTGATGGCGGAGACGAAGATGTCGCGGTTGTTGTAGAGCACGTCCAGCTTCTCGCCGGAGGAGAGCATCAGGTTCACCTGGTCGGGATAGCTGCCGAAACCTACCCGCATGATTTCCAGTGTGGTATTGTACTTTTCTTCCAAGATCTTACTAGCTGCAGCAGAGACTTCTTCCACGTCTTCCGTTTTGGCGTCACCGGGGATAAGAAGCTTTACCGTGTAGGGTTCTTGGCTGCTCCAATCGGTTTCCTCCGTGCTGGCCTGGTTGCTGGACGAGCTGCCAGTGGCTTCCCCGCTTGTGGCGGAAGATTCTTTTCCCTCTCCTCCGCAGCCTGTGAAAGCTGAAACGAGAAGGGCTGCCGAAAGCAGCATGGTCAAAAGTCTTTTCATTTGGTTTTCCTCCTTCTTTGCGGTGCCTCGCGTTCGCGCTTTTTGCACCGCTTTTTTTATTTCGCTATTATCATAGAATGTTTTGGAAGGAGTTTCTGCCAATAATGTGACTTTCTATTGTTCTAAAAATGACTTTGATTTCTTGAAAATATTTGGTCATTTTTCCTGCGGATCGCACATTTTACGGTACTCGGAGGGCGAAACGCCAAATTCTTGCTTAAATACCTTGGCAAAATGGGAAAAATTTACATAACCCACACGGGAGGCAATGATGCTGATGGAAAAGGTGGTATTCTTCAAAAGGGACTGGGCCAGCCGCATGCGCTCCTGGATCAGGTACTCCGCCAGGCCAATCCCCATTTCCCGCTTAAAGAGCCGGGAAAGGTATTCTGGGTTGAGGTACAGCGCCTTGGAAATTTCCGAACGACTAATATTCCTGGTCAGGTTTTTTTGTATATAGGAGAGTATCCGTTCAATTTGAGAGCGCCCTTGGCACTTCCCCTTGCTGGCGCTATTTTCCACATATTCCGTAACGAAGTCCACAAATTGCAGCATCTGGGGAAGGGAGGCGTAGGCTTGCATTATGGCGTCGTAGTCCACTTTGCTGAAAATGTCCTGTTCCTTTTCCCAGTGCTGCATTGCGCCCAGGAACAAAGGAAGAAAATGTTCGTGAAACTGGAAAAGAGTCTCCGGAGTGAGGCCCCCCTCCTGGTTTATCTGGTTCAGATAGCTGTGGATTTCGCTGCGTACAGCATCCCCTAGTCCCTGAGAGAGCATTCCGGCCCATTTGGGGAATTCTGGCTTGAGAGAGGAGGTGCTTTGCTTTTTAGGCAAGATCAGCCCACAGCTACAGGCCACATTTTGCCGATGCTGCCTGCGAAGCTGCTGGTATTCCTGGGGCAGCCCTTCAAAGCAGACGCAGTCCTTGCTGCAATAACAGGAAAGACCCATGTGCAGTTCCCGGCTGCCAAAGCGGCAAAGGGTTTCTAACCCCTGCTCAATGGACTGCTCCGCCCCCTCTGGAGGATTGTCTGCCAGCGCCAGGATGGCCAGGGATATTTTTTGCTCCAGAAAGAGGACTGTAACCTGCTCTGTACAGGCCTGCAGAAGTTCTTCCAAAACATTTTGAATGCCATAGAGCAGAAAATCATCGATTTGGTTTTTGCCGGGCTCCTGTACGGCGATGAGCGTGCAGCGGTAGGCACGGGAGGATGCCAGAAACCCAAAAGCAGCGGCCTTTTCCGCCACCTTTTTGGGACCACGTCGGATCTCCAGAAGGTATTCCCGCAGCACGTTTCGTCGAAAATTCAATGTCTCCCGCTCTACGCTTTTCCCCAGGGCTTCATATACCTGAGAAAGCCCCTCCTCCTGCAATTGCTCTGCCGCTCTCCAAATAGCCGCTTCAATATTCTCATAGCTTGCAGGCTGTAAGAGATAGTCCACCGCTCCCAGTTGCAGTGCTTTTTGAGCATAGGGAAAATCCGCGTGGGCTGTAAGGAAAATGCACTTGGTTTCCCGGTCCTGCTTTTGCAGCCATGCAACAAGGCTTAGACCGCTTTCTCCAGGCATCTCGATATCGCACAGAAGGATGTCGATTTTCTCCCGCAGGAGAAGATCCTTGGCTTCTGCGGCGCTGAGAGCGCTGTAAGCTTTCTCAACATGGAGCGCGCGCCAATTCACGCCGTCCAGAATCCCGGCAACCACGTCGGGCTGGTCATCCACCACTAAAACTTTCATGTTCCTCTGCCTCCTTGGTTGTTGTAAATCCTTTGCGCTGCAAGGGGAAAATAAGTTCAAATTCGGTGCCGGGCTCCAGATTGCGGCAGGCAAAGCCGCAGTCCCCTCCATAGAGCAATTGAAACCTTTGCCGGATATTGGACACGCCAATGTGATCCTCCCGGTATCGAAAGGATACCTGCCCATTGAATTCCCGAAGCAACTCTTGCGAGAGACCGGGGCCGTTGTCCTGGATGACGGCATCCAGCCTGCCACCCTCCTCGGAGGGGAGGTGGCGCACTTCTAAAAAAATCTCCAGCCTACGGCCTGGGACAGTCGCGTATTTGCAGCTGTTCTCCACAAAGGTCTGCAAGCAGAGAGCGGGAACCTGGGCGCCTTCAAGACCGGGCTCTATCTCCATGTGGAGCTCAATGGATTGCGAGGTGATGTAGTGCTGCATCTGAATGTAATTTTCCACATGATGCAGTTCTGTCTGCAGGGGGACCATATCCTGGTTGTCGTGAAAAATGTAGCGCACATGATCCGAGATCATCAGAATGGCGGTTTGGATTTTTTCATAATTTCGCCCCTGCGCCATGCCATAGAGGGACTTGAGAATGTTGAGGAAAAAGTGGGGTCTGATCTGCAGCTGCAGGTATTGGAGCTGGGCGCACTGGTACTGCAGTTCTTTTTCGTAGGCTGCAATTTTCATCTGCTTGACGCGATCCATCATCTGATTGAAGGAGGTGCTCAGGTGCTGCAGTTCCTCCACCTTTTGATCCTCTTGGAAACGAACGTCCATCTGGCCCTGTCGGATTTTTTGCAGGGCTGTCTCCATCTGCTCCATTGGGTGCAGGTACCAACGCTTCAGCAGAAGGAAAAACAGGGGAAGAAGGAGAAGCACCAAGGCGGAAGCTCCCAGAATGGAAATGGAAAGGACGTTGATTTTGCGAAGGTTTATGGGAGAACTTTCAGCGAAAACAAGATACATGTTGCTGGTGGGGGAGTAGCTTTGCACAATAAAGTAATTTCCGGAAAAATAGGCCTTTTTCTGGTGGGGCTGAAGGGTTACCTCCTTTCCCACAAGGTCCAGGGTGAGGGGAACCCCCTCTCTATCTGCGAAAAAAAGGAAATTCTCAGAGGAGTTGTGAGGAGAGAGATTGGTTTGAAGCGTTTGGTCCAGTGGAATAAAACAGAGGGTTCCCGCTGTCTGGTTGCGGAACAGCCTGGCCAGATAAAACTGCTGCCCAATTTGGACGGGCTCCCAGGACTGGAGGCCTGCGTAGTCCCAACAGACGGTCAGGTTTTGGGCAAAGTCTTGAAGCACGTCCTTTTCCCCGTAGGAGATCATGCTGTCGTTGTAGGCCCCGCGCACCATGTGGTTGGCCTGGGAGATGAGCAGCAGGGCGCCGATGGAGGGCTCTAAGGACATGAGGGAGCGGTATTCCTTCAGCACGTTGTAGGAATACTGGTATGCGTTAAAATCCGATTGGTGATACAGCAGCTTGCTGTGGCTGTAATCCAAGGCCCAATAGCTAGAGATAGAATTGGCAATGCGGCTTATGTCGTCATCCAGGGCGTTCTGGTGCAGAGAGAGGATCTCCCGGCCGTTTTGCGCCATCTCCTCGTTGAGGACCCGGAGAAAGTGGGAGCTTTGGATCGCCTGTAGCAGGAACATAGGGATTAGAAACAGAAGGAGCATCATTTTCTTCATTTTTCGGATGGAAAACAACTTTTTCACAGGAGAGCCTCCTTGCCCCCTAAAAGCGGCGGACGGAATCGTCCTTCTGTTTTTGCTCCGGGGCTTTTTCAAATTAGTCTTCGGGACTTTTGTCACAACTAAGTATAATAGCCCTATTTCACAAAATCAAGTGGTCCTATGCCAAAATTTAGTACAAGTTGAAATGAGAAATTTCTCCCAAATTCAACCTGCCAGCAGCTCCGCCTTAATGTGTGCTCTTTTATATACTTGCTCGAATTCATCTGGTGACATAAAGTCGCAATGACTGTGAATTCGTTTCGTGTTGTAAAAAGCTTCCAGATATTCGAAAATCAACCGGTATGCCTGCTTGTAATCGCGAATTTTAAAACGATTGAGCCATTCACGCTTGAGAATAGAATGAAAGGATTCCATGCACGCATTATCCCACGGAAAAGCTTTCTTCGAGTAGCTACGCTGCATGTTTTCGGTTGCTTTTTTATATTCCTTTGCAACATACTGGCTCCCACGATCTGAGTGAATGATTAATGGTTGATCGATATTTCGGCGAGCTTTGGCTTTGTTTATAATTACCAGAACCACGAACAGGAATATCACCTGATTCACGGAAGTCTTTCAGCCACTTTGTTAATGTGCTGTATGTACCATTACAATCAGGACAAGAAACAAAATGATCAGCACGGCTATGAAAGCCAAAACTGCCATGGACTGCGGTTGCTTCGGAAATATATATATTTAGTTTCTGTCATAACAAAACTCTCTCTATGTTTCCCAGCTGCTTTTCCCATGCATCCAGGAAGGCAATTACAGCCAGTTTTCCAGAACATCATTCAGCTTATTCATATCCAGCGGTTTCGCGATATGTCCATTCATGCCTGTATTTTTGGCCAGCTGTACATCTTCTGCAAAAGCATTGGCAGTCATGGCAACAATCGGCAGTTTTCCCTGTTCACCCGGAAGGCTCCTGATTGCTGCGGTTGCCTCATAACCATTCATGACAGGCATTTGGATATCCATAAAAACAAGATCATACAATCCTTCCGGAGAAGCTTCCACTTTTTCAACTGCGATTTTTCCATTTTCTGCTGTTTCCACTTCTGCCCCTGTCATCTGCAAAATTTCAACACCAATTTCTCTGTTCAACTCATTATCCTCAACCAGCAGAATCCTTTTTCCTGTATAATCTGCTTCTGACAGTTTCTCCAGATCATTTCTCGCTGTATTTTCTTTTCTGCCTGAAGTAAACTGCCGCAGTGTAGCCGTCAGCCGGGAACGGAACAGCGGTTTTGCAATAAAAGCATCTACACCTGCCGCCTTTGCCTCTTCTTCAATTTTGCTGAATTCATAGGACGTCAGTACAATGATGGTAATCTCTTTCCCGATCCTTTCCCGAATCTGTCTGGCAGTTTCTATACCATCCATCTCCGGCATCTTCCAGTCCAGGATAACAGCAAAATAATCATTTTTTAGCTTATGACGTGCATAACAACGTTCAACAGCTTCCTTGCCAGAAAGAACCCATTCACCTGTAATACCGATTTCTTTCAGTGTGGCAACTGTACTTTCACAGCATGTCTTATCATCATCCACAACCAGAACCGGCAGATTCATCAGATATCTGTCCTGTTCTTTTTCTTTTTCCTGAAGCTCCAGATAAATTGTTACCGTAATTCTGGTTCCCTTATGTAAGGTACTGTCCACTTTAATATTACCATTCATCAGGTTCACAATATTTCTGCTGATTGCCATTCCAAGACCGGTTCCCTGAACTCTGGTTGTCCGGTGGTCATCTGCACGGCTGAAAGGATCAAACATGATTTTCTGGAATTCCGGTGACATACCGATTCCATCATCCTCAATCGTAAATTCATAGCATCCAAGTTCTGAAAATCCATTTGGCTTTTCCTCTATGGAAAAAGTAATATTCCCACCATCCGGTGTATACTTGATCGCATTACTCATCAGATTCACAAATACCTGCTGAATCCTCAAGCTGTCACCACAGACAGCCTCATGTTCAATATGATTGATGTGTATATCAAAATTATGTTTATGTTCATCAAGCACCGGTTCCATAAGTGTAATAAGATTATCTACCAGCTCTGACAGATTGAAATCTTCCTGTGCCAGTGTCATTTTTCCACTTTCAATACGTGCCATATCCAATACTTCATTGATCAGCCCCAGCAGATGGCGGCTTGATTCTGTGATCTTGCCGAGGCATTCAATGACTCTGTCCTGGCTCTCAACATTTGCTCCTGCGATTGCTGTCAGACCCACAATCGCATTCATTGGTGTCCGGATATCATGGGACATATTGGAAAGGAATTCTGTTTTCGCACGATTTGCATTTTCTGCGGACCGGTAAGCCTCTTTCAGTGCCTGACGGGATTCAATCTCTGCTTTCTTCTCCTGTGTCACATCCATGGATGCCAGCAATACCTTTTCCAGCTTTCCATTCTTCCATTCCAAGGGAATATAAGAAGCGATTTTATAAGTCTTTTCATCCTGGCTGCAATACTCAAACTTATAAATATCATTTTCACTTTTCAGTTTTTTCCGAATATTATCCGGGGCTATCAGGATATCTATAGCTTCCAATGGTTCCAGTGTCTTATATTTTTCAAGAACCTGCATCTGAAAATCATGATAAAATCCCAGAGGTTTATATATCATCTGTCCATTCAGATTGTAGAATTCATATCTGTCATTTTCCAGATCACAGACAACAAAGCGGTCAACCAGACGTACGATACTCTGAATCAGCTGCTCCATGGAGGCATTATCTGCTGCCATCTGCAGATGCCGTGCGCTCTCTACCTTTGCCTCTGTGATATCACGCAGAAAGATCATGGCATATTCTGAATCCTCTATTTCGCCACGTATGACCACATTGCGGACCCATCGTTCTTCTCCATTCAGAGTGATACGGCACTCCAAAGCCAATTCTGTTTCCAGACCCTTCAGCCTTTCTGCAATATAATCACGGTTATAAAAAGCGGATACCGCCTTCTTATCTGTTTCCACAACATAGGAATCCACAAAATGCTGTATCAGTTCATCCCATGTATGACTCTGTTCAAAGACGGTCATCAGGGACGGTTCAACCTTAAAGGTATCAAAAGTATTCGCTTCCAGATTCACATAATACTCGCACAGATCTGCTTTCGTAAAAGCCCGATGGAAAGCAGCAGATTTTTGTGCCTGCATGATTTCTTTTTTCTCCGCATCAATGTTAATAAAAATCCCGGCAATCCTGCTGGCAGAACCATCCAGACGGCGTATTACTTCTGCCGATGCCCGAAACCACTGGTATTGATTATCCTTCATTCTCATACGATACTCTACCTGGTATTTTATCTGGTTCGTCTTATCCTTAATTGCCGCCTGAAGCTGCACCATTACTCTTTCTTTATCCTGTGGATGCAGAAGATCTGACCAGGATTCCAGTTTATTCGGAAAGTCCAGAGTGTCATGATAGCCAAGCATTTTTCGGAATTCATGACTCCAGTTTACATTCACAATCTCACTGTTTTCGTCACAGTCAAAATACCAGAAGCCGGAACAGATAGCCTCATTGAGCAGTGCCAAATTTACATGATCCCAGTTGACCTGTACGGACATAACCCAGATCTGTCTGCCCGCCTCATCTGTCGCATCCTCTTTACAAAGCCGTACATTATTCACTGTACCGTCTGCTGCAAGGATCTGTGCTTCCCCTGTTCCGTGAAGCTGCAAAAAACGGTCTCGATCCAGTATATCTTCCTCGCCATAAAAGAAGTTTTTCAATGAGCCTTTTGTCTGTTCCATGAAAGTATCGAATGTATATCCTGTACTATGCAACAGCAGATTATTCACAGACAAAATAGACAGGTTTTGGTCATAAGATCCTGTCATTATACCTACCCCGCCATTATTTTCCAGTGTTTTCTGTACGGCCTGTGACATGGTCTGTGTCTGCCCCGTTACAGTCTCACCTAAAGAATATATTTTGTCTTCATAATTTTTCATTTTATAAAAATCCTCTCTCTGTCTTATGCCTTCTTCATCCTGCTTTTATCTGTATACAGAAAACCTGTCCCTGCTAGTTTTGTTACCCATTTTTGCATACAAAAAGGACACCTTCCAAAATCTGCCAGTGTCCCTACTATATTTCTTTAAAATCACACATCTATATAGTATAAAAGGTATCGGAATCTCTTCTGTTCAAACATCTTTTCCATATATTATGATGATATGGAAACAGTGGCAACCGGCTGACATGGTCAAGCTTTCTGACTTTAGTCCCTTCTGGCTTTGCGACCCTGCCTTTCAACAGGTTTGCCTTTAAAATAATTTTCATTTTTTCCAAAAATAAAATACCATGTGGTTTTTCTTACGTCAATAATATTTTGGTGGAAAATTTACATATATTTTAACCGAATCAAGTAACTCCCCTGTGGAGGTTACGAAAAGCAATAAGCAGTGGGTGAGGACCTGCTGTTTATTTTTCTAATCCCGCGGAAAAAATGCCCATTCGCCATTTCCAACATACCATCTTTCATACCGCCTATGATAAAATCGAATCTATAAACATGGAAAGTTACTGTCCAGTTAACCCCTGAACAGTAACGGTTCCAATACACACTTTTTATTCCGTATGGTTCTTTCCGGTTTTCCACATAAACTGTTAGTAAAACTGGTATCTTTTTTCTTAAAAGCGAAATCTCTGCAACATTCCTGACAAATCAGAGGGGATACTGCAATGTATAATGTGCATTGCCGGTATCCCCTCTGATTTATTCAACCATTATTCACAATTTTTTATTTCATTTTAACTTTTCTGACATTTGACCATTCGCTGAATGTTTTTGAATTATCCTCAGAAGTACGGTTCCATGCATGTAAACCAATATAATAAGTACCTGATTTAACATTCTTAAATGTAACAGTTACCGTATTTCCTTTTATCTTCTTTACATAATAATTTTCTCCGGAAACAGCAGGACGTTTCTGTCCGTTAGTTTTAGTAAGGGTATCACTGAGAACTACATCATAGCCCTGAGCGTTTTTGCTCTTCGTATATTTTACTGTCACTGTGGAACCTTTAACAGTTACCTTACTGATCACAGGTGTCTGTGGCGTAATGGCACTCACATCTACTTTATGGATCTCAGACCACTGTCCAAATACTTTTTTGCCATCTTCACCCTTAAGCCATGCGTGACACGCTACATACCAGGTTCCCTTATCCATATATGCAAATGCAGACTTCAGGTCTTCCTGATTTTTCAGGACCTTTGTATACTGTCTTGTTTTAAGCATATCCTCAGAGGTGCCGATTACATAATCATAGTTAAGAGCACCCTTACACTCTTCATTCAGCACCATTTTTACAGAGTTTTTGGAAACAGATACATTCTTTATAACTGCTTTTGCAGGTCTGGTATAATTTCCGTCTGAATCTGTGATACTTCCGTCTGTACTGTAAATATTTCCTTTTGTATCTGTTACAGTTTCATCTTTATTTACAGTTGGCTTTTTACCATCTGCATCAGGTGTCAGCTTCGTGCCATCCGGAAGTGTTACAGTTCCATCTGAACTGATCACGATTCCTTTTGGTGTAACGAGATTTCCATTCTTATCTTTCTCAGTCCCCTCCGGGTAAGTATCCGGTATCGGAGTAACAGTTGGTGCTGGCGTTACTGATGGATTTACCGATGGTGATGGATTTACCGATGGTGATGGTTTTACCGATGGTGTCGGATTTACCGATGGTGTTGGATTTACGGTCTGTATGATTGTAGTGTCTGATATGGTACAGTTCTGAATTTTATCATCCGGTGTTTTTGTAATGTCACTCCAATATGTATCCGGAGCAGATTCATTGTTGGAAGTTATTTTTTTACCATTTACTGCTGTTCCTTTTGTAGAAGGAGATATAGTGACAGATTCAGTATACGCTTTGCCTGGTTCCGCATTTTTGTTCATAAATAAATAAGCAGAACCTCCTTCCAGATATGCTTTTGCTGTTTCTACATTTCCGGTGCCCTCAACTGCATTGCCACCGTTATCACCATCTCCTCGTCCTGCAACAGCAATCAACGTTCCTGCTCCGGAAATCGTTCCTTTGTTAAGAATCACCGCTGCACCGCCAACTGAAGTAGTTGCTTTGTTTCCTCCGCCGTATGCTGCAAGCTGGCTGCCCTCGCCAATAGTAAGTGTTCCGCTGCTGACTTTCAGGGCCGGCTGTCCGCTGTAGCTTTTTTCTGTGGCAGGATCTGTTCCTGTGCCAGCTTCATCACCTTTGATATATACTTTTCCTTCCACCTTTACATTTCCGTTTGTCACAACAACAGGTGATGTATTGTGACGTACCTGTGTTCCATTGGGAAGGAAATTAGTGTTGGAGTAGATCATGGAATCCTTTATGGTTGCTCCATCATTCAGGATCAGCTGTCCGTTAATGGAAGTACCTGTCAGGAATTTTCCGCTATGATTATCATAGTTGACAGATATTGTTCCACCATTTTCTACTTCAATCTGTCCATATATGGAAGAATCTCTCAGATTCAATGTTCCGCCATTTTCTACTTTTATCTTCACACTGCTGAGAACCTTCATATTGACCATTGTAAGGTTACATCCAGCCGGTATGATCAATGTCTGAGTTGTAGCTTCTCCCTCTGAAACAGCATGTCCCAGTTCTCCATACGTACCGCTGGTATGAGAGCCATACCAGGCTTTAATCTCTGCCGGGACTGTTACAACATTATCCGTATCATTAAAATTAGGAATTAACCATGGATCCATATCATACATATATTTTCCGTCTGCAGTCTTGGTTGCATTGGCAAGCTTCAGATGATCTGCCAGTTTTTCATTCTTACTGTAGATTTTAAATGAAAGTGGATCACTTGTCACTGTACGCCCTGATTTATCGGTTACTGTGACGCTTACCAAATAGTTTCCTACATCTTTCGGAGTACCATTGAGAGACAGAGAACTGTCATATGGTGAATATGTTCCCTTCATTCCACTGTCAATAACTTTACCATCTGCACTGACAATATTCACTGTTGTTTCTGTATCAATGTCTATATCTTTTAAATTCTTCCAATCATTATCGCCAGGATTATTGTTATCCAGGATATCTGCTGCCTGTACAGTTACATAACTGTTTTTATTGGAAGTAGTTGAATTAGAAGCACTGGTAACCGCATCATATTTTTTCTGTCCTGTAACAGCGCTTTCAAAATATCCGCTTAATCTAATATGAAGAGTATTTACTCCATTGGAAGCACCGCTAATATTGGTTTTTCCAGAAGCAGTTTTTTCAACTTTAAAATTTTCTCCCTGTCTGGTTACTTTGAGATATAAATCATGATATCCGCTGCTTTTTATTGTAAGAACATTTCCGGTATAAAGCTTGGTTGGATCAAAAACAATTTGACCATTGTTTTTGTCCAGATAATACCCCCGGTTACTAAAAAGTGAAAGTTTACTTCCTACTTCAGCCCACTTTTGTTCGTCTACATCTATTTCTGTAATATTTTCAATATAACCAGTCGCACCGTTTTCGCCTGTTGGTTTAAGAACCATATAATTTACATTAATATCTTTCTCGTAGCTTCCGTCAATTTCCGGAGCATCTTTGGGCTGTTCAGGTTCAGTCTGTGAAGTTACTCTTTCAACAGCCCATTGCTTTCCGGTTCCTGTTACCTTTAAAGTAAGATCCTTGTATCCGGTACTGGTGATTACAATCTGATCGTTTACTGTAAAAGAATCCGCCGAAAATTGAATATACTGATCCGTTGAATGCATATAATACTCTCCCTTTTTTAAAGAGGAAGAAAAAAATACTTTTGTTAAATTTGCAGTTGAATTATTGCTTCTTACAGATATTTGTAGAGTATCATTAAAATAGTCACTACCAAATTGTCCTTCTATTTTATATATTGGACTTCCAAATACGCTGTCATATTTTGCCGTCACCACCGGCGGTTCTTTCGCACTTTGTGTACCCTCATCCTGAGCCGCCTGTACATTCTCCTGCTCATCCGCAAAATCCGGTGTCCCCGATCCATCACTAAAGGAATCATCATCTGTCTCCTGTGTGATCGCTGAATCCGTAGGCATTGAATCTGTAAATATGTCTGTTGCACATACCGGTACAGAAGCAATCATATTTGCCGCAATTGCCATAGACATCAAAATTGCCATTCTTTTCTTCATCTGTTTCTTTCTCCTCCTGTAATATGATATCAGGGGCAAAAGACATTTCGTCCCTGACTTGAAGCTATCTGTGCATCATCTCATTTCAGATGAAGCGGATAAAATCCTCCGATTCATCTCAGTTCTTCAATAGAAGTTTAAATGAGCAAATCACACAATAGTTTGCTTTAGTTAACTCTGTTGGTTAGTATATTCTAACCTATGTGAAAATGCAAGAAAATTTTCATGCCACTGTTGAGAAAGTATCTCATAAATCAAGCAGTATCCTGTTGACAAATTTTTATCATTTCACAGCAAGATAAGGCAGAATAGAGCAATTATGGTAATTCCATAAAATAATGCAGGTAATAAATCAGGTAACATCCTGCTATCAGTCTGAAAATATCATCTTCTATCTCTTTTTCGCTGCTGTTTAAAGTAATTTTGTTTCCTTCTATCTGAAGTCCCATTGTATCCGCGAGATTCTCAACCCGTTGCCTGTCATATTCTTTTTCATCCAAAAGAACAGACTTCTCATAAACCCTGAATTTTCCGGTTTTATCACATTCCAGTCTCAGATGCAGTTCAGGGAGTTTTCCGGGTTTAAAGGTTA
>ERZ773260.4016-NODE-4016-length-12990-cov-11.262002_pt1 | contig 12990 bp, 8 predicted proteins | sample MGYA00511387_ERZ773260 | MGnify/ENA primary metagenome ERZ773260 (study PRJEB29015, sample SAMEA2737745) | human gut metagenome | biome: human gut; feature: human-associated habitat; material: faeces | place: China | collected 2012 ... | reverse complement strand
ATACTACAAAATTATATTTTGCTATTCTGGGGGCAGCTTGGCGAAAAAGTCCAAAGGGACTTTTTTGACAAGATGCCGCCGCCCGGGAGGGCGGCGGCAATGGGTTTATTTTGCGAGCTTGTCCGTGATGGACAGGAACAGGGAGAACAGCTTGGCTGCCTCCGCGCGGGTGGCGTTGCCCTGCGGACGGAACGTGCCGTCCTCGTAGCCGTTCAGGATGCCCGCGATGCGCATGAGCTCGACGAACTCACGGGCATACTCGGAAATCTTGTCGGCGTCCGGGAAGGACCCGGCCGCGTTGTCGGACTTCGGCAGCTCGATGCCCTGCTTCAGCGCATAGCGGCCAAAGATCGTGGCCATCTGCTCACGGGTGATCGGCGCCTCGGGGTCGAACTCCGTGGCGGAGACGCCCTCGACGATGCCCTTGTCCTTGGCCCACGCGATGTAGGCCTCGGCCCAGTGGCCCTCGCTGTCCTTAAACGGATGCCGGCCCTCGTAGGTCTTGAGCGTTTCGGCGTCCGCGAGGGAGCAGGCCAGCAGCTTGACGAACTGGGCACGGGTGAGCTTGCCCTCCGGCTCGTAGGTCGTGGCGGTCATGCCATTGACAACGCTGCGGTAGACGAGGTCATAGACATAGTCGTGATACCAGGCGCCCTCGGGCACGTCGGTGAACTGCGGGACCTCAAGGCCGCGCATCAGCGCCATCGCGTAGCGGATCGCCTCGGGAGTGGTCTCGACGCTGACGTCGTTGGTCGTCGTGCCCGCTCCGGTAACCTTCAGCTTGGTCAGAGCGAGGATGCCACCGGAGACATTTTGAATAACGAGCTTTCCTTCCGCAAGGCTGACCTTGTAATACATATCAACCGTGGAGTTCATTGTCTTCTCTTCCGTGTTGATCTTGTACTGTACAGGAGTGCCTGTCAGACTGCGCATGCCGACCTGCACAGTCGAATAGGTGGACGGAATCTGCATCACAACAGCCTGGCCATTCTTGAGATAAATCTCATTCTTCGGGCCAATGTTGACAAGGTTTTCGTCAACCGTAACATTTGTATCGACCGTGCCATTTGAATCAATAATCGTTGCGCCGGAAATGACATCCTTGTCATCGAATACGGCATCCAGAACTTCGTTAACGCCGACCCGATACATCTTATCCGACATATCAAAGATGGCATTGCTTACATTTGCCTGTGCAAGAACCATATTGCGGATTTCGGAAGTCTGCATATTGTCTTCGTGGACAGCAGCGTAGAAGTCCTTCGTCGTGGCATTATCCGGATTCAGCGTGTTCGTCACGCGGAATCCGTCGATGGCAAGGCCGTAGGTCGTGCCCTTGACATAGCGGACAACGACCGTGTAGGTGTCGTAGGCCATGCCGTCGACCGTCCAGCACGGGGTGTTGTAGCCGTACTTGTCAGAGCCATGTGCCACGAACAGGTTGTTCACGTCGACGAAGCTCATGCGCTTCAGGTTGTTTGCGTCGGCCGTATCACCGGCATAGACCTGAACGAGCATGTAAGAATGATCCGTGGCATTATTGGCCTCGGTCGCCGGGTCAGATGTTGCGTTCGCATTCTGCGTGCGGAGATACAGCTCCATGCCAGTGCCCTTGAAGGTCAGCTGAGCACTTTCGCCCGGCGTGGTCGTGTACTCCACAGAACCGTTTGCGCCGAGCTGGTTCGCCTCATAATACGAATCATAGCCGAAGTTGTAACCCGTCGTGCGGCCCTTCTGGGTTTGCTGATACTTGTCCGCTGCAATCGTGCCCAGCGAGTTCCAGCCATCGCTGTAGGTCGCAACGTTCTGCTCATAGTAGACCGTCGTCGCGGGGACAAGGTAAATTAGATAGGTCAAGCCAGTGATCTTATTGTCTGAGTCAGTAAACTCAAGTGTGACTGTAAAAGTTTCAACGCCCTGCATCGGTTTTGTCGCAGTATACGTCAGGCCTTTGCCGACACCGACCGTCGCCGTACCATACTTTCCTACACTCGTTTCCTTTCCGTCGACCTTTGCCCCGGACCAGCCGGATTGTGCAACATTGATGTCAGACGGCATAATGCGCACCGGCACGCCAAAGTCCACAACAAAAACATGCTCATTCTGGAAATCGTAGTATAGCCAAGCCTCTTTGTTGCCATTTTTCAGCTTGACTTCCTTCAATGTGAATCCACCGTAACGGTACTGCGCACCAATCTCAGCCATCTTACTCAGGTTACCATTGACTGTCTGTTGGATGCCATTGGTATTCACTACAGTGTTATGAACAAGATAAGTTTCAGAAGCCGGGTCCATTGCAAGCTGAGAATCAAACGTCGTGCCTTCCGGGACATTAATTGCATAGGTGTAGAACTCGCTATTGCCCTTCAGGTTCACATAGTGGACCTTCAGGGAGTCCTCCTTAATCTCTGCCTTAACGTAAACACGAATCAGAATGGCATTGTTCCTATTGTGTGCACCGGTGTTCCACGCGAGGTTATCATACGGAGCTTCATAACTGGGCTTTCTGGCTGGGTTGCCGATACTGACACTCTTCGTCTGATTGCCTTCCCAAACCGTTTCTTCATTATCGGCCCAAGTGAAGTCCGTAACAGTAACTGTATTGCCAGAACCCGTCCTACTGGCCATTGTACCAGTCGCGGCAGTCACCTTATAAATCTCATAACCCTGCTGGCCCGTGAAAACCATGGTACCAAGGCCACGGCCACCAGACCAGTAACCATAGAGGATCGTCTTAGACTTCAGCTTTGCAGCAGTCGTATCTGTCGGGTTAAAGGAACCATCCTCGTAAACAAGCTGAATGGAGACCGAGCAGCGGCTGCTCTCCGGCGGATAGCCCCAAGAGCCGGTGCCATCACCCTTCGTGCCCCAGTCAGCAGCATTCACATGCAGCTCACTCTCTCCGTTCTCATTATTGATGCTAACGACTTCCATATAGTAGGCAACAAGCTGATTTCTGTCGCCCTTGTATGGTACATCGCCAGTATCGGTAACGGTCACCTGTGTACGATCCACATCAACCCATGCGTTCGTGAAGACTTGCCATTTGCCATCCCAATAACGCGCCTTCGTGAAAGCAGTGCCATTCAGTGTTTCATCGTCGCCCTGTTTTTTCGTCTGGAGCTCTGTACCACTCGTACTGTCGTTGGACTTTTGGACGTCCAGAATCTTGGACTGCCAGTATTCCTGTGAACGGTTATCCTTTGTACCCTTCGCATCGACCAAAGAGGCAATCTCAACACCCTCGGCGCTTGCAACACCAGCCAGTGTTGCTGCAATACTAAGTTCATTCTTGCTGCTTGTTGTGCCAGTCAGGCGGGAGTTTGTGATCCAGTATTCAATCTTCAGCGGAGACACATTGTCCAGATTTTCCGGGCTAACCGTAATGATGTACAGCACATCACCGATCTTAACCTGCGTCGTGCCCGCCTTCTTACCGGTGAAGGAGATGGTGGTTTGCTTGCTTGCGGGAGGCGTCACAAGATTTGTATTATAAAGGTAAAGTGATGTTCTGGTGGCCGTTCCGGAAAGTGATCTTCCATAGAAGCACAAATATACTGTTTTAGTTCCGCCCCAAGTAGAACTTACATCACGCGAAACAATAATACTGCCATCCTCATTGCTGGAAATAGTTACTGCCTGCGGGGTCGTAGACGTTTGGGCTTCGTACGACCACGAGGAACTAAACCACGAATACGTGCCATTTGGATAAATGTAGCGGTTATTCGAATTCTTGAGATAGTACGTTCCATCCCCATTGGCAGTGATTGTGATCTTCGTGGTCGGCGCCGTATCATTTGCTTCATCGGAAATATAGAATGTTCCCGCTCCAAGCGCCGCTCTCTCATAGTACGGAGTCGCAGTCGTATTCTTCGTCTCCGTCTTAACAGTTACGAAATCATCTGTATACGCGCTGTTGACTTCACCGTCAACGGTAATTGTCTCCGTCCTACCAACCGTAACCGTGATCGGCACCTGCTTCTCTTCCGCCAGCACCACGACCGTGGAGAAATGCGGAGCCGTGAAGGTCAGGACACCATTCTCGACCTTGCTGTTCGGGTCGGACGTAACCGTCGTGCCATCGCTTTCCAGAACGCCGCCCGTGAGCTTATAGCTGAGCCATTCTTTGCCCACCGGAATCGAGACCGTGGCCGAATCGGTATAGCTGCCGTTTGCCGTCGTCAGCTCGATATTCCAAGCACCGGCGACCTTCTTGCCATCCAGTTCCGTGCCCTTATCGACCGCAGCCACAGTGATGCCCGTCAGGCCGGAAGCCGTGACCGAAACACCGGTCGCTTCGTCAGAAACCGTCGCCGCATTGATCGTGCCGTCAGCCTTGAAGCCGCCGGAGACAAGCTCGTTCTCGTCGAGAACAACACTCTCGCCCTTCATACGCTGTGCCATGGCGAGCAGCGGCAGGCGAATCTTCTGCGCAATTTCCTGCTCCGTCTCTGCACCGGGATAGTCGCACCAGACGCAGAACGTTGCACCGGCCGGATTCGAAACCGTGCTGCCCATGAAGGCAGTGTTGCTAAAGTTCGACGCATAGTCATAGCCGCTGTCGAATTTGTCGCTCTTGCCAAGGACATAGTAGAAGTCGCCGTTCGTATTGATCATCTGATGGCCGCGTGCAGCAAGCTGAGAAGCAGTCTCAGACTGGTAGCCGCCCCAGCCGGACGTCCAGAAGGAAATAACGATATCCGTATCAAACGTACCGGAATAGGTATTATTGTTAAAATAGAAACCGTCGTTGAATGCGACCGGCTTCATTTCGGCTGCCTTGACGAGCGCCGCGACAGAATTCACATAGGAAATAAACTTGCCGTAATTTCCGTCTCTCACAAGCTGGCCGAAGCCCATCGAACCGGTGGAATAAACGTCATTTGCATATTCATCAGCGCCGATGCCGAAGTGCGTGCAGCCCTTCGCCGCGAAGTATTCCACATACTTCGTCAGGAACGCCTTCGTGAATGCGACTGCATCCTCATTCTCCAGATTGATCGTCGTAACGGAGCCGTTATAGGAGCAGGTCGTGCCCGTCAGGCTAGTCGCCGCCGACAGGATCGCGTCCATATGACCCGGATTGTTGATCAGCGGAATGACCGTGATGCCCTTCGAGGTTGCATAGGAAATGATGGCATTCATCTCGGACTCCGTCAGTTCGTCCTTCTCGGGCGTATAGCTCTGCCGGTTGTCGTAAGCCACATTGCCCGCGTGGATCGCCGCAGCGACATCTTCGCTGGAATAGGTCTTATCGCCCACAGTCAGGCTCATATCGTCCAGCAGGAAGCGCATGCCGTCGTTGCCGAGGGCAAGCTGCAGGTGGGTATAACCCGCCGCAGAAATCTCATTGATCAGGGCGAGGATCCAATCCTTCGTAAAATACTTGCGTCCGCAGTCGAGGTGGAAGATCTTCATGAAAGAAGAATCCGCCGCCTGCGTCTCAGCCGCCTGCACAGCCTCGGTCGGCTGCTCTGCGGCCGGTTCCTCCGCCGCCGCCGGGAGAACGACGAACGATGCGAGCATCGCCGCGATCAGCAGCAGCGAGAGGAGCGTTTTGCTCAGTTTTCTCATCAATATTTCCTCCTTTTTCTAGGGTGATTACGATTCGTCTGCCGAGACCGCGATGACGGAGGGCAGACCCATGTAGCATTCCGCCGCGAGGACCGTCTGCGACGCGCCGGGGGCCAGCTCCTCGACCGTGGCCGTGTAGCTCAGGCCGCCGAAGTAGGTGCCGCCGGTGTCCGTGCGGTAGCGGACGGTGACGTTGTGCAGCGTGTCCTCCGTCATGTTGACGAGGACGAGGCCGCCGTCCTGCACTATCACGCTGACGCGGTAGTCCACGGAGAGCGAGCCGTCCGGCTCGACCTCCGCCGAGGCCGCGCAGACGCGGTTCTCGCCGGTGTACTGCGCGGAATTCAGCTCGAAGGCGTAGCACGAGCCGCCAACGGGCAGGTCCGTCACGCGGAAGCGGAGCTCCGCGCCGTCCTCACACGTCAGGGTGATATCCGCCGCGCCGACGGCCATTCCGCCGTCATTCTGCACGATGATGGTGGCAAGCTGGTCGCTCTCCGCGCCGTCTGCATCCACATTCGGGCCGGAAAACGGCAGGACCGCCTGCAGCGTCAGGCCGCTGCCAAGGTCACGCGGCAGCGCAAGCAGTTCCTCTGCCTCCGTTGCGGACTCCTCCGTCGCGCCGGTTGCGGCCTGCGTGGCCTGCGTGGTCTGCGGCGCGGACGGCTCGGTCTGCTCCTGCGGCGTCGAACAGGCCGACAGCAGCAGAGCCGCTAACATGGCTGCGCCCATTGCGCGCAGCAAGTGTTTCATGGGCACTCCCTCCCAGACGCCCCGGCATACTCCGGTGCCTATAGTTGTAAATATTTTACCACGCGTTTTTTGGAAAATCAACAGGTTTTTCCAAGATTTTCTGTTGTAAGACGCCCGAATTTGGCATGTTCCGAAACATAACTTCCAGATTTTGTAAATTGCAGCAAAAAACGGGAGCCAACGGCTCGACTGCCGCTGACTCCCGCGCGATTATTTTGTTTTTCCCGTCAGCTCCGCGATCAGGCTGCGCTCCTCCGTCAGGCCGGACGAGATCGGGCGGCCAAAATAGAAGATGGCGTACAGGCCCGGCCCGATCGACGCGCCGCAGGACTGGCAGACCGGTACAACGTGCAGCTCCTTCGGGTGGAAGCGCTCCTCGACCATGGCGCGCAGCTCCTCCGCGCGCTCCGGGCGGTCCGAATGCGACAGCAGCATGATCTGCTCCTCCGGCCGTTCGACCGTGCGGGCCATATAGTCGACGGTCGCCTTCAGCGCCGGGGCAAGGCCGCGCGTTTTGCCGATGACGTCGCTCAGGCCCTTCTCGTTGATATCCGCAAGCGGGCGGATGCCGACGAGCGTGCCCATCACGGCCGCAGCGCCCGAGACGCGGCCCATGCGCTTACAGAAGAACAGGTCCTCCAGCACGCCCATCTGGTGCACGCGCAGGCGGTTCTCCTCCAGCCAGTCGGCCGTTTCGTCCAGCGTCTTCCCGGCAGCGCGCAGGCGCGTCGCCGCGATGACGAGCATCCCCTCCGCACCGCAGTAGCGGAGCGTGTCGACGCAGCGGATGTGCCGCTCGGGGTACTTTTCCATCAGCTCATTCGCCACAAGGCAGGTGCTGTTGTATGTACCGCTCAGGCCCGAGGACACGGCGACGAACAGGATATCCCGGCCCTGCTGCAGCAGCGGCTCGAACCGGTCGGCGACGTCCTGCAGGCCGATCTGCGCCGAGGTGAACAGGCCGCCCTTTTTATCCTTCATCGTGCCGAAAAACTGCGCGGGTGTCATATTCTTCCAGTCAAGATCCGCATAATGATTGCTGCCGTCCGGGTAGACGAGCGCCCCGGGCACATAGCCGTCCACGCCAAAGCGCTCGCGCAGCGGCGCCGTCAGATCGGAACAGGAATCCGTCAGGATCGCAAAATTTGTCATAAGTGTTCTCCCCTTTCCCGGCATTCATTATAGTATGGATGCGTTCATTTTTCAAGAGGGAACAATGTATTTTTATGATTCTGCGTTTACAAAGACGACAAAATTCGATATAATGAAAGAAAAAACGGAGGTATCTTCCCATGCCATTCTGGATATGGCTCATTTTGGGGTTCGTGCTGCTGTCGTTCCTGGGAATGTTCGCAGCGACCTGGCCCATCGCCAAAAAGGTGTATCACAACATTCTCGTCCGGACCGGGCCGGAAAAATGGACCCGCGCAAACAGCTATCCGCCCAACCCGGAGCATACGCGGATGTTTGACCTCGGCATGGACTGGGCGCACGAAAACGAGGCGCGCAAGCGGCCCGTTTTCATCGAAAACGAGGGTCTGAAGCTCGCGGGCGAGTATTTCGACTTCGGCCACAAGCGCTGCGCCATCATCTTCCCCGGCCGCACCGAGTCGCTGTACTACAGCTACTATTTCGCACAGCCCTACGCCGAGGCTGGCTGCAACATCCTCGTCGTCGACAGCCGTGCCCACGGCCTGAGCGAAGGCAAATACAACTACTGCAGCACACGCGAGTGGTCGGACGTTATCGCATGGTCGCGCTTCGCGCACGATCAGCTCGGCTGCAGCGACGTGGTGCTGCACGGCATCTGCGTCGGCGGCGCCGCCGTCGTGCTGGCAGCCGCAAAGCCGGACTTTCCGGCCTATGTCTCCCATCTCGTGGTTGAGGGCCTGTTCGCAACGTTTCTGGAATCCTTCAAGCTGCACATGAAGGCCGAAAAGCGGCCGATCTTCCCCGTCCTGTACGAAATTTTCTGGGCCGCCCGGCTGGAATCCGGCATGAAGATCCGCGAAGCGCGGCCCATTCGCGTCATCGGCAAGGTGAAAACGCCGATCCTGTTCCTCCACGGCCGCAAGGACGCCTTCTCGCTGCCGAAGCGCGCGGAAGAGCTGTACGCGGCCTGCAATGCGCCGAAGGAGCTCGTTTGGATGGACGAAGGCTCCCATTCCCACCTGCGCATCAACAATCAGGAGCTGTATGACGGCTCGATCAAGGCATTCCTGCAGAAAACGTTCTGATACTGATTCCTGATTAAAACATTTAATCAGGAATCCCGTGTGCTACGCACACTCGCATCGTGCTGACGCACGCTGCGCCGTCTCATGCAGAATCTGACGCGCTCTCGGCGCTATAAAAAGCTTTTAAAGCTTTTTATCAGATTCTAGTATAAGCGCTCCGTATTTCCATCCGCCAGCAGGGCGGCGATGGCGGGTGGGACATAGCTTGAGACATCCTGCCCGTAGTGGCGCAGCTCCTTGACCATGGAGGACGACACGGCGACGTTATCCGCGCGGAAGTAGACATATTCCAGCGACGGATCGATGAGCTTGTTGACCTCGGCGATGTTTTCCTCGTAGTTGTAGTCCATGTTGTTGCGCAGGCCGCGGACCATATAGCCGATGCCGTGATGCTTCGTATACTCGGCGATGAGGCCGTCGTAGATGCTGACCTCGCAGTTACGGATGCCGCTGTCCGCCAGCGCGCGCTCCATGGCCTCCTGCATGCGGCGGCAGTCAAAGGCGCGCCGCTTCTCAGAATTGACGGCCATGACGATATAGACCCGGTCAAAAATGGCCGAGGCCTTGCGCACGATGTCCATATGGCCGTTGGTAAACGGGTCGAACGACCCGGGATAGACCGCTTTTTTCTCCATGCGTGTTCCCTCTTTTGCAGATATCGCGCCGGAAAGCCCGGCACGGTATGATTGTAGCGGAACGGCCCGCAAATTGCAACAGAAAAATGCAGCCGCCCGGTTTTCGGGCGGCTGCATGAGAAAACGCATTATTCGCGGCGAAGTGCCTCGATGGGGTTGAGCTTCGACGCCTTCACGGCCGGGACGAGGCCGAAGATCAGGCCGATGAGGACGGAGAACACCACCGCCACGAGAATGGCGGGGACACTCAGCGCCGTCGGCGTATCCATGAACTTCGAGATGAGCTGCGACATGCCGATGCCGCCCAGCACGCCGAGCAGGCCGCCGATACCGGTCAGCACGGACGCCTCCGTCAGGAACTGTGCCAGAATGCGGCGGCGCTTTGCGCCGATGGCCTTTTTCAGGCCGATCTCCGCCGTGCGCTCCGTGACGGTTACGAGCATGATGTTCATAACGCCCACGCCGCCGACGAGCAGGGAGATGCTGGCGATCCAGATGAGCTGGTTGTTCGTCGCGCTGCTCATTTCCTGCAGCTGCTGGGCCTGCTTGAGCAGATCGTCGCTGCGGTAGGAATAGCTGTTGTCGCCCGTGGCTTTGCTGGCGATGATCTGATGGCTCGTCAGATAGTCCGCGACAGCCTTGCCCGCGTCGGTCATGGTGTCGGTCGACGTGGCGCGGACGGCCACGTTCTGCGGCTCGTCAAAGCGGTAGAGCACCGGCCAGACGGACGTCGGCACAAAGGCCAGGCCGCTGGACTCCTGCACATACATCGCATAGTCCTTCACGGAGTTGATCCTCGGCTCGAAGCTGGATTTCTGGCTCACCACGCCGACGACCGTGAACGGCTCGCCGGAGATCTCCACGATCTTACCGATGGGATCGTCCGAGCTAAAGAGCGTCTTGGCCGCCGTCTCATCGAGGATGACGTTCTTACTGGCCGAGGCAAAGTCGCGGGCCGTAAAGCCGCGGCCGCTGCGGACCTCATAGCCGTAGACGGAGAAATAGTGATCGTCCACGCCGTAGAGCTTGCCGCTGAAGCCCGTGTTGCGGTAATAGAAGCCCTCAACATTCTCGCGGCTGCGGTAGAGCGTCACATCTGCCACGCCGTCGAGGGCAATCATCTCATCGCGCTGCTCGTCCTGCAGGACGCGGATGCCGTCCGGCGTCTGATAGGACATGTCGACGGCCCAGTCATTCTGATAGAGCTGGACATTGACGATATTGCTGCCGGAACCGATGAGATTCTGCTTGATCTGCTCATTCGTGCCCTTGATGGTCGAGATGATCGTGATGATGGAAGCGATACCGATGATGATGCCGAGCATCGTCAGGAACGAGCGGAGCTTATGGCCGAAAACGCCCTGAAATGCAAGCTGGATATTTTCAAACATGCTCTCGCCTCCCGTTAATAGCTGCCGTAGTAGTAGAAATCATCCGAGTTGTCGCTCTCAATGGTCTCTGCGTTCTCCTTCACATCCTTCCCGTAGGGGAAGGCGATCCAGTCGTCGGCCGTCAGGCCGCTTTTGATCTCCGTATAGCCCCACTGCACGACGCCCGTCGTCACATACTGCTTGTGCAGGAGCTGATCCTCACCGCGGCGATAGACATAGCTGCCGCCGTCATCCTGCCGGATGAAGCGTGTCTCGATGCGCAGGGCATCCTCGCTGGCCGTCGACGCAGCGTCAAAGTAGACGTCGACCCACTCGTCCTCGCGCAGCGGGCTGTCCGCATCGAGCGCAATGAGCATGGTGTAGAAGCTGACGTTCTGGTTGCCGGACGAGTAATAGGGATTATTGGAGGAGGGCACCGGGGTATCGGAGATCTCCGCCACCGTACCGTAGACCTCGCCGTGCTCCCACGACTGGATGCGCATCTGGGTGCCGACCGGATATTTATCGCGGTCCAGCTCCGTCACGCCGGTCTTGACATAATAGCCGCCGCCGCCGGAGACGACGATCACGGGGCTTCCCTCCTGCTTGGCTGTATCGGGGTCATTCACACGGAGCACCGTGCCGTCCAGCGCGGACGTTACGACGCCGTTCGCCGCCTCCCGCTTCATGCGCTCCAGCTCGACCTTGTCCATGCGGAGCTTCAGGTCGAGGTCGCGGATTTCCTTCTGCTTCTCGGCGCGCATCTTTGCGATCTCCGCCGCAGTGTATTCGCCGTCATAGTCGACGACCGTGACATCCGGGCCGGGCGAAACACGGGGAGCAGCCTGCGTTTCCGTCTGCACGTCATCCTGCTCCGGCACGAACACCGTAAAGCGGATGGTCTGCGTTTCCTCGTCGCGCGTAAGCTTCAGCGGAAGCTCGCTGAGCAGCTCGGCGTGCAGGGCATTGCCCTCGCGCACCTGGAACACGACCCACAGCTCCGTTTTTTCGCCGAGGAGCTCTTCAAAATAGGACTGATCATACTGCATATCCGCCGCGCAGAGGTAGAACAGCGGAGAGGCCTGCGTGCCCTCGCCGCCCATGAGATAGGGCAGCTCCTCCGGGGCAATGGGAACGGTCGGCTCCGTCGGCTCAGGCGGCTGGGTCGGCTCGTCCGTCGGCTCCGGCTCCGTCGGCTCCGTGGGGGGATCCGTCGGCTGCGTCGGCACATAGGGGCGCAGGCGGTTGATGTTGGCAAGGTCTTTTTTGGCCTTGTTGAGGTTCAGATCGTCCTTCTTGACCGCAATCTCCTGCCGCTCGACCTGAATGTCGGAGAGTGTGGTGTCATAGCGGAACAGCGGGTCTCCCTTCTTGACGGTCTGGCCCTCCTGCACGAGCAGGGCCGTGACGGTCTGCGTATCGGAGGCATAGATCTTCTGCAGGTTATCCGCCGTCACGTTGCCGGACTGCGTGCTCTCGTTCGAGAGCCAGCCCATAAACATGGACACGGGCGCGACCTTGACAGGCTCGCTGCGGTGTCCAAGGTACCACAGCACGCCCACGACGATCGCCGCTACGAGCAGCAGGCTGATGCCCGAGATCACGATCGCTTTGACACTCTTTTTCTTATGCAAGGCTCTCACCGTCCCTTCTGCCGTCCGACAGGATGCCGTCGCGGATATAATTGATCCGCTTTGCGCGCTCGGCGATCTCCTGCTCATGCGTGATCATGATGATCGTAGAGCCGGTGTCGTTCAGCGCATCGAAAATATCCATGATCTGGTTGCCCGCCGCAGAATCCAGCGCACCGGTCGGCTCGTCCGCCAGCAGCAGCTTCGGACGGCCCACGATGGCACGCGCAATGGCGACGCGCTGGCACTGACCGCCGGAGAGCTGGTTCGGGCGGAAATTCAGCCGCTGACCGAGGCCCATCATCTGCAGGGCCTCAATGGCGCGCTCGCGGCGTTCCTTCTTGTTCACACCGGCATACAGCAGCGGCAGGGCGACATTGTCCACGGCCGAGAGCTTCGGCAGCAGATAAAAGCTCTGGAACACAAAGCCGAGCAGCCGGTTGCGGATCTCCGCCAGATGGTTTTCGTTGGCCTGGGTGACGTCCTCACCCGCCAGCAGGTATTCTCCGCTCGTCGGCACATCCAGGCAGCCGAGGAGATTCATCAGCGTCGTCTTGCCGGAGCCGGACGGGCCCATGATGGCGAGATAGTCGCCCTCCTCGACCTGCAGGTTGATGTTTTTCAGAATGCGGACGGTCTCCTTGCCCTGTGGATAATCCTTGCAGATATCCTTCATTTCAACGAGCATAGGTGACTCCTCCCGTCTGAGAAGACTCGCCGTCCTCGCTGCCCGCGGACTCGCCGTCCTCGCTGCCCGCGGACTCGCCGTCCTCGCTGCCCGCGGACTCGC
>ERZ773260.4015-NODE-4015-length-12991-cov-3.964827_pt1 | contig 12991 bp, 9 predicted proteins | sample MGYA00511387_ERZ773260 | MGnify/ENA primary metagenome ERZ773260 (study PRJEB29015, sample SAMEA2737745) | human gut metagenome | biome: human gut; feature: human-associated habitat; material: faeces | place: China | collected 2012 ... | reverse complement strand
ACGCAACCTAAGGACCGGCGTGTTTATACGGCCCTTACAGGAATCCTTACCGAGCTGCAGGCCATCCGGAGGAACCGGGAGAGGAGCCCGGGCAGACGGAGCTGCTCTCTCAGAATTTTTATCTGTCATACTCTGATTGTAATCTCGCCCCTGATCCGATACAATAGATACATGACATGGATTCCGGAGGAAGATTAAGAATGAAAGAAAAATTATATACCATCCCTTTAAATGACGCCATGAACGCGGAGGATGAATGCCCCTTCTGTTTCATTGAACGGAATGTGGAGCAGGATATCATGGATTACGTGCTCGGTTCCTGTGCTTCCTATATGGAAAGCGACACAAGGGAGGCCACGGACAAGGCCGGCTTCTGCCGGATGCATTACAAGAAAATGTTTGATTACGGCAATACCCTGGGAAACGGCTGGATTCTGAAAACCCACTACAAAAAGCTGATTGCGGAAATGAAGGATCAGTTTTCTCATTTTACCCCGGGAAAAACCTCACTCATGGACAAGCTGAAGGGAAAGCCCTCCGAATCCAACGCTATCGCTTCCTGGGTTGCGGAGAAGGAAAAAACCTGCTATATCTGTGATTTTTTCACCAAAGAATACGCCCGCTATATGGATACCTTTTTCTATCTGTATAAAAATGACGAGGCTTTCCGCGAAAAACTGAAAAAGAGCAAGGGCTTCTGCCTCCATCATTTCGGTGACTTATGCAATCAGGCGGACTCCCATCTGAATGACGCGGAGAAGAAGGATTTTTATCCTCTGGTATTCAAACTGATGGAAGAAAATATGGAACGTGTTTCCGGGGATGTGGACTGGCTTATTGAAAAATTCGATTACCGGAACAAGGATGCCGACTGGAAGACTTCCAAGGACGCGGTTCAGCGCGGGATGCAGAAGCTGAAGGGCGGGTATCCGGCAGATCCGGTTTATAAAATGAATAAATAGAGCAAAAAGCCCCGCAGACTGCCTGGCATGGATGGATATCCTGCGCGCCTTCTGCGGGGCTTTTTTAATGAGTTAATCAGGAACGGGGTGCGCCATATTCTTCTGATCCGCTTCCGCAGTTTTCAGAAATTCCTCAAACGTTAAATCATTTTCGTCAATAAATTCCGCTGCTTCTTTCCCTACATATCTGAAATGCCAGGACTCATACTCAATTCCCGTAATATTTTTCTTTCCCTTGGGATAACGCAGAATAAAACCATAGCGGGCACAATTTTCGGCAAGCCACATTGCCTCTTTCGTACGCCCCTGACGTTCGTCCAGCATCTGATGGCTCTTCCCCACAATATCCACAGCCAGTCCGGTATGATGTTCGCTGTAGCTGACAACCGCGTATTGCTCACGGGTTTTATAATAGGCGTCTATGTACGTCAGTCCCTGATCCATCAGTTCCTCGATCGAACTGCCGAACAAATCAGCCTGTCTCTCATAGCTGCGGTACGCTGAGCATACCAGCAAATCCATACCTTCTTCTTTCGCATCTGAAAGCATTTTTACGAGATCATCCACGATACGGTAGTCTACCTGATGCCCGTCATCCAATACGTCCAGCTGAGGCTTAAAAGCCGCCGGCAGCGGATTCCAGTCGTTTACCAATATGTAATTCCAGTCATCTGTATTTACCTTAAACGGGATTTTTCCGACCCTGTCATTCCAGCCGGAAATCTCCAGGCTGATTTTTCTGCCTGCCTCCGAAATTTTCCTTCTGTTTTCCACTGCCTCCGCCTCATACAAAGAGTATGTCCGATGCAGAAGCCCCTGATAATCTTCCATCAGACGGGAATACTTATAAATCATCCCGCCGAGGCCCAATAAAGGTATCAGGATTAAAAGAACCGTCGTTCCCAAAATTATATGTTTATAAAAAAGTACACTTCCCCAGTACCTGCTTTTTCCCTTATGCCGATTTCTGTCAGCAGCGACAAGCTTAACAGAAGATTTACCGTATCCTCCCGCTGTTTCCGTACAAAGCTCTCCGCCCACAGTGGAAAAATCCATACCTTTTTCCTCCTGTTACTCCTCTTTAATTTCTTCAATGCCGCCGATATCGATCATCCCCTTCACGTGTGCCCCATTGTACATGGAGATGCATTCCGATGAAACATTTCCTTTCACCCTTGCAGACTCGCGGAACTCAACACTTTCCTTTACCATCATATTGCCTTCGCTATGTCCGTTGAACATCAGCCGTCCTGACGTGATGTCACCCTTAATCCATGAATTATTATCCACTACCATTTCATCGGTCACCTGAATATTGCCGGTGATATTACCCGACTGGACACGCATGCTGTCTGCGTAAATATCGCCGATTACCTTACCTGCCAGCAGCAGAGAGCCCTCGCATTTCACATCACCTGAAATCTGTCCAAGAACGCGCAGATTTGATTTTGTCCTTACGCTTCCGTCAATTACCATATCCTCCGTAATGATGGATTCATTTTTCAGGGCCGGCACTGTATTTCCTACTGCGGCCATATCCGCTCCGGCCTGAACGGGTACCGATGCTTCAACAGTAACTGCCTGTCCTTCTCCGTGCGGTATTCTTTCTTCCTTCATTCCTTCTCCTGCTGCTCTATCCGGCTCCTCTTTTTTCCCTGATTTTTTTGAGGTCACCTCTGAAATTTTTGCCTTCTGTCCCTCTCCTGAAAAATCAAAACTCAGAATTTCATTAACTGCCTTTTTAAAATTACTTTCCTTCATCGTAATACTCCGTTACCTTTCCCTATTGGATTACGTATGAATTATAACAGATATTATTCTCGTTTAGCATATATTTATAAAAAGCGACATTGGGGCGACTTTTCGGTGTGAATTTTATGATATACTTGCTGTATAGACGGGTCACAGATATGGAATAACAGATAATATTTATATATAAGAGGAATGTAATATGTATAAGATTCTTTTCGTGGACGATGATGCTGCCCTGCGGAATGTGGTATATCAATACTTTAAAGAACGGCAATATGATATCATTTGTACAGCATCAGCGGATAAGGCGGTAAGCTGTCTGAAAAGCGCCAGTATTGACTGCGTGATCCTTGATGTTAATCTGCCGGATATGAACGGTTTTGAGTTATGTACCTCCATCCGGCAGTTTTCCTCCGTACCGATCATATTTTTATCATGCTATACTGAAAATGATGATAAAATCAAAGGCTTTCTGTCCGGCGCAGACGATTATGTCCCCAAACCATTTTCTCTGAAAGAGCTGGAGCTGCGTGTTAATGTACGAATCCTGCGCCGTTATGAAAACCAGCCGCCGGAGCTGCTTACATTCGGTGATCTGATCATTGATACAGGCCGGCTCACTGCCATCTGTCACGGAGTTGAATGTACTTTTCCCCGGTTGGAATTCGATATCCTTTCCTTTTTTGCCCACCATCCCAATCAGTTATTTACCTATGAACAGCTTTATGACAATATATGGAAGCAGCCCATAAATGAAAGCAGGCATAATCTTCAGGCACGCATAGGCAAGGTCAGGAAAAAACTCTGTGACATCTGCCCGGAAAAAGAGTATATCCGTACCATACGCCACAAAGGCTACCTGTTTGTCCCCTGAACCGGAAGTGATGCCCGGAAGCTCCGGGCAGGATTCTCCTGGCTTTCATGCTGATAAGATATAGGCCTGCTTTACAGGACATAGTTTATTTGAATTTCTGAACCAGTGCATTCCCGCAAAATACTGCCGCCAGAATGATGCCTACCGAACCAAATCCCATAAAAATCTGTTTCCTGCGCTCTTCGGCAGCGCCTGTATCTTCTTCCGTTATCGCCGCAATCGATTCGGCCGTTTCCTCTGAAGACTCCTGCGTCGGACTGAAGTTTTCCTGACTCTGTCCGGAAGCATTATATTCCTGCGTTTCTTCCCGTTTTTCTTCATCGGCCGTAAATGATGCGTTCCCGGAGTCCTCCTTCCCTTCACCAAAAGAAAATACTTCCTTCCGGTAAGGATCCGTTTTCTCCTCTTCCGTTTTCGATTTCTCTGCTGCGGCTTCCGTCTGCTCTGTTTCCCCTTCCTCATCCGAATAAGGAGTCTCTGTTTCCTGGGATATCCCAACAGTATTCCCTTCCCCCTCCTTATTTCCTGATACCTTATCCGTTTCCTGCATACCTGACAATATGGGAGTTCCTCCTCCTCTGCCTCCATGGATGTCACCGATAACCAGAGTATTGTCTTCTGAAATCATCACAATATCCGAATAATAGTTCCTCCCGTCTTTTTGAACGCAGACACAATAATAGACCGCGGGATTCCTGTCTTCATAATTCTCATAAAAGAAAGTAATCCCATTTTTTAATCGGTATTTTCCCTGTTCAGAGCGCTGCCACTGCTTTCCGTCCCGGGAAAATTCCACATAAAAGCTGCCATCCTCCTCTTTCGGATTCTCCAGAGCAAAACGGATTTCCATGACAGACTGGCTAGGGGAATAAACTGTCAGCATTCCATTAATAATTACCGCTGCATTTTTATTCTGGAAAAGAGCCATGCATTCCGGGCGGCGTCCCATATCGTAATCCGGTCCATAATTTCCGTTTATAAGCGTTCTTTTTCGTTCCTTTAAAGATGCCTGTGTGTTTTCATCCACTTCCCAGAAAACAGGAAGCTTTCCCTTGTATTTTTTCCCTTTATCACACCAGGTGGAATAAAATTCTGCCGGAAGGACCTCCGGGTCAAAAGCAATTTCCGTAGGAATAATACGATATGCTGTTTCTTCCCTGTCCTTTTCATAGGAATCCCATACTACGGGTTTATCCGGATATCTGCATTCCCCTTCGCAGGAATAGGGAACAAATGCATAGCTCTTATCATCCAGATCCGATGCAGTGAAAAAAGCGCCGTCCTCCTGCCATAAAGCATAACCTTGATCCGCCCTGAGGCTGCCCCCTTCGAATGTGGCGTACCCTCCTTTGTTGATATGGATAAGTCCCCCATCCCCTCCTTTGCCGAAAACAGAGACGCTTCCCATTACCACCAGCTGTCCCTCCACATAGATCGTATATTCGCCCGTATCAATATAAATTGGCGCAGCTGGGGGAGATATGATATAATAGGTATCAGCATCTGCCCCCGTTATGGTTATATCCGAGGTCAGACGGACATGTCTTGTCTGCGGCCTTATGCTGCTGTTTATTATTCTGCGCAGCTCCTTAAAATCAGCTATTTCAATCCAATCCGCAGCTTCTGCCGATATGGAATTATATGACACGGACAATGCATCCTTCAATATCGTATTTCCCGATACCGCAGATATTTCTTCCGATATATTATTCTCCGACACCGCGGTTGAATCCCGGCACCGTATTCTCCGGCACTGAAGTTGATTCTCCCGGTACGGTATTCTCCGGCACTGCAGTTGATTCTTCCGGCACCGTATTCTCCGGCACTGCTACTGAATCTTCCGGTACCGTATTCTCAGGCACCGAAGTTGATTCTTCCGGTATTGTATTCTCCGGCACTGCTGCTGATTCTTCCGGTACCATATTCCCCGGCTCCACAGCTGAATCTCCCGACACCTCAGCTGCTCCCTCCGATATGATCTTACCCGGTACGGAAGAAGCTTCTGACGGAATCCAGCAGAATATAAAAGCCACTGCTGCCGCATGAAATAAGAAGAACCTTACTGATTTTTTCATTTTGTACATGCTCCATCCTCCGAGGTATCCATGAACTTCAAAAAACAAGCTAAGAACAAAAATAACACCGTAAAAACACAGCTGCTGTGCATTCTTTTATTCCTTCTGTCCCTGGCAGGTTTTCATCTGCTTACGGTAATTGATAACAAATACAGCAAAGATTATTATGAAATCCGGAACGGCGTCCTTCTCGCTGATGCACAGGCATTGAATCATGATAAGCTCCTTTATCTGACTGAAGGGTGGGAAATCTATCCTGACAGGCTGCTCTCTCCCCAGGATTTTCTTTCTTCTTCCGTTTCCGAAAGCGGTCTTGCAACGCGTATTGGAGAATATATGAATTTTGCGGGCTTCCATCAGGGGCATTCTCCCTTCGGTACCGCCACCTATCGGCTCAGATTCACCTCTTCCCGGCAGCTGGACGGTCTGGTGCTGTATCTGCCCGAAATCTTTTCGGCATGCCGGGTTTATATCAATGGTAAAGAAGCGGTCAGCCAGGGGAGCTTACAGCCGTATTCCCCCATGGTCCGCGATCTTATCCTTTCGGTTCCTGACGGCACGGCCGCGGATATTATTATCCAGACAGCCAACTACAGCCATTATTACAGCGGAATTATATATCCTCCGGTATTGGGAAGCGCTCAGGCCATCCACCTGCAGACCTCTGTCCGTATGGTATTTTACAGTCTTCTATGTTTTTTTTCTCTGTCTATAGCGCTGCTGTCTGCCGCCGTATGGCTGGGAAGCAGAAAGCAGCCCGGCCGCAGGGTCTATTTCTGGCTCGGTATCCTGGCCCTGACCTTTTCCCTGCACTCCTTTTATCCCTTTTTCCATACCATAAGCCTTCCGTTTCCCCGCATCCTGTATGCCCTGGAAGACGGCAGCTCCATGCTCATAATACTATGTGCTCTTAAAATTGTATTCGCCCTGTCGGATTCCGTAAAAAAAGAAATAGCTGCCCCCATAGAGCTGATCGCCCTGTCCATGCTGCTGATCAGCGTATTTCTGCCTTTATTTCTGCTGTCTTTATTTCCTTATTTTATTCCGTATTACGGCCAGATCATTTCCTGGTATAAACTGGCAATATCATTGCTTCTGCTTCTTTTATCCCTGAAGGGTACCTCCGGAAAACATACCGGATGGCTGGCTGCAGGCACAGCCATGTACAGCGCGGGTCTTCTTTCCTCTGTGCTGACCCTCAACCGCTGGGAGCCTGCCTATACCGGCTGGCCCGATGAATATGGCACCTTTTTTCTGATTCTCTTTTTTTCAGGCTTCATGCTGAAGCTGCATTTCATGATGGCTGCACAAAACCTTCAGCTGACAGAGCATCTGCAGGATATGGTCGAAGAACGGACAAAGGAAGTAACCCTGCTGCTCTCAGAACGTCAAAAAATCCTGTCGGAATTCCTACATGATCTGAAATCTCCCATTGCCTGTATTTCCGCCTATCTGCAGCTGGTAAAGGAGAATGATATCCATGTGGACGAAAAAACCCAGGAAAAAATAGATATGATAGAAAAGAATTACGAAGAGCTTTCCGTACAAATTCGTTCCATCCAGGATTTTAACGCAGGGATTTCTCCTGTGTCCCGCCGGGAAAAATTCGACCTTCGGCAGCTGGCGGAGACCTACTACCTCAGAAACAGGCAGGATGTGGAGGTCTTCGGCCCCCTGTTTCTTCTTTCTCTCCCGCCTTTCCCCTGCCCGATGCAGGGGAATCCTGAATCCATCGCAAGAGCCATCGAAAATATGGTATTCAACTCTATGGATTTCACACCGCCCGAGGGAAAAATCGTGCTGTCCCTTTCCATGGAAAATGGAAATTATCTGTTATCCGTCAGTGATACCGGATGCGGCATTGACGAGGATACTCTTCCCCATATTTTTGAACGCTCCTTCAGCACAAGAAAGGAGGAGGGAGGCAACGGTCTGGGGCTTTTCCTTGTAAAAACTATCGCTCAGGAGCATCAGGGGAACGTCTCCGCCGAATCTGTCCCGGGAGAAGGGTGCCGGATTACTCTTACGCTTCCTGCTTCAGAATAACCGTTTTCCTTATTCTACTAAATTATTCCTGTCATGTCACCAGCAAATCTACATATGCAGCTTAAAGCGGCTGATTTTGCTTTTTAAGAGCTGAGATTCTCCATAGAGTTCTTCAGATGCGGCGGCCGACTCCTCTGCCGTGGCTGAGTTAGTCTGCACGATATCGGATATCTGTCCGATTCCTATGGAGACCATTTCCGTCGCTTCCGCCTGCTTTTGAGTAGCCTCCGCAATCTGATTTATTTTAGATACCATATCATCGGTGCCGCCAACTATATTCATGAGTGAGGCGGCCGTTTCTTCCGCTAATTTCGTTCCATGGGCAACCGCGTCGAGGGTCTGCTCAATCAGCGCCTCCGTGCTTTTGGAGGCAGCAGAGGACTTGCCGGCCAGGCCGCGCACTTCCTGGGCCACTACGGAAAATCCCTTGCTCTCTGCACCCACCCGGGCCGCCTCCACCGCGGCGTTGAGCGCCAAAATATTAGTCTGGGATGCGATATCATTAATCGTCTTGATGATCTTTCGGATTTGCGTGGAACAGGAATTGATTTCCCCCATCGCGGCCTTCATCTCCTGCATCTGCTGATTACAGGCGAGAATATTGGTACCCATTTCACCTGCCGCCGTTTTCACCGCCTGCGAGGTTTCCGCATTCTCATTCACCTGCCGGGATATTTCCGACATTGTCGAAGCCAGTTCTTCCACTGAGCCGGCCTGGGCAATGACTCCCTGGGAAAGTACCTGTGCCCCGCCGGCGACCTGATCGGAACCGCTGGCGACCTGGTCAGAAAACGTATTTATTTCCGCCATTGTTTCATTCAGGGAATCGATCACAATAAAAAGAGCCTCCTGAACAGGCAGAAAATCTCCCTGGAACCCATCACAGCCCGGTATATCCAGGTTCCCGTCGGCCAGCTGCTGCATGGCCCGGGAAATCTCATCCATGTAATAGGAAATCTTTTCCGACATCTGCCGCATACTGTTCGAGAGGCTTCCCAATTCATCCTTTGAGCGGTATGAAACATCGACTTTCAAATGCCCCTGCTCCATCTGCCTGGCCGCAGTCTCCAGCTCCTTAATCGGCCTGGTAATGCTGCGGGTAATATAAATGCCGAAAAGGATGCTTATAAGTACGCTGGCTGTCCCCAACACGGACAGCATCACAATGAATTCCATCTGTTCAGAGCGCAGGCTGACAATCAGCTCATCCGCCTTCCTGTCCGCAGTATCGATGAGTTCATCCAGCTCTGCCTGTGCCTTATGGATGGTTTTAATATTGTTCGCCTCCATATAAGCAGCGGCTTCCTCCTTCTGATTCTGCAGTGCAAGCTCCAGGACGTGTTCGCGCTGCGGCGCAAGTTCATCCAGCGCCGCCCGGAGACGTTCAACAATCGCCTGATCTCCCAGAAAATCCTTCTGTATGATGGGAATCTGCTCCTGAATTTTTCCTGCGTATACCTTAGAATCCTCCAGCGCCTGCTCAGCAATCACCGGGTTAGTGTTGGAAATGGCGCGGAATACGGATTTCTGCATCGCCTCAAAACTGGAATTCACCGTATTCGCGGCATTCAGGACCTTAAAAGGGCCATTATAAAAGGCCTCCACTCTTGCCCTTATGCTTATCAGGTTTCCTATACTCACAGCAATAATGACGACCAATAAAATCAGCACAAAAGCGTATGAGATAATCAGTTTTTTACTGACCTTCAAATTTTTCATATCTGTCTTTTTTCCTTCCTGTTAGCGGCGAGAACCTTTTCAAACTCCCTGATCGGCATCGGCCTGTAGAAAACAAATCCCTGAATCAGATCGCAGTCCACGGATTTCAGGAACTCCACCTGCTCCTCCCGTTCCACGCCCTCGGCAACCGTGCTGATATGCAGCTGTTTCACCATGTTGATAATATATTTCAAAATAGTCTGCTCCCGGTTCACATCCACACTCACCCGGAAAAACACACCATCAAGCTTAAGCACATCAATCGGAAGGTACTTCAAAAGCCCCAGAGAAGAATATCCCGTGCCGAAATCGTCAAGAGAGCATAAGAACCCATTTTCATGCAGTTCTCTGACTATCTGCAGTAAATATTCCTCATGCTCAAACGCCACGGATTCCGTCAGCTCGATTTCCAGCATTTTGTCCGGTATTTCATATTTTTTCTTGATTCCCGCGTACACGGGGATAAAATCCGGGCTGTAGAATTGGATTTTCGACACATTGACAGAAACCGGCACCACAGTCTCTCCCTTTTCCATGCGCTCACGGAACCAGATACATACCTTCTCAAAGACGTATCTGTCCACCTTCCCGATAAAATGGTTCTTTTCCAGTACCGGGATAAAGAACCCCGGTGAAAGCAGCCCTTCCCCGGGAACCTCCCATCTCACCAGCGCCTCCGCAGCTTTTACAGTGCCGTCCTTTACCCCTATTTTGGGCTGCATATAGACCACGAACTCTTCATTATCCAGCCCCTCCTGCATCCTGTCCTTCACCGACATCTCGGCGATCAGCTTCCGTCTGATCTCTTCCCCATAAAACGCATAACGTTTCCCCGGTTTATTCTTTACCTCCTTCTGGGCAAAATTGGCCCGGTTAACCATCCTTACCGCCTCAGGCTCCTCCACCATATCCTCCGCACAGCAGATCCCCCCCGCAATTGTCATCATATGGCGGTTTGATTTGACAAGACTGGAATTTAAGAATTCATCGTCCACCTGCTCCTGAGTCTTCAGCAGCTCATCACGGCTCTCATAACGGCGCAGTATCACGAACCTGTCCGCCATATCGCGGCCCAGCAGCTCCTTATCTCTCAGGCGGCTCATAGCGAAATGGGCATAGCCCTTCAGCAGCTCATCCCCATAGGAGTACCCGAATACATCGTTGACATATTTGAAATTCTCGAAATCAACATATAAAACGGCAAATTTTTCATCGGGATTCTGAGCCATGATACGGTTCACCTCTTCATAGAACCTCTCCATATGGTATGCTCCCGTCAGCTCGTCCCGGTATGCCAGATCCTCCAGCCTTTCATTGGTAACCTTCAGCTGGAAGAATTTACGGATATAAAAATAAACGGCCGCTGCAAACGCAATGGCGCTGACCAGTGCGGTAACAGAAACCATCCCCGCCGTCTTTTCCGCCATTTCCATAGAATACTGTTCAATGGAAAAAACCGTATCATTGGCAATTTCAAATAATTTTTCACTGGAAACCAGCAGTCTGCTGCTGTCATCTCCCTGTCTCACGCCATCGATCTCTTCCCTTACTGTTTCCCACTGATCCTTCAGTAAATCCAGATTATTCCGGTATATCTCACTGTCGGCCAAAACCAGGCCGTACCGGCCCTGTCCGGTCAGCAGTTCATTCAGGATCTCCTCCACATAACCAACCAGCTCATCATCCGGATGGCCGTTCATTTCCAGCTTCACCACCCGCTGGGAGGCTCCCCTTACAATCCCCACATAATTAATCAGCTTCGAATAATCGCGAATATCTGAAATCCGCCTGATAGAGATTACACTGATGGCCACAATCAGCCCCAGCAGCAGCGGAGTCAGTATTCTCATTTGTTTTTTCATTGGTGTTCCCCCTGATAAGATTTTATTTATTCTTCGGCCTTAGTCATTCTCTTTTCTCCTGTACGCACGGATCGGGCCGGATTAAAACAGCCTCCCCAAGCATATCCTCCTTCTTTATCAGTTCAAAAAATTCTTCCGCACCCATAGGCCTGGCAAAGTAATAACCCTGTCCATAGTCGCAATGGTATTTATACAGTAAATTCAGCTGCTCCTTCGTCTCAATCCCCTCCGCCAGCGAACGTGTCATTGGAAGCTCACGGCAGATCTGCATGGTATTTTTCATGATAATACGGCTCTTTACATCACTGCTCAGTTTATCCACCAGCGATTTATCAAATTTAATCTCGCTGAATTCCAGCGTGGCAAGAATAGACAGATTGGAATATTTCGAACCAAAATCGTCCAGTGACACAGAAAAGCCTTCCGCAGCAAACTGGCCCATCAGGTCAATCAGCTGCTGCGGCTCCAATTTACTGATACTTTCTGTCACCTCTATCGTAATCTTATCCGCAGGGACTTCATATTCCCGGCAGATCTCCTTGATCTGCATCACAATATCCGGAGCCATCAGCGTAACACGGGAAAAATTGGAAGAGATATGGGTTTCCATCCCCTGCCTTTTCCATTTCTGCCAATCGGCGCAGACTGTCTGGAACACAAATAAATCCAAATGGCAGATTACACGCTCCCTTTCATAGTGGGGGATAAAACGATCCGGCAGGATCAGGCTTCCCCGTTTATTCCTTTTTCGTACCAAAGCCTCCGCACCAATAATCCGTCCGGTTTTTAGACAGATCTGCGGCTGATAATAGACCTCGAAGCGGTGGTAGGCAATATCCTCCAGAAGCTCTGTTGCAATACCGGTGCGTGCCCTTCTGTCCCCCTGCAGAATTGCGTGATAATACTGCTGTTTTTCTGCATACATTAAATCATCGGCCTTGAGGATCTCCTCTTCCACAGATACATTGCCTTCCTTCCATGTATGGCCGATGGAAACGTCATATTCTTTGTTTTTCTGAAAATCCCTGATCAGCTTCTCTGTCAGCACATGGAAGTCCTGCTCCTCTATATCCACACAAAGCACCGTAAACTCATCTCCGCCCACCCGGTATGCATCGCATCCAACACGCAGCTTCAGGATATCCGCCACCCTTTTAATCACTCTGTCCCCATATTCATGGCCGTTGCTGTCGTTGATTTTCTTCATTCCGTTGATATCAATGTAGATAACACCCAATGATCGCAGGGTTTGGTTAGAAAGCCTGTCCAGCATTTTTATGTAGCAGTTCCGGTTCTGCAGGCCGGTGAGCAAATCCGTATAGCTGAATAACTCCAAATCCTGGATTAGCCTGCGCCGTTCCATCTCCTCCAGCACGAAGCTGCATACGCTGCGGAGCAAGGATAAGTCCTCTGTACTTTCCACAGGATTGTCGACACCGAGGAAACCAATAATCCGGCCGTTTTTCTTAAGTGGGGCGGCGGCAAGGCTTTTAATTCCCTGCGCTTTTAAAATACGGTAATCAGGTGAATCAATGACCAGATCCTTGTCCAGTGAAGAAATAAAAAATTCTCCGTCCAGTTCAAATTTATGGTTCCAATCTCTTATGTATTCTATTGGAATTTCCTGCAGTACCCCTATTTGATGCGGGACATCGGAACTACACCACTCAAAGGTGTTTTTTATGTGTTTTGTATTATATT
>ERZ773260.4009-NODE-4009-length-13006-cov-9.986796_pt1 | contig 13006 bp, 8 predicted proteins | sample MGYA00511387_ERZ773260 | MGnify/ENA primary metagenome ERZ773260 (study PRJEB29015, sample SAMEA2737745) | human gut metagenome | biome: human gut; feature: human-associated habitat; material: faeces | place: China | collected 2012 ... | reverse complement strand
GGAACTTCTTTATCCATAGATATCAATGCAACTGTTGCCACGAAACATTTACAGAAGAAATACCTTTCAAATATTCCGGAATACGGATAACATACCGAGCAGCAAACTGGATCAAGGGCTTTTGCAGCAAAAAATCGTGATGAACCAATATAAACAAATAAACCCCAAAACACACGATTAAATGTGCCTTGGGATTTATTTCTTTATATGGTTTTAATAAGATTTAGAGAGATATTTAAAATCTTTATTTTTTACTGTTTTCAATTGCTTCATCAATAAGTTTATTAAGTTGCTGTGCTTGTGATGATGAAGTTATTGCACCAACAATTGGTTGACCTACAATATTTCCGTTTTTATCAACTACATATGTTGTTGGATATGAATAAAGACCTGAAGCAAATTTACCGGCCTCACTGTTTGAATCAAACCAAATATTTTTGTAGGTAATACCCTTTTTAGTCAAAACATCCTTAGCCTCAGATATAGCAGTCTTGTCACCGTCAAGAGTAAATGAGTTAATACCTATAACGGTACCACCTTTTTCTGCAAGTTCTTTATTAAGCTTTTCCAAATCGCCAAGTTCACCTACACAAGGATTACAAGTAGTAAACCAAAAGTTAATAACAGTTACATTGTTAGATGAGAAGATGTCATCACTGTTAACATCATTTCCGTCAAGGTCCTTACCCTTAAAGCTTGGAAACTTAGTAAGTTCGCTATTGTCACTTACCATACCTGCACTTTCAGCGTCAATACTGTCACCCTCACTCGGCTTACTGCCACAGCCCGGATATTTTTGTTCTAAAATTGTGAGTTTACCCTCAATTTCTTTAATTTGATTTGCACCGTCTTTAAGAATTTTCAACTCATCTGCAGTAAACTTATCTTTACCGTTTTCAATAGTATTGAGCAAAAAGTCGCCATAATTTGTTCCGTCTTCAATCATAGGAGTGTCCTTATTTGCTGACATAAACACTTTTTCCCAAAGCTGTGAATTACTTGTAAAAATTTCATTTTCTTTTTGCATAAGCTTTTGATAAAGTGCAGTTGCGTCATCTAAATTGCTTGGTTCACTTTCCATTAAATTTGAAATATCAGCAGTATTATTTGACTGAGATTTGTCGTTATTTTTAGTTGTTGAACAAGCAACAAGGCTAAACATAAGCACTAAAACCATAAGTATAGTTAATATTTTTGATTTTTTCATAATTATTATTCCTCCGTTGTTATATCTTTGTTGTTATTTGTTTTAATATCTGTTTTATTATTTTCTTTTACAGTGTTGCAAAGATTTTTATCAGGCATACCAAATCCGTAGTGAAAGCTTATTGCATCAGTAGGACAAGCAGTTATACACTTACCACAACGAATACACTCAGTGCTGTTTGGTGTTTTTACTACATCAACATCCATTTTACACGCTCTTGCACATTTGCCACAAGACACGCATTTATGCTTATCAACCTTTATTCCAAGCAACGACACCTTGTTCATCAATGCATAAAAAGCACCGAGTGGACAAATCCACTTGCAAAACGGACGATAGAAAACCACACTCAGTACAACTACAATAATCAAAATAATAAGCTTTTGAATAAATTTATTTCCTAAAGCCGAGCGTATACCCTCATCAATAGCAGACAATGGAATTGCACCCTCAAGCACACCCTGTGGGCATATATATTTACAAAAGAACGGGTCGCCCATTCCAACATCATTAACCACAAGTACAGGTAGCAATATAACCGTCACCAGCAAGATGATATATTTTAAATATGTTAAAGGCTTTAGTTTTTTTGTTGAAAGCTTTTTACACGGTATTTTATTAAGCAAATCTTGAAGCCAACCAAACGGACACAAAAAGCCACAAATAAATCGACCAAGCAACACGCCAAGCAAAATTAAAAATCCTGTTACATAATAGGAAAACTTAAATTTTGATGAGCCTACAACAGCCTGAAACGAGCCGATTGGACACGCACCTGACGCAGCAGGACAAGAGTAGCAATTTAGCCCCGGTACGCACACAGCCTTGCCATTGCCCTGATATATTCCGCCTTTAAAAAAATTAGGTAAATGAATATTTGTCAAAAGCGTTGCACCTGCCTGAATAAAAGTACGAAAACGGCTTACAAGCTTTGAAAGATTCTTTTTTCTTTTATCCAATTCCAATACACTCCAAGCATAATCTTATTGCTTTGCTAAGCACGGTGTCTGCCTCACCACGCATTGCTCCATAGCACAGCATAACCACTCCGGCAACAAGGAAACCGATTTGAAATATTGCTTTTTTTACTTTGAACAATTTAACCACTCCCTTCATCTTTAGCCTTATTATATCACGAACGATATAAAATCCTTGTTAAGAAAGAAATTTAACAAAGATTTTATTTTTTTGTGTTATAATGTGTTATAATCTATAATAAAGATATTTTACCAATAATACAAGTGTTAGGAGATAATTATGCATATTTTAGTTGTTGAAGACGAGGTTGCTCTTTGTGACACAATCGTAAGAAGTCTTAAGCGTCTTGCTTACAGTGTTGATTATTGCTATGACGGTCAAAAGGCATTAGATATGCTTAGTGTTGAAAGTTTCGACCTTATTGTGCTCGATTTAAACCTACCTAATGTTGACGGAATGACAGTATTGAAAACTCTGAGGAAAACAGACATTGACACAAAGGTTTTAATTTTATCGGCTCGTTGTGAGGTTGCAGACAAGGTTTTAGGATTAGATGAAGGTGCAAATGATTATTTAACAAAACCATTTCACTTAGATGAGCTTTCGGCAAGAATACGAAACCTTACCCTTAGAAAGTTCACTCAAAACGATATTGTTTTAAAATGTTCAAATCTTTCATTTAACACAAAAACACGCAAAGCAGATGTAAATGATGAAGAATTATCTTTAACTCGCAAGGAAACAGGAATACTTGAATATCTAATGTTAAATCAAGGCAGACCTGTAAGTCAAGAGGAGTTGATTGAACACGTATGGGACAGCAGTGTTGACAATTTCAGTAACTCAATAAGAGTGCACATTTCATCATTAAGGAAAAAGCTTCGTAATGCATTAGACTATGACCCTATTCACAACCGTATAGGCGAGGGCTATGTAATGGAGGAGAAAAAATGAAAAAACTTTCTTTACAATGGCGAATAACCTTAATGACCACAGTTTTAATTTGCATAACTTGTGTGCTAATGAATTGTTTAATCGGTTATTCAGGCAAACGATATATGGATTCAATAGGCAACGGAATATCAGCATATAGTGAAATTGATAAAGGAAAACCGAGTTCATTTAATCCGGAAAATGAAAATCCCGACAGTGAGCTTACCATTATTATCAGTGGTGCACAAGATTCATTCAATACTACTAATTGGTACATAACAATTGCCGTAAGCGTACTTGGTGGTATACTTGCATATTTTGTCAGTGGTCGTGCTTTAAAGCCGCTAAAAAGTTTTGCCTCTCAAGTAGAGAATGTACAGCCCAACAATTTGGCAGATATGAAAATAAGCGACGATGTTTTGCCGGAATTTAAACAGTTTTGTCAATCATTTAACAATATGCTTGACCGACTCGACAACGGTTTTGCTGCTCAACGGCAATTCACAGGAAATGCAGCGCACGAGTTAAGAACACCACTTGCCTTAACTCAAGCACAAATTGAACTTTTTTCTGTTGAGCATCCAAATATGAGCAACGATACAGCAGAATTTCTTGCACTGCTACAAGAGCAAAACGAAAGAATGTCACAAATGACAAAAACTTTGCTTGAAATGAGTGAGCTTCGTACAGTTGAGTGCAAAGATACAATAGAAATTGCCCCTATGATTGAAGAAATATTTACCGACCTTGCTCCCCTTGCAGAAAAAAAGAATATTCGCCTTGAATACAACGGCAATGGTATGATGATAGGCAGTGACACCTTAATTTATCGTTTATTATTTAATTTAACTGAAAACGCAATACGCTACAACAGAGAAAATGCTTCTGTAATTATAACTGTTGACGAAAAGAATAATCAGCTTTATATACGAGTTAAAGATAACGGTTATGGTATACCCGAGCAGTACAGAGAAAGTATCTTTCAACCATTTTTCCGCGTTGATAAATCTCGTAGCAGAGCATACGGCGGTGTAGGTCTTGGACTATCACTTGTATGGGAAATTGTACTTTTGCACAACGGTACGGTAAAAGCTGAAAAAAGCGACGAAAATGGAACAGTAATGCTTGTAACACTTCCAAAAAAACAAACAAATAATTGATTATTAAATTTTATATAAATATTTTAGATAAATTTGATATAAGCATTGTTTGTTATTTAATGAGCTTTTAGTTGGAATTTATTATTGAAATCGCAATTTAAAGTTAGAATGATTATTTTTTCAATTGGCGATTTCTAATTCAATTATATATTAAATATAATGAGAGCTATCGGACTTGTTCATACTGTCTGATAGCTCTTAATCCTTTGTGAATATTTTATTGTTGCCAAAATGTTGCCATTTGGCGTTGCAAAGCTCCCAAATGCCTTGTAAATAGAGCATTTATCGAGTCAGCGGAGTTATTCCCATTCCACCGTACCGGGCGGTTTGGAAGTGATGTCGTAGACCACGCGGTTGACATGCTCCACCTCGTTGGTGATGCGGTTGCTGACAGTGGCCAGGATATCATAGGGAATACGCGCCCAATCGGCAGTCATAAAGTCATCCGTGGTAACGGCACGAATGGCCACCAGGTGATCATAGGTGCGATGATCGCCCATCACGCCCACCGTCTTGACGCAGGGCAGCACGCAGAAGAACTGGGCCATCTCATTCTCGTACCCATTCTTGGCCATCTCGTCCCGCAGGACCCAATCCGCCTCTTGCAGCACCCGGATCTTATCCGCGGTGATCTCGCCCAAGATTCGCACGCCCAGACCGGGGCCGGGGAACGGCTGGCGCCACACCAGCTCCTTGGGAATACCCAGCATAGTACCCACCTTGCGCACCTCGTCCTTAAACAGGTCGCACAGCGGCTCTACCAAGCCCAGGAACTGCACATCCTCCGGCATCTTTACCTTATTATGATGGGTTTTGATGGTATCCGCATCCCCCTTACCGGACTCAATGCAGTCCGGATAAATGGTGCCCTGGGCAAAGTAGCCCAGCTCATCCTGGTGGCGAATCTCGTCCCAAAACACATTAAAAAACTCGGTGCCGATGATCTTGCGCTTTTGCTCCGGGTCGGTGACGCCCTTCAGCGCCTGCAAAAAGCGCTCCTGGCAGTTGACCCGCACAAAATTCATATCAAACAAGGAAGTAAAGGTCTTTTCTACAAAATCGCCCTCGTCCTTGCGCATTAAGCCCTGGTCCACAAACACGCAGGTAAGCTGCTTGCCCACCGCGCGAGACAGCAGGCCCGCTGCCACGGAGGAGTCTACACCGCCGGACAGGCCCAGAATCACCTTTTTGTCACCAATCTGCGCACGCAGCGCAGCTACGGTCTTTTCGATAAAATTATCCATCTGCCAGTCGCCGGAGCAACCGCAAACATCAAACAGGAAATGATGAAGCATTTCCTTACCATAAGTGGTATGGGTCACCTCCGGGTGGAACTGCACTGCATACAGGCCACGCTCCGGGTTCTCCATCGCCGCACAGGGGCAGTCCGCCGTCTTACCGGTGACGGTAAAGCCCGCCGGGGGCTGGGCGATATAGTCCGTATGGCTCATCCAAACGGTGGAGTCCTGGGGCACATCCCGCAGCACACTGCCGCCAAGCACGGTCAACTTGATCTTGCCGTACTCGGACACCGGCGCCGTCTCTACCTTGCCGCCCAGCATCCATGCCATCAGCTGGCAGCCGTAGCAAATGCCCAGCACCGGCACGCCCAGCTCCAGCACCTCCGGGGTGTAATGGGGCGAGGCCGGATCATACACGGAATTGGGACCGCCGGTAAAGATAATGCCTTTATAATTTCCCTGCCGAATGGTATCCAGCGAGGTGGTATAAGGCAGAATTTCGGCAAACACGCCGTGATCACGCACACGGCGGGCGATCAGCTGATTGTACTGACCGCCGAAATCCAAAACAAGAATTTTTTCCATACTATTCCTCCAAAGCGCAACGCGCGTTCATACGGGTCTATTATAGCGAAAAGCCCGCCGCTTTGCAAGGAAAATAGCGAAAAAGCGCCCCTTGGGTCTAAACATGCCCTATCCGGCAAAATACCGGGGCAGCACCGGCGGCTGCTCCACCGGTCGCCCGGCCTGCTCCCGGGCGGTACACAGCCGCAAAAGCAGCATAGACAGGGTAGCGCACTGGCACACAGGCGCCAGTAAAGGCAGGCTATCCGGAAACAAAAATACCTGCCGTGCACCGGACAGCTGCCCTGCCAGGCTCTCTACCGTGCAAGCCACCGTACCCGCGCCCCGAATGGCCGCCAGTTGCAGGGCAGCGCAGGTTTTTTCCGTCAGTTCCCGACTGCTGATCAGCGCCACCAGCGCCGTGTGACTGTCCACCGTAGGCAGCAAAGTGTGGCGCAGCTCCGCCGCAGGCACCGTCTCCACCGGCACGCCCAGAGTACGGCTCCACACGCCGGCCATCGCGCCCGCTGCCGCCAGGTCAATGTTTTGACCCACAAACAGCAGCCGATCATAGCCGGTTAGGTACGCCGCCAAAGCGTCCAGTTCGCTGCCGCTTTTTAAGATCAGCCGTAGCTTATCCGGCAAGGTGGCGCACAGCTTTACCGCCATGCGGCCGAATAAGGGGGTAATGGTCTTTTGGCGCAGCCCCCAGTCCACCGCCACCAGCGCCAGCAGCACATAGCCCAGCACAAAGTGGGTCACCGGCGGCAACCCGCCGGGCAGGCTGCAAGGCAGGGACAGAAGCGTGCCCCCGGCACGAGCCAAAGGGCTGTCCGGGTCGCCGGTCAGCGACGCCGTGCGGGCGCCGAAGGCCGCCGCCTTTTGCAGCGCCTCCGCCACCTCTGCCGTTTGGCCGCTGGCAGAAATGCCCACCACCAGCGCGCCTCGGTCGCACACCACGCCCCCGGCGCAGAACTCACCGGCAGAATAGGCAAAAGCAGGCACATCGCACACCGACTCAAAATTACAAGCCGCCGCTTGCGCCAGCTGATAGGAAGTGCCGCAGCCTACCAGCAGCACCCGACTGATGCCCCGAGGCCGCAGGCGACTTTTGCCCAACCGAGGTTGATCCCCACGCACAAAGCGATGAAGCAGCAGCTCCAAATCTCCGGGCAGCGCCTGTAACGCCTCTCCCGGGTCTGCAAAGCCCGCTGCCGGCGGCCGTCGCAAAGTCACCGCGCAGGGGGATTTTTTGATTTTTTTGCCCTTGGCGTTCCAAAACTGCAACTTGCCCGGGCGTAGCTGCACGCACTCCCCGGCAGACAGGACATAGATTTTCATTTGATCCGGTTCCAGTGCCGCCAAATCCGAAGAAACGCAAGCGCTGCCGCCGCCTACCGCCGCATACAGCGGCGCCCCGTGGGCACAGGCAAACAGGCATTCCTCACCCCGCCGCAGCACGGCCAAAGCATAGTTGCCCCGAGCCTCACGGCAGCACAGACGCAAAGCGGCAACGGTGCCGCTGTCTGCATACGCCTGCAAAAGCGCCGCCAACACCGCGCCGTCGCTGTCCGGGTAGGGCAGCAGGTTCAGCGCGCTGCGCAAGGCAACGGCGTTCTCCACCGTGCCGTTCATTGCCAGGCAATAATCATCGGTCACAAAGGGATGCACATTCTCTGCGGTGCGCCCGCCGCAGGTGGCAAACCGGGCGTGTACCAATCCACAGGGCGCTGCGCTCTCCGGCAGCTGCTGTGCCAATGCCGCCACGCTTTCTTTGCTTTTGGCGCACAGCAGCTCTCCCCCTTGCATTAGGGCGGCGCCGTAACCGTCCAGCCCCGGCTGGGTGCAGGCCTGCAACTTCTCCAGCAGCAGCCCGCCACAGGGGGTGCTGCCGACAAATCCGTATAGAAACATGGTATTCGCTCCTCCTTAATTTGGCAGCAGCCGGGCCACGATCACGCTCATATCGTCTCGTCGATCCGCCGGGGTGTGGGCCTTGGCATAGGCCAGCACCGTATCTGCCAGCTCCTGCTGATCCTGGGATTGAAAGCGGCAAAGCAGCGCCTCCAGCCCTACCGCGTCCGCGTCGGTAATGCCGTCACTGAGCAGCACCACCGTGTCCCCGGCGCCCAGCACCGCCGTGCGCTTGGCAAAGGTAATGCCCCGCAAAATGCCCGCCGGCATACTGGCCAGCTCGCACCGGGTCAGCCGCCCGTGGCGCAGCACATAGGATCGGGGTGCGCCGGCTTTGTAAAAGGCGCACCGACCGGTAAACAGGTCTACGCAAGCACAGTCCAGGGTAGCCAGACTCTCCTCATTGCTCTTGACCAGCAGCGCAGAGTTGACCACTTTCAGCGCCGCGTCAAAACCAAAGCCTGCACTGAGCAGTCTGCTCAGCAGCCCAGCGCCCATAGCGCCGTCCAGCGCTGCCCGAGAACCGCGACCCATACCGTCGCTGATAATAAGAATTTGGTGACCACGGCCGTCCCGGGCGACCTTTACCGTGTCACCGCACAGCCGTCCCTCCGCTGCGTACTGGGCGTAACCCACAGACAGACAATACAGGGGCTTTTCGTTAAAGGTCAACAGACTTTCGCTGCCGTAGCGGGTCACCTGGCCTGCCTCCAACGAGCGCCCGCAGGTCTTGCTGATCCTGGCCTGAAGCACCGGACTGGACAATCCCGGTGCCGGATCGTCACAGGCGATCTCCACGCGCATACGGTCAAATTTGTCTAAAATCACAGAGATATTTTTGGGATAAATTTCGCTCTCGCCCAGCAGCCGCCGCAGCTTTCCGGCTGTTTTGGCGTCAAAGCACTCCGCCTGATCAAACTCAAAGGCCAAATCGGACAGCATGTCGGAGATGGAGTAAAACTGGTCCGCCGCCACCATGCGCATATCGCTTTTTTCCGGATCCGGAGGCAACCCCCTTTTGCCGTTAATGCGGTCGATCTTCTCCCGCACCTCCCGCACATTGTCGCTGACGCTGGCCATGGCGGAGGCGGCAAATCGCAGCCGCAGTACCAGGCTTTGGCGCAGAGATCCCTCCGGGGCAATATCCGCACCGTTTTCAAAAAAGGCAGTGCACCGATCGCCCCAGGCGGCAGGCAGCAGAAGCAGTAGCACGCCGGCCACCGCACTCTCCACAAAGGTGCACACACTCAAATGCCCCAGGTTGGCCGCCACAGAGAAAAAGCCCATAGACAGCACAAACGCCCCGGCACAGCCCAGGGAGGCAAAACGATCAAACAGCGCCGCCAGCAGGGCGGAAAAGCCGTAGGCCCCTAGCAAAAACATGGTGTCTTGTCCGGCCAGACCCAAGGCGAATCCCAAGCACAGCGCCAGGGTGACCCCCAGCCGAGAGGAGCCAAAGCGTAAGGTAATCAAAATCAGCAGCACGGCCGCAATCCGCGCCGGTGCAATGCCAAAAATCGTCAATCGAGACAGGCTCATTAACAGCAGCGAACCACTAATGAGCACGCATACCAAGTCGCCGGTAGGTGCAGCTTTGCACCGCAGACGGCGATAATTGCAGTGCTCTGCGCGGAAGAAGAAATATCCGCCGCCACCGGCCAAAATGCTCTCGCCCAGCACCAGCGCATAATCTGCCGCACCGCCGCCCAATCGCAGTTGCAGCACCGCCCCGGTCAGCCCCACCGCCAGACAAGACAGCGCCATGGGCAGCCGGGCGTCTCGCCGGGGGAGAAAGGCAGCCATTGCCAGCGCGCCTACCAAAGCGATCAGCACTGCCGCAAAGTACCGCACCCTTACCGTGCCGGCACCAAAGATCATATATCCCAACCCGGCACCCAGGGCGGAAAAGAGAAAATCCCGCCGCCCGGACACCGCCACCAGTGCCACCGCAAAGGGGCTGCACCCGCCGGCTACCGCCCCGGCGGATAGTACAAACCCACCCAGCAAATGCCCGGCGCACCCCAGCAGCGCGCGCTTGGTCCCGGCGCGGCTGCGGGCGGTGGTGAATTTTGGCTTTTCCAGTAGTTTCATAAGCTTGTCCTCAACGGTCTTTTTGGACCAGTATAACCTATAAAATTAGCAGATCCTGTCACTCGCCGTCCCCGGCAAAAAGCGCCCCCTTTCCCCACAATTTCCCCTGTTTTATTCCACGAAGGCAGCAATTTGCTCCCCTGTATAACATAAGAAAGCCACCGATCATCGGTGGCTTTCTGCTTTGCTATTCGTCGTATTCTTCGATTTCCTGTTCTTCCTCTTGTCTCTGTTTTTCCTGCGCTTCTTCCCGCTTGGCTTTGCGGGATTTGATGATCCCTGCAACCAATGCAATCACGGCTGCTGTGGCTAATGCAATGGCAAGATAAATTAAAATATTCGCTACAGTGGAACGGTGCGTAGGCGTCACCGCTGCGGTGTATGCACCGTCGGTGAGCACGGCTGTGCCGCCGGTTTGTACTGGCAGTTCTTCCTCCGTATCACCGGTGCTTGTCCCGCCGGTGTACGCAAACTTACGCACCGTTTGGGCGCTGCTTTTCCGTGCGCTTTTGGCCGTGTGGGGCACTGTGCCGGTGTAGGTAAATTTGGTGGTGGTCTCTTTTTTCTTTTTCGTTGTAGTTTGCCGGGTTGATTGCTTTGTCCCGGCGCGCACATTGCGACTTTTGGTCGTCTTTTCCGGCAAAGTGTAATCAAAAGCAGCGTGCTTCAAAAGGCAAATGCCCCGCTCGCCGCAGTTGTAATCCAGCCGCACCGTCAATGGCCCGCACAGGCTTTTATCCAGCGCAATGGCAAAGTAGGCATTGCCGTCTGCGATGCCGTAACCGCCGCTGTTTTCCAGTATTTCCACCTGCATATTGCAACTGCTGGCAATGCCGTCATAGCTTTGCAACGCCTTGTCCGCGCCGGTTGTAAATGTAAATTTCCTAGTGGAAAATTTGGCAGAGGACACCTGCAAATTCAGGGCAACGGCGGCGGTATTCGCCCCCGGCTCCACCTGCTGATCTTGCATACTCACCGCAAAATACAGACAATGATTGTCCGTGTCGGCATAGATTTGGTAATAGCCCATAGCACCATCCGCCCGGAATTCTGTAACCGGCACATTCTGCCAAGGCTCCCGGGTCAGGTAGGCGCGATCCACCGCCGGCGAAGCTGCATAGGCCGGCACCGCTGCCCACAAAAGCGCCAAAAGCGCCGCCAACACAGCCAAAATCCGCCGACCCATAGCCATACCTCTTCTCTCTCTAAAAAACTTTCTAATCGGTTTCATTCTACCCATTTTCCCCTTTTTCGTCAAGGGGGGTTGGAGAATTTTTTCTGTTTTCCACCACACAAATGCACCTTTCCGGCAAAATACCTGAAGAAAACAAATAAATTGGTGGTTGGATAATGACAGAAGTCGTGGCGGCTCTTATATGGAATAAGGATGAATTTATGATTTGTCAACATCTGGCGCATAAGGTCAGAGGCCTCTTGTTGGAATTTGTCGGCCTTACAAATCCTTTTCCCCATATGGTTTATTCCAAGAACCAATCTCAATAATGTTTCCTTCCGGATCAGCAATAAAACAGGTTCTTTGTCCCCAAGGCTCGGTCGTTGGCTCTAATAAAAATGTTGCACCGCAGGAGATCGCTTTTTTATACTGCAAGTCAACCTCTTCGTATGTATCAACATATAACGCCATTTCTGAGTGTGCATTTACGCCCTTAAGGTACTCGTATTTTTTGCTTGTGCGCTTTTCAAAATCTTTTCTTCAATAAAACAAAAAAGCGTTCCGTCTTTTAACAAATAGACATTGCTCGTGTTTTCATCTTCTTTAATTTCAAATCCCAATACATCTCGATAAAAATGAATCATTGCTGGCATATCTTTAACAAATAGCCCGTATCCATCCAGCCGCATTGCAAGTCCTCCGTTTTCATTATTACCGTTATCAAATTTCGATTTGCAGGGTCATTATAGCATAACGCAACCTGTCAACAATCAACAACAAAAAACCACCGTAATTCTACCAAAATTACGGTGGTTTCTTGGTCGGAGTGACAGGATTCGAACCTGCGGCATCCTGCTCCCAAAGCAGGCGCGCTACCAACTGCGCTACACCCCGATTTTTATTTTGCTTTTTTCTTAAAATTTTCCGTGTTTCCCTGCTTTGTCCGCCCTCTTGCAAAATTGTCGCCCATGGCGCTGCTATGCAACGCTATGCGCTCTGTTTTGCTGCGCTTCCTCAGGCTCCCTGCATCTGCCACCGGCAGCGGTCGCCTTCGTCACCCAAAGCAGGCGCGCTACCAACTGCGCTACACCCCGATTTTTTTATTTTGCTTTTTTCTTAAAATTTTCCGTGCTTCCTGCTTTGTCCGCCCGCCATACGGCTAGCACAAGCCGATCACGGCACTTGTGTTATTTTAATATATCCGGCAGGGTTTGTCAAGCGGGTGATTGGGCGGGCAACTGTGGCTGCTCCATCCGCATTTATGCATACGCAAAGAAAAACACCACCGCTTTGGCTCACGCCGGGGCGGTGGTATTCTTTGGGGGCTAAAATCAGTCCTGGAACAGCGGGGTGGACAGGTAGCGGTCACCGGTATCCGGCAGCAAGGCTACGATGGTCTTGCCTGCGTTCTCCGGGCGCTTGGCCAGCTGCTCGGCAGCCCAAACGGCTGCACCGGAGCTGATACCGGTGAGCACTGCATCAGACTTAGCCAGGCGCTTTCCGGTGGCAAAAGCATCTTCATTGGTGACGGTAATGATCTCGTCGTAAATCTTGGTATCCAGCGTATCCGGAACAAAGCCGGCGCCGATGCCCTGGATCTTATGGGCACCGCCTTGGCCGGTGGACAGCACCGGGGAGGAAGCAGGTTCTACGGCAACCACTTTTACATTGGGGTTTTGGCTCTTCAGGTACGCGCCCACGCCGGACACCGTACCGCCGGTGCCTACGCCTGCCACAAAGATGT